>C687J26845_10001740_pt1 | contig 13113 bp, 13 predicted proteins | sample RifCSPlowO2_12_FD_26845 | JGI IMG/M metagenome (IMG submission 26845) | reverse complement strand
GATTTGCCTATCGCCCGCGCAGGGCTACTGGAAGTGGAGTATGAATCGAAGCAGCGGGCTGTCGTTCGCGCGGGCAGGCTGCGCGCCCTGGCCGTTACCGACACGCGCCGCCTGGCCGGCGTGCCCGAGGTTCCCACCATGATCGAAGCCGGCGTTGCCGCCTTCGAGGCAACTTCCTGGTTCGCCGTGCTCATGCTCCCCGGTGCGGCGTCTGAACTGACGCAGCGCATCTCCGCCCTGTTCAACGGCCTGGTGAACGCTCCCGAGACGCGCGAGTTCTTCGCCCGGATCAGCGCCGTGTCCTTCCCCGTTCGCCGGAAGCCCTCAAGGAGATGATCCGGCGCGAAACGCGCACACAGGGCGAATTCATCAAGCTGCTCGGCATCGAGAAGTTCGAATGAAGGCGCCCGTGGCTGAGGTCGTGCTGGCCGTCGGCGCGTCGCACTCGCCGATGCTGAACGCCACCGTCGAGGAATGGAGCCGCTTTGAGCCGCGCGAGCCGACGATGAAGCTGCTCGACCGCGAGGGAAATCCTTCCAGTTACGAGGCACTCGTGCAGGAAGCGGGCGGCCGGTTTATTGGCGAATACACGCCGGAAAAATACGCCGCCCGCCATGCTGCGGCGCAGGCCGCGCTCGATCGGCTCTCGGCGGAGATCCGCGCGGCGAAGCTGGACGCGCTGGTCATCTTCGGCGACGACCAGAAGGAACTCTTCCTCGAGGATAACCTGCCCGGGCTGCTGGTCTACTGCGGCAGCACCGTGCCCCACACCATGCGCCCGCCCAAGCGCGAATGGGTCGACTGGTTCGCAGCGATCCAGAACCGCTACTACGTTGCGCATGGGCGCATTGATTTTCCCGTCGAGCACGNGCTGGCGCGCCACCTCATCGGGCATCTCGTCGATCACGAATTCGACGTGGCGGTCTGCGACCGGCTGCCGCGCGACGAGGGCGAGGGCCACGCCTTTGCCTTCGTCCACCAGCGGCTGTTCGGCTTCGAGCCGCTAGTGCCCGTCGTGCCCGTGTTCCTCAACACCTACTACACGCCCAATCAGCCCACGCCCAGGCGCTGTTTCCAGCTTGGGCGGGCAGTCCGGGCGGCGGTCGAGTCCTACTCCAGGCCCGCGCGCGTGGGCGTGCTCGGCTCGGGAGGACTCACCCACTTGGCCATCGACGAGGAATTCGACCGCGACGTGCTCCGCGCCCTGGAGGCGAAGGACAGCGACGCCTTCATGCGGCTGCCTCGCCACAAGCTGAATTCGGGCAACTCGGAAATCCGCAACTGGATCGCCATGGCCGGCGCCTCGGAGCATCTGCCGATGGCCTGGTCGGAGTACATCCCTGCATACCGATCGGCAGCCGGCACGGGGACAGGCCTGTGTTTCGCCACCTTCCGCACACCCTGACGCCCTGCGCAGGCGGTAGGAGCATCGGGTCACGAGCCCTGCGCGGGCCCGTCGCTCAACGCAAGCATCCAAGTCTTGTTGCTCAATTCCAGCGCCATGTACAACACCGGATCACGCAGTGCCGCACCGAGCCCGCGCCTTTCGGCACATCGCCCGTTTGCGTAATTCGGCAGCCTCATGCGTGTTCCTCCTGCGTTTGGGGTTATGGATATAAGCGGACGCGATTTTGGGCGGTCGTGCCGAAATCCTCAGACCGCGGGCCGCCGTCGGTCACGCCGCATCAGTCGCGAACAACGACATTGCTTCGGATGCGCTCGGTGTAGACCTCCATGACCGGCCGGGCCCCATTCGTGGGAGCCGCTCAAGTCGTGGCGCCGTCGCGAACCGGCCAGTAGCAGAATCCAAGGCCCGTCTTGGCATGATGGCAGGGAATATATTCGACGACCTTGCCGGGCCATTGACATGCGCCTGCAGCCGCGATCCAGGCGCGCAGCTCTCCGGTTCCACCGCGCAACGTGTCCGAATCAAAAGTGAAGAGGTGGTTCAACTCGTCGCTACGATCGGATTCGATCCGCTCCAGCACCCAGCGGTCGAGCGGCTCGTCGATCCACCCCGCCCGAGGGCCCGCCGGATCGTGTGACATTCCGCCGGAAGCATAGATCGCGATTCGCTCAGGCCGGCCCCGGAAGATGTCCGCGATCGCAACGCCCAGGTCCCAGCATCGCTTTGCGCTGGGCAGCGGCGGATAATATTCGTTCACAAAGATCGGGATGACCGGAACGTCCAGGCCTGGCGCAAGGCGAGGATAGGGATAGACCAGCATATGTGAAACGCCGCGCCCGGGTCCGGACCCCTGCGGCTTCAGCGCGTCGCTTGCCGCCGGGTCGAAGCCGCGCTTGATCAACCCCCGCAACAGAACCTGCGCCAGCGGCGAGTGCACAGGGATGCTGATGCGGGATTTTTCCGGAGGCTCATTCATATAACGGGGAACAGCGGAGCCCCAGACTTCGCTGCCGGTGAACACGCAGAACGTCGGGTTGTTGCTGCTGTCGAACATGTTGCCCTGATCGTCGCCGATGACGATCATGGCGTTAGGTTTATATTGTTCCAACTGTACGCGCAGCACCGCGAACGCCCGGTCGACGCGCTCAATGTAGGAACGGATCACATCGAGCGTCTCGAGTTTCGCCGTGTGAGGCTGCGAATGCTTGGTGTATTCGGGGATCGTGTCGTAAGCACCCCTCCAGGCTTCCGCGGGACAGAATATTACCGGAGCGTGTGACGACGCCAAACCCAGGCCGATCATGTTTTTTCCATCCCTGTTTTTCTCCGCACCGGTTTGCGCGACGCGGCACCGTGAAACAATAGTGCACAGCGCTCGGCAGTATTCATTTAAGGGTCATCTCGAGGCGCAGATGGTCGCCGCGGTATATTCCGAAGCTGTAATAGATCAGCGTGCCGGCACGATCGAATGCGGTGCGGTGCACGATCGCCACGGGCGCATTGATCGCGACCTGCAGCAGCGCCGCTGTTTCGACGTCGGCGGCGCCGATCGTAAGCGACTGTTGCGCATTTGCGATGTGTACGCCTTTGCATTCCTTGAGCAATCGCAGCATCGGCGTCGTGCGCAGCATTTTCTTCGGCAACCGCCCGAAAATTCCCGATTCGAGATACACGTGGCCGAGCAAATAAGGCACACCGTCGCGCCGATGCATGCGCCGCAGATAGTGATACCCCGGCGCATAGCGCAGCGGCGCATCAATGGGGTAGGGCAGGCGGTTTACGTTCGCGGTCGCGAGCACCTCGATTGTGTCGCCTTGGTGCGCGTTCAGCAAAGATGCCCAGTCGGTCGCGAGCTGAACCGCGTACGGCGCCGCGGGCCGGCGCGTGACGAACGTACCCTTGGCGCGATACCGCCGCAGTAGCCCCTCGGACTCCAGTTCGCCGAGCGCCTGCCGGATGGTCGCTCGCGCGACCCCGAGTTCGCTCGTCAAGCGCTCAAGCGTGGGAATTCTTTCCCCGACGATCCACTCACCTGTCTCGATGCGACGCCGGAACAGTGCGCCGAGTTGCACGTAGCGGGCGATGCCGGGTTGGCCAAAGTCAATGCGGGCGTTCATATCCATGGTCATCGGACGATGTCGCGGCGGACCTTGCAGCCACCCTGCCGCAAGCGTCTTGGCGTGAAAAAAGCAGTGTCGCATTATGGCCGCTTACCATATTTGCGGTCCAAAGGGATAATAGTCTATACTTTAGGACATGTCGAGGGAATCGGGCTGGACAGCCGGCTTTGCTCAACCATGCGAATACGAGGCTCGTGAGAATGGAACGATCAAGCCGGTCTCCGGACGAAACCCGAATTATCGAAACGGATGTCCTGATCCTGGGCGCAGGGGCGGCGGGATGCGGCGCTGCCATTGCCGCCCGAGATCTCGGGGCCAAAGTCCTTCTTCTCGATAAAGGAAAGCTGGAGAGTGCAGGGTGTCTCGGAGGAGGCAACGACCATTTCATGGCCGTTCTCAATAGCGGCGCAGAACTGGATTCCACGGAAGCGCTGGTCGGATACTACCAGGCGCCGTCCGGAGGCCTGAGCCCGAAGTTGATTGCGGAGCGATGGGCGAAGGCGATGCCTGCGGTCATCGAACTCCTGCTCGATATCGGCATCCGATTCGTCACCAACGAAGATGGCTCATGGTTAAGGACCGTGGGTTTCGGCCAGCCGGGGAATTGGTGGATCAATCTTGAAAACGGCGAATCCTGCAAGAGGAGACTCGCCAAGAAGATACGCAGCATGGGTGTCGACGTCCTCGACCACATCATGGTGACGAAGCTGCTCCTTGGAGACGGAAGGATCGCCGGGTGTACGGGGTTCAACGTGCTCGACGGCACCTATTACGTGCTGCGGGCGAAAAAAGTGGTTCTTGCCCTTGGAAATGACGCGACGCGAGGGTGGACGAATTCCACCGGCAATCCCTACAACATATGGCGCTACCCTTACAACACCGGAAGCCAGTTCGTCCTCGCCTACGAAGCAGGTGTCAGGCTGTTGAACCTCGACCAACAGCTCGCCACCTTGATTCCAAAGGGATTCGGTGCGCCGGGAATGAATGGGATCAACAGCATGGGCGGCCACGAGCTCAACGCGCTCGGGGAAAGATTCATGGGCAAGTACGATCCGATGTGGGAAAACGGGCTGAGGGTGAATCAGGTCGGCGGCACCTACCAGGAACTCGTCGAGGGGAAGGGACCTCCGTTCTATCTGGACATGAGACACCTGAACAAGGACGACGTCCGCCATCTCCAGTACGTGCTGATGCCGGGAGACAAGGCGACGTACCTGGATTACTGCGCGCAGAAGGGAATCAATTTCGCCGACCATCCGCTGGAAGTGGAGCTCTCGGAACTCTGTTTCACCGGCCGCATCAGGACGGACGACGATCTGGAAACGGACGTGTCCGGGCTTTTCAACGGATGCGTTTTTGTCGGCTTCTCCGGGGCGATGTGCGGGGGATATTCGGCGGGCATCCGCGCGGCGGAAGCCTCTCTGCGAACCGCCGACCTGGCCCCGATCGATCAGCAGCAGGTCTCAAGAGAAGAAGAGCGCGTGTTCGGGCCACTTCACCTGGATCGGGGCATGGGCTACACCGAGTTTGAGCGGGCGATCCGCCTGGTAATGAACTATTACATGGGTTACAGGAGAAATCAGCAGGGGATGGAATTGGCCCTGGAAAAACTCGCTTATCTGGACACACATGCCGGGAACCTGAAGGCTGAAGATTTCCGGGATCTGATGAAAGTCGGCGAATCCATGCAGTTGCTCAGGATGTGCCAGCTGGCGACAACGGCCAGCCTGGAAAGGAAGGAAAGCGGACGATCGGTCTATCGGCGGACGGATTATCCGAATCTGAATCCCGATCTGAACAGACCTCTCGCCACATGGCGGGAAAACGACCAGCAAGTATTCTCGTGGGGGTTGTGAGCGATGCCGCCAAGATTCAGCTACGGATTGAGTGCGCCGACCCTGTTTGCCGGCGATCTGGATTTTCAGCGGAGAACTTCACCCTGCGAAGCCGCCTGCCCGGCAGGCGTACCGATTCAGATGCTGAACACCCTGGTCAAACAGAGCGAACTGGCGCAGGCCCTGAAGTTCTTGCGCTCGCGGAACCCCTTTTCGGCCGTCACTGGAAGGGTATGCAGTCATGCATGCGAGGCCGCGTGCAACCGAAATCACTTCGATGAAGGGTTGTCGATCCGCGCTCTGGAGCGATATGCATCCGATCACGCGGACTTCGCCGACCACACGCTGCTCAGGCCGCGAGAAAGCACGGGAAGAAAGATTGCCATCATCGGATCCGGCCCTGCCGGAATGACCTGCGCCTATTTTTCCGCCTTGCTCGGCCATGCGGTGACGGTTTTCGAGGCATCCTCTTTCCTGGGGGGCATGCCCAGAGCGGGCATACCGGATTTCCGGCTCCCCAAGGACGTGCTCGATCGCGAGATGGGACAAATTCTTGCGCTGGGCATAACGGCGAAGACGAACATCCGCGTAGGCAGAGATGTCACGCTCGATTCGATCGTTGCGGAATATGATGCCTGCCTGGTTGCCGCAGGTGCCTGGAAAGAAAGGATCCCGGACCTGCCCGGCGTGGAAATGGCGATATCAGGCCTCGCATTTCTCAAACAGGCAAACACCGGCCAGCGCAACGGCATCGGCCGGAAAGTGGTCATCATCGGAGGCGGAGGGGTCGCCTTTGATTGTGCCTTCACCGCCCGGCGACTCGGCGCGACGGAGGTTCACGTCGTCTGCCTGGAGAAAGCCGGTGAAATGTGCGCCACGCCGGACGATATCCGGCAGGGCGAGGAAGAAGGTATCCGCGTTCACAATGGCGCCGTGGTGTCCCGGATTCTCGGCCGGAAGTCGAACACCGCGGGTGTCGAAATTGCAGAAGTTTCGGAGTTCGGTTTTGACGTGAATGGCAGACTCGCCGTCAAGATTTCGGATCGAGGCGTATGCCTGGAAGCGGATGCGGTGGTTCTGGCGGCAGGCGCGGAGCCCGACATCGCCGAACTCGACCCGCACGGCCGGATCAGGCTCACCGGGCGCAAGACCATCGAAGTTGATCCGGCCACGCTGGCTACTTCCGTGGATCGTGTTTTTGCGGCGGGGGACGTCGTGACCGGGCCCGGCACTGTCGCACAGGCCGTGGGCGGCGGCCGCCTCGCCGCTATAGCGATGGACAACCGCTTACTCGGGCTGACGCCCGGCCAGCGCGTCCATATTGGCGTTGGTGGCGACGGGCGGCCCAGTATGAGAACCTGTGCGGCTACGACGGAACAGCATGTCGTGAAGTTCGGGGAAATGATGAACCTCGACTTCTACAAGACTAACGATCGCCGACCGACAATCCGGCTGCCGGTTTCTTCGTCCGCAATGTCCTTCGAAGAAAGCGACAAAGGATTCGGTGAAACTGAAGCACTGGCGGAAGCCGAACGTTGCTTTCATTGCGGACAATGCCAGCTGTGCGGGAATTGTGTCGAGGATTGTCCTGGCTACGTCCTGGAGATGACCGTTGATGGACCCAAGGTGGCCCATCCGGAGGAATGCTGGCATTGCGGAAATTGTCGTATCAGTTGTCCAAGCGCCGCTGTCGCCTACGAGTTTCCGATATCGATGATGGTTTGAATCACGCTGAGCTCCGGCTCTTGTCGGAGGCGAAAAGGGGGAAGGCAATAATGAATTGCGCAACTGGACTCAATCTCGCTTTGTTTTTCCGACTGGCGCTGGCTGTCGCCTGCCTGAGCGGGTCTTCGATCGCCGCAGCGCAGGGGTCCGCGAGAGGTGATGCAGCCTATCCGAACCGTCCGATCAAGCTCATCGTCGCGTTTCCGCCCGGTGGGGGGCCGACCTGACGGCGCGCATCGTGGCACAGAAATTGTCGGAGTCGCTCGGCCAGCCGATGCTGGTTGAAAACCGCGCCGGTGCCAACGGCATCGTCGGGGCCAGTGCAGTTGCCAAATCCGCCCCCGACGGTTACACGCTTCTTTTGACCGATCGAGGGGCGCTCGGAATCAATCCGAGCATTTACAAGTCGCTGCCCTACGACCCGACGAGGGATTTCGCATACGTCGGCATCACGGTGTTCGGTCCGTACGTGATGGTGGTCAACCCCTCGCTGCCTGCCAGGACACTTACCGAATTCATGCAGTTGGCAAGATCCAAGCCCGGCGCGATCAATTACGGAAGCATGGGCATTGGCAGCATGGTGCAGNTCAACGTCGAAGCGCTGAATGCGCGCATGGGCACGCGCCTGTCGCACGTTCCCTACAAAGGCGGCGGCGCCGCGGTCGCAGCGGTTGTTTCCGGCGAGATCGGCATGACGATCGTCGCGGTGCCGGGCGCGCTCGGTTTCATCCGCGACGGGCGCGCGCGCGCGCTCGCGCTCGGCGCTGATAAGCGCTCTGTGCTGCTGCCAGACGTGCCGACGCTTGCCGAGGCAGGCGGCGGCGAAGACGTACTGGTGCCCACCTACTTCGGTATCGCCGCGCCGACGGAAACGCCGCGGGCGATCATCACGAAGCTCAACGCCGAGATCAGGCGCGCACTTGGCCAAGCCGACGTGGCAACCCGCCTGATCCAGGCCGGCCTTGAACCGGCGGGAAGTTCGCCCGAGGAAATGCTGGATCTCGTCAAGCGCGACATTGTGCGCTTCGCCGCCTTGGTGAAGACGGTCGGAATCACGCCGGAATAACGCGCTGCGCGCAGCGTCACTCAAATCCGTACAGGGTTGCCGGGTTGTCCACCAGTATCCGGTGCCTTAGCGCTTCCGTCGGGATCCACTGCGCAAAGGCGTCGAGCAGGTCGCCGTCGTTGGGCATCGGACCGTGGTGGATGGGGTGCGGCCAATTGCTGCCCCAGAGTACCCTGTCAGGCCGGGCCTCGACCACTGCGTTGATCATCGGCAGCATGTCGCGGTAGGGGTACGGCTCCCCCGAGAGCCGATACAGACTCGATAACTTGACCCAGCAACACTCGGTTTCCTTCAGCAGCCGCAGCAGCATCCGGAATCCGGGCGCCTCAAGTCCTTCGTCGCCGCGAACCCGCGCCAGGTGATCTACGACGAAAGTCGCACCGGACGCGAGCAGCCGTGGCGCGAGATCGACCAACTCGATGGAACGGTTCAGGTGGAGCACCAGATGCCAGCCCAGTCCCAATACCCGTGCGGCAAGCCCCTCTAGCGACTCGAAGCCGACCCCGCCTTTCACCATTGTGCTCATGCGGCAGCCACGAATCCCGCCGCCATGCAGGCGCTCAAGCTCTGCGTCCGTGACGGTTGGCTCGATTACCGCGACGCCGCGAAAGCGGTTCCCGGNCTGCGCGATCGCGTCTAAGGTGGCGCTGTTGTCGGTACCGTGCGCGCTGCCCTGCACCAGGACGGCGCGTTCGATGCCGAGAGTCGCGAGCATCTGCAGGTAATCGCCGATAGGGCTGTCCGGCGGCGTGAAGCTGCGGTTCGGTGTCAGGGGATATGCCGCGACAGGGCCGAATACGTGCGCATGACAGTCGCAAGCTCTTGCCGGGGCCTTGTAATTCGGCTGTTTCGTGTTCGGATCGGGTCCCGGACAGGGTATGGTCACGCGGGGATTCTCCTGTGCATGAAANCCGGTGCCTCGTCGTGCGAATTGATCANACGCAGTGAAACGATACGACCGGTTCTGGTAACGCCGCACCCATTGGCTGAAAGCGTTGCGATCAGAGCTTGCCGGCTCGCTGGAACTTCACGATGCGCCAGATTGAGTAGAAGGTCAGCGCGACAAAAAACACCACGATCGGGTGATGCATGAGCAGGTCGGTCGGGCGATCGCCGTACAAGATCACCGACTGGCGCACATAAAGCTCGGTTTGCGGCGTGAGCGCGAAGCCGATGATGAAGGCGGCGAACGAAAAATCCAGCTTGCGCAAGAAATAGCCGAACACCGCGAAGATCAGCGCGATGGCGACCTCGAACATGCTGTTGCTGGTGGCGTAGGCGCCGGCGATGCACAGCAGGATAACGACCGGGTGGATCACCCGGTTCGGGAAGCTCACGACATAGGCGAAGAAGCGCAGGCCGAACTGCCCGATCACGAAGTTGAACACGTTACCGAGCGCCATGNCGGCGAAGATGCCGTAAATCAGCCGCGCGTGATCCTGGAAGATCAGCGGGCCGGGCTGCACGCCGTGCACCAGGAAGGCTCCGATGAGCACGGCGGCGGTGAGGCTGCCCGGCACACCGATTGCGAGCAAGGGAATGAGGTTGGCGCCAGAGACCGCGCTGTTCGCCGCCTCCACCGCGGCAACGCCTTCCAGCTTGCCGGTACCGAACTGCTCGGGCGTTTTGGACGCCCGCACGGCGGCGCCATAGCCGAGAAAGCCGGCGACCACCGCGCCGACGCCTGGCAGCGCACCAATGCCGGTGCCGATCAGGCTGGAGCGCATGATCGTCTTGAAGCAACCGCGCCATTCCGCCCAAGTGACGATTTTGTCCTCGCGGGGTACGTGCTTGCTGAACGGATTAATGCGTTTGGCGACCCCGGCGCGGCCGAGGATCTGCGCCTCGATCTGGATGAGGATCTCGGACAGCGCGAGCAGTCCGATGGTCATCGGGATCAATGATACGCCGTCAGCGAGGTCGACGAAGCCGAAGGTGAGCCGCGGCAGACTCGATTCCGGATCGAGACCGATCGTGCCGACAATGGCTCCCAAGGTGGCGGCCATGATGCCGCGGATCAGCGATTTGCCCGACAGGCCGGCGATGATCGTGAGCGAGAAGATCAGCACCGCGGACATTTCCGGCGGGCCCATCATTAACGCGACAGTGGCCATCGGCGCGGCGACCAGGAACAGCACGATGTCGCTGAACGAGTCACCGAAGACCGACGCGTAGAGTGCCATCTTCATCGCCTTCAGCGCCTTGCCCTTTTGGGCGAGTGGATAACCGTCGAACGCGGTGGCTGCCGCTTCGGGCGAGCCCGGCGTGTTGAGCAGGATGGCGGAGATCGAACCTCCGAAGGTGCCGCCCTTCATGATCCCGATCAGGTAGGCCATGCCGCCGAGCGGCGAGAGATAGAAGGTGACCGGCAAGGCGAGTGCGATGGCCATCGGGCCGTTGAGNCCGGGAATCGCGCCGACCACGATGCCGGTCAGCACGCCAAGCGCGATGAGGACGACGTTGGTCCAGATCAGGGCGTCGCCAATTCCCGCGATGAGGTCATGCATGGCGATGAGCCTTCACCGGAACAGGGCGCCGGAGGGAAGTTGGACGCTGAATATTTGATACAGAGTGTAATAGATGAGGACCGGAGCGATAACCGATACACCGACCAGCTCGATCCAATTGAGATGCCTAACACGGAGCGCGAACATTATCAGCGCGACCATGATGATCCCGGCGGGAACGAAGCCGATTTTCCCGATGGCGATGTAGCCGAGCAGCAGAAATCCCGNGGCCGCGCCGATGAAAAACCAGTTGCGCATGTCGAGCAGCGGTTTGCCATGCGCCGGATCGGGTGGCGCTGCAATGCGTGTGGCGACGAGCAGCGCACTCATGGCAACGAAGAGCCACAGAAGAATTTCAGGAAACAATTTTGGCTCAACGGCGTACTCGCTGGACGACTTGATCTGAATCGGCACGATGACGAAAATCATCACCAGGCCGAAGATGACCATCAGGCCCCCGGAAATCAGATCCGAGTTTCGCACGGCGATTGTTCCCTGTTCCCCAGAATGAGGGCGCGCCGCAAGTCTCACGACGCGCCCCGTGATGCCGAGAACCGAGCCTATTTGAGCTTCTTCACGAGCGGCTCGACATCCGCGTACTGCTTCTTGAGGAACGCGAGCGTTTCCTTGGCGTCGCGATACTTGGTGAGCAGTTTGAGTTTATCGTGCAGGATCTTCTGTACTTCCGGATCGTTGATCGCCTGCTTGATCGCCGCCGACAGCTTGGCCACTGCGTCGGCCGGAACACCTTTCGGTGCCGACAGCATGAACGTGTCGACGAAGCTGAAGTTGTAGCCGAGTTCGAGCAGGGTCGGGATGTCGGGATAGTCCTTCATCCGTTCAGGGGACATGGTGGCGAGCGCGCGCAGCTTGCCGGCGCGGACCTGCTCGGTCCAGCCGCTTCCGCTCCAGGTCGAGTCGATGTGCCCGCCGAGCACTTCCTGGATACCCACGGCGCCGCCCTTAACCGGGATCACTTTGAATTCGACGCCGGACTTCTCGGTGATCGCCATGACCATCAGGCGCGAGGCGGAGACTTGCGACGCGAACGAGAGCGGCCGACCGGACTTCTTGACCGACTGAATCATGTCGTCCAGAGTCTTCCACGGGCTGTCGGCCTTCACCACGATGGCGTCGGACGGGTAGGTCAGCGTGGCCAGATGGGTGAAGTCGTCGATCTTGAACGTGATGTCCTTGTTGATCTGCGGGGTCAGCGTGTAGGCCGCGCTGGCGCCCATGCCGATCGTGTAGCCGTCGGCTGGCGCGTTGATGAGCTGCGCCGCCATCACGGTGCCGCCGCCGCCTGACTTGGTCACGGCGACGACCGGCTGGCCGAGAATCTTCGACATCTTGTCGGCTATGACCCGGCCCGTGGTGTCGACCGCGCCACCGGGGTTGAACCCGATAAACATGGTGATCGGCTTATCAGGAAAGGACGCGGCCATAGCAAGCGGGGCCGACAGAGCGGCGAGCGCGGTCGCAAGGGCGAGCAGGATCCAAGTGGCAAATCGAGACGTATGCATAGTTTCCTCCGTAGACTCAGACGTTCCGGTATGGTCACCGGTTTGTTGCAATTGGGGCCCTCGGCGTGCGTTTTTTCGTCGCTTGCGCCGTTCGGTCTGGGAATGGGGTCGTTTGAAGTCGCTAGCGCGGATAGCCCTCGTAGTCAGGTGCAATGCGCACATCGATTAGACTGCATTCTCCCCGTTCGACGGCGTCGACGCCAGCGGAAATCGCATCGGCGAGTTCGCGCCGGTGGCGTACCGGGCCCAACCCCTCGAAGCCCTGTGCCTTGGCCATCGCCAGGATATCGACTTGCGGGTCGGAAATCCGTTGACCAACTGACGCGGTTTCGGTGGGCCGGCGGCGCGCCAGCGGCGTCGTCAGCTGATGCTGCTCGTCGATATAATAGCCAGCGTTGTTGGCGATGACAATCAGCATCGGGATGCGATGGCGGGCGGCGGTCCATAGCGCCGAGACGCCCATCAGATAATCGCCGTCGCCGAAAACTGCGACCGGCAGCCGTCCGCGGTTGCGCAAGGCAAGCGCGGAGCCGACGAGTCTTTGCGAGCGCACGATTGCCCGTTTAGCGCCGCGTGGCGAAGGTATCCCCCCGGTGTCGGCCAAAGGGGGGAGGCAGGGGGAGTGGGTCCACCCCACATAGGCCGGGGGATCGGCAAGCAATCGAACCCCGTAGGGGGAGATACCCCAGGGCATCAGCATGGCTGCGCGTCGGGTGCCCTACAGCTATAACGCACTATTTAATGGTGGGCCCGCCTGGATTCGAACCAGGGACCAAGGGATTATGAGTCCCCTGCTCTAACCAACTGAGCTACAGGCCCGGCAGAAACACTAGTTGTTGTCGAGGAAGCTCTTCAGCCGTTCGCTGCGCGAGGGATGACGCAGCTTGCGCAGCGCCTTGGCCTCGATCTGCCGGATACGCTCGCGCGTG
>C687J26845_10001739_pt1 | contig 13113 bp, 7 predicted proteins | sample RifCSPlowO2_12_FD_26845 | JGI IMG/M metagenome (IMG submission 26845) | reverse complement strand
GGTCAAAGACAGGTATGCATTCAGGTGGTCATGCCAAATCGTTCTTCTATTATTTTAAGCTGCTTCGCAAATTTGAGCTTCCTATGATGGTTCTGGGAATCGCTGGATTTTATTATGCATTCAGGCACAGAAGTAAATTTACTGTATTCGTATCGTTTTGGGCCATCCTCATGTACGTCGTCTACTCCTTTATACCGTACAAGACGCCATGGCTGGTAGTGAATATTTTACTGCCGCTTTCCATTCTGGCGGGTATTTTTGTAGACGGCATATTTGGAATAATAAGAAAGAAATGGCATTATGCTGTCTTTTATCCAATATACACAGCCATTTTCGGCTTTTTTTGTTATCAGTCCATCATGCTAAATTTTATAAATTACGACGATGAACGATACGAGCTTGTCTATGTTCAGACCAAACGAGATGTTTACAATTTAATGAACAGAATGGAATCNCTCTCAAACACATCAGGAAAGAGCATAGTCATCAATATTGTTTCTAAAGAATATTGGCCATTGCCCTGGTATTTTCGGGAGTATAAAAATGCAAAATTCTGGGGCAGTGTTATTGATAATCCTAACGCACCTGTTATCCTGGTTGATAAAAGCGGAGAGGCCAAACTGAAGGAAAAATTAAAGGGAAAATACAAGAAGGAGCGGTTTGTTTTACGGCCGGGTGTATGGCTCGTGGCTTATATACAAGAAGGTCTGTACAATGCCGTATGTGGAGAAGAAGCAGCTTCAAAAGCAGCGATCCTGCCAATTGCCAAAGTTTCTAAGGATGAATTAGAGCAGGGATTGATAGGTAAATATTATTACAATATCGAATGTATCGGAACGCCTTTTTTGTCCAGGGTGGAAAAAGATTCCATTTCCTTTACCCATAATGATGAAACAAAAAAGCCTTACAGGTCTCCTTTTGGGATCGAGTGGGAAGGATATCTGTCCATAACACAAAAGGGTGTTTACCAATTTGCGACAAAATCGGATGATGGTTCAGTTGTTTATATTAATGGGAACCTGGTCGTTGACAATGACGACCTTCATGCAGTGAGACATATTTCCGGGGTTGCGTCACTTGATGAGGGATTCCACCATGTTCGAGTGAAATATTTCGATGGCGGGGGAGGCGCCGTTATGGAATTTTTATGGACACCACCTGGTGGAAGCGAGTCCCTTGTTCCACTTCAGGTTTTATTTCATAAAAAATGACATCATCATACACAAATCATAGTTCCTAAGCTTAGTAAAATCAATGGTTTCAGGCATTTGACACATTTCTAATTTCCCCTAAACATTTTTATAGGAAATTTACTATGAAGAACTGCCAATTAATTGTTCGTGAAAATGATGAAGAATATAAAGACTTCAACTCTTCGAGCGTGTAAATATAATCATACCTTTCTGCTGCCGATGCATCAAACCAATTCATATTCCTGCCATGAAATCTAAAATATCCCAGGTCTGTTGTTGCAGTTGGATTATAAGGCATAAGGCCTTTGAGTTTGGGTTCATCTACGATACAGTATCCAATATGGTTTTCTTTCAGAACGGTCAAACTTCTTTCGCTGTGCCAATAATAATTTCTAAACTCTACTACCAATGGAATATCTCTTAATCTCTCCTTGAACACCAGCAGATAGTCATATTTATCCTTTGTTGCATGAAAACTGTAGGGGAATTGAGCGAGAATTGCGGTCAGCCTGCCCTCTTTTCTCAAGGGTTCAACGGCATATAAGAAACGGTCAAAGGCGTCTTTATTGTCGATTAAATTTCCTGTTTCTTTGTCCCTCATTTCATGGGTCATTGATTTATGCGCCTTGACAGTAAATTCAAAATCGGGAGATGTCTTTTTTAGCATGCCTTCAAAGGATTTTTGGGATGGTATTGTATAATACGTGGAGTTAATCTCTGTTATCTTAAAGCCGAGATTCTGTTCGTAATACGGGAGCATCTCTCCCTTTTTAATATTGGCGGGATAAATAGTGCCCACCCAATCGGGAAAGGAAAAACCTGATGTGCCGATTTTGATCATGCTTTAAGAGGTTGAATAATCTTTATAATATTAGAGGAATAAAACGAATAGTTGAAAATGTTTTCTAGGCAAACCAAAATAATATCAGGTTTATTTCCACAATCCTCTTCAGGGGGGTAATTGGGAACAGGCACTATTTTGTTACACAGCGTAGCAGTAGTCAAAATGAACCCTCTCAGCAGTGATTCAGTGGACACCCATACTTGATTAGTGACTCAGTGTTGAAAAACGGTCAAGATTCCACTGGTCAGGATCGTTCGAGTGCTAGCCCCAAGCACATGCAATGTCGGCAGAAGCCGAGCCAAAAGGGACCGCAAAAGGAAAGTGAAGATTCCTAAAATTAAGTACGGTGTCCCCAGAATTCGGTCAGAATTCAGTGATTTCCCTATCTCATTATTTTATCTCTCAACGCCTGATATGAATCAATCACATCGTACTTAATATCTGCATGCCCCAAGGCTTCGAAGTGCTTTCTGGCATAGCTGATTTTCTTCTGCTCTATTTCTTTCAATTGGAGGCTTTCCATGCTTCCTTTTGTTTCTGCGATAAAATAGACATACTTATATTTGTCGGTATCAAAGACTATCGCCCAATCAGGAGAATAATTACCGAGTGGTGTCGGTATTTGAAAGCCGTTTTGACCCCGCGGTAATTTTGCGTAAACCAAGACATCTTCGGTCTCAAGCGCTTTTGCAAAATCTCTTTCTACTTTAGAATCGGTTTTGACATAATCATGCACATGTTTTTTCACTTCCAAAATATTATCAGCGAGCGATCCCTTGAAATTGTTTATAGTGAATACACTGTCATCATAGGATTGGTCCGTCTTTGAATAGACAATATTATTGATAAGGGTTGCCGCCTTTTCACTATTGATCAGACTCACAACTCCATGTATAAAACTCTCCGGATTCACTTTAAAGTTATGAAAGGTATCAACACGCAGACTCTGCAATATCTTAACGACCGTCCTTCTTGTAAGGTTCGTCTCTTTTGCAATTTCAGCCACTAAATCATACCTCAATGAACCAAGGAGCGAAGCGGCCTTTTCCGTGATATTCTTTTGTTTTTTCATGCTTTCGCCGGATTTGAGGCTTGCTTCATCAATCTTGTCCTCTTGTTCACCCGATGTAATATGCACCAGAATCTTCTTAACCGTTAGATTCTTATCAATCGCTTCCACGCTCTTTTTGATCAGCTCTGCACTGTCAAAATCCACTTCATACACAGTTTTGACTTTTATTTTTTTCCATAAATCCTGAAACTCTTTTTTAGCGAAATTCTCGTTAGGCTTTAATTCATCAACAGTTACATTATTCTTATAATCATCTTCTGATGCTTTAAAATTCGCCGTTGTGTAGATATTGGTCATCAGATCGGCAACTTGTGTTTCAAACCCTTTTAATTTTTCAGGAACTTTAAATTTCTTGTTTTCTATGTCTTTGATAAGAGCATCTGTTATTTGCAAGTTTTCATTTAGGTATTTCTTATTCATAAAATCAGCTATCAAAATTGTCGATGTCTGATTATCAAAAACAAATTTCTCCCCTTTATCATTGTTTAGAACAAGGTCTTTCAATACATCGATAGTGAGCTTGACCGGCCTTTCGGAAAGTGACTCTACGATCTCATTTTGCAGTTCTCTTGCAAAGGAGTCATAGGATTCGCTGGCGACGACGGTTAATTTATTCACATCAAAGAACTCCCCTTCAAGCACTGATGTGTCCATCCTGTCGCCGTTAGCATTAACACAGATTCTTAAGCCCCTGCCGATCTCCTGTCTTTTGCTTATGGTGGACTGACTATGTTTTAGGGTACATATCTGGAAAATATTCGGATTATCCCAACCCTCTCTAAGTGCCGAATGGGAAAATATGAAGCGGGTCGACTCGCTCAAACCTAATAACTTCTCTTTGTTTTTCATTATCAGGTCGTACGCGCTTTCATCATCACTACCGCCTTCGCTTTTTTTTTCTTTCGAATCAACAAAGTTACCCTTTTTATCAATAGAAAAATATCCCTTATGAATATCAACAACCTTATGTTTCGCAAGATACTTGTTATAGTCTTCTTCAAATAGGTTTAGCTGGCTTATTGCTTGTTTATATTCCTCTTCAAATGCCTTGGCATAAGCGCCTTTTTGATCAGGAACGGAATAATCACGGTATTTGGCTACCTCATCGATAAAGAACAGCGATAACACCTTGATCCCCTTGGAAAACATGATTCGTTCTTTCTCAATATGTGACTTTATGGTCTCCCGTATCTGGATCCGCCGGACATGCTCTTCGTCAACATGCCCGATTGTTTGCCCGGCTGATAATTTAACACCATTGGTAAATGCTAATGTATTGGTTAAACCGTTAATCTCTTTTACAACAAACCCTTTGTATTGCTTGAGTTCATTGGATAAAACAAATAGATCATCCTTTTCCTTAACCTGTCTGATTTTCTTCTGAATACCATTATCCTGCTTCACTTCCAGTTCCACATACGCAACCGGATACTTATTAGTGCTGATCTGGATTCGATCGAGAAACAGATAGCTGTTGGTTCCGCTGTTCCCTACAACTTCGATACCTTTTACGCTGATTTTCTTAACCAGTTTCTGGTTATAGGCATCTATGGCATCAAGGCGGTAGATTTTATTGAAATCTCTTTTATGCGTTGCGGAATAACGCAAAGTAAATAGTTGATCAAATACTCTGTCGGTAAATATCTTCTCCGCTTTTTCTCCGAACCCTTTGAGGCTCATCAATGATCAGGATCGGACGAGCCCTCTTGATAATGTCTATTGGCTTCTCAGACTGAAGCGTATCGAGCTTTTGGTAAATCTTTCTGGATTCCTGACTGGTTGTGTCAAAAGCCTGATAATTCATAATGATCACTTCGATATTGGAAGTATCCGCAAAGCTCTTAATATTTATGAGATTCGATTTGTTTTGGGTGTTATATATCGAAAAACGTATCTTTTTGCCGTATATTTCCTGAAAATGTTCTGCGGTTATTTCAAGGGATTTATGCACCCCTTCACGAATAGCCACCGATGGCACCATGTTAATAAACTTGTTCCAGCCGTAATGCTTATTCAGCTCATACATGGTTTTGGTATAAACATAGGTTTTGCCGGTTCCGGTTTCCATTTCAATAGTAAAATTCAGCCCATCTAACCTATCAACAACCTTTAAACCCTGTTCTTTTTGCAAGGTTTGAACATTCTTTAAAATATCGCTACCGGTAATTTCCAGTTTTTTGTTGGAAAAAATCTCATGTGTGAGAAAACCCGTTCTGCCGGACACTTCCTTTCGTAACCCTTTGCTTTGGCCTTCGAAACATCTGACAACCGCTGATGTGGCATCGGACTGATACTGTTGATGTTTAAATTGCAATTTCATTTATCTGTATCCTTTTTATTTACCAGCTTCTTAATCTCTTTGTCAAAATCACTTTCAAATAGTTTATCTTGAATAGGGCGGTATTTTTCAAATTCGCTTTCAGCAAATGCTTTGGCTATTTCTGCTGTTACTTTTCCGGCGTTTTCCAGAATATCCGCGTCGTTGAATTTTAAAAAAGCGTTAAGTTTTTCCGACCAGTCATTCATTGTCATAGGTATGCCTTTTTCCGCCTGATTTTCGGCGTAATCAAGGTACATGGTAACAATCCTGTTTAAATATTTAATTTCTTTTTCATTCAGATAATTTTTTGCGATTATCACATCTGACTTTATGATTTTACCATCAGGCGCTTTTTTCCACGTTGTAAGCCCCATATACTTTTTTTGATGGTTGGCACGATTTACAATTATCTCTGCGGCCGTCTGTCCATGAGTAGGAAATGAAGTTTATTTTGAACTGTCGCGAAAAAGGTTTGTGTGGTTGGCGAATTTAAATCATAATCAATAGCGGTTGCGTAGATATCGGTAATTTGCTGGTAAAAATTCCTTTCACTTTCACGAATATCGCGAATTTCAAGAATTAAGTCTTTAAAATATTGTTTGCTTAGATAGGCTCCGTTTTTTAACCTGATATCATCAAGAACATACCCGCGAAGGGTAAAATCTTTTAATACCTGAGTTGCCCATCTTCTAAAATTTGTTGCTCTTTCTGAATTTATTCTGTAGCCCAGCGCGATTATCGCTTCTAAATTATAATGTTTTGTCTGATAATTTTTCCCATCTTCCGCAGTTATTAGGAATTTCCTAACAACTGAAGTTTCTTGTAATTCTTTTGTTTCAAAAATGTTTTTTAAATGCTCGTTAATTGTTGGGATTTTAACATCGAAGAGCTTGGCAATCAGTTTCTGCGTAAGCCAGACATTTTCGTCTTCAACACGAACATCAATCCCGTCTTCTCCTGCCTGAGAGGTAAAGACTAAAAACTCCGCTGTTGAATTACGAATAATCAATCTATTCTCTTTCTTTTTCATACCCATATCACCGTAACCTTTGTCTCATGTGAAAGCCGCTTGAACCGTTCCTCTACATTAATCCGGTCTTTGTCGTCTTTAAAACTGGCATCTTTAAAAACAACCTTGAAAGGTTTTAAATCTGATATTGTATCTACAATTTTAAAATCAATGTCATTGTCAAAACAGGCTACGAGAGCGTTGGTTTGTACAATATAAACGACATTGCTGAGTATCTTTTTTGTTTCTATGGGCAAGGAGAGTTCCAAGCCGAGGTCGAGAATAACTTGAGTAAGTAAATCTTCAGGGGTGCGGTCATCCTTGATGTTGCTTTTAAGAAATGACAACTGGCCTTGCTTGAGTTCGCTTGGGTGATAGAACACATCTTTCATGTTGGTATCATCGGTTTTATATACACGAAAGCCTATGTCGAGTTTACTTGCGTCAATAGGTTCTTCACCTAATTTAAGTTGCTGATTTTTAACTTTAAGTTCTTCGACTATTTTTTTACCTGCACGGCGAATACGGTCTTTGCCGATTTCGGCTATTGTTTTGTAACCGGCTTTATAGGCCTCGCTATTTTCATCAGTCTTTTCAGGGAGCTGAACCATGATGAATTTGCGGTTACCGCCATCTTCGACGTTGAGCTGCATGACCGCGTGCGCTGTGGTGGCAGAGCCGGAGGAAAAGTCTAGAATGATAGAATCTTTATCTGTTATAAAATCTTGAAGATATTTTAATAAATTTACAGGTTTAGGGTTTTGAAATATACGAGACCCAAAAATAGACTCCATTTCTTTATTGCCATTCTGAGTAAATCCAACCTGTTCTTGTTTTAAAATACTACGGGCTTTTACTTTTCTTCTATTTCCTCCTTCATCATGCAAATATGTTTTAGTATAAATCTGCCAATCTCCATTTTTATCCTTTTTAAAACCAACCTGATTCAACGCCTTTCTTCTTTCAAACTCCGGTTTAGAAAGTCTCCAAATAGCTGGTGAAATATCCTTTAATGAACCATCTGGACACTCAATTGGATATATTAGGTTTGGACGATTTGAGTCAATTCCCTTTTTATCTAACCTGTCAAAATAGAATCGCCCATTCTCATCTTCTTCTCTGAACATCTTCTCATAGGAATCAGTTGGTTGTGCAAAGAGTTGAGGTAAGGCTTGTATATTTCTTGCGTAAAATAAAACGAACTCATGTTCCTTCACAATAAAAGGACTATCCCCACCACCACCATGTTTATTCTTCCAAATAAATTCCCCAACAAAATTTTGCTCTCCAAAGACTTCATTTAATATTTTTTTAAGATTTGCAAACTCGTTTTCATCTATACTAATAAAAATAACCCCATCATCTTTCAGGAAGTCCCTCGCCACAACCAGCCTTTCATACATCATAGAGAGCCAATCCGAATGAAACCTTCCGTTAGAGTCAGTGTTCCTAAACAGCTTTTCGCCTTCTTCATCTTTAGTCCCAAGTTCCTCATCATATTCTTCTTTGCTCTTTGCAAAATCGTCTTTATAAATAAAATCATTCCCCGTATTATACGGTGGGTCAATGTAGATCATCTTCACTTTACCCAGATAGCTCTCCTGTAAAATCTTTAAGACTTCGAAGTTATCGCCTTCGATATACAAATTTTGGGTGGTATCAAAATTTACCGATTCTTCACGGCAGGGTCGCAGGGTTTTGGTAATCGGCGTATTGGCTTTTAAAAGTGATTCTTTTTTCCCGGGCCAATCGAGGCGGTAGCGCTCGTCATCAGATTCCACAAGGTTTTTTGATAGTGTTGTTTTAAGCAGGTCAAAATCAACGGCTTTTTTAATATTACCGTTTTCATCTTTTGTTTCAGTAATTACATTGGGAAATAAAGAGGCGATCCGCTCTATATTTTTATCCGTTAAATCCGGAGTCTGCATTTTCAATTTGTCCATTTTTGTAACTCCTCTTTAATCTTCTTAAGATGATTTTTTCTTTCCAGTAATATTTTATTCAGCTCAACTTTGCGGTTAAACTGCTTTTCTTTTGATATCCTGCTTCCCAAAGCATCTATCTCATTCTCTAAAGCCTTGATCTTGTTGTCGGTATCTATAATCTCATTAAAACTGCTTTTGGTTTGCACTTCACTGGGGATAAAGGTTTTGACTATCTTTTGATAAACCTTCTCCAGATCAATACCGGTAAAATCAAAAATCTTCTTTGCGTTCCATTCAGTTAAGTAATAATTTTCGGCGTTTTTGTTCTCTTTTAATGTGATCCCGTATGCCTCGTTCCCTTTGCAAGTAAAGTGGTATAAAATCTGATACGGAATGGCTTTATCAATGACCTTAAGGACGTTTTTGGGTATCACTTGCTCTTTAAGCTCTATTTCAAATATCTGTATCTCGGTTACCTTGGCTGTCTTTGTGATGCCGATGGTGCTTTCAGCCAGTTTATATTTCCAGGTGATCTTCTGTATTTTATCAACAAACTCTTTCTGCAACTTCGCGCTTAAAGCCGCCTTCTCATAAAACTTGTTCTTTGGAATAAATTTATTTACAAAAGCGGCTCTTGGTAATTTAAAGTTATCATTCACCATTACTTTATCACCACAAAAGTCAAAAGCTCAAAATCCTCAAGCCCCTTTATATTGTTCATAAGAGCCGTTGTGCCGCCTGATGTAAACAGGCTTTCGACATCACTTTCGTCCTTCACGTGGAGCACTGATTCGATGGATTTATTTAAAAGATCAGAATACTTGACCATATTCTTCCCATCGTCAGTCTCATCGTTAAATAATTCATAAACATCTTTCATCGCGTCACTATTGCCTTTACAAAGCGCGCGGAGAATATCCAGCGTGTTTTTTACATTCAAATGATTTGATATTACTTCCCCCTTTGCACTTATATACACCAGATAAAACGGATGGAACTGATTTGTTTTATCAATATTTACTTCGCTGTTTATATTTTTTAAAACAAAAACCACGCCTTCTTCTATCCCACGCTCAATGTCCTTTTTACAAACAGCATGCATTCCATTAGCAACGCTTGCGAGGCTTCCGTTGGCTTTGATATAGTTTACCAAATCCATGCGGAAATCATTTAACCCCAGATCAGTTATGGAAACGCCCGAACCCATCTCTTCGATATCCACAACCTCTTCCTGTAATTTCTCCAACTGTTTCTTTCTGAATAGTAAATCCGAAGATTTATTGGTCAGGACGTTATCTTTACCGGTAGCTGTCGCGTCAACCATAAACATTTTGCTTTCGACCCTGTTTTTCAGATTAATGTAGTCATCAAGGGATAATTGAGGCCAGAAATTAATAAGCTGAATATCTTTATTAGCCGATCCTATCCTGTCAATACGGCCAAACCGCTGAATAATGCGTACCGGATTCCAATGTATGTCATAATTGATAAGCGTGTCGCAATCTTGTAGATTTTGACCCTCGGAGATACAGTCCGTGGCAATTAAGACATCTATCTCAGGAGCGGCTTTATCTCTGCGCTCTTTGGATCGGGGTGAAAAATTGATCAGAATATTATTGAAGTTGTTATTTAATTTTAGCGTTGTCTGGTTTTCATCTGAGCCGGTGAGCTTCGCTGTTTCCAGATTAAGCGTCTTATTGTATCCGGCAAGATTCTCGTATAAATAATTCACCGTATCCGCAAAAGCACTGAATATCAGGATCTTTCGATTCCCCGGATTTATAGGGGCTTGGATCTTGTTTTTAATAAAAACCTTCAAATCTCTCAACTTTGTATCGTGTGCGGGTGTTACTTTTTCCATTTCTCTAAATATTGCTTTGGCGATAAGAACATCGGCCTCCAAATCCTGTTTCCAGCCGGAAGTGTTCATATCCTCCAGATTAACTTTAACTTTTCCGCCGACGCTAAACTCATCATTCAACCAGTCATCGCTGTCAGCATCCAGATTGATATCATTAAACTGGGTAGATTCGACTGATGTTTGAACGCCGGTCTTTTCAAATACTTCGATTTTGTCAATGGTTCGCTCGATCTCTTTTATGAATTTACCAAGGGTAATCCTGAATGAATCAACTGAACTCTCTAATCTTTTAAGGAAATTTACCCTCATAAGAGTTTGGAGGTTTTTTTCCCTATGAACCTGTTTAAAACTTACCTTCTCATTGACGTTCGTATCGTAAATATCGCTGTAAAATTGCCGTTTATTGTCCAATATGTACTCTGTAGGTGAATATATAGACATTGATAACTTGGAGAGTTCTTTATAGAGTTCTGATATTTCAATAAAACCCTCAATGTCCGTTATGTCTGCGTGATGGGTAATAGGTTTTAATCTGTTGGGGAATTTGCCAATCTTATTGATGTCATAATACTTCTCAATGTGTTTTCTGCTCCTGGCTATTGTTACGCTATCGAGCAATTTGAAAAAGTCAAAATTTGCATTAAGCTGTTTTAAAAGCACTTGACTGGTTCTTTCGTCTACCGGCAGTTTAGACCAATCGTTAAAGGTCCTCTGGGCATTTGTCAAAATGGTTTCAATGGATTTGTCTGTATCCATTCTTCCATCAGCTATCCCTGTTTCGCCTTCACACGCCAAAGCAATTTGGTTCTTTAAATCAGTAAACCTGTTATTGACCGGAGTCGCTGAGAGCATAAGAACCTTCGTCTTAACGCCCGCTTTCATGACATCATTCAGCAGTCTTTGGTATCGGGTTACTCTATCTTTTCGGGGGTCATTATTTCTAAAATTATGAGATTCATCAATGACGACCAAATCGTAATTACCCCAGTTGATTCGTGATAAATCTATTCCGTTTGATTGCCCTTGATCTCTGGATAAATCCGTATGATACAAGACATGATAATTTAAGCGGTCTTTTACCAAGGGGTTATCATCGTAGTTGTTTAAAAATGTTTGCCAGTTGTCTCCCAGTCTTTTGGGGCAGAGAACAAGTACGGTTCGGTTTCTCTCCTGATAATATTTAATAACGGCTAATGCTGAAAAAGTCTTTCCGAGACCTACACTATCGGCAAGAATACATCCATTGTGCCGTTCTAATTTATTAATAATGCCTAATGCGGCGTCTTTTGGGAAATCGTAGAGTTTATTCCAAATCACGGATTTCTTAAACCCTGTTTTTTCATTAGCAAGTTCATCCTCGGAAATATCTTCCAGAAACTCATCAAAAATATTGTAGAGTGTCAGATAGTAGATAAATTCCGGGGAGTTCTCCTTATAAAGGTCTGCGATATAGGCAAGAACTTCATCGGTCACATTTTTTAATACCTTCTCGTCATTCCATATTTCCTCAAAGGTTTGAATATATTGTTTCGTAGTCTCAAAATCGTCTGTTTTAATAATCTGGTGCAGTATAGAGTTATCTTTTTCGTATCCAAAACCTGCACTGCTGAATTCATTAATTCCCATATACACATATTTATTCTCATTGTTATCAAGGGTTATATGTGGTTGTACATATTTATTACCAATATTGGTTTTAAAGGTTACCTTTTGTTCAATCCACTTTTTGCATTCTTTAGCAATTGCTTTACCTTTAAGTTCATTTTTTAGATTAATTTCAAATTCAGAACCGCTTAAAGACTTTTGCCTAAAATCGGCGTTAATTTTAAATTGTTTTTTCTCTCTTTTGTTTTTATCAGCTTCAATGAAGGTAGGGTCTGTAAAGATAAAGCTTAACGTATCAATTTTTTTTAATTCAGTTTTAAGACATTCAAAACCGTAGATAGTAAAAATGCCTGCTGCAACTTGCAGTTTGCTTTCTTTACCTAGATTCTTTTTAAAGTCATCACCGACTTTTTCGGTTTTATTATTGAAGCTATGTATCATTTATGCTGTTTCCCGTTCTTCAGTATTTAGCCCTTCGAGCCATGGATGGTGCGCATCCATAACGGTCAAATTTTTCGCAATTAAGGGGGACACCGTATATAATTTTAATTCATGCATTAAGTAAAGTGTTCGGGATTCCCCATTTTTTATGATAGAAAATCCTTACCACTTATTCGTTCAGTTTACCACGATAACTGTGAATATGCGGTTCAATAGGTTTGTAATAGTGACAGGAAAATCCCTTTTCAAGGGCAGATGGCTAAGTATGATAGCAGTTTGCTTATTCAAGTCAATTATAAAATATGTGTAAAGATTAAATTTGCATATTCCAAATCAAAATTTCTCTTGCATGATGTCTTGCATGATTATACAGTGGCAATACTATAGTCAATTCCAACGTAATGCAAAAGAATCAGCAGTAATTGGCGGGGAATCATTTATGTAGCAACACAATTTACGACAAGTATCCTTTTTTGTACGGTTTTCAAACGGGGAATTGGCGACTATGNGCATGAACATGAACGGTGATATTATAATTTACCAGTTTAGCCGATCTGAGGTGGAGCAGGGAAATTTTAACCATTTTCTGGAACGATTTAGAGCAGAAAACCTGCCAAGCGGCGCACTTCTCAGACAGATGATGGATTCTATAGTGTTCGTCATTGAAGGATACGACGATGATCCCCGTGAAATTCACACAATCCCAGAGATACGGAAATTCTACCAGNCNTTNCATCACGCNTGGCCATACTGGTTATACTTTTGCAACCTGGATCAGGACGGTCTTAAAATGATGACGCTTTGCTGCCTGGAATCCATTACGGCGATTAAGATTGATGGCAA
>C687J26845_10001737_pt1 | contig 13128 bp, 7 predicted proteins | sample RifCSPlowO2_12_FD_26845 | JGI IMG/M metagenome (IMG submission 26845) | reverse complement strand
TTGAGGAAAAAGCCGATGGTGCTCTGCTGCGCGCCGGCCTGGGTGTAAGCCGCGATGCCGGCGGTATTCAGGGTCGCCACATCCACATGCATGCCGGCACCGGGCTGGGCGATATTGACCACCAGCAAACCGATCAGCAGCGCCACGCTGGACACCACCTCGAAATACAACAACGCCAGGCCGCCGGTCTTGCCGACCGCCTTCATGTTTTGCATACCGGCGATGCCGCTGACCACGGTGCAAAAGATGATCGGCGCAATGGCCATCTTGATCAGTTTGACGAAACCATCACCGAGCGGCTTCAACGCCACCCCGGCTTGCGGGTAGAAATGGCCGATGGCAACGCCCAGGGCGATGGCCACCAGTACTTGCACATACAGACTTCTGTAGAAAGGTTTGCGGGTCATGGCAGGTTCCTCACAAAGAGCGCACAGCACCATCCATCGATGCCTGCGCCAACGCAGCGCTAACTCTCCTGAACTGGAGAGATTTATTTTTCACTCGCGTTCAACGCCAGCTTGCTAGACCTATCGCAAGCCCCATGCCAGCCCTTTAAATAAAATTAAATCCATTAAATACAAATACTTATAAATATTACCCAGCCACAACCCGGACCGTTCTGGCGGATAGCCGCCAAGGCCTAGGCGGCTATCCGCCAAACACTCCAGCCAAGCCGCCAAGACGCCGCCCACCGCCAGAGCGGCTGACTTGTGGTCACGCCGCCGCTGGGCCTAACATCCCTCAAGCACCACGATTCAGCACCGGCAGAGCACCATTTTGAAGACTGGTCGTAGGGTGGGCTTCAGCCCACCAAACCAGCAGCAAATCGACGCCAATGCTGAGCCTCAGCCCCAGCTGCGGAACCTGCAAAAAAACCACTCAGGAGGCATTGCGTGACCCCAGTAACGCCGCCCAAGACCGAGCGCCGACCGCGCTGGCGCAGCCTGCTGCTACTGGCACTGCTGCTGTTGCCGCTGCTCTGGCCGGTGCAGCAATTGGCCGAGCGCTACTACGGCGAGCAGTTGCTCGAACGCAACCGGCAGACCCTCGACCTGTATGTCGCCAGCCTGCTCGGCACCCTGCGCCGCTACGAGGTGTTGCCGGCCCTGCTCGGCGATCTGCCGGGGCTGCGCGCGGCCCTGAGTGCACCGACCGATGCCGACCGGCTGAACAGCGCCAACCAGTTGCTCAAGCGGGTGGCGCAAGACACCGGCGCGGCAGTGATCTACCTGATGGCGGTCGACGGCACCACCCTGGCCTCCTCCAACTGGCAACAGAGCGACAGCTTTGTCGGCCGCAACTTCACCTTCAGGCCGTACTTTCGCGATGCCATGGCCGGCAAACCCGGACGTTTTTTTGGCATGGGCACCTCCTCCGGCAGACGCGGCTACTACTTCGGCAATGCCATTCGCGAGGGCGAGCAGATCCTTGGCGTGCTGGTGATCAAAATCAATCTGGATGACACCGAAACCCTCTGGGGCAAAACTCCCGAACGCCTGCTGGTCACCGACAGCAATGGCGTGGTGATTCTCACCTCCCACCCCGACTGGCGGTTTCGCGCCAGTCGCCCCCTCAGCCCCCAGAGCCAGCAAGAAATCGCCCGCGATCAGCCCTACCCGACCCAGCAACCGCCGCCGCTGCAACTGGACGCCAAGCAATGGCTACAGCAGAGCCGCACGCTTCGCGAAACCGGCTGGGATGTCAGCATTCTCGCGCCGCGCACACTGGTCAGCGGTGCGGTGCAAAAGGTTCTGTACATCGCCGCCGCCAGCCTCTCGGTGCTGCTGTTGCTGCTTGGCCTGTTGCTGCAACGGCGGCGTTATTACCTGCAACGCATCGCCTTGGCGGCGCACACCCGCAACGAGCTGGAAACCCGCGTGCAGCACCGCACCCAGGACCTGCAAAACCTCAACAACCGCTTGAAAGAGGAAGTCCTGGAGCGCGAGCAGGCCCAGCAAGAACTGCTGCGCACCCAGGATGAACTGCTGCAGGCCGGCAAGCTGTCGGCCCTGGGCACCATGTCGGCGAGCATCAGCCACGAACTCAATCAGCCCCTGGCGGCGATTCGCAGCTACGCCGACAACGCCAGCGTGTTGCTCGACCAGCAACGTATCGAGGAAACCCGCAGCAACCTCAAGCTGATCAGCGAACTGACCAGCCGCATGGCCTCGATCATTTCCCACCTGCGCGCCTTCGCCCGTCGCGACCGACATGCCCCGGAAAGCGTGGCCCTGCAACCGGCCCTCGACGATGCCCTGGCGTTGCTGGCCAAACGCCGGCGCAGCATGGAAGTGGAGTTGCTGCGCGACCTGCCCGAGGCGCCGCTCTGGGTGCAGGCCGGCGAAACCCGCCTGCGCCAGGTGCTGGGGATTCTGCTCGCCAATGCCCTCGACGCCCTCAGCGCCACCGCCCCGCCACGGCGCATCTGGCTGACCAGCGAACAAAACACTGAAGGGGTCAAACTCTCTATCCGCGACAGCGGCCCGGGCTTTAGCCCTGAGGCCCTGGCCCGCGCCCGCGAGCCGTTCTTCACCACCAAGACCAACGCTCAAGGCCTGGGCCTGGGCCTGGCCATCTGCGACAACCTGATCGGCGCGCTGGGCGGTAAATTGTCCCTGGCCAATCACCCCGCCGGCGGCGCCCTGCTGACCCTCTATCTGCAGCATGCCGCCAGCGGCAGCAGCGGCCAATCCACCGAAGACCTAACCAACATGAGTCCGCCATGAGCACTGCCGCCAAACCGCTGGAGCACAGCCAGGTGCTGCTGATCGACGACGACCCGCACCTGCGCCAGGCCCTGAGCCAGACCCTGGACTTGGCCGGCTTCAAGGTCAGCAGCCTAGCCGATGCCCGCGGCCTGGCCGAGCGGATTGGCACCGACTGGCCCGGCGTGGTGGTCAGCGACATTCGCATGCCTGGGATTGACGGCCTGCAGCTGCTCGAACAGTTGCACCAGCAAGATCCGCAACTGCCGGTGATCTTGATCACCGGCCACGGCGATGTACCCATGGCGGTGCAGGCGATGCGCGCCGGCGCCTTCGACTTTCTGGAAAAACCCTTCCCCAGCGACGACCTGCTGGCCAGCGTGCGCCGCGCCCTGGCCATGCGCCAACTGCAACTGGAAAACCGCAGCCTGCGCCTGGCCCTGGCCGACCGTCAGCAACTCAGCGCCCGCCTGCTCGGCCAGTCGCCGGCCATGCAACGGCTGCGCGAACAGCTGGGGGCGCTGGCGGCGATCGACACCGACGTGCTGATTCTCGGTGAAACCGGCGCCGGCAAGGAGGTGGTGGCCCGCGCCCTGCACGATCATTCCAGCCGCCGCAACGGGCCTTTCGTCGCCATCAACGCCGGCGCCCTGGCCGAGTCGGTGGTCGAGAGCGAGCTGTTCGGCCACGAAGCCGGGGCCTTTACCGGCGCGCAAAAACGCCGCATCGGCAAGTTCGAGTTCGCCAACGGCGGCACCCTGTTTCTCGATGAAATCGAAAGCATGAGCCTTGATGTGCAAGTCAAACTGCTGCGCCTGCTGCAAGAGCGGGTGGTCGAGCGCCTGGGCGGCAATCAGCTGATCCCGCTGGACATCCGCATCATCGCCGCCAGCAAGGAAGACCTGCGCCACGCCGCCGACCAGGGGCGCTTTCGCGCCGACCTGTATTACCGGCTGAACGTCACGCCGCTGCGCATTCCGCCACTGCGCGAACGGGGCGAAGACGCCCTGCTGCTGTTTCAGCACTACGCCGAGGCGGCCAGCAGCCGCCACGGCTTGCCGGCCCGCGAGCTGCCGCCGGCCCAGCGCGCCGAGCTGTTACGCCACAGCTGGCCGGGCAATGTGCGCGAGCTGCAAAACGCCGCGCAACGCTTCGCCCTCGGTCTGGAGCTGGGCTTGGAACAACCCCTGGGCCAGCCGGCGCTGGCCCTCGGCAACCTGAGCGGCGGCCTCAGTCAGCAAGTCGATGCCTTCGAGCGCGCGATGATCGCCGCCGAACTGGCCCGCCCGCATAACTCCCTGCGCAGCCTGGCCGAGGCCCTGGGCGTGCCGCGCAAAACCCTGCACGACAAGTTGCGCAAACATGGTTTGAGCCTAAGCGACGATACCCTCGACGACGTGGACTAAGCAGCCTGAAAACTACTGCGCTCGGTTATGCGGCGTTAAAAACAGGCTCGGACTGCTCATTTACAAATCGTAAACTCCGCGTCCTCGCCTGTTTTTGCCTTGCCTAACCTTCGCTCGCTACGTTTTCACAACGCCTGCAAGAGCAGTACTTGTCGCCATCCGCTGCGCCGGCCTACCATCGGCGAGTTTTTTTGCCGAGACAGCCCATGCGCGAACGCACCGTTGCCAGCCATTTCGTCCGCGCCGCCTTGCGTGGCGCCGAGCGTCAGGGCCACGACCGCAGTGCCCTGCTGCGCCAGTTGAATATCCAGCCGGCGTTGCTGGATGAGCCCCGCGCGCGCCTGGCCCCCGAGCAATTTGCCAAACTGATGCAGCTGCTCTGGGAGGCGCTGGACGACGAGTACATGGGCTTTGGCCGCCAGCGCAGCAAGCGCGGCACCTTCGCCATGATGTGTTACGCCATCATCCATTGCCGCTCCCTGGAAAAAGCCCTGCTGCGTGGCGGCCTGTTCTACAGCCTGTTCCCGGATGCGCCGAGCATCCAGCTCAGCCGCGAAGGCGACTGGGCGCGCCTGACCGTGGACGACTCGACCCTGTGGGACCCCGACCACTTTCTGGTCGAGAGCCTGCTGGTGATCTGGCACCGGCTCGGCAGCTGGCTGATCGGCCAACGCATCCGCCTGGAAGAGGCCACCTTCACCTACCCGGAGCCGGCCCACAGCGGCGAATACCAACGGCTGTTTCCCTGCAGCCGACGCTTTGTCGCAGGCTCCACCAGCTTGTTGTTTCAGGCGCGCTACCTGGACATGCCGCTGTTGCAGGACGAGCGCACCCTCAAGCTGTTTTTGCAGCACTCGCCCGCCGACCTGCTGGCCCGCCCGGACGGTGGCGATAGCCTGATCAGCCAGATCCGCCGACAACTGGGCCGCGACTGCAGCAATTGGCCAGACCTAGAGGCCGTGGCCCGCCAGCTGCACATGAGCCCGCAAACCCTGCGCCGGCATCTGAGCGAAGAAGGCTCGAGTTTTCAGGAATTAAAGGATCACCTGCGCCGGGACCTGGCGATTTACCACCTGGCCCGTTGCGAACTGTCGATCCAGGACATCGCCGAGCAACTGGGCTTCTCCGAACCCTCGGCCTTTCACCGCGCCTTCAAGAAATGGACCGGTCTGACCCCAGGCGCCTACCGGGCCAATGCCGAAGGCTGAGCTAAACGCGGGCTCCACCATGCGGCTCGGTTCCCGCTCCTACGGGTCGATGCTGGGGCTGCAGACTCTGACTGACACGCCGCAAAAAAAAACGGGAGCCCCTTCGGGCTCCCGCACTGACACTCAGTAAACGCCACTGGCGGCTTAAGCTAAAGCCAGCCCATAGCGGACAACCTCACCTGCGTTCCAGAGGAAACGCATTAATAGTCTGGCAAATGCCGGCGCGGCTGTTCGTAGCGCTTTGTTATCGCTTTGCAAAGAAATGTAAACGCCGTCCAAGCAGACTACCTGCAAGGCTGGCCGGACTAACCGCCACACGGCACACTAGCGCCATGAATGCAGACCTTTACCACCCCGCCTGCTGCAGCCCGCTGCAAGATCACTGGCCTTTGCCGCAGTTGCTGGCCGGCTGCCAATTGTTGAGCTGCGAATTTGACCCGCTGTTGCTGCAGGCGGCGGATTTTCAACTCGCCGGGATCGACCCGCCCAAGGGCGTCGCCAAACGCCAAAGCGAGTTTCTGGCCGGTCGCCTGTGCGCCCGCCAGGCGCTGCAACAACTCACCGGCCACGCCACAGTGCCGGCAGTCGGTGTCGATCGGGCGCCCTGCTGGCCAAGCGGGGTGGTCGGTTCCATCAGTCACGGCGACGGCTGGGCCGGCGCGGTGGTTGGCCAACAAATAGATTGGCGCGGCCTGGGCCTGGACCTTGAGCGACTGCTAAGCCCGGCGCGGGCGCAGCGTTTGCAAACCAGCATCCTCACCCCGGCCGAACTGCAGCGCTTGGCGCAACTGCCCGCCGAGCAACAGGCCTGGCGGGTGAGCCTGACCTTCTCGCTGAAAGAAAGCCTGTTCAAGGCGCTCTACCCGCTGGTGCGACAACAGTTTTATTTCCAGGATGCCGAGCTGCTCGGCTACGACCCGGCAGGTTTTGCCCAGCTGCAACTGCTGCGCGACCTCGGCCCCGACTGGCCGGCCGGCAGCCGTTGTGATGGTCAGTTCGTGCAACTGGGCGAGCGGGTGTTAAGCCTGGTGAGCATCGCCATTTAACGAGACTGTGGAAAAATTAGACTCTGTACCCGTTATGAGTTGGAGCGGCTTTGTAGGGTGGGCTTCAGCCCACCACGGCTCGATAGGGGTTTGCTGGGCTGAAGCCCACCCTACGCTTTGCGGGTTACATAGCCCAAAACTACTGCACCAGGCTCCCATTACTGCTCTGACGCAGCGGCCAGACCAGGCTAAAGCGCGCCCCACCGAGGCTGTCGCTGGTGGCGATCAGGGCGCGGCCGGCGTGCCAGTGAATAATCCGCCGCACTATCGACAAGCCCAGCCCGTGGCCACCGGAGGCGCGGGTGCGGCTGTCATCCAGGCGCAAAAACGGGGTGAACAGCCGCTCCCACTCCGCTTCGGGTACGCCGGGGCCGTCATCCTCGACCTCCAGCCGGCAATGCTCGGGACCCAGCTGATAGCTGATCCGCACTCGCCCTTCGGCGTGGCGCATGGCATTGGTCACCAGGTTTTGCAGCGCCCGGTGCAGGTAACGCAACTCGCCCTCCACCAGCGCTGGCGTTGCCCCCGGCCGCGTGCCGCATTCCAGTTGCACACCCGGGCGCAGCAGCGCCTGCTCGGTCAGCACCTGATCGAGCAAGGCATCCAGATCGACCAGCTGAAACTGCAGGGGCGGCGCGCCTTGCTCCAGCCGCGCATAGGTGAGCATCTCGTCCACCAGGCGGTCGAGCTCCTGAATGTCGTTGTCCATGCCGTCCTGGTATTTGCGCCGCGCTTGCGCGCTTTGCGCATCGCCGAGCATCTCCAAGCCAAAGCGCAGGCGGGCCACCGGGGTGCGTAATTCGTGAGATACGGCGCGGACCATCTCGCGTTGGATGGTTAACAGTTGCTGCAGTTGCATGGCCATATTATTGAACGCCGTCGCCAGCCGCCCGACCGAGTCGGCGCCGCCCTCCGGGGCGCGGGCACTCAGGCTGCCGGCGGCAATCCGCGTGGCGGCGCCTTCCAGGCCGCGCAAGCGACGCTCCAACTGACGCACCAGTAAATAGACAATCAGGCCGATCAGGCTCAGGCCGAGCAGACCGATCAGTACCAACAACTGCGGCGGCGCCGGGTTCATCAGCGACAGCGGGCCGATCTCCAGCACCCAAGAGCTTTGCAGCAAACCAGCGAAGATATGCACCGCATCGCCGTCCTGCCCCAGCGTCATCACCGTATCGCCCTCCTCGACGCGCCGGCGCTGGTCTTCATCCAGCGGGGTCTGGCCGATAGCGAGCAGCTGCAGCGGGAAACCAAACTGTTTGCTGCGTTTCAGCTCGGCCAGCCGCAGCGGCTGCTCGGCCACCGGGTAGCGCAGCAGTTCATCGCTGAGCAGATACACGGTAGCGCGCGCCAGTTGCTCGCTGACCTGGCGCACCTCACCGATCAGCACCAGCTCCGGCGCGGCGCTGACCAGGCTGTAAATCTTCGCCGCATGGGCGCCGCTCTGGCGCACCAACACCTGTCCGGCCAGCAAGCGGGTGCGCGCCGCGTGGTCCAGCGGCTGCCCGGCCAGGGCCTGCAACTGCAGGGGAATCCCCAGCAAGCTTTGCAGCTGGCTGAGGGTGCTGCGCCGCGCCGATTCATTCTGCGGTTTAAGGTTGTCGGCCATCAGCCGGAAGGTGCCCTGGGCCAGACGCTCGCGGTACTCGTCGCTGCGCACCTGATTTACCAGGTGCAAAGCCGCCACCCCCAGCAGCGCTACCAGCACCAAAGCCGCCAGCATGCCGCCATAGATGCGCAGAAAGATCGAATTCACAGCGCCTGCGCCGCCTGGGCGACAAACAGATAACCTTTGCCGCGCACGGTTTTGATCACCTTGGGATGCTCGGGGTCGTCGCCGATTTTCGGCCGAATCCGCGAGATGCGCACATCGATGGAGCGGTCCAGGCCGTCATAGCCGACCCCGCGCAGATCGGTAAAAATCTCTTCGCGCGAGAGAATCCGCCCGCTGTTGGCCGCCAACAGCCAGAGCAAATCGAACTCGGCGCTGGTCAGCTCGATGCTGACCTCATGCAAGCTGGCCTCGCGGCGGGCGTGGTCGATGTGCAGTGGACCAAAGTGCAAAACCTCAGGCGCTGCGGCCTCAGTCTGAGCACTAGGCGGATGCCGACGCAGCAAGGCATGCACCCGCGCCAGCAGCAAGCGCGGGCGCACCGGCTTACACACGTAGTCGTCGGCGCCCAGCTCCAGCCCCAGCACCTGGTCCATCTCATCGGCCAGTGCGGTGAGCATCAAGATCGCGCCGCCATACTGCTGGCTGCGCAAGGTGCGGCAAATCGACAGGCCGTCTTCGCCCGGCAACATCAAATCAAGGATCACCAAGGCCGGCTGTTCGCGTAGAATCCGCGCCGCCGCTTTGCCCCCATCCGACTCGATGGCGACCGCCAAGCCGTTACTGGCCAGGTATTCGCGGGTCAGCTCGGCGAGGCGCTGATCATCTTCAACTATGAGTATTTGCCCGGACTGCTGCTCCACACGACCTCCCTAACCCAATTACAGCGACTGCCGAAACGGCGCGCATTGTAGCAACGCGCGCCGTTCTGCACAGTGCATGCCAAAGCGCAAACAAAACACAACATATAGTGTTGGCTTGAGAAGTCTTCGGCATCTGCAAAGCACCGCTAAAAAACCTGGTCAGCGGCGACGAATGGTTGAAAAACGGCAACCCCAGCGACCATGCGGGTTAGCCCAAGTTACCCAAGGTTAACCCACAGGTTTATCCACAGGCAGCGCCTAACAGTTACCTTGCAATGAGGTCCTTAGCGCTCTATCTTGTATCCCCAGCGCGACAAACACCTACATGTTGGGTTTTCGCAAGTTACACGACACAACTGAAAGACTCCCCAGCGAGCTTTCAGCGGCCACCCAGGTGCGCCTCACCGCTCTTTATAAAGCACCCTCCACCGCAGCCGCGGTGAATTCAAAACCAGACTGTAAAAATGCGTGACTACGGCCTTAATTCGGTGTAGCAGCAACAACCACCACCACTAAATATTGTGGTTTTGGCGCTAAGCGTCGAAACCCGTGACTTCAGAGCCAGGGAAGTGCTTGAGTCGTGCCCTTTTCTGACCTTTTGGCAACTACCAACGCCCAGCATTGCGCTGGGCCTATGGCGTTGCGTAGCAGACGTGACCTGAATTGCAGCACACCAAGTACCCCCAAGTGTCTAACTCGATAAATACAGAACACGGAGAACCCATTAATGCATACCGACACCTCCCGCGAGACGCCCATGGCCAGCCCAAACCAAGCCAACGATAGCTTGCAAGACCTGGCCGCCACCGCGCCCGGTCAACTGCGTGTGATCAAACGTAACGGCAGCGTAGTGCCCTATACCGATGACAAAATCACCGTCGCCATCACCAAGGCGTTTCTCGCTGTAGAGGGCGGCACTGCTGCCGCCTCGTCGCGCATTCATGAAACCGTTGAGCGTTTGACCGAACAAGTCAGCGCCACCTTCAAGCGCCGCATGCCGTCCGGCGGCACCATCCATATCGAAGAAATCCAGGACCAGGTTGAACTGGCCTTGATGCGTGCCGGCGAGCAAAAAGTCGCCCGCGACTACGTGATCTACCGCGACGCCCGTTCCAAAGAGCGCGCCACCCGTGGCAAGCACCCCGCCCAGGCGCACCCAAGCATCCGCGTCACCCAAGCCGACGGCAGCCTCACGCCGCTGGACCTGGGCCGCATGCACACCATCATCACCGAAGCCTGCGAAGGCCTTGAGGAAGTTGACGGCGAGCTGATCCAGAGCGAAACCCTGAAGAACCTTTACGACGGTGTGGCCCAGAGCGATGTCAACACCGCCCTGGTGATGACCGCCCGGACCCTGGTTGAGCGTGAGCCGAACTACTCCTTCGTCACCGCCCGCCTGCTGATGGACACCCTGCGCGGCGAAGCCCTGGGCTACCTGGGCATCACCGCCAGCGCCACCCACCACGAGATGGTCGACCTGTACGCCAAGGCATTGCCGGCCTACATCGCCAAAGGCATCGAGCTGGAACTGCTGAACCCGGTGCTGGGCACCTTCGACCTGGAGTTGCTGGGTCGCGCGATCAACCACGAGCGCGATCAGCAGTTCACCTACCTGGGCCTGCAGACTCTTTACGACCGTTACTTCATCCACACCGACGGCGTGCGCATCGAGTTGCCGCAAGTGTTCTTTATGCGCGTGGCCATGGGCCTGGCGATTGCCGAGCAGCAAAAAGAACAACGCGCCATCGAGTTCTACAACTTGCTGTCGTCGTTCGATTACATGGCTTCCACGCCAACCCTGTTCAACGCCGGCACCCTGCGCCCGCAATTATCCAGCTGCTACCTGACCACAGTGCCAGACGACCTGTCGGGCATTTACCACGCCATCCACGACAACGCCATGCTGAGCAAATTCGCCGGCGGTCTGGGCAACGACTGGACTCCAGTGCGCGCACTGGGCGCCTACATCAAGGGCACCAACGGTAAATCCCAAGGCGTCGTACCCTTCCTGAAAGTGGTCAACGACACCGCCGTGGCCGTTAACCAGGGTGGCAAGCGTAAAGGCGCCGTGTGCGCCTACCTTGAAACCTGGCACATGGACATCGAAGAGTTCATCGAGCTGCGCAAGAACACCGGTGATGACCGTCGCCGTACCCACGACATGAACACCGCCAACTGGATTCCTGACCTGTTCATGAAGCGCGTGTTCGACGACGGCCCGTGGACCCTGTTCTCGCCCTCCGAAGTACCGGACCTGCACGACCTGTTCGGCAAGCCGTTTGAAGAGCGTTACGAGTACTACGAAGCCATGGCTGGCTACGGCAAGATCAAGCTGTTCAAGACCGTTCAGGCCAAAGACCTGTGGCGCAAAATGCTCTCCATGCTGTTTGAAACCGGCCACCCATGGTTGACCTTCAAAGACCCGTGCAACCTGCGCAGCCCGCAGCAGCACGTGGGCGTGGTACACAGCTCGAACCTGTGCACCGAGATCACCCTGAACACCAACAAAGACGAAATCGCCGTATGTAACCTGGGCTCGGTCAACCTGCCGAACCACATCATCAACGGCAAGCTCGACACCGTTAAGCTGCAAAAGACCATCAACACCGCAGTGCGGATGCTCGATAACGTTATCGACATCAACTACTACTCGGTGCCACAGGCGCAGAACTCCAACTTCAAGCACCGTCCAGTCGGCTTGGGCATCATGGGCTTCCAGGACGCTTTGTACCTGCAGCACATCGCCTACGGTTCGGACGCAGCCGTTGAGTTCGCCGACAAATCCATGGAAGCGGTCAGCTACTACGCCATCCAGGCTTCCTGCGACTTGGCCGATGAGCGCGGCGCTTACGAGACCTTCCAAGGCTCGCTGTGGTCGCAAGGCGTGTTGCCGCTCGATTCGCAAAACCTGCTGATCGAAGCCCGTGGCGCCAAGTACATCTCGGTCGACCAAGCCGAAAGCCTCGATTGGGCACCGGTCCGTGCCCGCGTGCAAAAAGGTATTCGTAACTCCAACATCATGGCCATCGCCCCGACCGCGACCATCGCCAACATCACTGGCGTATCGCAGTCGATCGAACCGACCTACCAAAACCTCTATGTGAAATCCAACCTGTCCGGCGAATTCACCGTGATCAACCCCTACCTTGTCCGCGACCTGAAAGCGCGCGGCCTGTGGGACTCGGTGATGATCAACGACCTGAAGTACTACGACGGCTCCGTGCAGCAGATCGACCGCATTCCACAAGAGCTGAAAGACCTCTACGCCACCGCGTTTGAAGTCGACACCAAGTGGATTGTGGATGCCGCCAGCCGCCGCCAGAAGTGGATCGACCAGGCCCAATCGCTGAACCTCTACATCGCCGGCGCCTCGGGCAAGAAGCTCGACGTGACCTACCGGATGGCTTGGTACCGTGGCCTGAAAACCACCTACTACCTCCGCGCCCTGGCCGCCACCAGCACCGAGAAGTCCACCGTGACCACCGGCAAGCTGAACGCGGTGTCCAACGGTAATATCGATGAGAGTTTGTTGAGCGCCCCGGCACCCGCCCCAGTGCCCAAAGCCTGCTCCATCGACGAGCCAGACTGCGAGGCTTGTCAGTAATAGTCGGCGCGCGAAGCTGAGCGGCGCCCGCGTTGTTGCCGCGTCAACCGACCCCGATCACGTACAACAGTACGCTCACGGGGCCGGTTGGCGCGGCGCCTAGCGCTCACTCGCTCAGCTTCACGCTCGATTTGTAGTGCTAAGAGCAAGAGCTTAAGAACAACGTAAACCACGCTTTCTTTGCGTGGGCTAGGGCCAGCACCAGTTGTGCTGGCCGACGCGTTTGACCTTGTGTGCAGCAGGCAAACGACCTTATATCCACTCGCCGGAGTTCGCTCTGGCCCTCACGCAGGAACCACGCCATGCTGAGCTGGGACGAATTTGATAAAGACGACGGTGCCGACATTGGAGGCGCCAAACCGGCTGCTTCGGTGATCGATATGAGCCTTGAGAAACTCGACAAAGACGGCAGCGCCGCGGCCCATGCGGCCCGCGCCGCCAACCCAAGCGACTCGGCCGAAGTGGCCCGCGCCAAAGCCGCGCTAGACGCCCTCGACGTAGCCGAAGGTTTGGCCGAGCTGGAAGGCGCCGCCGCCCGTGTCGCGGTCGATGAAAAGCGCATGATCAACTGCCGCGCCGACCTCAACCAGTTGGTGCCCTTCAAGTACGACTGGGCCTGGCAGAAGTACCTCGACGGCTGCGCCAACCACTGGATGCCGCAAGAGGTCAACATGACCGCCGACA
>C687J26845_10001734_pt1 | contig 13140 bp, 15 predicted proteins | sample RifCSPlowO2_12_FD_26845 | JGI IMG/M metagenome (IMG submission 26845) | reverse complement strand
AGGAAGGCTCGCTCTCCACTATTATGCGAAGCATCCTGATCGCGTGAGCCACCTGGTTTTCTACGGCACCAATGCAAAGGGATCCGATGACGAGCGCAGGAAACAGCGTGATGTCGTGCTCGCGGTGATTCGCGCCAGTTGGGAGATCGGCTCCAAGGTATGGGCGGAACGCTTGATGCCTTACGGTGGAACTCGGGAAGATATCGAGCGGATCGCGCGCTGGCTGCGGCTCTCTGTGACTGGCGACGTTGTGCAAAAACAGATCGAAATCGGCAGCAAACGCGGTGATCTCAGCAATCTTCTGGCTAAGGTGTCAGTTCCAACGTTGGTCATTCACCGGCGCGGGGATCAAGTTCCGTTCGCCGCAGGTCGCGAGCTGGCTGCCAAAATTCCCGGCGCGCGATTCTTGCCGCTTGAGGGGAACAACCATCTTCCCAGCACGCACGAGGAGGCCATGGATCTCGTCACACCAGTGGTTGAGTTCCTCGCACAAACAGGGGACCGCCGGCAAGCTCGGTCCGCAGACGACATTGCTCCCGTCACCCTGATGTTTACCGACATCGAAGGGTCAACGTCGCTGACCCAGCGGCTGGGCGATGAAGGGGCGCAGCGGCTTCTCCGTGAGCACAACGAAGCGGTTCGTAGAGCGCTTGACTCATACAACGGCAGGGAGATTAAGCACACCGGCGACGGCATCATGGCGTCGTTTTTCTCAGCGTCGAGAGCCGTGGGGTGCGCGGTGCAAATCCAACAGACGTTCGCGGCTCGCAACACGGCCAATCCGGAGGACGCCGTGAGGGTTCGCATCGGTCTAAATGCGGGCGAGCCGATATCAGAGGGCAACGATCTTTTCGGCGCCTCGGTACAACTGGCGCGGCGTATCTGCGACCGCGCGGAGCCAAGTCAGGTGTTGGTGTCAGACGTGGTCCGCCAGTTGGTTGCGGGCAAGGGCTTTACGTTTGAGTCAGTCGGCGCAGAGGCGCTCAAAGGTTTCGAGGAGGCGGTCGCGCTTTACAGAGTACGGGCTGGCTAAGCCTGAGCGAGAGCGTGGGTGGGTTGCTTTCTCTCGACTTCGATACTCTCCTCGTCGGAGATGGAGAGGCGATCCTGCGAAACGCCATGGAACGGCTCAGGGAGCTGGTAGACACGTTCGCCGATTGACCCCGATCCGACCCTTCATTGCGCGCCCCGGCCTTGGCCCGGGGGCTCTTGCTCAGGATTCCGCCCCGCGGGCGGACTGGAAGGCGCCACGGGCTTGCCCGTGTGGCTCCACTAAAAGCTTCCTATCGGTCGTCGTACAGACTGGAAACGGCGCGGCTTAGCGAGCCAAAGCATCGACGACCGCCTGGGGATTTGCGGCGGCTACTTTTAGTAGCGCTTGGGCGGGGCCTTCCGGGCGCCGACGGCCTTGCTCCCAGTTTTGTAGCGTTGCCACGCTGACGCCGATCATCGCGGCGAAGTCGCCTTGAGATAAACCGAGTTTGTTTCGAATCGCTCGAACATCGACCGGCTTCAGGTTGAAGACACGGGGAGGTTTCATTTCATCGCGCCGGATTTTTCCCGCTTGTTTCACGCTGGAGACGAGTTTTGCGAAGTCTGCCTTGTTCATTTTAGATTCTCCTTGACGAGTCTTCTCAACGTCTTCAATTGCTCCGGCGTTAGATCCTCTTGTCGGCTTTTGGCGTAGATGAAAAGCATGTAACTGACTTCGCCGCCGCGCTGCCGGGGCCAGTAATAGATCAGTCTTGTCCCTCCGCGTTTTCCTTTTCCCGGCAAGCTCCAGCGGAGCTTTCGGAGTCCGCCGCTACCGGGAATAATATCTCCGGCATCGGGACGCAGCATCAATGCCAGTTGCAAGGATCCATACTAATCGTCCGACAGGAGATTTAGCAGCGCACGGGTGAAGATCGCAGTCTCAACGAAGCGCATGATGAACTATACGCCATTGGCGCATAGCATGGAAGTCCATTTGGTTAATTTAACAGGTTGACTTCTTTGGAGCGTCTCTGTCATCGTGGATGACGAATAAGGCGCGCAAGTAAGAACCGGGCTTTGATGAGTCAACAAAGATAGTCGTGTCGTAAAAGTCTGCCCCCCGTTCCTAAAATCCAAAACCGGTCCCGCTGACGAAAATCCAAAATCGTCAGGCGGGCGGGTAAGGTCGTCAGATAGGGGCCAACAAAGCGGAAGAAATTTGCCGGTGTTTAGAGATAAGCTCAATACGCCAAAATGGAGTTGAAACTTATTCGACTATGACACTCCGGGTGGCATGAACCTAAGGCACCGCCCGGATTATGCAGATTCGAAAGCAAGTCTTCCGACCCTTTAAGCAGGGAGCGTTGGGGCTTGGGCCAATGCTGTGATAGGATCGTAATCGTCCTAAACGCTAACGGAGGGTTCGACTATGGTGCTCGCCAAATGGGAAGAAAGCGACTCGGCCAAAGCAAGGCAGATATGGATAGATTATCAGCGGCAACATGATCTCTCCGCTCGCATTGGCCAGACCGCGGGCATCGATCCACGCAGCGGGCGCATCTGGTTCGGTTTATCGGTTCGCGATATCGTCTCCCAAAGAGAAACCGAGGGATTGCATTCTCCGCTATACTTTGAACGAGTCGGTTCAGAAGCCTATTTGCACAAGGGAACCCGTTGGTGATTCTCGGAGTCGTGTCCGTCCAAGGATTGCCGACAATCACCCTCGCGATTGACGGGCGAGATTGGCCTGCCACTATCGACACCGGTTTCAACGGCGATCTGGAATTGCCGGAAGCTTTACGCGAGCCACTCAATGCTCATTTCGTCGGTCGTGCGACGGCCGCTTTAGCCGGCGGTCAAAGCGTTGAGGAAGATCTCTACCTGGTAGATTTTCCGTTTGACGGGCGGATAGTTCAGGCGGAAGCAACATTTGTTTCTGGGAGCCGTATTCTTATCGGAACTCGCTTGCTGCGCGAATATTCTCTGCAGATCAACTTCGTCAGCAGAACCATCCAGCTAGAGCGCGTGTGATCGTGGTGCCGCGCTGCTACTTTTCGATTAAGGAGATAACGCATGACTAAGGTTCTTCTGGATGGAGTCTTTGGATTTCAGTCCGGCAATCGAAGATCCAAAACCTGTGGTGAGCCCTTCGACGGTGCTCAGGATAAACTCTGTCGAACCATCCAAAATCTAAAATGGGTTAGGATTGTCGCTATCGTTGTCACATTCGCAATGTGTGGGGTTGCGGTCGAGGCGCAGCAGCCAACGAAAATTCCCCGGATAGGATACCTAAGTCCTAGCTTCCCTACCAACAGCCCGGCCCGCACCGAGGCATTCCGCCAGGGTCTGCGCGAGCTTGGTTACGTGGAGGGGAAAAACATTGTCATTGAGTGGCGATTTGCGGACGGAAAACTCGATCGCCTCCCCGCGCTCGTGGCCGAACTAGTGCGTCTCAAGGTCGACATCATCGTCACGGCCGGTACGACAGTAACCCGGGCCGCCAAGGAAGCAACTTCTACGATTCCCATTATCATGACGCAGGATCCCGATCCTGTTGGGAGCGGGTTTGTCGCCAGCCTTGCGCGACCTGGCGGGAACATCACTGGATTGTCCACTCTTCGCCCGGAGATAAGCGGAAAACAACTGGAGATTCTTAAGGAGGTCGTTCCCAGGCTCTCCCGCGTGGCCGTCCTCGGGCGCTCGACCAGCGCAGCCTCCGCACAAGCGTCAAAAGAGATCGAGCTCGCCGCAGGGGCGTTGAAAGTGAAGCTTCAATACCTGGACGTACAAAATCCCAAGGATATTGAGACCGCATTCCGAGCCGCGAGCAAGGGGCGTGCTGAAGCAGTCCTTGTGCGGGGGAGCCCCATCGTCAGTTCCCACCGAACCCAGGTCGCAGACCTCGCGGTAAAGAGCGGGCTGCCGGCGATATATGCAGATAGCCTGTTTGTGAACGCAGGTGGCCTTATGACCTACAGCACGAGCATTACCGACTTGGACCGGCGCGCCGCTACGTATGTGGACAAGATTCTGAAAGGCAGAAAACCTGCCGACTTGCCCGTCGAGCAGCCGATGAAGTTCGAGTTCATTGTCAATCTGAAAGCAGCCAAACAGATAGGCCTGACGATTCCGCCGAATGTATTGGTGCGGGCGGATAAGGTGATTCGATGAAGGGTGTGCGATCGGCGGGACAGTAAACCAACGGTGAGCCGTTGTCATAAACTCAGAATGATGCGGATGCGACTTTCCACTTCTTCCATCATAGGATTTGGCAGGGAGCCAATCTCTTGGCGGAAGGACTCGTTGGCCACAGCGATCACTTGGCCTAGAAGTAAATCGCTATCGCGGGAAACCCCGCCTTGGCCCTTCTTGAGGCGAAACCGAAGAATTCCCGGATTTTCAACAAGCCGGGTCGTCGTTGGGATGACGATCGTCGATGGATACTCGGCCTCATTGACGAGATCGGATTGGAGCACCAGGGCAGGCCGAAGCTTTCCGGGTTTGGTTTTGATGCGAGGATTGAAATCTATGATGTATAAGTGTCCCCTTTTGATGGGCATTTACTCGTTCCCATGCACGCGGGCGACACCGGCATTGAAAAGTTCTCTGTTCTCTTCACGATCAGCCGCGCCGCAGCGATTCACGGAGTCCTGGATATCGCGCCGTAATTTTTCTTCCTGGCTTTTCTTTTCCAAAGTTCTTAGCGCGGTGCGGATCAGTCCCGATTTGCTCGCGATGCCCAGTTCTTTACGCAGCCTTTCGATTTGCTCTTCTTCCTTTTTTGAAACGGCTATCGCTCCCATAATGCTCCTTGTTAGAAGACTTATTATGTCATTTATAATTCAGCCCATGTTTCAAGTCAAATTCATTAGAACCAGGGCTGCGAGTTCACATCGTCGGGCTGCAATTCCCGTCAATAAACAATTTATCGTACAAGTTGAGAGGATCTCAAACAAAGGACCGAGGCGGCATGGATTCATCGTAGCCCGTCAAGCAGATTGGCCTGACGATTCCGCCGAATCTATTGGTGCGGGCGGGCAAAGTGATCAGATAGTCGTGGGGCGTGAAGATGCTAAGGAGTGAAGGGGGCGGGATGAACGCTCCGATACGTTGACATTGAGTAAGAATTCTAATAATTTTTAAAAATCTCGTTTTTACAGGTGCTCAACTTTTATGGAAGATGCAAGCGGTTGGCAGAATATTCTGGAGATTGCCACCAAGCCCGATAACATCCCGATCGTCGGAATGCTCCTCCTCGTCATTTTCTTTACCTGGCTGGGCCTAAGAGAAGCTTTTAAGCACGACAAGCTGATTGAGGAAGGTAAGGAAGACGAGATTCCCAATGAAATGTGGAAGTAGATGTTGAGAGGATGGCTAGCGGTCGTAGCCGTCCTCCTGGGGATACATTTTTCTTTTGCCGCGGACATTGGCTCGCCGTTACAGAAAGACCGGCGGTGGGAAGAGGCGCGTAAATATCTCGCCGATGGCAAGCCCGGCGAGGCGAAAGCTTTATTTGAGGAATTACTCAAGCAATATCCGACCGAGGCTGACGTCCATCTGTTCCTAGGCATCACGCAACTGCGGCTGCGTAATCCCGAGGGCGCGGTATCGGCGATCAAAAGGGCGCTCGACGAAAACCCGAGTCACGCCGACGCAAGAACGCTTTTGGGCTGGATCGAGCTGGAAGTCCGCGGCGATATTGACGCCGCGATTAAAGAGTATCAGAAGGTCATCGAGCTGCGCCCGGAGCTGGCGGAGACGTACAGCAACCTCGCCGCGGCCCAAAGAAAGAAGGGCGAACTTGGCCGTGCGATCGGGAACCTCAACGAAGCGCTCAAGCGCAAGCCGAATTTTGCCGCGGCGCTGACGACCCGCGGCGGGATTTTCGCCGAGCAAAATAAATGGGCGGAAGCGCGCCGCGACTTCGAGCAGGCGCTCAAGATCAATCCGGCCGACGACGGCGCGCTTTACGGGTTAGCGCAAGCCCTGCGCGAAGCGCGGGATTATTCCGGCGCGCATAAAGCCCTCGGGGAATTGATCTTGCGCTCGCCTAATTTTGTTTATTGGCTGGAGTGGGGACGCATCGGACTCATTCGCTATTGGTGGGTATGGTTATCCGTTGCCATCGGGTTTTTTCTTAAAGGACGTTTCATGCAGAAAGCGAGGACGGAGGCGCATGGCTGAAGCGACCAAGAAGCGCAAAGGCACGGCTCTGCTGGCCGTGATGGATGAGAACTGCTCGAGCTGCGCCGGCTCGCCCTTGTGCGAGGCTCATTGTCCAGTCGATGGTTGCATCAATCTACTCTACGAAGAAGTGCCGGGGGCGGGCCTCAAGCCCTACCGTGTGTTCGTCGATAACGACAAGTGCATCGGCTGCCAGATGTGTTACAGCGACGATCTCACCAAGATTCATCAACACAAAGAGACCGGTGAGATTTTCTACGAGTATGCCAACCGATTCTACGACAGCGCCAAAAAACCCGTCGAGCCGGACGCGATGCCCAAGAAGATCCAACTCCAGCTCGTCGGCACGGAATCGGAAGACCGTCTGGACAAGAAAATCTGCCCCTGGGACGCCATTAAAATGTACGAATTCGAGGATGGCCTAAAGATGGCGGAGCAGTTCTACGACATCACCAAGATTAAGAAAGTCAACGGCTTGTACGTCGTTGATAATGAGGAGAAGGCGCGGCTGGAGGAGAAGCAAAAGGATCTTTATTATTAGGCCCAATAGCAGGGAGCGAAGTTTTTATGGCAGGTAAAATAGAGCTGATGGAAACGGTGCTTCGCGATGCGCACCAGTGTTTGCTGGCGACGCGGATGCGCACCGAGGACATGCTGCCGATCGCGGAGAAGCTAGATCAGGTGGGTTACTGGTCGCTTGAGACCTGGGGCGGGGCGACCTTCGATACCTGTTTGCGTTATATAAAAGAGTGCCCTTGGGAGCGGCTGCGCACGCTGCGCGCGGCGATGCCCAAGACCCGCTTTCAGATGCTCGTGCGCGGACAAAACATCGTCGGCTACCGCAACTATCCCGACGATATCGTGCAAGCGTTCATCGAGCGCGCCGCGGTCAACGGCATCGACGTGTTTCGGGTTTTCGATGCCATGAACGACATCCGCAACATGAAAACCGCCATCGATGCCGGGCTNAAGGCGGGCAAGACCGTCGAAGGCGGGGTTTGCTATACGATCAGCCCGGTGCATTCGCCGGATTACTTTCTCCGCGTCGCAGAGAAACTGGCGGAAACCGGCGTGCAGATCATTTGTCTCAAAGATATGGGCGGCTTGCTTGCGCCCTACGCGGCCTACGAGATCGTTAAGAAAATAAAATCGCGGATTCCTTTGCCGCTGCATCTTCATTCCCACTGCACCACCGGCCTCTCGCCGATGAATTATCTGATGGCCATCGAGGCGGGCGCGGATATTTTGGATACGGCGATCGCGCCGCTGTCCCAGGGAAGCTCGCAGCCGGCCACCGAGCAGATGGTGGCCGCGCTGATGGGCACCGCGCATGATACCGGGTTGGATCTCGGTAAGCTCGGTGAAATCGCCGAATATTTTTACCAGGTGCGGCGGCGGTACGCGGAGTTTGAAAGCCCAGTCAACAATCAGATCAAAACCGACATCTTGGTGTCGCAGGTTCCCGGCGGCATGCTGTCAAACCTAGTCGCCCAATTGCGCCAGCAAAACGCCGAAGACAAGCTCGAAGCGGTGCTGGCGGAAATGCCTAGCGTAAGAAAAGATCTCGGCTACCCCCCCTTGGTCACGCCGGCGAGCCAGATCGTCGGCTCGCAAGCGGCGCTAAACGTGATGACGGGCAAACGCTATGCCGTCGTCGCGATGGAAACGCGCAATTTCGTTATGGGGCTTTACGGCGAACCGCCGAACCCCATCAGCGATGAGATGAAGAAGAAAGTCCTCGGGAAAAAGGAGCCGATTACCTGCCGTCCGGCGGACTTGCTGCAGCCGGGCCTGGAGGCGGCGCGCAAGGAGATCGGCAGCCTGGCTAGCAGCGAAGAGGACGTGATTTCCTATGCGCTGTTTCCGGAGATCGCGAAGGAATTTTTCCTCTCGCGGGAGGGACGGCAAGCTCCCTAACTCTCCCTTTAGGAACAGGCGGATTTTCCTCCCATGACAGAGAAAGGGACAGATACAAAAGAAAACTCGCCTCAATCCGTTTTGACTTCGATGGCTGAGGTTTGTTAGCGGTGTGCTCCAGTGGTGGCATTCGCAGCGACATCATCGCCCGGCAATCGGCGAACACGATCTAGGAGTAAGGGGTTCGCTACTCCATCTGCTTATCAAAGCGCGGTTGCTTTAGCCAAGCCTGATCTAAGCCGGCAGCGAGTCACCGTGGGATTGCAAAAAACGCTGCCACGCGGAACGTGACGGGGCGACTTTTTCTTGGAGTTTTTGCTTCCCGCTCTCGCTGATCGGGGTGAAGTTCAACGTGGCTTGGACGTTTTGTTCGAGGTGTGCCATCTGCTCGCAGCCGATGATTACGGCTGCAACCGGCTGGCTCAGATTGAATTGAAGCATCTCGGCCGGCGAGGCTCTTCCGGCGCCGCTACCGACAAGCATTCCTTGTCCCATAACTTTCATCGAGAGAATGCCCATATGCTTTTCCAGCGCGAGCGGCAACGCCGACTGTTCGAAGGCAGGGATCGGGGTCATTTTGCGGGCGGCGATCGGGTTGGCGGATTGCGCCGCGTTGAGCGCCATTAAAACTGTATCGACGTCGTGGCGGCGCAACGCCTCGGCCATAGCCATGCCATCGTTGTGACCGGTGATGCCGATGAAGCGCGCCACTCTCTGGTCCTTCAATTGCCGCACGGCCGCGAGCACGCTGTCGGCGCCGCCGATCCGGTCAAGATCGCTTAGGTCGTTCAAGCTGTGGATCTGGATCAAGTCGAGGTAATCGGTCTGGAGGAATTTAAGACTTTGCTCGACTGAGCGCAGGGCGCCGTCCCGGTCTCGCGGGTCGATCTTAGTGGCGAGAAAAATTTCTTTGCGGCGCTTCTTGGAAAATTCGCCGAGCCTCTTCTCGCTCAGCCGTTCTATCCCGCGCCGCGTGTACGAGCCGGCGGTATCGAAGTAGCTGACGCCGAGCGCGAGCGCGCGTTCGAGCAGCGCCTGAGCCGCGTCTTCTTCCGGTATGGAACAGAATCGAGTGCCAGAGCCAAATCCGATACAGGAAACGATCTCGCCGGTTTTGCCTAGGCGGCGTTTGGGCAGCGATTGAGTTGCGCCCAGAGCCTTTTCTGCGCCGCTGAAGAACATGGCGGCGGCGGTGCTTTTTAGGAAGTCACGACGAGACCAGCGCGAGTTCATATCTGCTCCTTTCTTGCCAACGGCATCCGGGCGACAAAATCTTCTTGCTTAGGCGAGAATCTTATAGTCTCCGCCTAAATAACTTCTGCAAAGGTTGACGTAAGTCGAGGACCCCATCTTGATCCAGTTAAGGGCTTCGCCGGCGAGTTCTTTTTTAACTTTGGCCGGGCTGCCGGCGGCGAGAACCCGCGGCGGAATCTTGGTATGGGGCACGACGACGCTGCCGGCGGCGATCAGCGCCTCTTCGCCGATCTCGACGTTTTCCAAGAGTGTTACGTTCATGCCGATGATCGCGCCGCGCTTGATCAGCGGCCCTTCCATGATCGCGCCGTGGCCGATGGTGCAGTCCTCTTCGATGATCGTCGGAGCTTCCCCGGAGTGAAGCACGCAGTTGTCTTGGACGCTGGTGCGGGCGCCGACGAGGATCGGATTGGCGTTCTGATCCGAACGAATGACCGCGCCCCACCACACGCTCGCCTCGTCACCGATGATGACGTCGCCGATGATGACGGCGGTGGGAGCGATGAACGCGGTCGGAGAAATTTTTGGCAGCTTCCCTTTGTACTCGATGATCATTCGTATTTTACCTCCTGAGCGTGGAGTCACGATATGGGACGAGGTAGGGGAAATCAAGGTTGGCGGCGCGGCGGTAGTGGATCAGTTTGATTGTAACGCCGCGTCGATGTAGGGGGCAGGCCTACGTGCCTGCCCTCCGAACGGGCAACCACATAGGGTTGCCCCTACAAATTTTCGCCAAACTGAAACACTACCAGCGTGGCGCTTCAGCTTTTCAAGTCGAAATTTTTTGCGGCCATCTCGGCGATGCTTTGGCCGATGGCCAAAGAAGCGGTGGCGCCCGGCGAAGGGGCGTTGAGCACGTGAATCGAATGGCGGCTTTGCTGGATGACGAAATCGTCTACTAATACGCCGCTCGCCGACACGGCCTGGGCACGCACGCCTGAGCCGCCCGTGATTAGATCGCTCTCGCGGATTTCCGGCAAGAGTTTTTGCAGCGCGGTCACGAAGGCCGCTTTGCTAAGCGAACGGTGCAGCTCGCCGAAGCCCGTGCGCCAATATTTTCCCGCCATGGCCCAGAAGCCCTTGAAGCTAACCGTCTGCCAGAGATCGCCCAGATTAACGTTGGTGTGACGGTAGCCCTCCCGGGCGTAGGCAAGAACCGCGTTGGGACCGGCTTCGATGCCGCCGCTAGCCATGCGCGTGAAGTGTACTCCGAGGAACGGGAAGGCCGGGTCGGGAACCGGGTAAATCAAATTGCGCACCAGGTGATGTCTGCCGGGTGCCAACTTGTAGTATTCGCCGCGGAACGGGATGATGCGATGCTCGTCGCCGCCGGGCGCGCCGTCGCCACGCATCATTTTCGCCACCAGGTCAGACTGAAGACCGCAGCAGTTGATCAGATATTTCGTCCGATAATCGCCCATCGATGTCTGCGCCACCAGTTCGCCATCGCGATCGAGCACGCCCACGACTCGGTGTGACGTACGGATGTCGCCGCCGTTGGCGCGGATCTTCTCAGCGTAGGCGGCCGCGACATTTTTGTAGTCGATGATTCCGGTTTGCGGCACGTAGAGCGCCTTGACGCCGGCGGCGTGGGGCTCGATCTCGCGCAGCCGCTCCGGCCCGATGATCTCCAGCCCCTGAAGGCTGTTGGCGCCCCCGCGGCGATGGAGATCTTCGAGGCGCGGCAGTTCCTCGGCGGAAGTTGCGACGACGACCTTGCCGCAAATCTCATAGGGCACGCCGTTGCGGTCGCAGAATTCCATCAGCGCCTTGCGCCCAGCAACGCAACTGCGCGCTTTGACCGATCCTGGGCGATAGTAGAGTCCGGAATGGATGACGCCGCTGTTGTGGCCGGTCTGATGGCGCGCCAGGTTGGATTCCTTTTCGAGGACAAGCAGCTTTACGCGCGGATGAGCGTCGCTGATCTTAAGCGCGGTGGCGAGGCCGACGATGCCGCCGCCGATGATTGTCACGTCGTAGAACGAAGCCATATGCAGTGTACCTGTACTACTATGCTTAAAGATGTTGTTCGTCTGCCCAAATCTTGCGACGACCGTTCAGCATCCGACGAAATCCTGTCTCACCACGAAGATCACGAAGGTTTCGGATATTTATGGTTTTAAACTTCGTGCTCTCCCTGTCCTTCGTGGTGAAATCTGTATTTCCTTCCGGTCGCGGCTCCAGCTTGCCGGGCTCCTCGGGGTTTCTAGAGATGCAACCGCCTGCGGGCNTCTCGGTAAATTTTTGATTCGCTCCAGATCGGTCTGTTTGTCGATGGCTTACGGCGTCAACGGAGAACTTTTCCGCTACCGATGGCCGGGAGGCCCTTGGATGCTACCAGTTTAATTCTTCTGAACGGGGAATGCCGCTTTGTCCTTGAGGCGGCGCACCAGCTCCTCGTAGGAAGCATTGCTGATGACGCGGTTGAACTGGGACCGGTAATTATTCACCATGCTGATGTTTTCCACCACGACGTCGTAGACGCGCCATTCGCCGCCGACGAAGTGGGCCCGGTAGTTGAGCGAAAACTCCTCGCCCTTGCTGGTGAGAACTTTGCTGCTGACGTCGGCGTAGCCGCCGTCGAGCCGTTCGCCGACGTAAACGATTTTTTCATCGCCGTAGGATTCGATGGTATCGGCGTAGGCGCGCTCCAACAGGTCGGTAAACAAGCGTACGAACTCCTCTTGTTCCTTGGGGGTGCGCCGGCGCCAGTTGGCGCCGAGGGATCGCTTCGCCATCTCGGTGAAGTCAAAGCGCGCGAATAAAATCTGCTTCAGTTGCTCGCGCCTTTCCTTGGTTTTTGCGGTGGGTTTAAAGCGCGGATCTCTCAGCACAACCAGAGCCTTGTCCACGGTTGATTTGATTTGATCGGTCGGAACGCCTCCCACCGCCAACCCCGGGGTCAGCCAAAAGGATAGTAAGATCAAGGCAATAACAGGGAAGTTCAGATAACGTTTCATATCATTCCGGCTTTTTTTCACTCTTAGAGGTTAGATCGCCACCCACAACCTTGCCTATCAAATCAGTTATATCGGGCGGAGACTCAGTTTCTCTAATCTTGCCTTCGGGGGGGATGATCTTGTCCGACGCTCCCGGCGTGACTAGGACGAACTTGTCGCCAATCAGCCCGCGGGCTCGCACCGATGCGATGGCGTCTTCTTGCAATTTGACCTGAGGTTCGAGCCGAACGGCAATCCGAGCTCGATCATCGGCTAGGGCGAGCGATTCCACTTTGCCGACTTTGACGCCGGCAATTTCTACGGGGTCGCCAAGTTTAAGGCCGGCGACGGAGGCAAAATCCGCATAGACAACATAGCCCGGATTGCCAAACAGCTCGAGCTTGCCGAGACGGATGGTAAGATAGCCGAGGCAAATGATCCCCCCCAGGACGAAAATACCTACGACGACGTCAGTGCGTGAATGGTTCACTTGTTGGGTCTCCTACAGGACCTGGATCGGCCCCTCAGTCTTTCCCTGAATGAACTGCTGCACGACCGGATTTTGAGACGCCCGGAAAATTTCCGGCGGTGTTACCTCTTCCACGACGCCGTTGGCGAGCATAGCAACGTAATCGGAAATGTCAAAGACCTGGGGAATCGTGTGACTGACGACGATTCCAGTAAAACCAAAATCCGCCTGCGTTCTAACAATGAGTTGGTGAATGCTGGTGGCTAGGACCGGATCGAGACCCGTCGTCGGCTCGTCGAACAAAACGATCTCCGGGTCCATGATTAAGGCGCGGGCCAGTCCGGCCCGCTTTTTCATTCCGCCGCTGAGTTCCGCGGGGAATTTATGTCCCATTGCCCCTAG
>C687J26845_10001729_pt1 | contig 13165 bp, 13 predicted proteins | sample RifCSPlowO2_12_FD_26845 | JGI IMG/M metagenome (IMG submission 26845) | reverse complement strand
TAGAGTGATTTTATTTTCTTCAATTTTTTTATCTGTCATTCAGAGATCTTAGCATAGATCTCCTTAAAAATCATTTACTTTATTTCTTCTCAAGCCCTTAGGTTCCCAAAAGAAAAATCGTTAGAGTTACTCGCCTGTCATCTCCCAAGGGATTTAATTAGTGCTGCCGTAAGTCAAAAAATTGCACCAGAAAACATAATTGTCACTTGGATAACTCTGAATCAACCTTATGCGGATGATGTTCCTCTTTTGCTACGTCCACATCACTTGTTTTATCCTGATGTTCTGGGGCAAGCTGATAACCCTCCTTTCTTCAATAAACTTGTAAGAATTGGAATTTTCAATCCTGACCCAAGTTTCACGTATTTGGGAGCTAATAAAGGAAGCTGGAATGTGAACTTAGGAGGCAGTCCTCATCAGTTAAGTCAATTTGAAATCGTGGCACATAATGCTGTTGCATCACCTGATAACATACACATCGAAGGTTTAACTGGTAAAAGAGGTTCGGTTACTCACAGCTTCTGGACTTTAACAATCTTTGATAACCAAGCACATGCTACCTTGCATAGTATGGTAAATGATGACGACCAAAGTATTCTTACTCAAATATCTAAAAACCCTCAAAAGATCAGAGAGTTGCCTAATCTATTGACCAGTAGTAACTTTGGAGGTACTCTCAACAATATTCATTTGAGCGCAATAAAGACTCTCTTTTTTGGGAGAGAGTTATATAGTTTTAATATCTCTATTCCACGAGGAACAAAACCTTTCCTTTTATCAGATGGGAGTGAAATAGCAATAAGTGGAGATGAAAACATTTGGGTAAAACAGCCCGGACAAGCGTATTATTCTACGCCATGGCAAGATTATAGTATAGTTGCAAATTTAGATTACAAATTTGCTATAATTGCTCCTGAAGATAATGTAGATTCTCTGGCGCATTTATATGTCCCACGAGGAACAAGACCTTTTCTTTTACCTGATGGGAGTGAAGTGGCTACAAGCGGAGATGAAAGCATTTGGGTAAAACAGCCCGGACAAGCGTATTATGCTACGCCGTGGGAGCAATATGCTGCAGATAAAAAGTTAAAATTAAAGATAATCATTCAGCACAAACTATGAGAGGTACAAAAATCGTGGGGTTTTCCTGCGTATTCCGGTGAAAGCGGTGGGTGATTCTGGATTTAACCGGTCGGCCGTTCTGGTTCAATCCGGGCGCGTGTTCCGATTTTATCCGGTCATCTCTTCTGGTTCAATCCGGTCGTGGGTTTCTCTTTAATCAAACCACACTTCCAAGAGAAGCGATGCTCCCTATTAAATTACCTCATTGTGCCCTCCTTCGTCAAAGATTTTACTTGTTGTAAATGTAGCCTTTAAGGATTTTGTATCTTCAGTTGTCCACAAGTCAATAGCCCCCGCTCTGCCTTGGTCTTCAATAACCAATAGGCAGAGGGAGGGCTGTTGACCCTGTGGGGAACTGAGTATCATTGGCATGGCCTGATTAATCCTCATCACTCTTCTGCACCAACAATGGATTTGGGGTTTTCTCTTCCTTTAAACTATTTTTATCTTTTCCAATATGATTCCGAGCCTTTCTCATCGACTCTCCTTTAATCTCGACCCGATAGGAGTTATGAACAAGCCTATCAAGAATGGCATCCGCAAGCGTTTCATTCCCTATGCAGTCATGCCATAGCTTGATGGGCACTTGGCTTGTAACAATTGTTGAGTGCTTGTCGTGGCGATCATCTAAAATCTCCAATAGATCACGTTGGTGATCCTCTGTAAGAGGAGAGAGACCAAAGTCGTCCAAAATGAGAACATCTGTCTTAGCGAGCTCCGTCATACGCTTACTGTATTGCCCGTCCCCCTTTCCCAGTTGTAGTTCAGATAAGAGACGTCCCACACGACAGTAAAGAGAGGTATATCCAGAAAGACAGGCTTTGTGAGCAAGGGCACAGGCTAAAAATGTCTTCCCCGTCCCGCAAGGCCCAACGATTAAGATATTGTGATGAGAGGGCACCCACTGGCAGTGTGTAAGGGTGGCTAATAAAGGTTTCTAAATGACGAGGCGAATGATAGTCGATGTCTTCTATGCACGCTGATTGATGGAGCCGCGCTTTGCGTAACCGCTGCTGTAGCCGTCGATTCTCTCGGGCGCTTACTTCAAGCATCAATCAATAAGCCAAGACGCTCTTCAAAGCTTAAACAGGTTATTGTGGGGGATTCCAGTTGTTCCTTGAAGGCAGCTGCCATAGTATGGAGACGTAGTTGCTGGATTTTATAGAGAGTAGGATTTGCAAGCATTGGATCATTCCTTTCTTTTTGTTTTTTGGTTTCTTGTTGTTGATTATTTAAAATAGTGTTTGCCACGAATGTACTCATGTGATGTGGGTGTCCCTTTCCCATTGGTGAGAGGCGAAGTCTCAGAGAGAACTGTTTGGTCCAGATTGTTCTTTAAGATGGATTCAACGCTCTTATAGCTATGGGCTCCAATGTCTAAGGCTCTTTTACAAGCGACGGCCTGTTCCATAGCTCTTGCCGAGCCTAATAATTCCCACACATGAACGGAAGGCCTGCTGGGGATGGAGATAGGAACTCATGATGGTTTCGACGAGCTTTTCTGTTGCCTCTCCTGTTTTTCTTGCCCAAGATGCAATCCGCTCAGGCGTCCATTCTACCTGGTATTGATGCTTTTTGGGCATATGAAAGGTTTCAGTTGTATAGCCGTAGGCAATGTAGCTTCTTACATGAGACGCAATGCGACTACTTTGATAAAAGATCTCTACGATGTTGGTGTCATAACGAACATGAAGCTCCTTCTTGATAAAGGTGAAGGGAACACTATAAAAGTGCTTATCAATTTCCACATGGTAGTTGAACCCTGCCTTTACCTTTTTCCACTCAGCATATTCATAATGGCGCTCAGGAAGAGGTTGAAGTGCGGGCTTCTCAAGCTCATTGAATTGACTCAATCGCGACCCCGGGAGTTTTTGGAAAGGACGGTTATTCAAATCGTCCAATAGAGGTCTCATCGCACAATTGAGTTCCTGCAGGCTCATAAAGACCCTGCTGCGGAACTTAGCTAATATATGTCTTTCCGCCTGCAAAACCCCATTTTCTACTTTTCCCTTATCTTTTGGGGCATTTGGACGGGCTGGAAGCACTGCAACGCTATAATGAGTCGCCATATCTTGATAGGTTGGATTGATATCAGGCTCGTAAAGATGAGATTTATGAACGCCACTTTTAAGACAATCGGGAACAACAATCTCAGGACACCCCCCAAAGAACTCAAAGGCATTCACATGCGATTTAATCCAGTCAGGAAGAGTCTGAGTCCATGTTGCCTCTACATAAGTAAAGTTTGAAGCTCCAAGCGTTGCCACAAAAATCTGCGCTTCCCCAATTTCACCCGTACTCTTATCCAGAAGAACGGGCATTGTCTTCCCTGCGTAATCTACGAAAAGCTTTTCTCCTGCTTTATGAGGCTGACGCATCCAGACGTCTAAATGCCCGCGCCATTCTCGATATCGATGACAAAATTGGCTATAGCTCAATCCTTGAGGGCTTTGTTGCTTATATTCTGTCCACAAGAGCATCAGAGTCATATGTTTACGCTTTAACTCTTGATGAATATAAGTCCAATCAATTGTTCCTCGCTGTGTCTCTTCCTGCGCTTGTTGTGACAGTTGAGAAGAGGGATAAAGATACAACTCTAATTGTTCATCCGTATAATTCTCTGGTAAGGGCCAACTTATGTTGGCCTTTTTAGCTCGACTTAAACACTCACCTACTGTTGTGCTCCCTATACCTATGCTTTTTGCAATTTCTGCATGGCTACAGTTGCGATCGAATCGCAACCTCAGTATCTCTCTTATTTTTCTCATTGATATATGCTTCCTCGACATTTGTTCTCTCTCGCTTGTTTACAGAGAGTACAGTTTAAAACGTATGGTTCTGTAGCTAAGGAGCTTCTTGAAAAGGAGTCCTTAGTGGCAAACGTTGTCTTGGAATTATTGTTCGATTAGGGGAGAAATATCCGCCCGGATTAAACCAGAATTGATGACCCGATTGATCCAGAATACCCGCCCGAATTGGACCAGAATCACTGACCGGATTGGACCAGAATACGTGCCCGGATTACACCAGAATATGCAGTTTTCCTGAGAAAAGATGTATCTTCTGCTCAAATTCACAGGTGGAAGCGCCAGCTTTTAGAACATGTTCTATTGTAAGTTCATCTTTAAGGTGTTGCTTTACACGTTCTAATCCTGCTTTAGTATAAGATTCACAACGAGCAACTAAAACATCTTGTGTATGAGAGGCTCTTAGCAACCACCATCCCTCAATAAGCTGTACGCGAATCCCATCAAGATCAGTAAAAGAGTACCCTTGAGTTAGCAACCGTAATTTTATGTCTTGAGGAATTTTAAATTTTTGCTCAGGGTTACAAGAAATCCGAATCTCAGGTGTTGAATATAAGCAGGGCAATCCATCATAAAATTCGGATAAGTTTTGAGAAGAAGATGATAAAAGATTAAGAAGCCTCATGGCTGCATAAATACCATCATCAAAACCATAGTAATATTCTTTAAAAAAAAAGTGACCACTCATTTCTCCGGCGAGCATAGCTCTAGATTCAGCCATTTTTGCTTTGATATGGGAATGGCCAGTTTTCCACATAATAGTTTGACCACCTAAGTGTGTAATTTCGTCAAAGAATCCTTGACTTGTTTTGACATCAGCAATAACAGTCGCATTTGGATTTCTCTTAAGAAGATCATTGGCAAATAATAAAAGGAGCTGGTCTCCCCATAAAATACGTCCCCTCCCATCAACGGCCGCTAAACGATCACCATCTCCATCAAAAGCGATCCCTAGATCATATTTTTCTTCAATAACAACTCGCTGCAGTTCGCGAAGGTTTACAGGGTCTGAAGGGTCAGGAGGATGGGCTGGGAAATTTCCATCAATTTCGGCATTTAAAAGTATATGATGCCCTGGAAGTTGAGGAATAAGATTTTTGAGAATGTCACCCGTAGCGCCATTACCAGAGTCCCAAACAACCTTTAGCTTATCTGCTAATTGTAGGTTTTGAAGCAGGCGATCTATATAAAGTGCAAGAAGATTACTTGCATAAATTTTTCCTTGCCCCTTATGTAAAGACTCAGTTATAAGCTGAGAAAAAGCTGCGATGTCTTTACCAAAAAAAGGCTTACGTTGAAGACTCATTTTAAAGCCATTATGAGACGGAGGATTATGGGAGCCTGTGACCATTATAGCTGCATCTACCGGCAATGTATATTCGGCAAAATACAGCATAGGGGTAGGTCCAATTTCTAAATGATAAACGTCTAAGCCTGCATCGCAAAGACCCTTCATAAGTGAGCTTTCCAACTGGGGGGAGCTTAATCGTCCGTCACGGGCTACAGCAATAGCTTTTCCGGCCTTCTCTTTCACTACATGCCCAAAACATCTCCCAATCCAATAGGCATCCTTTTCAAAAAGTGTTTGCCCCATGATTCCGCGGATATCATATTCCCTTAGAATACTGGGATGAAATCGTGCATTATGCATATCTTCATACTTTCGCAATTATTGAATTTAATATTTTTAAAAAAATGGTCTATGTTAAACTTGAACTCCAAACTCAACTTTGTTGAAGAAGAGTAGAGATTACCGGTTTAGAGCTAAAAAGCAATCCATTAAATTCTACGATAGGAGCAAAGTAGCGAGAGATTTACGAGGTCCGGCAAGACAGGGGCTCTTTATGAGAACAAAACAAGACCAAGCCAACTCAACTGAAAGCCATTCATCTAACCATCTGAAAATACCGCAAAAAATATTGTATTTTGCGATATAATCCCACTAGACTTCAAATCATTTATCTCTTATAGATCCTAACGTAGGAAATTAAAGGATTGATACATGAAATGTGTTATTTTAGCGGGTGGGTTAGGAACCCGCCTATCCGAAGAAACCAATGTAATACCTAAACCAATGATTCAAATTGGTAGTAAGCCAATTTTATGGCATATAATGAAACATTACTATCATTATGATATTGATGAGTTTTACCTTGCATTAGGATATAAGAGTGATATTATTAAACGGTACTTTCATGATATTTACTCGCTTGATGGAAGCATTACAGTTGACCTCAAATCAAATCAGTTAATAGAAAGGTCCCGCAACAATGAAAAATGGGTTGTGCATCTTGAAGAAACAGGATTAAATACAATGACCGGGGGGCGCTTAAAGCGACTTGAGCCCTTTTTAAAAACTGACAAAAAACCTTTTTGTCTTACGTATGGAGACGGAGTTTGCGATATTAATATTAAGCAAGTCGTTGATTTTCATAAAAAAAAGGGAAAGATTGCTACTGTTACTGCTGTTCGTCCGCCTGCACGTTTTGGGGAAATAAAATTTAATTCCGATGGAACAATCAATTCCTTTATAGAAAAACCTCAAGTTGGAGAAGGATGGATCAATGGCGGTTTTTTTGTTTTTGAACCAGAAATTTTTGATTATATAACAGATGATACCTCAATTTTAGAATCACAGGTTTTAGAAGCTCTTGCCAAGGAGAAGCAACTTGTAGCATATACGCATGATGGTTTTTGGCAGTGTATGGATACACTGCGAGACAAAAGACTTTTGGAACAGTTATGGAATGAGAATAAAGCCCCATGGAAAACCTGGTAGTTAAAAATGCCAATAAAGACTTCTGGCGTGATCGTAACGTTTTTGTCACAGGCTCTACAGGACTTATTGGTGGCTGGGTGGTTCAAAACTTACTCGAATTAAATGCAAATGTTATTACTCTTGTACGTGATTGGATCCCCGGTTGTTTAATTAACCGCAATCAGCTATGGAATTCAATAAACGTAGTCCGGGGTGATATCTGTGATATGCCCTTACTAGAACGTATGATTGGCGAATATGAAGTTGAAACTATCCTTCATTTAGCAGCCCAAACAATTGTTCCTATCGCCAATCGCAATCCGATTTCAACTTTCGAAACCAACATTGCGGGCACTTGGCGACTTCTTGAAGCTGCCCGGCGTAATTCAACTGTAAAGCAAATAGTTATTGCATCATCTGACAAAGCTTATGGTGAAGTAAAAGAATTACCCTATGTTGAATCGACTCCACTTAATGCTCAATACCCCTACGACGTAAGTAAATCTTGCACTGATCTAATTTCTAGGTGCTATGCGAGGACGTGGAACCTGCCCGTTGTCATCACTCGATGTGGCAATTTTTATGGTGGTGGTGATTTAAATTGGAATCGCATTGTTCCTGGAACCATACGATCCTTATTGCGAAATCAAAGTCCCATTATTCGATCTAATGGCAAAATGATCAGAGATTACATCTATGCAGAAGACGCTGTTTTTGCATATTTTCGTCTAGCTGAGGCGCTTTCTGAAAAACCTGAGATCGCAGGACATGCCTTTAATTTTTCGAATGAAAATCCTTTGTCTGTCGTTGAAATGGTTGAAAAGATTTCCCAAGTTCTTGGAAGTTCCATAAAAGCTACGACTAAGGGAGAAGCAAGTTATGAAATCGAAAAACAATTTCTGGACTCTACAAAAGCTAAAGAAATACTCAATTGGAAGCCCCTATATTCTATGGATGAAGGTTTAAATCGCACTGTTGAATGGTATCGTCAATATTACTCATAAGTCTTTAAAAAGGACCATTAAATGTCAAACTTAGCAAAAAAAATTGTCGTTGAAACAAAAAATTGCCGCAGTTGCAATGCAGACCTTGATATGCCTATTATTTCCTTAGGAGAAACGCCGCTGGCAAATGCTTTATTAACCAAAGATATGTTAGAACTCGAAGAAAGTAAGTTTCCTTTAAACTTGCATTTTTGCAAAGAGTGTTCCCTCGTTCAAATCATTCACAGCGTCTCACCCGAGATCCTATTTAAAGATTATTGTTATTACTCTTCTTTTTCAGATACAATGACACGCTCGGCTCAAAAGCTCGTGAATCGCTTAATAAAACACTATGATTTAAATCAGGACTCACTCGTAATAGAAATTGCAAGTAACGATGGTTATTTATTACAATTTTATCATAAAAAGCAAATTCCTGTTTTAGGTATTGAGCCCGCAGAAAACATTGCGAATGTGGCCCGTAAAAAAGGCATTCCGACTGACTCTTCTTTCTTTTCTTTTGATCTTGCTAATGAATATCGCAAAAAAGGCATGCGAGCTGACATCATACATGCAAACAACGTATTGGCACATGTTCCAGACTTAAAAGGTGTAGCAAGAGGAATTTCTGTTTTACTTAAACCTAAAGGAGTTGCCGTAATAGAAGTTCCGTATGTTGTAGACATGATTGAAAAGACTGAATTTGATACAATATATCATGAACATATTTTTTATTTTTCCTTAAATGCCTTATCAAAACTTTTCCAAACTTTTGGTTTATTTGTAATTGGCGTCGAAAAACTGCCCATTCACGGAGGTTCGTTACGCCTCCATCTTAGCTTAGATGGATCGCAAAGAGACGCTACCGTTGAAAATATGCTACGAGATGAGGTTTCCAAAGGAGTACTTGAATACAACTTTTATGAAAAATTTAACAGCAACATTCAGCAAGTCCGGACGGAGCTTTTGACTTTATTAGGTAGATTAAAAGCAGAAAATAAATCAATCGTAGGATACGGTGCATCAGCAAAAGGAAGCACTCTTTTGAATACCTTTGGCATTGGCAAAAATTATCTTGACTATATAGTTGATAGAAGCACAGTAAAGCAAGGTCATTTCACACCTGGCACCCACTTACCTATCTATTCACCGCAAACTTTATTAGAAAAACAGCCAGACTATGTTCTTCTTTTAACTTGGAATTTTGCTGATGAAATTCTGTCTCAACAAGAAGCTTATCGCTCTAAGGGAGGAAAATTCATTATCCCCATCCCTAAGCCCTTAATATGCTAGTATGAGGAGATTTAATGAAATTTGAGGAACTCTCTTTAAGTGGTGCATACCTTATTCACTTTGATCCCTTCCAAGATCATCGAGGGAGTTTTTCACGAATTTTTTGTCAAGAAGCCTTTAAAAGAGAAGGATTAGAGCACCATTTCTCCCAAGTGAATATTTCTTTTAATAAATCTAAAAACACCCTTCGGGGACTACATTTTCAAATCTCCCCATATGAGGAAGTAAAATTGATATCATGCACGAAAGGTAGTGTGTTTGATGTAATCGTTGATTTACGGAAAGATTCAAAAACATATGGGAAATGGCAAAGCGTTGAATTATCTCAAAAATGTTCTCAAGCTCTTTATGTGCCAAAAAATTTTGCACATGGCTTTAAGACAAGGGAAGATGAAAGTGAACTCTTATACCTTATCTCATCTCCTTATATTCAAAATGCAGCAGCAGGAATTTACTGGCGGGATCCTACTCTTAAAATAGAATGGCCTGATGGACCCCCAATTTTATCCTCTCGCGATAGTGAATTACCTAAGTTTACGGAGGTGTTTTAAAGTTCATGGAAAAAAGAATTTTAATCACTGGTGCGCGCGGATTTATCGGTAGCAAGTGCCTTTCAGAGTTTTCTAATCAGGATTGTGAAATTCATGCGGTTAGTTCTCAAGTTATAGAAAGCCAATCTTATAGATGGCATCAAACTGATTTAACAGATAGTCAAGCTTGTCGAGACTTAATTAAGAAAGTACAACCGACTCACCTCATACATGCTGGATGGACCGCAAAACCAGGTGTTTTTTGGAATGATCCACATAATTTACAATGGTTAACAGCTAGTATTTCACTCTTTGAAGCCTTTTTCCAATCTGATCATGGCCAACGAATTGTCGGCTTGGGAACTTGTGCAGAATATTCTAGTCACAATACAAATGATTGTTGTGAAGTTCGCTCCTCTACTGAACCCGATACAATATATGGATCAGCAAAACTTTCTTTATATCATGCCGGCATGGCTTTAGCTTCAATTTACAATAAAAGCTTTGCTTGGGGACGCATCTTTTATCCATACGGGCCTGGGGAAAATGAGAGACGTTTTTTGCCAATGGCCATTCAGCACTTATTAAACCAAACTAAAATGAAATGTACACATGGAAACCAAATTAGAGACTTTATCTTTATTGATGATGTGGTTAAATCTATTTCTGCGATTCTAGATTCTGATATTCAAGGAGCCATAAACATTGCCTCGGGGCAGGGCTTTTCCTTGAGAGATGTTGTAACTATCGTTGAAAGTGAACTGAGATGTCTCAAGAAAGATTGTATTCTCTTTGGAGCCTTAGCTACTCCTCAAAACGAACCCTCTCGAGTTGTGGGAAAGATTAATCGTTTGAAGAATAGCGTGGGATATACCCCTAGCTACTCCCTTAAAAAGGGTTTGCAAATACTTATTAAGACCTATAAAGAGAAAAGATAAGGAGAGCGTTTATATGAAAATTGTTATTGATACTCAGGAAATGAGTTTTGATATAGAAGGTCAAAAAAAATTGGATCTTTACGGAAAGGAAGCGTTTGAAATGCTTTCTGATCTTTGGCTTAAAACAAGTTGGAATCAAAAATATCCTTACACTTTCACTTGGTTAGGACGTCCCATTATTCAACACCCAGAAGATATGATACGTCTTCAGGAATTAATCTATACCTTAAAGCCAGATGTAATCATTGAAACGGGGGTTGCTCACGGAGGCTCATTAATTTTTTACGCAAATTTGTTACAAGCTCTAGGCAAAGGTATTGTCATTGGAGTTGATATTGAAATTCGTCCTCATAATCGTAAAGCAATAGAAGATCATGAATTATCTCCCTTAATTAAGTTAATTGAAGGAGATTCCGCCGCTCCAGAAATTGTTAAAAAGGTTGAAGGTTTTATCAAGCCAAATGACACCGTCTTAGTTCTCCTTGACTCAGACCATAGCAAAGCTCATGTTGCTCGAGAATTAGAAGCCTATTGCCATTTGGTGTCCCCTGGATCTTATATAGTTGCCACAGATGGAATCATGTACATGCTTCACGATGTGCCAAGAGGAAAACCGCATTGGAAAGATGACAACCCAGTTGCAGCTGTTGAAGAATTTTTACAAAAACACCCTGAGTTTAGCGAAGAAACACCTGCTTGGAGTTTTAACGAAAGTGAATTAAATAAGAATATTACTGCTTGGCCAAAAGCATGGTTGCGACGGAAAAAATAGATTTTGAAAGACCATACTCATGGCGGATTTAATGGAAAATTATACTCTTATAATTCCTACATATAATCGGTCAGAAAAATTAAAAGTTCTTCTTAGTTTTTTAGAAAACACAAAATGTGAGTTTCCTATTATAGTTGCTGACTCAAGCGCTTCTTCTCATCGTTTACAAAACAAAGAATCAGTTACAAGCTCATCATTAAAAATTACTTATGTAGAGTTTGACTCTTCGCTCAACCCTTTTCAAAAATTTTTTCAAGCAACAGAGCATGTAAATACTGCTTTTTGTTCGCTCTGTGCAGATGATGATGTAATCGATCCGGGTTCTCTTTCAGAAATTACAAATTTTTTGGAGGCTAGCCCTGATCATGCTGCTGCTCATGGTTATTACTATTCTTTTTTAACTAATCCACATAATGTCGTTACGGACTTATGTTATTATAGCCATTCAAACAACAACGATGACCCTATCCATCGACTCAGCGCTTTATTTGGAAGATATGAAGCACTTACATATGCAGTCTATCGTACCTCCATCCTTCAAGATATCCTTAAAGAAGTTCAAAGTTTAGATTCCCTCTTAGGGCATGAACTATTATCTGGAGCATTAACGGTAATCGCGGGCAAAGTTGCTCGTTTACCAGTTATATATATGGGACGTTCTGTAGGACCTTCGCATAGCTATTCAAATTGGCATCCTATCGAAATGTTATTTTCAAACCCGGATCACCTTTATCATCAATATGGAAAATATCGTCAAATTCTTGCTGAATATACCCTTCAGAAGGGTAATACTACATATTCGAAAGATAAAATTTTAAAGCTCATAGACTTTATTCATTTTTCCTATATGTCTGAATTTTTCACGCACCCTATAATGAATTTCTTAACTGAACAAACAATGACTGATACTCCACTTGAGCAGACTATGCAAAAATTATGGCCTATTATTATAGAGGCACAAAATACTAAATTAAAAGAAAATCCTCCGCCAAATGAATCTCCAGGGCTCTTTAAAAAACTCTTAAAAAGTAATTCTCATATCCCCACCCTAACAATACAAGAATTCTACCAAGGCTCATTTTTATTTGGTGGGACTTTTATTAAAAAAGCAAAAAATGAGTTTCCTGATGATTTTAATCAAGTGACTTTAAATATCAGCAAAAACCTTGAAAACTATAAGAGATCAGAAGAAGGAATCGTTTCTTAAGAAGCCCATTTATATTTACTTTGAACTTTTTTTAAGTTTCCCTTAAAATTAGGATCATCCTGTTGATAAAGATAATTTAAACGTTGATACATTTTTACCTCTTCCTCAAAATCATCTCCCAAGAGCTTTACAAGTGAATCAAAGCGCTTTTCTAACCACGCAAAAAGTCTCCGATCAAATTCTAGATTAGGCTCTATTTTTTCTCGTGTGGTTTGAAAATAAACGTGTTCCGGCATTTTAAATTTAGTTTCATTTCGCTTTTTATAAAATAGTTTCTCATCGAACTTCCAATGCATTATTCTTCTTAAAGCAATAACGGTCTCATCAAACCGATGAGATAACCCCACCAAAATACAATCCCTTTTGATATTGCTTTTAATTGTTTGAAAAATTTCCTCCGTTATTGGAATACTGGTATCGTAAAGTGCATTATCTTTACTGAACCAGCGGATAGATGGGTTTCGACCTCAACGCCCACTAAAAATGATCCATTTTCGCCCATAAAAATTGGCCCACTAACTACGCAGGAATATTCTTCTTTTCACCCTTCGTTTTCGTGAAACTTCTTCTTAATGACTATAGATGAGGGAGAAGATTTAGGTGGATCTTGATTCTATATCGGGAAGAAAGCGGTGCTTTCTGAGCGAAAGAAGCAAGGAAGGGTGAGGTGATCTTTGGCGGCTTCTTACCTTGGGGTGAGCTCAAGGCTCGTACGGCTCCATAGCTCCTGCTGAAAGATATGTATTTGTACTAAG
>C687J26845_10001728_pt1 | contig 13183 bp, 11 predicted proteins | sample RifCSPlowO2_12_FD_26845 | JGI IMG/M metagenome (IMG submission 26845) | reverse complement strand
TGGACTTGCACCAGCTGGATTCCTTTGAAAGGTTTCACTAACTCATCTTAGATCCTCCCTTCCTGCGCTTTCCCAGCGCGATAACACGGGGGCCTACGGATGCGTTGCGGGGAATAATACGCCTGCGGGGCAACTCAGGACAAAATCATTGCGAAGGCAGCGTTGGGTTCTGCGCTTGATCTGTGGCGCCGTGACGTGTGTGTCACCCCCATCCCGACCCCCGCTTTCGCGGGGGCAGGCTCTTCCCCATCAAGGGGGAAGGAGTCACTACATCAGCGCTCTGGACGATTCACGGGGTGCGGGCACCAGAGGCTTCGGGTAATCTGAAATTGGGTCCCCGCTTTCGCGAGGACGACACAATCAGATTTTGCCTAGCTCGCGGCGCGGACGGGCGTACGGGTGGAGAGGTCGTAGTCGACGTTCGCGAGCTTCTCGGTCGCCCATAGCGCGGCGAGCAAGGCGCGCGACTTGGGATCGCCCAGCACCGGCGTCGCAAGTTCGAGGAATTTTTCGTTCAGCTCTTCGTCGGTGAGCGGCAGTTCGGGATCGCCCTTGCGGTACGGCTGGAAGTGCGCGAACTTGCGGCCGTCGGTGGTTTCGATTTCGACCTGCGCGGCGCGCTGGTTGGGATAGCCCTTGGAGAGTTTCGGATCCGCGACGCATTCGATCTTTTCCATCAGAGCGCGCACCGCCGTATCCCGCATGCGGTCAGGGAGAAATGCGTTGAGCCGCACGCTGCCGTGGACCAGCGCGTGGGCGACTGTGTATTGCAGGCTGAATTTCGCCTGGTACTCGCCTTCGGGTTTCTGGTTGTCGATGATGTCGAGGCCCGCCTTGTAGGTCGCAAGCCGGATGCGCTTGATGTCCTTGTGAGTGAAGTTGTGCGTGTGCTGTAAATGCAGTGCACCGTCGATCGACGGGAAAGTGTGCCCGCAGCAGCCGTGGTTCTTGAACGTCACGTGGACGATGTGATAGTCGCTGCCGAGGCCGCGCGTCGCCTTCGCCCAGTCGGGGTTGACGCTCATCGCGGCGCCGAATCCTTCCCGGCCTTCGAGGATGTCGAGCGCGCCAGTGACGCCTTTCGAAGCCGCAACCGCGGCGAGTACGCCTACGTCCGCGGCGTGTCCGCCGTGCAGAGGTTTGCTCATCGCCTGGGACAGGAAGGCTTGCTTCAGGCCAGCGGCAAACGTGCCCACGGTTGCGACCGCGTGCATGAACTGTTCGCGGTTAAGACCGAGCACGGTTGCCGCCGCCGCCGCCGCGCCAAACGACCCCACCGTTCCCGTGGTGTGCCAGAAGCGGTAATGCGAGGGCATAACCGCTTCGCCGATGCGCGTCGAGATCTCGTAGCCGACGATGACACCGCGCAGGAAGGTGTCGCCGTTCGCGCCGTGTGCCTGCGCCGTCGCGAGCGCGGCGGATATGACCGGACTGCCGGGATGATAGCCCGCGTCACGGTAGATGTCGTCGAACTCGACTGAGTGCGAGGCCGCGCCGTTGATCAGCGCCGCGGCGCGCAGCGTTGCGCGTCGTCCCGTGGCGAGCCGCGCGCGGCCGCGGTCGAGGTCCTCGGCGAGCGCTTGCTCGAGCAGCGTCGCAGGTGCGACCACACTGCCCGGAAGGAGCGCAGCGTACCAGTCGATCACCGCGCGCTTGGCGTGGTGGACGACGTCGCCCGATAGTTTCGACGTCTGTTCCTTAACAGCATAGTCAGCGATTGTTTGCAGCAGCATGCTCATCTCCTCGCATTCACTCGGTGGCTCGTCGCGCGAAACCCACCACCCCGTCACCTTCGGTGCCACCCCTCCTTGGTAAGGAGGGGAGAAATTCTATTTCCCCTACTCTCACGAGGAGGGGTGCCTGTGCAGCAGGCGGGGTGGTGTGGGTTAGCGTGACATGGATACTTAGAGCTCAGTCATTGTCGCGCCTCGCGATCAGGCCGTCCACCGCGACGACGCCTTCGCCTTCGCGCTTCACCAGCAGCGGGTTGATCTCGGCTTCCGCGATGCCGGGCACGTAAGCGAGTTGCGAAAAGGCGCTCACCGCCTGCGCCAGCGCGGTGAGGTCGCCGCGCGGCAGCCCGCGGTAGCCTCGGATCATGGCGAGCCCTTTCACTTCTTCGACCATGCGCATCGCTTCCTCGGCGCTTACCGGGGCAAGCCGCAGCGCGAAGTCATGGTAGATCTCGGCGAGCACGCCGCCGATGCCGAGCACCACCACCGGCCCGACCTGCGGATCGCGCTTATAGCCCAGTATCACCTCCGCCAGGCCTTTCTCCATGCGCTGCACCAGGACGCCCTCGATGCGGGCGTCTTTTTTATAAGCGCGCGCGTTCACCAGAATTTCCCCGCATGCCGCCGCCAGTTCCGCATCGGATGTCACGTTGAGGCGTACCGCGCGCGCTTCGGTCTTGTGCGCGATGTCGGGGGAGAGCACTTTCGCGGCCACCGGGAAGCCGATGGCGACCTGCTGTTCGGGCGCAGCGATGATTTCACTCGCGGCCTGCGGCACACCGAGTGCGGCGAACACGCGGCATGCGTCGTACTCGCCAAGCTGCCGCGTTGTGCCTAGCAAAGCCTTCGCCGCGGACAACTTCACGTGGTCAGGAGAGGGGGCGACAAGGGGTGATGACCAGTCGCGCCAGGCGCGGATGGCATCGGCGCAGGATTCCGGCGTACGAAAGCCGGCGATGCCCGCGTCAGCGAGAAGGTTGAGGGAGGCTTCGGCGTGCGGCGCGAGGAATACGGCGAGCGGCTTGCCGCGCCGGTCCGCCTCGACGATCGGTTCGACCGCAATCTGCGGCTGGAACTGCGCCGAACTGCCGACCACCGCCAGCACCAGGTCGCAGTGGTCCGACGCCAGCAGCTCGTTCAGCACCGCGCTGTAGATTTCCTTCCTGGCGCCCGCCAGCGTGAGATCGGTGAGCCGCGCCTTGTTGATCCTGATGTTTTTCTGCGCGAGGTTGGCAATGATGCGGTCAGTCGGCGCCACCACGTCGAGGCCGAACATGCCCAAGCGGTCAACCACGCTGGCCGCCCCGCCGCCGGTGGTCGTCATCACGGCGACGCGATGCCGCTCAGCCGGCTTCTGGCCGGCGACCAAGGCCGGCAACTCGAACAGCGTCTCCAGGGTGTCCACACGCAGCATGCTTTGCGCGCGAAAGAACGCGTCCGCCACTTCGTCCCCTCCCGCTATCGCGCCCGTGTGCGACGCGGCAAGATCCTGTCCCACTTCGGAGCGCCCAAGTTTGTAGACAACGACGGGCTTGCCGGCCGCGTAGGCGCGGCGTGCCGCACGCGCAAGATGGCCGGCGTCACGGATCGTCTCCATGAACAGCAGGATCGCGCCGGTATGAGGATCGTCGACCAGCAGATCGCTGATCTCTCCCACACCCAGGTCGGCCTCATTGCCCACCGAGATCAGTTTCGAGAAACCCACGCCGCGGCCGAGGCCGCGCGACAGCAACCCTCCGATCATGCTGCCGCTTTGCGAGACAATGGCGAGCGGCCCGGCCTTGATTTGCGCAAACTCGAGTACCGCGTTCACCGACAAGGCGCAGGAGGGGCGGGTAGAAACGAGTCCGATGCAGTTCGGGCCCACCAGACGCACGCCTCCGGCGCGGGCGATCTCGAGCAACCGCGCCTGCTTGCGGCGCCCTTCAACGCCGGTTTCGCCGAAGCCGTCGCTGTAAACCGTGGCCACCGGCACCTTCTTTGCCGCGCACTGCTCCAACGCCGCCGCCACGGCATCGGCAGGGACCATGATGAACGCGTGGTCGATCGTCTCAGGCACCGACACGAGATCGGGATAGGCTTTCTCACCGAAGATTTCGTCGCGGCCGGGATTGATCGGGATGATCCTGCCGGTGTAGCCATGCTGGCGCAGGAAGCGCTGCGGGCGCGAGGTGTTCTTGCGCGCATCGCCCGACGCGCCGATCAGCGCGATCGAACGCGGCGCGAACAGCGCCTGCGCCAAACGGACGTTAGTCATATGAATGCGTGAAACGTGAATGGTGAAACGTGAAACGTAACTGCATGCAGGTTGCCACTGTCATCACTTTTCACATTTCACGTTTCACTTTTCACTGCTCTTCGACGGACGTTGCGAAAACGTCCGTTCGAAAACGGATTCGGCGATGCGGTTCTTGAGATTCTCGATAGAGCCGCCGGTGATCGTCCAGCCGCAGCACTTGCGGAAGCACCACTCCACCAGCGTGTCCTCGGCGTAACCCATGGCCGCCCATGATCTGCATCGCCTCGGAACAGATCTCGAAGCCGTCCTGGTTGGAAAACCGGTAATGAGCAATGAGTGATGGGTAATGGGCCGACCCGCCCGACGATTTTACCCATTACTCATTACCCGTCACCCATTACGCGCGAAGCAGGGGCCGCAGCTTGCGCGCGTCTTTCATGCGCTCCAGGTTCCACACCGCGTCGCACAGACGGCGCGCGCGCTGCTTGCCGAGGATCGGCGCGATCAGGTGATAGCACTTCTCGTCGACCTCGGCGCGCGCCATCGGATTCTGCGCGGTGCCGCGCACTGCTTGCGTGTGATGCCTGAGCTCGCGGCCGTCCTTGAGCCGAATCTCCACTATGCCCTGGCGCGACGGTATCGCACGCGTAAGCTCGTCGTCGCCCAGCAATTCAACGCGGGCCCGCAGCGCCAGCACGCGTGGATCGCGCATGCGCTTTTCGTCGTGCGCGGACTCGAAGGTCACGATGCCGTCGGCAAGCATCACTGCGCACATGTGCTGCATGCAGATGTCGGGCATGTTGCGGTTATTGGTGGTGTTGGCGCCCTGGTGGCCGACGCGCACCACGACTTTTTCGACCTGCCCGGGCTTGATGTCGTGAGTGCGGATCAGATCCAGCAGCGAGTCGAGCGGCGCCTGGATCGGGGAACCCACCGACCAGCGCTTGATATTGGTGTTCATGACTTCGTAAGTCGATCCCAGCTCGTGCACCAGACGCTCCGGCTCGGGCGCTTTGCCGATGCGGCGAGTCTCGTCATAGGCGATGAAAAAATTGCGCTCGCCCGAAAACACGTCCTCGACTGCAGTGAACCCGTGCGCGACCATCGCCGCCGCCGCAACCCCGTTTCGTGCCGGCATGCCGCCGAAGTCGAAGGCCTTTTCGATATGTTCCTCGTCGCGCATCCAGCACGAGACACCGGAGGTCTGCTGCGCGGTATAAGAGAGCAGGTGGCGGGTCTGGTCGTAATTGAGACCCGCGAGCGCGCCCGCGCCCGCGGCGGCGCCGAACATCGGGCCGAAGCTGTGGGTCGAATGCCCCGCCTCGCGGAAGTCGTAGGCATGCAGCGCCATGTTGAGCCGGCAGCCGACGTCGTAGCCCAAGGCCACTGCGCGGAGCAATTGCGTGCCGTTGCAGCGTTCGCGCTCGGCCATTGCAAGCGCCGCGGGTACGATGGCGCAGCCGGGGTGGCACAGCGAAGGCGCGTGCGAATCGTCGGTCTCGTCGGCGTGGGCGAGCATGCCGTTGGCGAGCGCCGCATGCTCGGCTGTGGTCACGAACCGCGAGCCGATCACGCAAGCTTCCTTCGCGCCGCCCAGGGTCTTGACATAGGAAATCGCTTTCCTGCCGGGCAAGAGGCGCGAACCCGACACCATCGCCGCGATGGTGTCGAGCACATGATGCTTGGTCGTCTCGACCACCGCTTTGGGCAGCGGCTTCCTGAGGGCTCGCGAAATGTAGGTTGCGAGTCCACGCATGACCGGCGAAATTTGGGTGGTTTTCTTCAATGCATGCTCCAAATCAGAACCAGTGAACGGGTGAATGAGTGAACAAGTCTGATAACTGGCGGGCCTATTGAGCTTTTCTTAACTGCGTGACACGCTCAATCCCTCACCCCCGACCCCTCTCCCCAGAGGAGAGGGGAGATTCGAGACGTAAATGAATGTCACTCATTTACGTAAAGCTCAATAAGCCCGCGGCACCGCGGCCCGCGCCAGTGCTCCGGCATCCTCCAGCGCAGTCAATTGCCAGCATAAAGTAATGACTTCATCGATCTGCCGGGGCGTGAGGATTGCTGCGGTAAGTCCCCTGAATTTCGCTTCCAGATCGGCATCGCTCATCGGGCGTTGCAGCGTGCCGAGGGCGTGCGCGACGTGCCTGGAGTAGGTACGGCCGTCCTTGAGAACGATATTAACATACGCCTCGGTGCGGCGTAGCGACGCCGCGGCTTGCGCGGACACGCGATCGCGCAATGCAATGACCTCGGGGTCGCGCACCACCGCATCGCTGAACTGGGACTCGCCGGCGGCGCCATGGATCAACGCCGCCGCGGCTGCGTGATAGACGCTGAATTTCCCTTCCAGCCCGCTCCGAGGTGTTGTCTTGGCGGTCAACTCCAGGACCAACGGACTCACCTTGAGCTCGATGCGTTCGACGTCCGACGGCTGGATCGCATGCTCGCGCTTGAGTTCGATGCAGCCGTCGATCGCAGCGTGGACCACCAGGCCGCAGGCATACGGCTTGTACATATTGGACATGAGTTCGTAGCGTTCACCCCAGCCGTCGGTGATCACCGCGGGGTCGAATTTCGTGGACAGCACGTGGGCAAAGCCGCGCGGCGCTTCGATCGCTTGCTCCGAACTTGTGAAGTTCCGTGAGGCGAGCAGCGCTGCCGTAAGGCCGTTCTGCGCCGCCCGTCCCGGGTGCAGGCTCTTGCACATGCTGCCGAACATTTCGCGCAGTCCCGCTGACTGCGTCGCTGCGATGCCGAGCGCCCAGGTCATCTGCTGATGATTCAGGCCGAGCACTCTGCCGGTCGCTGCGGCAGCGCCGAACACGCCAGCCGTGCCGGTGATGTGCCAGCCGATGTCGTAATGTTCGGGAAACACCGACAGCCCGATGCGCTCCTCCGCTTCCACGCCCAGCACGAATGCATGCGCAAACTCGGCGCCGCTCACCTTGCGCCATTCCGCCAGCGCGAGCAGTGCCGGCAGCACCGGTGCGCTGGGGTGTATGGCACGCGCATGAGTGTCGTCGAAATCGAGTACATGCGAGCTGATGCCGTTGATCAGCGCCGCACGCAGGATGTCGAGGCGCTCGGCGCGGCCTAGTACGGCGGCCTGGGACGGACCGGAAAAGGGCGTCACAGCGGCCAGTGCGCACGCGACCGTTTCATGGCGCGAGCTGCCGATGGCGCAGCCCAGCCAGTTGAGCAGCGCGCGTGCGGCCTCGTGGAGCACGGCCTGGGGAATGTCGTCGTAGCGCGAAGCCACCAGATTGCGGGCGAGGGTGCGGGTGACCATGAGGCGGTGAACGGTGATCGGTGAACGGTGAACAGTAAGCGGTGAACGGTAAGCGGTGAACGGTGAGTGGAGAACAGTGTGGCGAGCCCGAAGTGTTTTCGCGGCTTACTGCTCGCCGCTCACGATATCACTCTGCTTTGACCCCCGCGGCTTTGAGCACCTTGCTCCATTTCTCCGTTTCGGAACGGATGTAGGCGGCGAATTCCTCCCTGACGCCACGAAATTTTATCAGAGCGCGCACCTTGCCTCAACGCGCTGCCGGTCTTTGTGGAGACCGCCATTGCAAGGGATGATGGCCGGGATTGGTAAAATTCAGAACACGGCCGCGGCGTTGAGCTAGAATATTGCGCTCGCATCAAAGGGGAGCAGGCACAACATGAAAACGCCGCTGGTGGGCATCGTGATGGGAAGCCGGGGCGACTGGGAGGTGATGCACCACGCCGCGCGGCAACTCAAGGATTTCGGCGTGCCGTATGTAGCGCGCGCGCTGTCGGCGCACCGCACGCCCGACCTCCTGATCGAGTGGATCGACGGTCTCGTCTCCGCTGGAGCGAAGTGCTTCATCGCCGGAGCGGGCGGAGCGGCGCATCTGGCCGGCGTGGTGGCGGCCAAAACCACGCTGCCGGTGCTTGCCGTGCCGATTCCCTCAAAGCACTTGCAGGGACTCGATTCGCTGCTGTCCATGGTGCAGATGCCGAAGGGTATTCCGGTGGCGACGTTTGCCATCGGCGACGCCGGCGCAGCGAACGCCGGGCTGTTTGCGGTGGCGATGCTGGCGCTGGAAGACAAGAAACTCGCGAAGGCGTTGCAGGCTTTCCGCAAGGCGCAGGCCGAATCCGGAAAGGCCGTGAAGCTTCCCGACCTTTCCGGATAACAGGTGACCGCCGAGCCGATTCAGGGAACGCTGTCATGCATCGTGGCACGCGAGCACGATCGGTGACCGGACTGCTGAATCCTGAAACCTCGATCCTCAATCCTCAATCCTGAATCTGCCCGATGACTTCCAATTACTCGACGCTGTTCGAATCGAACCTGAAGAGCCTCGAGTTCCTGCACCGCGGCAAGGTACGCGATCTTTATGCGGTCGGCGAGGACAAACTGCTCGTGGTGCAGACTGACCGGCTGTCCGCATTTGATGTGATCCTGCCCACGCCGATCCCCGGCAAGGGCCGGGTGCTGACCGAGCTGTCGTTGTTCTGGTTCAGGAAGCTCGCGCATATCGTGCCCCATCACCTGACTGATATTGACCCGCAATCGGTGGTCGCGGAAAACGAGCGCGCGCAGGTCGCCGGCCGTGCGATGGTGGTGAAGAAACTGAAACCGCTGCTGGTCGAAGCCGTGGTGCGCGGCTACATCATCGGCTCGGGCTGGAAGGACTATCAGGAGGCCGGCGCGATCTGCGGCGTCCAGTTGCCGGCGGGACTGAAGCAGGCGCAAAAGCTGCCGCAGCCGATTTTCACGCCGGCATCGAAAGCGCCGGCCGGACAGCACGACGAGAACATCACCTTTGCCGAAGCGGAAAAACTCATCGGCAAGGAACTGGCGGCCAGGGTTCGTGACACGTCGATCCGGCTCTATACCGAGGCCGCGGACTACGCCGCCACCCGCGGCATCATCATCGCCGACACCAAGTTCGAGTTCGGCGTCGACGGCAAAGGCGGTCTCGTGCTGATCGATGAGGCGCTGACGCCGGATTCGTCGCGCTTCTGGCCGGCGGCGGAGTATCGCACCGGCATCAGTCCGCCCAGTTTCGACAAGCAGTTCGTGCGCGACTGGCTCGAGACCCAACCGTGGAACAAGAAGCACCCGGCGCCGGCGCTGCCGCCCGACGTGCTTGCCAAGACCTCGGAAAAATACCGGGAAGCGCTGCGGCTGCTGACACAGTAAAAAAGTGATGAGAGAAAGTGGTGAAAAAAGGTGATGACAACGGGTGACAAAAACGGTCAAACCCGCCACTCCCTGTTGTCACTTCTATTCATCACTTCCTTTCGTCACCTCCTCCCATCACTTCTTCGCATCACTTCTTTCCATCACCTCCTCCCATCACCTCCTCCCATCACCTCTATTCATGATGGTGTCCGATCGCGAAATCGATGAAGCGGTAGCGATCCTCCGTGCGGGCGGGCTGGTCGCCTTTCCGACCGAGACGGTGTACGGTCTCGGCGCCGACGCGTCCAATCCCGATGCGGTCGGGAAAATCTTTGCCGCCAAGGGCAGGCCGCACGATCATCCATTGATCGTGCACGTTGCCGACGCCGTGCAGCTCGCCAACTGGGCGCGCGAAATTCCCGACGCCGCGCGCAAACTTGCCAGGAAATTCTGGCCCGGCCCACTGACGCTGATCCTCAAGCGTTCGCCGCGCGTGAGCGATCTCGTCACCGGCGGTCAGGATACCGTCGCCTTGCGCGTGCCGTCACACCCTGTCGCGCAGGCATTGCTCAGGCGTTTCGGCGGCGGCGTGGCTGCGCCTTCAGCCAACCGCTTCGGCCGCGTCAGCGCGACCACCGCCGAGCACGTGCGCCGCGAGTTCGGCAGCACGGTTGACTGCGTGCTCGATGGCGGTGCGGCCGACGTCGGCATCGAATCGACCATCGTCGATCTTTCCGGCGTGCAGCCGACGCTGCTGCGGCCGGGCTGGATCACGGTGCAACAACTGGAGGGAACCTTGGGCGTGCCGCTCGCTGCGCCCGATTTGCAATCACCGCGCGCGCCGGGGACGCTTGGCGCGCATTACGCGCCGCAGACGCCGCTCATCCTGGCGGAGGGTGATCGATTGGTCGAGCTCGCGGCTTCGTTGACGCGTCAGGGCAAGCGCGTCGCCGCGCTGGCCTTCTTGACACTGCGGCCACTGCTGCCCGGTCTAACCTGGATCGCGGCGCCTGATGACGCCGCGGGCTACGCGCACGCGCTCTACGCCAACTTGCGCCGGCTCGACGAGGCGGGCTGCGATGCGATACTGGTGGAAAAACCGCCGCAGGACGCGGCGTGGGCGGCGATCAATGACCGTCTGACGCGCGCCGCAGCAGGTTCGCCGGCCTTGGACGACACGTAGTCGTCGAAGAGGATGTTACCTCGATGCCGGCGGCCTGTCGGCTGAGGCCGGCCGCGATCTGGCCCGAAAAGTTCTTAAACCGCAAAGCGGCCCATGTGTCGGGCCGCCGGAAGATTGCGGTGTCCCGTTCGGTCAGCCGGTAATTTGCTCTTTCCTTTTGCGCACGGCGGGAGCAGCCATGACAATTAATATGACAACCGTGGCAATCATGAACCCGAGGCTGATGGGGCGCGTGAAGAACACCGTCGGGTCGCCGCGGGAAATGAGCAGCGCCCGTCTCAGGTTCTCTTCCATCAGTGGCCCGAGCACGAAGCCCAGCAGCACCGGCGCCGCGGGGACCTCCGTCTTCAACCACACAAAACCGATCACGGCGAAGATCCCGGCGAGGTAGATATCGAAGGCGCTGTTATTCACGCTGTAGATGCCGATGCAGGAGAACGCCATGATGCAGGGAAACAAGAACCGGTACGGGACTTTGAGCAGGCTGACCCACAGGCCGATCAGCGGCAGGTTCAGGACGAGAAGCATCGAGTTCCCGATCCACATGCTGGCGACCAATCCCCAGAAGAGATCGGGTTTCTGGGTCATCACCTGGGGTCCCGGGGCGATGCCCTGGATGGTGAGCGCGCCCAGTATGAGCGCCATCACCGCGCTGGCGGGAATGCCGAGCGTCAGCGTCGGGATGAACTTGCACTGCGCGTCGGCGTTATTCGCGGACTCGGGGCCGGCCACGCCTTCGATCGCGCCTTTGCCGAAGCGCGACGGGTCTTTCGCCAGCTTCTTTTCAACCATGTATGAAGAGAACGAAGCGATGGCGGGACCGGTTCCCGGCAACACGCCGAAAAACGCACCGATTCCCGTGCCTCTCAAGATCGGCCCCAAGGACTGCTTGAAGTCTTTCCAGGTGGGGAAAAGGCCTGTCACCTTCTTGGTGAATACCTCGCGGTCCTCCGTTCTCTCGCTCAGGTTGCTGATGATTTCGGACACCGCAAAAACCCCCACGGCGACCACCACGAAACCGATGCCGTCGGTGAGTTCGGAAAATCCGAAGCTGAAACGCGCCATGCCGGAATTGACGTCGGTGCCCACGATGCCCAGCATGAGCCCCATCGCCACCATCCCCAGCGACTTCGCCATGTCGCCGCTGGACAACACCGCCGCGGCGACCAGGCCCATGAGCATCAGCGAAAAGTACTCGGGCGCGCCGAATTTGAGGGCGACTTCTGCAAGCGGCGGACCGAACATGGCGATGATCAGGGTGCAGATGGTGCCGGCGATGAACGAACCGACGGCCGCGATTGCGAGCGCGGGTCCGGCACGCCCCTGGCGCGCCATCTGATAGCCGTCGAGACAGGTGACGACCGCGGACGTCTCGCCCGGAAGGTTGACGAGAATCGCCGTCGTCGAACCGCCGTACTGCGCGCCATAGTAGATGCCCGCCAGCATGATGATCGCCGCGACCGGCGGGACGTTGAAGGTGATCGGCAGCAGCATCGCGATCGTCGCCAGCGGGCCGATGCCCGGCAACACGCCGACCAGCGTGCCGAGAAAACAGCCGATAAAGGCAAACCACAGGTTCTGCCACGACAACGCGACGCTGAATCCGAATATCAGGTTGTTGAAGAGTTCCATGTCACATGCCTTTCAACAGGGGGTACGGCAAACCCAGAGCGTAAATGAACAAGCCCACACAAGCCGCAGTAAGAGCGATCGCCATCACCAGGACTTCGATCCACTTGAACTGGTCGCCTGCGGCGGCTGAAATGAATATCAAGACCACCAGCGCGGGGATGAACCCGGTCTCTTCCATCAAGACGCCGAAGACTACCGTAGCGAGCGGCAAGACAAACAGCGCACGCAGCGACCAATTCCCCTTGACCTGCTCTTTATTCACCAACCCGTGAATCATCACGTAGATGCCGAAGGCAATCATGATGCCCCCCAGCACCATCGGGAAATAGCCGGGCCCCATGCGCAGCGCGCTTCCCATCGGATAGTCGCGCGAAACGATCATTGCTGCGGCCCCGACGCCGATGAACATCAGGCCGGCGAGAAAATCCATGTTGCTACGCAAGTCGACTTTCATTGAAGACCCTGTTGGTGGAATGATGGTGTGGTTGAAGTTACGCAGTCGGCCCGTTCACGCAAGTCTCCTGCCCCCGTTCAAGAAAATGGCCCTTCTCGGCTTTGTAGTTTAGCGGCGGATCGAATGTACTGCTATCGGGAGTTTTTCTAACGTCCCGGCCGGATTTCCCCATCCTTGCCGAGTGCTGGGGAGGGATAATAATTCAGTTGGTGGGCGACCGCAACAACTGCACGTGCTGTCCTTGGGCGCAATAAGCCTACCGTGAACAGCTTACACGAACCTTGCGGGCGTCATTCCCTCAGACACGCTGCAACAGGCGCATCAGGACCAACGGGATCACCGGCGTGGTCAGGATCACCATGACGATGATGACTGAAAACATCTGCCCGCTGACCATGCCAGCCAGTACATTCCAATCGAGGTATGAGTCTGAGCAGGGTGGTTTTGAGTATGTTCAGGCGGCTGTTTTCGATCGGTTGAAAATGGTTTTGAACAGAGCTGTGCGTGCGTTGTTCAGTCGGTGCGCGGCCTCATTATCGCTTATTGCCGTGGCTTGTGTATCGAGTTGTTCGAAGGTGATTCCTGGCTTAAGGAATTGTTCAGCGTTGTGCAGTGATTTGAGTTTCTCGTAGGGCATCATCATCAGTTTGTAGGGGTAGCGCTTGCGCTGGCGGCCCTTGGCATCGGTGATGGTTTCGGCGAACAGGCACGGCCGATGGAAGTTGACGTAGGGGTTGAGGTGATCGCGGCAGAAGGCGTTGACCAGGGCGGC
>C687J26845_10001722_pt1 | contig 13197 bp, 9 predicted proteins | sample RifCSPlowO2_12_FD_26845 | JGI IMG/M metagenome (IMG submission 26845) | reverse complement strand
GGCGTGCGGCCGATCGGGCTCTGGTCGATGTCGACCACCTTGTCCAGGTGCTGCAGGCCGTCGATGCTGTCGTGCGCGGCGGCTTCCAGGGTGGTCGCGCCGTTCAGCGCCGTGGCGCTGAGTGGGTAGAGGGTGTTGTTGATCAGGGTCGACTTGCCCGAGCCGGACACGCCGGTGACGCAGGTCAGCAGGCCGATCGGGATATCCAGGTCGACCTTTTGCAGGTTGTTGCCCCGCGCGCCCTTGATCTTCAGCGAGAGCTTCTTGTCCTTGGGCGTNCGCTTGGCCGGTACCTCGATCCTCACTCGCCCGGACAGGTACTTGCCGGTCAGCGAGTCCGGGTGGGCCATGACGTCGGCCGCCGTGCCCTGGGCGACGATCTGGCCGCCATGTACGCCGGCGCCGGGGCCGATGTCGACCACGTAGTCGGCCATGCGAATGGCGTCCTCGTCGTGCTCGACCACGATCACCGTGTTGCCGATATCGCGCAGATGCCGCAGGGTGCCGAGCAGGCGTTCGTTGTCGCGCTGGTGCAGGCCGATCGAGGGTTCGTCGAGGATGTACATGACTCCGACCAGACCGGCACCGATCTGGCTGGCCAGGCGGATGCGCTGGGCTTCGCCGCCGGACAGGGTGTCGGCGCTGCGATCCAGGGTCAGGTAATCCAGGCCGACGTTGACCAGAAACTGCAGGCGCTCGCGGATTTCCTTGAGGATCTTCTCGGCAATCTCGCCGCGCCGGCCGGGGAGCGCCAGGCTGCCGAAATACTCGGTGGCGTCGCCAATCGGCAGGCCGGTGACCGCCGGCAGGGTCTTCTCGCCGACCCAGACGTGCCGCGCCTCGCGGCGCAGGCGGGTGCCGCGGCAGTCCTGGCAGGCCTGGGTGCTGAGGAACTTGGCCAGCTCCTCGCGCACGCTGGCCGATTCGGTCTCGCGGTAGCGGCGTTCCAGGTTTGGCACTATGCCTTCGAACGGGTGGGCGCGCTTGACGATATCGCCGCGGTCATTCAGGTAGCGGAAGTCGACGTTCTGCGTGCCGCTGCCGAACAGAATGCATTTCTGATGTTCGGCGGCCAGGTCGTCGAAGGGGATTTCCAGGCTGAAACCGTANTGCCCGGCCAGCGAGCCGAGCATCTGGAAGTAATAGACGTTGCGTCTGTCCCAGCCGCGAATCGCGCCCTCGGCCAGGGTCATCTCGCCGTTGATCAGGCGCTTGGTGTCGAAGAACTGCTTCACGCCCAGGCCGTCGCAGGTCGGGCAGGCGCCGGCCGGATTATTGAAGGAAAACAGCTTGGGCTCCAGCTCGCTGATCGAATGGCCGCACACCGGGCAGGCGAAGCGCGCGGAGAAGATGATCTCCTCGCCGTCTTCACCTTCCATCGGGGCAACCAGGGCCAGGCCGTCGGCCAGCTTGAGCGCGGTTTCGAACGATTCGGCCAGGCGTTGTTGCAGGTCGCCACGGGCCTTGAAGCGATCCACCACGGCATCGATGCTGTGNTTCTTCTGCTTATCCAGCTTGGGCAGTTCGTCCAGCTCATAAATCTTGCCGTTGACCCGCACCCGCACGAAACCCTGGGCACGCAGCTCGTCGAAGATGGCCAGGTGTTCGCCCTTGCGCTCGCGGATCACCGGCGCCAGCAGCATCAGCTTGCTGCCTTCCGGCAGGGCCAGCACCTGGTCGACCATCTGGCTGACGGTCTGCGCTTCCAGTGGCAGGTCGTGGTCCGGGCAGCGGGGAATACCGGCGCGGGCGTAGAGCAGGCGCAGGTAGTCGTAGATCTCGGTGATGGTGCCGACGGTGGAACGCGGGTTGTGCGAGGTGGATTTCTGCTCGATGGAGATCGCCGGCGACAACCCTTCGATGGTGTCGACATCGGGTTTTTCCATCATCGACAGGAACTGCCGGGCATAGGCCGACAGCGACTCGACGTAGCGGCGCTGGCCCTCGGCGTAGAGGGTGTCGAAGGCCAGCGAGGACTTGCCGGAACCGGACAGGCCGGTAATCACGATCAGCTTGTCGCGCGGGAGGGTCAGGTCGATGTTTTTCAGGTTATGGGTGCGGGCACCCCGGATCACAATCTTGTCCACAAACAGCGGCCTCGCATGGCGGGCGGAAAACCAGTGAGTATACGGCCCTGTGATGCAGTGCGGCAAAGCGTGACGGCTGTGCCGCGTCGAGCGGTGCTGCTAGAATCGCCGCCTATTTCATCAAGGCGTTTTCCATGCACGATCCCTACAGCGAGCGCATGAGTGGCGGTGAAACCCGTGCGGCCGCCGGGCTGGCACTGGTATTCGCGTTCCGCATGCTCGGTATGTTCATGGTGCTGCCGGTACTGGCGACCTACGGCATGGAGTTGCGCGGCNGTACGCCGGCATTGATTGGCCTGGCCATNGGCGCCTACGGCCTGACCCAGGCGTTGCTGCAGATACCCTTCGGCATGCTCAGCGACCGTATCGGTCGGCGTCCGGTGATCTATGCCGGGCTGCTGATTTTCGCCGCCGGCAGCCTGCTGGCGGCCAACGCCGACTCGATCTGGGGGGTGATCGCCGGCCGGGTGCTGCAGGGCGCCGGGGCGATTTCCGCCGCGGTGATGGCCCTGCTCTCCGATCTGACCCGCGAACAGCACCGGACCAAGGCCATGGCCATGATCGGCATGAGCATCGGTCTGTCCTTCGCCGTGGCCATGGTGGTCGGCCCGCTGCTGACCCGCGCCTTTGGTTTGTCCGGCTTGTTCATGGCCACCGCCGCCATGGCTTTGCTCGGCATCGTCATCGTCGCCGGGGTGGTGCCGCGCGCTGCCGGGCCGCTGCAACACCGCGAGTCCGGCGTCGCCCGCCAGGCGTTGTTGCCGACCTTGCAGCATGTCGATCTGCTGCGCCTGGACTTCGGCATCCTGGCCCTGCATGCGATTCTGATGGCCAGTTTCATTGCCTTGCCGCTGGCGCTGGTGGAGCAGGGCGGGCTGCCCAAGGAAGAGCATTGGTGGGTCTACCTGACCGCGCTGCTGATCGGCTTCTTCGGCATGCTGCCGTTCATCATCTATGGCGAGAAACAGCGGCGCATGAAGCGCGTGCTGCTCGGCGCGGTAGCGGTGCTGCTGGTCTGTGAGCTGTACTTCTGGCAGTTCGGCAGCAGCCTGCGCGCCCTGGTGCTGGGGACCGTGGTGTTTTTTACCGCGTTCAATCTGCTCGAGGCTTCGCTGCCATCCCTGATCAGCAAGGTTGCGCCTGCCGGCGGCAAGGGCACGGCGATGGGGGTGTACTCGACCAGTCAGTTTCTCGGCGCTGCGCTGGGCGGCATTCTCGGTGGCTGGCTGTACCAGCATTACAGCCTGTCGGGGGTGTTCCTCGGTTGCGCGGCCATGGCTCTTCTTTGGCTAGGCTTTGCTGTTACTATGCGCGAACCGCCTTATGTCACCAGCCTGCGCTTGCCGCTTTCAGCCGCGGCATTGCACGAAGTGGGGTTGGCCGAGCGTTTACAGGCAGTGCCCGGAGTGGCGGATGCCGTGGTGGTGCGTGAAGAAGCCGCCATCTACATCAAAGTGGATACCCAACAATTGGATCGCACGTCCCTCGAGCGCCTGATCGAAGCGGCGCCGGTGACGTGCTGACAGCTCTAGGAGAAAGTTATGGCCCGTGGGGTTAACAAAGTCATTCTGGTCGGTACCTGCGGACAGGATCCGGAAACGCGCTATCTGCCCAGCGGCAATGCGGTCACCAACCTGAGCCTGGCCACCAGCGAGCAGTGGACCGACAAGCAGACCGGGCAGAAGGTCGAGAAAACCGAGTGGCACCGTGTCTCGCTGTTCGGCAAGGTTGCCGAAATCGCCGGCGAATACCTGCGCAAAGGTTCGCAGGTGTATATCGAAGGCAAGCTGCAGACCCGCGAGTGGGAAAAAGACGGCATCAAGCGTTATACCACCGAGATCGTCGTCGACATGCAGGGCACCATGCAGCTGCTCGGTGGCCGTCCGGACAACGNCGGTGGCGACTCCGCCCCGCGTCAGCAGCGCCAGGCGCCGCAACGTGAACCGCAGCGCGAACAGCAGCAGGCGCCGCGTCCGGCCCCGCAGCAGCAGGCCAAGCCGGCGCAGGATTTCGACAGTTTTGACGACGACATCCCGTTCTGAGAAATACCTGAGACTTTTTTGTAAAGTTTCAAATTAGAACCCCTGTAGCTCTCACTCAGTTACAGGGGTTTTTCTATGCACGCGAATAATGGCTACTCCTGGTCATTCTGTGTCGGAGGCGGGGCTTTGCTCGGGGTTCAGGCCGATGGCCGAGAGTTACGCGCCGCGGCCTGTAGCAGCAGCCAGTCGATCAGTTCGGCTAACTGGGTAGAAGGCGCCGGGCGTTCGGGGTAGACCAGGAAGTAGGCATCGCCGGTGCGCACTTTCAGCTCGAAGGGGGTGGCCAGGCGCCCGGCTTCCAGGTCTTCGCCGATAAGCGACCAGTCGCCGATGGCCACGCCGAGGCCCTGCGAGGCCACGGTCATGGCGAGATCCAGGGTGTCGAAATGCTGACCCTTGCCGATGCTGTTGACCGTGGTGCCGGCGGCCTTCAGCCAGGCCTCCCAGTCGCGCTGGTCGCGTGTGGGGTGCAGCAGGGTGTGGCGCTCCAGATCGGCCGGCTGGCTGAGCGGCTGCGGGCCGCTGAGCAGTTGCTGCGCGCAGACCGGGGTGAGCAGCTCATCGAACAGGTGGTGCGCCACCAGGGCGGGGCCGGGCTGGCTGCCAAACACCACGGCAGCGTCGAACTCCTCGCTGCGAAAATCCACCGAGTGCTGCACGGTGGTCGTCAGCTCCACGGGCACGTCCGGGCGCTCGGCCTGCCAGTGCATCAGTCGCGGCAGCAGCCAGCGCATCACGCAGGTCGGTGCCTTCAGCCGCAGCGCCTCGCGCCGCGCCCCCACTTTTTCGACCGCCTCGCCAATCAGGGCGAAGGCCTGCTGGATCTGCGGAAACAGCTCGCGGCCCTGGGCGGTCAGGCTCAGGCCGCGCGCCTGGCGCTGGAACAGCGGGTAGCCCAGGTGACTTTCCAGGCCGGCGATCTGCCGGCTGACCGCGCCCTGGGTAATGTGCAGCAATTCGGCCGCACGGGTGAAGTTGCAGCACTGGGCGGTGATCACGAAGGTATGCAGCGAAGGCAGCGGTGGAAGCCGTTTCATGGGGGCTCAGCTATGCAGTGAGAACATGCCTAGTATGACTATTTTTGCATTGTCCGGTGGCTGGGCAGGGGGTCAAATTGAACCTTGCCTGCACTTTCGCGCATCTGCGCCGCATCCGCACGGGCCGCTGAATCCCCCGGGCGCGCAATGCGACGAGTGCAGTAGACCTCAGTTACTGGACAGGACAAAAGAACATGGCGACATGTGGCGAAGTATTGGTGAAGTTGCTCGAACGCTACGGTGTCGAGCGGGTCTTCGGCATCCCCGGCGTACATACCGTCGAGCTGTACCGCGGGCTGGCTCAGTCGCCCATCGAGCACGTCACCCCGCGGCATGAGCAGGGCGCCGGCTTTATGGCCGATGGTTATGCGCGCACCAGCGGCAAGCCGGGGGTGTCTTTCATCATCACCGGCCCCGGCATGACCAATATCGCCACGGCCATGGCCCAGGCCTATGCCGATTCTATCCCGATGCTGGTGATCTCCAGCGTGCAGGCGCGCAGCCAGCTCGGCGGTGGGCGCGGCAAGCTGCACGAGCTGCCGTCGCAGAGCAATCTGGTCGCGGGTTTCTCCGCCTTCTCGCACACCCTGCTGTCGGCCGCCGAGCTGCCGGCCGTGCTGGCGCGTGCCTTTGCCGTGTTCCAGGCCGCGCGGCCGCGTCCGGTGCATATCGAGATTCCGCTCGACGTGCTGGTCGAGGAGGCCGACGAGCTACTGCACAGTCAGCCGATCGAGCTGGCCCGGCCCGGCGCCAGCCCGGTCGCCATCGCGCAAATGGCCAGCCGGCTGGCTGGCGCCCAGCGACCACTGATCCTCGCCGGCGGCGGCGCGATCGACGCGGCGCCGGCGCTGGTCCGGCTGGCCGAGCGGCTGCAGGCACCGGTGGCGCTGACCATCAATGCCAAGGGCCTGCTGCCCTCGCGTCATCCGCTGTTGATCGGTTCGACCCAGTCGACCCTGGCTACCCGTGAACTGGTGGCCGAGGCCGATGTGGTGCTGGCGGTCGGTACCGAGCTGGGCGAAACCGATTATGACGTGACCTTCGCCGGCGGCTTCGAGATCCCCGGCGCCTTGCTGCGCATCGACATCGACCCGGACCAGGCCGTGCGCAATTACCCGCCGGCGCTGGCGCTGGTCGCCGACTCCGCGCTGGCACTGGCGGCCTTGGATGCGGCGCTCGGCGAACAGGCCTTGGCCGCGCGTCGCGACGACTGGGGCAGCGCCCGCGCCGCGCAGCTGCGCGAGACCCTCGAGGCGTCCTGGGACGCGCCTATGCGCGGGCAGACATGCTTCCTGCAGACGGTGCTGGAGGTGCTGCCGGACGCCGTGCTGGTGGGGGACTCGACCCAGCCGGTCTACAGCGGCAACCTGACCCTGAATCTGGAGCAGCCGCGGCGTTGGTTCAACTCCTCGACCGGCTACGGCACCCTCGGTTATGCCCTGCCGGCGGCCATAGGTGCGCTGCTGGGCGACCGCCGCGAAGGCACGCAGCGACGTCCGGTGGTGTGCCTGATCGGCGACGGCGGGCTGCAGTTCACCCTGGCCGAACTGGCCAGCGCGGTGGAGGCGCGCGCGCCGATCATCGTCCTGCTGTGGAATAACCAGGGCTATGAGGAGATCAAGAGGTACATGGTCAACCGCGACATCGAACCGGTGGGTGTGGATATCTTTACCCCGGACTTCGTCGCCGCGGCCAAGGCGCTGGGCTGTGCGGCGGGGCGGGCGAATGACGTCGAAGGGTTGCGCGCGGCCTTGCGCCAGGCGAGCGAGTCGCCGTTGCCGACCCTGATCGAAATCGACCAGCAGGCCTGGATGAGCGGAATGGGCGCATGTTGAACAGCCGCCCGACCCACAATGGCGCCCTCGCCGGCCTGTATATCGGCGGGCACTGGCAGAGCGGCGGCGACAGCCTGAGGGTGATCAATCCCGCCACCGAAGAGTTGCTGGCGAGCGTGGCCGGCGGCGATGCCAAGGCGGTCGAGCAGGCGGTGCGCGCGGCGAGTGACGCTTTTCCGGCCTGGGGGCGCAGCGCCGGTGTCGAGCGGGGCGCCTGCCTGCGCCGGATTGCCGCTGGCGTCGAGGGGCGCCGCGAGCGCCTGATCCAGCTGCAGTCGCGCAATAGCGGTAAGCCGTTGAGCGAGGCGGCGATCGATATCGACGACGTGATCGCCACCTTCAGCTATTACGCCGAGCTGGCCGAGGCGCTGGACGCTCAGCAGGACGCCGCGGTGGAACTGCCGAGCCGCGAATTCGCCGCCCGCCTGCGCCGAGAGCCCTGTGGCGTGGTGGGGCTGATCGTGCCGTGGAATTTCCCCATGGTGACCACCGCCTGGAAGCTGGCCCCCGCCCTGGCGGCCGGCTGCACGGTGGTGCTGAAGCCCTCGGAGGTGACCCCGCTGCCGGAACTGGAGCTGGCCGACATCATCGCCGCGAGTGGCCTGCCGGCCGGGGTGTTCAACCTGGTCTGCGGCAGCGGTCTGGCGGTTGGGGCGCCACTCGCGGCGCATCCGGGGGTGGCCAAGCTGTCGTTCACCGGCAGCAATGCGGTGGGCGTGCAGGTCATGCAACGCGCTGCCGAGACGGTCAAGGGCGTCAGCCTGGAGCTGGGCGGCAAGTCCTCGCTGCTGGTGTTCGCCGACGCCGACCTGGATCTGGCGGTCGAGTTGGCTTGTGGCGGTGGCTTCTTCAATGCCGGGCAGATGTGCTCGGCGACCAGCCGGGTGCTGGTGGCCGATGAGCTGGCCGAGGAATTTCTGGTGCGGCTGCAGGCGCGCGCCGAGGCGATCCGCGTCGGCGACCCGCTGGTGCCCGGCGTGGAGATGGGCGCGCTGGTCAGTCTGGCGCAATACCAGCGGGTCTACCAGCATATCGCCGAGGGTCTGGAGGCCGGGGCACGCCTGCTAACCGGCGGCGAACGGCCCGCCGGGCTGCCATGCGGCTATTTCCTGCGGCCCACGGTATTCACCGACGTGCCTTTGGACAGCGCCCTGTGGCGCGCGGAGATCTTCGGGCCGGTGCTCTGCGTGCGCCGTTTCAGCAGTGAAGCGCAGGCTATCGAACTGGCCAACGACAGCGAGTTCGGCCTGGTGGCCAGCGTGGTCAGTGGCGACGCGCGCCGCGCCGAACGGGTTGCCAATGCCTTGCAGGCGGGCCTGGTGTGGGTCAACACGCCGCAGGTGATCTTCCCGCAAGCGGCTTGGGGCGGCTACAAACAGAGCAGCATCGGCCGCGAGTTGGGGCCTTGGGGGCTGCAGGCGTTCCAGGAAATCAAGCACGTGATTCGCGCCCTTTAAGCGGGCATTTGCGCTGCACGCATGCCTCCTTTCAAGGCATGCATGCAGCGCATGGCTTCGATGACTATTTATCGATTGTTGGCCTGCCGAGCGCGCCGCAGGATGGCTTGGTCAGCCCAGGCCGCACCAGCGCGAGCAGGGCCTCGGGTCGGGTTGAATGGTTTATTGCGGGGAGCCCGGCACCGGGTCGCAAGCTCCCGAAGACAGATAAAAAAAAGAGGAAACTGCGATGAGCGAACACGATTTCAGCAGAAGAACATTTATCAAGACGGTGGGCGCCGCATCGGTGGCCGCCGCGGCCCTGTCCTTTCCCTTCATCAAGGCCAGCGCCAGCGACATGCGCTTCCAGGGCAAGACCCTGCGGCTGCTCACCTGGTCGGACGACACCGGGTTGGCGGCGCTGCGCAATATCGCCGCGACCTTCGAAGCCAAGACCGGCGCCAAGGTGATCGCCGACCGCACCGGCAGTACCTCGGAGATGGTCGCCAAGCTCAAGGCCGGCGGCGATCGCCCGCAATACGACATCATCACCCTGGCCGGCGTCGGTGCCGAAGGCCTGGCCAGTGCCGGGCTGCTGGAAAGACCCGACCTCAACCGCATCCCCAACCTGCGCGATGTGCCGGCGCAATACCAGACCGGCGCGGACGGCCACGGCATCGGCTACCTGCTGTGGTGCAACAGCCTGATCTACAGCACCCGCACCGTGAAAGAAGCGCCGAACAGCTACGCCGCCCTGTGGGACAAGGACATGGCGCCGAACATTTTCCTGCCGCCACCGAACTGGACTGAGGCGATGGACCTGATCATCATCGCCGCCAAGCTGGCCGGCGGTGATGAGCACAATGTCGAGCCGGGCTTCAAGAAACTCGAAGAGCTCAAGGATCGGGTAATTACCCTGGGCGAGAACCCCAACCAGATCGCCGAACTGTTCCGCACCGGTTCGCTGGACATGGGCGGCCTCTATGCGCCGGCCTTCTTCCCCAAGCAGATCCGCGACCCGTCCTATGGCCTGGGCGCCACCTTCGGTATGAAGGAAGGCTTCTATACCGACCTGATGCTTTCGGTCATGCCCAAGCACCGTCCGGGCGACACCGACCTGGCCTACGCCTTCATCGACCATTCGCTCGACCCGCTGGTGCAGGGCAAGATGGCCGAGGACATCTTCAACGGTCCGGTCAACGCCAAGGCGATCATCTCGGCCGAGGCGCGCAAGAGCCCGTACATCCTCACGCCCGAGCAGATATCGGAGAAGGCGATCATGCACGACAACGCCTTCCTGGCCAGCGTGCACGACCAGTGGATTCGTCGCTACACGGAAATCTTCTCTTCCTGATGTAGCACGGCACCTGCCGTGAACAGCACCGCGCAGCGGGCCTGTGGGCGCCTGCGCGGTGTGCGGCAACCTTCTGTACTGATGAGATTAGCGAAATGGCACATTCAACCCTGACCCGTCAGGTCGGCGTGGCGCCCCTGCGCCCGGCCAAGACGTTTTCTCCGACGGCACGCGCATGGCTGTTTCTCTCGCCGGCGATGCTGTTTCTCGGCGTACTGATTGCCGCCAGCCTGCTGGTGCTGCGCATGAGTGTCGGCACCAAGGGCGCGGAGTGGAGCGGTTTCAGCCTAGCCAGTTACGCCCAGTTGCTCGAACCCTATTACCTCAAGTCGCTGCTGCTGACCCTGCGTCTGGCCCTGGTCAGTGCGCTGATCGCGGTGCTGCTGGCGATTCCGGTCGGCTACTGCATGTCGCGCCTGCAGTCTCCGCTGTTGCGCCGGGTGTTCCTCGCCGCGGTGCTGTTGCCGTTGCTGGTCAACCTGCTGCTGCAAAGCTACGGCTGGCTGGTGATCCTCGGTCCGGGCGGGATGCTCAATCAGGCGCTGATCGGCCTGGGCCTGATCGATCGTCCGGTGATGCTGCTGTACAACCAGACGGGCGTGCTGATGGGCCTGGTGCAGACCGCCTTCCCGTTGGCGGTGCTGCCGATCGCCAGCGCCATGCGTGGCGTGTCGCGCAGCTATGAAGAGGCGGCGGCGACCCTCGGGGCCAGCCGCCTGCAGGTGTTTCGCCAGGTGGTCTTGCCGATGAGCCTGCCGGGCATCATCACCGGTGCCACCCTGGTGTTCGCCTACAACGCCAGCAGCTTCGTGGTGCCCTTGCTCCTTGGTGGCCGGCGGGTGCCGATGCTGGCGGTGATGGTGCATGACCAGATCGCCCCGCTGATGAACTGGCCGGCCGCCTCCGCCGCCGGAGTGGTGCTGATCGTGACCACACTGGCGATCATGACCTTCTCCGAGTTCGTCACCGGCCGTCGCCGGCGCATCCTGGAGGCTTCGCAATGAGCAGTCCACTCAAGAGCCTGTTTCGCGGTGCCGCCCTTTTGCCGGGTGAAACCGGGCGTTTCGCCATGCTCCTGTCCGGGGGCATCCTGCTGCTGGCGGTGCTGCCGATCCTGACCATGATCGTGATGTCGTTCAGCGGTGCCTCGAACCTCGACTTCCCGCCGGCCAGCTACAGCCTGCAGTGGTACAAGGCGGCCTGGAACACCTTCGTTTCTCCGGACGCCAGTGACGTGCTCAGCCTCGGTCAGGCGCTCACCACCAGTCTGCTGGTGGCCACCCTGAGCATGCTGTTCGCCACCCTGGTGGCGGTGCCGGCCGCCTATGCGTTGGTGCGCTGCGAGTTCCGCGGCAAAGCGGCGGCGCTGCAGCTGATGTCGCTGCCGCTGGTGTTTCCCATGGTGGTGCTGGGCCTGGCGCTGTTGCTGATATTCGACAGCCTGCCGTTTCAGCTCAACACCTCGCGGCTGGTGATCGCCCATGTGATCCTCGCCTTGCCGTTCGTGGTGAAGAATTGCACGGCGGCGATGCTGTCGATCGGCAGCGAGGTCGAGGAGGCTGCGCAAATGCTCGGCGCCTCGCCGCTGCGCGCCATCGTCGACGTGGTGGTGCCGCTGATGCGCTCGGGCATTCTGGCCGGGATGCTGCTGGCCTTCATCATCTCGTTCAATGAATTCACCGTGACCTACTTCCTCTACAACATCGACGTGATGACCGTGCCGATCTGGATGTACAGCCGCACCGTGTCCTCCCTCGATCCGACCGTTTTCTCGTTCGCCGTGTTGATCGTGCTGATCGACTTCGCCCTGATCTGGGCGCTGGAGAAGCTGGTCGGCGAAGGTGGTGTGTCCTTTTAATTCAGCCGGGCAGGCCCTGGCGGCTTGCGGGCAACAGCTTATTCGAGGTGCCGCATGAGCGGATTAGTTCTAGAAAACGTTGAAAAACACTACGGCTCGGCCTGCGCCGTGACAGACGTCAATCTGCACCTGCCGGAGGGCAAGCTGGTGTGCTTCCTCGGTCCCTCGGGCTGCGGCAAGACCACCTTGCTGCGCATGATCGCCGGGCTGGAAACCCTCAGCGACGGCGAAATCCGCCTGGACGGCGAAGACATCGGCCACACCCCGGCGCATCAGCGCAACTTTGGCATGGTGTTCCAATCGCTGGCGCTGTTCCCGCACATGACGGTCGGTGAAAACATCGCCTATCCGCTGCGCCTGCGAGGGGTGAGCAAGGCCGATCAGCAGGCGCGGGTGACTGAACTGCTGCAGCTGATCCAGCTGCAGGAGATGGTCGACCGGCCGGTGGCCAAGCTGTCTGGCGGTCAACGCCAGCGCGTGGCGATTGCCCGGGCGATTGCCGCGCGGCCCAAGCTGCTGCTGTTGGACGAACCCTTGTCGGCCCTCGATGCCAAGTTGCGCGAATCCATGCAGGTGGAGATCCGTCAATTGCAGCAGCGCCTGAATATCACCACCATCCTGGTTACCCATGACCAGCGCGAGGCCATGACCATGGCCGATATCGTGGTGGTACTCGGTGAGCACCGGGTGCAGCAGGTCGGCACGCCGATCGAGATCTACCGCAACCCGGCCAATGCCTTCGTTGCCGACTTCATCGGCAGCGGCAATATCTTCCCGGCGATCGCCCTGGGCAACGGACGGGTGAGCCTGCCAGGCGGCGCGGCGATCCAGGTGCCGATCTGCGAGAGCATTCAAGCTGGCACCAGTATCAAGATGCTGGTGCGCCCGGAAGACTTGACCTTGTCGCTGCCGCAGGCCACCGCTGGCAATCGTCTGCAGGGCACCGTGACTTTCGTGCGCGACAGTGGCGCGACCATCGAAACCACCATCGATTGTTCCGGTGTCTCGCTGACTGCGCTGAGCACGCCTTGCCAGGGTATCGGCCTGGCCATAGGCAACCCGGTGTCGGTGACCATCCCGGCCGAAGCCTGTCGGGTACTGACCGCCTGAGAGTGTGTGAGTTTGCCGCGGGCAGCGCGTTCGCGGGCAGCCAGCAGCCAGCTAATGGAGGATGCATGAACCTGTCTCCCGGGATCCGTCGTGCGAGGGCCTTTCACCAGGTCGTAGGTGTTTTTGCCCCTGCTGTCGCGCGGTGCAGCGTGCGCGCCTAATGACGGCGTGCGCGTAAACCCGCAAAATGCGACACTTTGGCGCTATGTCAGCGTCCAATTTCGATAATGCCAAACCGGGAGAGAGGCGGTGGTCGTGGGTCAGGAGTGATGGGCAAGGGGGCGTGGCTATCGTTACGCCGGGTTGCCCATTGAAGTCACCTGACGGCATCGGCCGTTGCGAGACACCATGCGTATGCGTCTAATGCTGTTGGGTGGTGGTAATGCCTTGGGGCAAGCGCTGATCCGTCTCGGCGCCGAGGAGGACATCGGCTTCCTC
>C687J26845_10001718_pt1 | contig 13209 bp, 14 predicted proteins | sample RifCSPlowO2_12_FD_26845 | JGI IMG/M metagenome (IMG submission 26845) | reverse complement strand
TCCCCCTCGAGGGAAGGGAATCTCGAGCCTCCCCTCTCCCGTCCGGGAGAGGGGTCGGGGGTGAGGGCCGAACGCAGATGAACGCGGATAAGACCAGTCCCCAAAGCATTATTGTGTTACGGATTTTATGGGCGTTAATCGGCGTTTATCTGCGGCTGATGATTTATAGCATCTACTCGATCTTCGCTCCCGATTCCTTCACCACCCTGGCCCACTTTGCGGTGTCCGTCTTCTGAAACGCCGCAAACTGTTCGGGCGTGCTGCCGACCACATCGGCGCCGAGGCTCGTCATGCGCTCGCGGATATCGGGCAGCCGCACGATCTTCACGATCTCCCCATTGAGCCGGGCAACGATCTCTTTCGAGGCGCCGGCCGGAACGAAAATCCCGAACCACTGCAACGCCTCGAAACCGGGCAGCCCCGATTCCGCGACGGTCGGAACGTCGGGTGCGATCGGCGAGCGCTTCGGATTCGTCACTGCCAGCGCGTTGAGTCTTCCCGCTTTCACGTACGGCAGGAACGACACCGCCGTGCCGAACATGAGGTGAACCTGGCCGCTCACGAGATCGACCAACGCCGGCGTGTCGCCCTTGTACGGCACGTGCAGCATCTGGATGCCGCCCACGGACTTGAAGTGCTCGCCGATCAGGTGCGAGATGCCGCCATTGCCGGACGAGGCAAAGCTCAGCGCGTTCGGCTTCCTTTTTGCCAGCGCGATCAGGTCGCGGACGTTTTTCGCCGGAACCGACGGGTGCACCGCGAGCAGGATGGTCGCGCTCGCGACCAGCGTCACGGGGGCAAAATCGCGCACCGGGTCGTATGGCAGCTTGCTGTACAAACTGGGCGCGATGGCGTGCGTGCTGCTGGTGCCGACGAGCATGGTGTAGCCGTCGGGCGCCGATTTCGCCGCGATGTCGGAGCCTATCGTGCCGCCCGCGCCGCCGCGATTGTCCACGATGACCTGCTGGCCCCAGGATTCGGAGAGCTTCTGCGCGATCAAGCGGCCCACGATGTCGGTCGCGCCCCCGGCGGGAAACGGCACCACCATTCGAACCGGCTTGACCGGATATGCCTGAGCGACGGCGGCGCTGGACGCGATCGCGAGCAGTACGGCGGCAAGACAACTGGAGACGGTGCGCATCATGTACTTCCCCTATCGAAAAGAGCGAGACCTGACGGTGGCGAAGAACGAAATCTACATCAATCCGCGCTGGCGGAAAACCCATCCGTCACCATTAATCGTCATCAGCAATCGTCACCCGTATTCGTCACCGCTGCTTGCCGCAGTGACCGTTTATTCGAGCGGTACGGATTCTGCCCCAATCCGCGCAGGACATCCACCGGCCTCCCGTCCCCTGGAACAGACCCTGGCCATCATTATCGTAACGTGTTACGATAATCCCATGACCGAAACCCGCCGCCGTCCAGGCCGCCCGCCGACCGGGCAGGCGCAAACCGCAGCCGGGCGCATGCGCCGCTACCGCGCCCGCCAGCGCGCGGCCGGCCTGCGCCCTTCGACGCGCTGGCAGCCCGTGGCGTCCCCTCCGATGTCGCCGGGGATGCTCAAGCACCGAGTCATCGAAGCACGCAGCCTCGCGATGCATTGCCTGATCGCGCAAAAGATCGGCCGCGACCCCCGGCTGCTCGACGTGGCCCGGCGCAATCTTGCGGCATGGAGCGCGCGCTACGGCGACCAACTTCCGGGCGTGCTGGACGAGTGGCGCGCGATCCTCACCCGTCCCTGGCACGAAATCGCCGCGCTGATCACCGACGCCGGCGAAACGGCGGCCCGGCTGCGGCAATCCTCGCCATTCGCGGGCGTGCTCACGCAATCCGAGCGGCGCCGGCTGTATGAAGCGTTCCGAGCTTGAGCACCTGATCCGGGCAGCAGGCAAGATTGCCGGCGATCGGGAGATCGTGGTCATCGGCAGTCAGGCGGTACTCGGACAGTTTCCCGACGCGCCGCCGGTGCTGCGCCGATCCATGGAAGGCGACCTGTACCCGAAGAGCAAACCCGAAATGGCCGACAAAGTGGACGGCGCGATCGGCGAGGGGTCGCGATTTCACGTGCAGTTCGGCTACTACGCGCAAGGCGTTGGGCCCGACACGGCGGTGTTGCCGCGCGGCTGGCAGCGCCGGCTGGTGCGCGTCGAGAACGAAAACACGGGCGGCTACGCGGGCCTGTGCCTGGAAGTGCATGACCTCGCGATATCCAAATACGCCGCCGGGCGGGAAAAGGACCTCGAATTCACCCACGAGCTGGCGCGGCATGAAATGACCGACAAGTGGACCCTGCTCAAGCGGCTGGCGGCAACCCGGCTCACCGCCGCGCTTGCAAAGATCATGCGAGGACGGATCGAGCGGGATTTCGCATCCCCCCGCGCTTAGAACGTGAGGGGTCATCCGTCCGTCTTCCGCCGTCCGCCTTATCCTTTTATCCCAAGTTCCGAACAGACCTTGGCCACGAGCGCCTTCACTTCACTGACTTCACGCGACGGGTTGGACTGGAACGCGAGCCCTCCGTAGTGCAGCAGCTTTTCCGTGAGCGTGGTCTTGCCCGCGTCCGGGTGCGAGATGATGGCGAAGGTGCGGCGCCGCGAGACTTCCCTGTCGATGCTCATGTCGTTGCCTGTGTGCGATCTGCCGCGAGTGCGGGCGGACCCTGAAGGGCGCGCATGATAGGGTAGTTATGCGGAAAGATCAACACGCCGCTGCCGCCGAATTTCTATTTCCGCCATATGCCGCAGCTGTATTGTTTTAACGGCCGTTGCACGCCGGGATTTAGGTGCCAGGCAACATTATTATCAAGGTTTCTTCCCCCGCGCGTGGGAAAGGTCAGCCCAAATGCCTTTTCGCCGCACGCGGAGGAACGACGCTTACCGTCCGCTGGACGCCAACGCGTAGGCTCCCATCGGTTGTCATGCGCGGCGCGCGCCCTCCTCGAACAATGAGATAATACGGTCATGAATGAATCACAACCCATTTCCCCCCGTCTTCGCCTGCAAGAGCTGCTCGCGATTCCGGACAGACAGCGCACCGACGCCGAGTGGGATGAGCTCAACGAGCTTGAGATCAAGCTGGCTGCCGGAAATCGGGAGGGCGCTCCGGAGCAAGGCGTTCGGTGGAACAGCCCTGCACCCGGCGGTCATCCCAAATCCGGCGGCGGGCCACACGGCAGGAAGCCAGGGAAGCGGTTCCACCCGCGACCCCAAAAGCGTAATACGCCGTGAGCGGGCCGGTCATGAGCCGGAGCGAGGCGGGTGGGGTCCGCTCCGCCCGCTGGCGCTCGCAGAGCGGGGCGCCGCAGACCTCAGGGTCAGAGTGAAATTTTCACTCGATCTTCAATCCGATCGCCTTCACCAGCTTGGCATACCGCTCGATCTCGGATACGAGATAAGCTCGCGCCTGTTCCGGTGTCGCGGAGCCCCCGGGCAAAGCGCCCATCTTGGCGTAGCTCTCGCGCAGGCTTGCGGATTGCAGCGATTTCGTGATTGCCTCATGCAGGCGGGCGATCACGTTCTTCGGCGTCCTGGCGGGCACGAGCACCATGTTCCAGACGGAGAACTCGTAACCCGCTACGCCCGCCTCAGCCATGCTCGGGATCTGGGGCGCGAGGCTGGAGCGCGATGTCCCCGTTACCGCCAGCCCCTTTAAGCGTCCTCCCTGAATGTGCGACAACCCGACGGGCACTGCCGTGAACACCATCGTGACCTGGTTCGCCATGACTGCGGTTGTGGCATCGCCTCCGCCCCGGTACGGCACGTGCGTCACGTCGATGCCGGCCAGGTTCTTGTACATTTCCGCCGCGAAATACAGCACTCCGCCCAGGCCGCCGGAAGCGTAGGTGAGCTTACCGGGCCGCGCCTTGGCATAAGCGGTCAGTTCCTGCACCGAGTTGACCGGCAGCGACGGATGCACCGCCAGGACGAATTGAATCTCGCTCACCCGCGACACCGGCGTGAAATCACGAGGCGCGCTGTAACTGAGCTTCCGGTAAACGCTCTCGTTCGTTGCGATGGATTGGTTGATGAACAGCACCGTATAACCGTCCGGATTCGCGCGGGTGACGATCTCGATGCCGATCTGCCCGCCGGCGCCGGTGCGGTTATCCAGCAGCACCGTCTGGCCGTACACATCCGTCATCTCCTTCGCCAGCAAACGCCCGATGAGATCGGTACCGCCTCCCGCGGAGAACGGTACCACCATGCGGATCGGCTTTGTTGGGTAGCTGGCCGCCGGCCTCCGGTCCTGGGCAACTGCGGACATCCCCGTCGCAAGCAGCCCCGCCGCGGCAAATCTGGACACTATGCTGAGCATCGACTTCATAACGTTCTCCTGGCTGGGCGAATTCAAAACATCCATTCTGACACTTTGCCCCAAGCTGCATTCGTTTTGGGAAATTAAACACCCAGCGTCTTCCCGCTGTCATCTCGAAGGCGGAAGGAGGAAGGCGGAATCTTGAACGATGAACGATGAATGATGAATGATGAACGAAGGAATACCGAACCCTGTTATGCGATAGGATGGCGCTGATCATGGAACGCTTGGACCTGCGGAGCGCCATTGGCAGAAATCACCGCGTCGCCGAAACCGAGGCGGTGCGGCGCCTGCGCACGCTCCAGCCTGGTCCTGCAGCCTCCGCAAGGATCCATGAGCAGGCAGTACGGCTCGCCGAACGCGTGCGAGCGACGCCACCCGGACCACTCAGCGCCGAATCGTTCCTGCGCCACTACGGGCTTTCCACCCGCGAGGGTGTGGCGCTCATGTGCGTGGCCGAGGCGCTGCTGCGCATCCCCGATCCCGACACCGCCGACGCGCTCCTGAGGGAGAAGTTTTCCGAAGGGAACTGGGGGTCGGCGGAAGATGGCTCCCTCGTCTCGAACGCGGCCGACTGGGCGCTGCTCCTGACCGGCACGCTCGCGCGCTGGCACGAGGCGGAGGACGACAGCGTTCCCGCCCAGTTGAAGCGCCTCGCCGCCCGGCTGGGCGAGCCGGTGGTGCGCGCCGCGGTGCGCCGGGCGATGCGCATCCTTGCCGAGCAGTTCGTGCTGGCCGAGACCATCGAGGAGGCCGTGCGGCGCGGCGCCGAGCGCGCGCCTCACCGTTTTTCCTACGACATGCTGGGCGAAGCGGCGCGCACCGCCGAAGACGCGTCCGGATATTTCGATCTCTACCTCAAGGCGATCAACACAGTCAGGCCGCCGGACTCGATTTCCGTCAAGCTTTCGGCGCTCCATCCCCGCTTCGAGGAAGCGCAGCGCGCCCGCGTCCTGGCCGAGGTTCTGCCGCGCCTCAAGTCCCTGTGTGAATTCGCAAACGCACGCGGCGTCGGCCTCACCATCGACGCCGAGGAATCCGAGCGCCTCGAACTGACGCTGGATCTGTTCGAAGCGTTGACGCGCGACTTTCCAATCGGCCTCGCCGTGCAGGCCTACCAGAAGCGCGCGCTCGCCGTGTGCGACTGGCTGGCGGGCCTCAAGCGCAGGATAGTCGTGCGGCTCGTCAAGGGCGCGTACTGGGACGGCGAGGTGAAGCGCGCGCAGCAGCTCGGCATGCCCGACTACCCGGTGTTCACGCGGAAGTGCGCGACCGACGTCTCCTACATCGCCTGCGCCGCCCGACTGCTCTCGGCCCCGGGAACGATCTACCCCGCGTTCGCGACGCACAACTGCCGCACCGTCGCGACGATCCTGGAACTTTGCAGCGGCGCCACCGGCGGCAAGCGGGGCGGCGCGAAGGGCGCGGAGCTTTTCGAATTCCAGAAGCTGCTGGGCATGGGCGACGCGCTCTACGACGCGATCCTCGCCGAGCACCGCGTGCCGGTGCGCGTTTATGCGCCGGTCGGAAGCTTCACCGACTTGCTGCCCTACCTCGTGCGGCGGCTGCTCGAAAACGGCGCCAACACTTCGTTCGTGCACCAGATCGCCGACCCGGACGTGCCGCTCGAAGCGCTGGTCGCCGATCCGGTGGCGGCGCTCCCGGAACCGTACGTGCCGGAACCGCGCATCCCGCTGCCGCGCGACCTCTATCCCGACCGCGCCAACTCGCTGGGTCTCGACCTGTCGGTTCAGAAGAACCTCCAGGATCTTCGCGCGCGCATCGTTGCGGACCGCAAGAGACGTTTACCCTCGATCAAGGCTACCTCCGGCCGGGTTCTCGACACGGCAATCGGCTGCGCGGCCGCAGCCTTCGAATCCTGGTCGCGCGTTCCCGCCGGTGAGCGTGCCGCGATCCTTGAGCGCGCCGCCGACGCGCTCGAAGCACGCATGGTCGAGCTCGTCTCGCTGATCGTGCGCGAAGGCAAGCGCACTTACGCCGATGCGGTGTCGGAAGTGCGCGAGGCGGCTGATTTCTGCCGCTATTACGCGTTGCAGGCGAAATCGAAATTCGGCGCGCCGCAAGTGCTTCCCGGTCCCGTCGGCGAGCGCAACGAACTCGGTCTCCACGGGCGCGGCGTGTTCGCCTGCATCAGCCCGTGGAACTTTCCGCTTGCGATCTTCACCGGCCAGGTGGCGGCGGCGCTGGCCGCCGGCAACACGGTGATCGCCAAGCCCGCGGAGCAGACACCGCGCGTGGGCCTGAGAGCGATCGAGATATTCAGGGAAGCGGGGCTTCCCGAACACGTCGCCGCCTGCGCCATCGGCGATGGCGAGAGCGTCGGCGCGCCGCTCGTCGCCGACCCGCGCGTCGCCGGCGTGGCGTTCACCGGCTCGGTCGAAACCGCGCAGCGCATCAACCGGGCGCTCGCGCAGCGCGACGGCGCGATCGTCCCGCTCATCGCCGAGACCGGCGGCGTCAACGCCATGATCGTCGATGCCTCGGCGCTTCCCGAGCAGGTGGTGGACGATGTCATGGTCTCGGCCTTCCAGAGCGCGGGCCAGCGCTGCTCGGCGCAGCGCATCCTCTTCGCCGACGAAGGCTGTGCGCCGCGCATCATGCGGCTGCTGGCCGGCGCGCTCGCCGAGCTGAAGGTCGGCGACCCGGCCGAGCCCGACACCGACATCGGCCCCGTGATCGATGCCGCGAGCCACGTCGCCCTCGCGCGCCACATCGAAAAACTGCGGAAGTCGGCAAAGCTGATCGGCGAAGCGCCGCTCCCTGCCGGGCTGCGAGACGGCCACTACATCGCCCCGGTCGCTTTCGAGCTTGCTATCGACGCGCTGCCGCGAACCGAAATCTTCGGCCCGATCCTGCACGTCGCCACTTACCGGCGCAGCGATCATGATGCGGTCGTCGAGTGGCTCCGCGCTACCGGCTACGGCCTCACCCTCGGCATCCACTCCCGCATCCAGGGCTTCGTCGATGACGTCGTGCGCGCGGCGCGTGTCGGCAACGTCTACGTCAACCGCAGCATGATCGGCGCCGTGGTGGGCGTGCAGCCGTTCGGCGGCGAAGGCCTCTCCGGCACCGGCCCGAAGGCCGGGGGCCCGCATTATCTGCTGCGCTTCGCGAAGGAAAGGACGGTGGCTGTCAATACCGCGGCGGTGGGCGGCGTGACGGAGCTCTTGGGGAAAGGGTAAGGAGGGAGGAGGAAGGAGAAAGGAAACGCCGGGAGATCGGGAGATCGTGAAAGGGATCTGCGTCGCGGTCACGCCCTGTTGGACGAAGTAGTCACAAATTGTGACCACCTCTGCCTTCTGCTCGGAGGAGATGCGTAGCGTCGGGCGTCGCTATCGGCTCGCCGCCATCATTGCGCCGCGAGATTTCAGACTGGGACTGGTCGCAAATTGCGACCGGTTAATGTTGCCGGGTGACTTGCTCCCTCGCCCTGCCTAGCAGCCTGTCGAACTTAACAGTCCGACAGGCTGCTAAAAGCAAAACCGGCTGACCATTCGGAAGAAACCCCACCTGAAGCGGCCGAATATGAAGGAAAACAGGGGTGAATTCGCATATCCATGATCCTCTTTTGAAATTTTCCTGACGCCGGTTTTGCATTAGGAGTTTGTCGGGGCTAAGTCCGACAAACTCCTAGGCGATCCCGAAAAACACCGCGAGCGAGCGGCTAATCTTGAGCAGGGTGGCGTCATCGAGGCGGCCGATCACGCCGCCAATGCGCTCGCGTGCCACCGTCATGACTTTGTCCACCTGGATTTGCGATACGCGCTGCAAGCCGTTGGATGGCGACGGGTCCACGGTGATCCGGAAGATCGGGGTATCGCGCAGCGCGCTCGTGACCAGGCACAGCGTCACGCTGGGCAACTCATCGAACAGATCGGACTGGATGACCAGCGCCGGGCGCGGCTTGCCGTAGTCGCCGGGTGCAGCGACCGTCACGAGGTCACCGCGGCGCACGGTCTTCCCATGCGCCCGTGCGCGCGATGAACTCCAGCGCTTCGGCCTCCGCAGGATCCTGCTTCAGCAGGAGGGACTGGCGCCGGCACTCCGCGGCAAAGCGCCGCGAGCGCGTGTCGGGCACCCACAGTTGAACGAGACGCAGGCCGGCCGCCCGTTGCCGGGTGCGATAGCCGCGTACCCGCTCGCTCGCTTTCAGGGCCTTCACGACAGTCTCCGGAACATGTACCGTATCATGTTACGCGCCAATGGGGGTCAGAGCAAGATTTCCCTCCTTTTTCTGCCGCCTACTGGTCAATCACCAAACCGATACGGCGATTCGGTTTGTTTTGGCGGAGTCGGCGCGGCAAGCTCGCGGAACGCGGTGATCAACCCGGCTATCGCCTGGTCGCGCGTTGCGACTCTGGTCTCCAGCTCGACAAGATCGCCTAACAAAATGACCTTCAGTTGCCCCCTCCCCAACCCTTTCCCGCGCCGTGCGCAGGGGAGGGAGCCAAGATGTGTAGATAAGGCCCCGAACCGGGGCAGAGGGAGTTTCGTTTTGTGATATAAACGCGGCGGTCACCTTCTATGTAGTCAAGGAGTTTGAATGCCGCTTCCCCCGCAAATCCGCGACCGTTTGCGCATTCCCGTGCTCGGCGCGCCGATGTTTCTCGTCTCCGGTCCCGATCTGGTGATCGAGCAGTGCAAGGCCGGCGTGCTCGGCGCGTTCCCCGCGCTGAACGCGCGCCCCCAGGAAGAGCTCGATAAATGGTTGACGCGCATCGAGACCGAGCTTGCGCAATACCAACGCGAGCATCCCGGCAGGAAGGTTGCGCCGCACGCGGTCAACCTGATCATGAACAAGGCCAACAAGCGGCTCGATGCCGATCTCGAAGTCGTCCTCAGCCACAAAGTGCCCATCGTCATCACGTCGCTCAGCGCGCCCACCGCACTGGTGCCGCGCGTGCACGAGTACGGCGGCATCGTGTTTCACGACGTCATCAAGGTGCGCCACGCGGAAAAAGCGCTGGAAGCGGGCGTCGATGGCCTGATCGCGGTATGCGGCGGCGCGGGCGGGCACGCGGGCAACCTCAATCCGTTCGCGCTGGTGAATGAACTGCGGCGCATCCACAAAGGACCGCTCGTGCTCGCGGGCGCCATCACCAACGGCGCGGGCGTGCTCGCGGCGGAGGCGATGGGATGCGATCTTGCGTACCTGGGCACGCGCTTCATTGCATCAAGAGAATCGCTGGCGGTGGACCGCTACAAGCAGATGATCGTCGATTCCAACTCGGGCGACATCGTCTACACGCCGCTCTTTTCGGGCGTGCACGGCAGCTACCTTGCGGGCAGCATACGCAATGCGGGACTGGACCCCGACAACCTGCCCGTCAACGAAGCGCCGGGACAGTATCGCAGCCGCGAAGAACGTCCGAAAACGTGGAAGGAAATCTGGGGCGCGGGGCAGGGCGTCGGCAACATCGACGATATACCGACGGTCGCGGAACTGGTGGACCGTCTCGAATTCGAATATCGCGCGGCGCGGCGCAGAATCGTCGACGGCGCGGCGTAGGCGCTGTCATTCCCGAGAAGTCGGGAATCCATAGAGCAGTTCACGAGGTATGATGCGCCGTATGGGTTCCCGCCTGCGCGGGAACGACACAATCGAATATCACGCGGCGCGGCGCAGAATCGTCGACGGCGCGGTATCGTAGTGGATGAAATCAGAGGAAACGAAGTGATGACCACGAATGGCTGGGGACTTATCGGCACGGGCAGGATCGCCGACGATCGTATACTGCCCGCAATCAACGCCCACCCGGGCAACAAGCTCGTAGCGGTTGTGAGCCGCGACCAGCGACGCGCGGATGCTTTTGCCAGGAAATTCGGGGCGCAGCATGCCTATACGAGCTACGACGACATGTTGGGCAACCCCGACGTTACGGTAGTGGCCATACACACGCCGAATTCGCAGCACGCCGCGCAGGCCATCGCGGCCGCTCGTGCCGGCAAGCATGTCTTTTGCGACAAGCCGATGGCCACCACTGTCGCCGACGCCGAACGCATCGTGCGGGAATGCGAAAAAGCGGGCGTCAAGCTCGGCGTCAATTTTCACAACCGCTTCATGCCCTGCTTCATCGAGACCAGGCGCATCATCGAGAGCGGCGAGATCGGCGAGGTGCACCTCGCCCAGATCGAGGCGAGTCCCGGCGCGCGTTCCGGCGGCAGGCTCGCGACCTGGCGCGTCGATCCCGCCCTGACGGGCCTGGGCACGACCAACAGCATAGGCGTGCACGTCTACGACATCCTGCGCTACCTGTTGGGATCGGAGATCGCGATGGTATCGGCGTTCTTCGATACGCCTCGCGGCGTCATGGAAGAGACCAACTTATCCATGTTCCGTTTTGCGAACGGCGTGTTGGCCCAATTGAGCGTCCACGAAAAAACGCCATTCCCTCACAACGATTTCGTCATCTATGGGAGCGCGGGCCGCATCACGGGCCGGGGACTCACTCGAAGCCGCGCGGGGGGAGAGCTGCACGTGGTGACGGCGGAAGGCGAGACGCGCAGCAGGGAATTTCCGGCCATCGATGCGCATGGGGCGTGCGTGGCGGCATTCAGCGACGCGCTCCTCGAAGGGCGCGACCCCGTGCCGTCCGGCATCGACGGTCTTCGCAGCGTGCAGCTCACGGATGCGCTGGCGCGGTCAGCGTCGGGCGGCGCGCACGTGAGGCTGGCTTATTAGAGCAGAACCAATCCGTCAGACCTTCGCTGCAATCGCCTCGACCTCCACCAGGTATTCCTGCCGCGCGAGCCCCGAGACGACGAGCAGCGTGGTCGTGGGGCGATGATCACGGAGGTATTTGTCGCGCACCGCGCCGTACTTCTTGAGGTTCTCCGCCTTGGTGACGAACGAGGTCACCTTGATGAGGTCGCCGATGCCCATGCCGCCTTCCGTCAGGATCGCGGAAATGTTCTTCCAGACCTGATCGGACTGCTCCTCGATCGACCCCGGCACCGAGCCGTCGGGCCGCATGCCAGTCTGGCCGGCGACGAAGAGCAGGCGCGCATTCGGCGGGACCTCGAGGCCGTGGACGTAGGTCGCGGCAGGCGGGGCGATGGTTTTCGGGCTGAATGTCCTGAACATCGTTGATTTCCTTTTTCTCGGGTTGCATGAGGGTCGAGTCTGACCCTGTGAACTCTATTCGTCCTTGCCGTAGTGGATGCGGCGATTAAAGAAGGGCACCACACTTCGCGAAATCCGGACGTCGATCATCATCGGGCCGGGTTTGGCTACCCACTCGGCGACAGCGGCGCGCACCTCGTCGATGCTGCGCGCGAGCCGCCCTCTCCCGCCACAGGCTGTGGCGATCGCTCCGAGGTCCGGCGTGCTGACGGTCGCGAGCTCGGCGTCCATGTGATGCGCGTCGAGATGGTAATACTCCATCGCCAGCCCCTGGTTGTTCATGACGACGATCAGCAGCGGCATGCCGTAGCGCACCGCTGTTTCGAACTCCGCAAGGTGCATCATGACGCTGGCGTCGCCATCGACAAGAACGGCGGGCTTGTTGCCGGTGGCCACTACCGCTCCCATCGCGGCAGGCAGCATCTGTCCGATGCAGCCGAAAAAATAGCCGGGAAGCACGATGGGGCGCCGGCGGTTGAACAGCATGTTCGAGAAGCCCGCCTGCGAACCGTTGCCTGTGAACAGGTTGATGTTCGTCGGCACGGCCTCGTCAAGGGCGACGCAGACTTGGCGGGGATCGACGCTGCCCGGTTCGATGGGGAATGCCGTACGGTCCTCGAAGGAATGGGCGAGCCGCGCTTTGACTTCAGGGGTCCGGTAGCCGGTCTGCCTGAACGACCGCTTGGCGAGCAGACTTTCCAGCGCTTCGACGCCGGCGCGCGCATCCGACTGCACGTAGCACTCGGCGGCGCGTCCCCCGCTCATCATGACGTGCGGCTTGGAGTCCACGTGCACGTAACGCGCATTGGGGTAGAGGTAGCCATGCTCGGTGGTGAAGCGGTTCATGCTGGCGCCGACCGCGATCACGCAATCGGCTTCTTCACAGAGCTGCATCGCCGTGCGCGTGGCGTAGCTGCCGGAGACGCCCAGGTGAAATTCGTCTTCGCTCAACCAGGTTTTCGCCATCAGCGAAGTGGCGATCAGCGCGCCGCTGCGCTCGGCGAGTTTGCGCACCGCGTCGCCCGCGCCCGACCACATCGCGCCGCGCCCGACGACGATCACCGGATGGCGGCTGGCGGCGACAATGTCGGCGGCCTTTTCGACCCTGGCGGGTTCCGGTTGCATGGTGCGCGGCGAAACCAAAGTCGACGACGGCTGGTACGGCTCGTCGTCGTCGAATTCCTTCTGTTGAACGTCTATCGGCGCGCTGAACATGATGGGTCGCGATTCGAGCTTGGCCAGATAGAACGCCTTCCGCACGGCGTCGTCGGAGGCGTCGGGCGTGGCCACGCGCACAAAGCCGGTTTCGCAGCCGGCGGCGAAGCGCGCCTGGTCCAGACGCTGGTTGTACTCATCGTCATTCATTGGGAACTCGCCGACAAAAACAACGAGCGGTGATTCGGCGCGGCTGGCCGTTACCAGCGCGGTTGCAAGTTGCGTTACGCCTGGACCGCAAGTTGTCGTCGCAATCCCGGGGGTACGCGTCAGGCGCGCCCAGCCATCGGCCATCCCGAGCCCGGCACCCTCGTGGCGGACTTCGAGCGTCTTCACGCCGAGCTTGGCGAGCTCGTGGATCCAGTAGATATTGCCTTCACCCATGATGCCGAAGACGTGTGATGCGCCTTCCGCCGCGAACGCACGGGCCAGCCTCTGATACACCTTCATGCTTTCTCCCCTGCCCTTGAAATTCGACTCGCTTCGGCGCAACGGGCGGCAAGCCGCTCCGCGAACTCGCCCGTCATGGCGGG
>C687J26845_10001715_pt1 | contig 13227 bp, 20 predicted proteins | sample RifCSPlowO2_12_FD_26845 | JGI IMG/M metagenome (IMG submission 26845) | reverse complement strand
TGCAGCCCAGCTTGATCTTGCTAACGAAGCGTTTTTGATCGAAGCCGTTCTTTCTACGACAACCGTTGCTTCAACCCAAGAGTATGATTTCCCGACACGAGCCATTGCCGTCAAGCGTGTAACCTATAACGGCACAAAACTTTCTCCAATTTCCTTCCGTGAAGATGATGTTCTAACAGTACTCAATCAAACAGTAAGCACTACAGGGACGCCGTCATCTTATGCCTTTTTTGATGATGTTTTCTACCTTCGTCCGGTTCCAAACGCAGCTAAAACGCTAAAAGTTTGGGCGTTCACCGAACCATCAACAGTAAGTGCTACGTCAGTGATGGACATACCAACGCTTTTTCACATGTCGATTGTGAATTTCTTGCTATCTAAAATGTCGGCAAAGGACAAAAACTACGAGGGAGCCTCCTATTATTGGAACCTGTGGGAAAAGGACATGGAGCGGGCAAAACGCTTTTCAAGAAAGAGGCATAGAGGAGATGCGTTCTCATTTGTTAAATCAGTTGATATCATCCACCAGCTTGATATCGGAAGCATATAAATGTCAAGCTCACGTTACAACATCAAGCACCCACGAGGCTTTCCCCAGAGACTTGATGGAGGGCTTAACTCGAAATTTGAAAGCTCGATTATTGATGGTGCCGAAAGTACGGACTGCCTTAACGTCGTTTTCTCTGCTGGCTCTGTAGCGACACGTCTAGGAAGTACCAAGCTAAACACGACTCTTGTAGGCTCATCGGTATGTGACGGACTTTATACAAGACGAGACGATGGCGGTTCCGAAACCATGATTGCCTTTCATGGTGGCAGTATGCACGGACTGACTGGTTCGACCTTTGTGACGATTTCTTCCGCTGAAAGCGTTTTTACAGCGGGAGAAAGGATAGCTGCCGCACAGTATCGGGATAACATTTTCGTCGGGGCAAGCTCTGTCATCGGCTACAAGTGGAATGGTGCAGCGTTTACCAGAATGGGCGTTTATTCGCCAAATAACACGGCAAGTTTTGCTAGTTGGTCGTCTCAAGGTTCGATTGGAACGACAACACCAATTTACAAATTCAGCTTTAGAAATTCCTACACAGCAGAAAGTGATGTATCCACTGGAATAACACTTGTTCTCGGGTCTGCAAATGTTACGGCACGAATTAATAGCATTCCAACAGGGCTTCAGTCGTGGGGTGTAGCATCTAGGCGTATTTATAGATCAGACAATGGGGGAACGACATACGGGCTTGTTACGACGTTAGCCGATAACACGACAACAACATATGATGACACGGTGGCAACTCTTGGGGCTGCACCTCCGACGGATAACGGAGTTCCTCCGAAGTTTACGGCTTGTATTTATCATCAAAACAGGCTTTTCGTAAATGATTCGACCAATTTAAATTACGTCTGGTACTCAGCACTAGGAGAGCCTTTCACGTTTCCTTCCACCAACTTTTTCAAGGTCGGAGACGCTTCAAGCGATCTTGTGAGAGGTTTTGGGATTGTTGACGATACGCTAACGGTCTTCTGTGACGATTCTATTTTCATCAACTATATGCCGTCTAGCGATGCCTCAACATGGCTTCAGAGGAAAGTCAGTTCAAATTTCGGCTGCAAGTCAACCTTTGGCATTTGGAAATGGAGAAACAGGCTTGGGTTTCCTGCGATTCAAGATTCCAAGATGGTTGGCTTTGCATCTGTTTCGGGAATTGCCATTGAGCCTACGGCAACGCTTCTCACGACAAGTTCTATTGCGAGCGATCTTTTGAGCGAAAGAATTGAGCCAGACATTTTCAACATCCAAGAAGCGTATGTCAAAAACATAAGCTCGATTGTTTTCAAGAACAAGGCTTATATCACAGTGACCTATAATTCAGGGAATACAACGAACAATAGAATTTATCTTTTCGACTTCGCAACTGAGAAACTTAGTAACAATCAGAAATTTTCGTTTACCCCTTTTACAGGGATTAAAGCAGCACAATTCACCATCTATGACGGAAAGCTCTACTACGGCAGCTCTACGGCAAACGGTTTTATTTACCGGCTTGAAACATCGGCCTACAGTGATGATGGTACAGCGATTGATTCATATTTTTGGACAAAAGAATTTACAGGGGAAAGAGGTCATGAAGACTTCATAAAAGATTTCACGCAGCTTGTTTTTCTTGCAGACTTAGCAGGTAACTATCCAATGAAGATAAGTTGGATTGTCGATAGTGATTCCGGTGTAGGGCAAACCAAAACGGTGAGTCTTAACCCTGGTGGGTCTCTCTGGGGTACGATGCGTTTTGGGATTGACTCGTGGGGAGGGGGACGCAACCAACAGATGTTTCAGATTTCTTTGGGGCAAACCTACGGCAAGCGCATAAAATTTAAATTTGATAATATGAATGTAGTGAATCAACGGTTTAAAATCCATTGGCTTTCGTTCTACTATAATATCAGAGGGTTTTGATATGGCATTCACCGACTTAGACGAATTTGAACTTGCACGAAAGAGAGCCGAACGAGAAAGCAAGGTAAGACTGCAAACAAGACAAGATGCTTTGCAGCGACGATTTGCTTCTCTTGGAAATCTTGATTCGGGCATACAACTGAAGCAAGCAAGTCTTGCCGAGCAAGAGGAAGGCCAAGCCCTCGGTGATGTCAGGGAAGGGATAAACGCGGCAGAGAGGCAGGAACTGAGACGACGTAGGGAATTAGCAGAACAACGACAGTTCCAGACAAGTGAGCGTTTAGGCTCTNAGGGGTTTGTGAGCGGGGAATCTGCTTTGGGAAGACGGTTTGCAACCGGAGAGCGTTTAGGCTCTCAGGGGTTTGCGAGCGGTGAGGCTGCCTTGGGAAGAAGATTTGCAACGAGCGAGCGTTTAGGCTCTCAGGGGTTTGCGAGCGGTGAGGCTAAAACAGGGCGAGAATTTGGAGCGGCACAAGCTGAAATTGGCAGACGATTTGCAACAGGCGAGAGAAGGGAAGCACAAGATTTTTCTGCACGGGAACGAGGATCAGCCCAGGCTTTTTCCTCTCAAGAGACTGCAAAGGCTCAGGCTCAACAAGCGTCGCAATTTGCAAGACAATTTGACTTGACAAGAAAACAATTTGATGTTTCCCAAGATCAGTTTGACCGAACATTCGCCGAAGAAGTGAGAATCAATAACAAAAATATCGAGTTTGCCGAGAAAGTATTGAGCGAAAAAGATTTGATCGAGACGATCCTGACTCCGGTTCAAAAAGTCGGTTCGTTTGTCGAGGAAACTTTTAAAAGATGGTTTTAAGGGGTTTTTATGGCAGACGTTTATAGGCCACCGCCAAAGCGCAGCAAATTAGCAGAACTTTTGGAAATAGGTGGAGGCATCGCGGGTGGAATTGCAGGTGGTGCAGCGGGTGGCACTCCTGGTGCGATCGCTGGCGCAGCAGGTGGCAGTTCTCTTGGTGGGATGGTCGGAAATATCGTCGAACCGCCCAAGGAAACACCTAGGGCTGGCGGCAGTGAATCAAAATCAACGGCTCTCATGAGACGACAACAGCAGATTGCTCAAGATAATCTGGCGACATTGAAATCCGCTGAGCAGAATTTGACGTATCTTCCTGAAGATTTGCGGCAGGAATATGCTCCTGCAATCATGAGAGCGAGGTATCTTGAAGAGCAACGGAGAGGATTAGTCTAATGGCACAGGTCATTTTACCAGCAAGGCGAAAAGATGATCCCCTGACTACGATCATGAAAGGCTTGCAAATCGCAAGTAATATTTATGGTATCAAAACGAATATTGCTCAACTAGAGGATTTTAAAATAAAGCGAGAGCAAGAGACAAAGGAAACTAAGTTCAAAGAAAGTGAACGAACAAGGCTACGAGAAGGTAAGTTTACAAAACCTGAGCTTCTAGGGTTTTCAAAGGATTTTGAAAGCTCGGAAACTCCGTCTCTTGGCTCTTTTAAAGTTAGCGAAGTTGGAAGCGACAAGCCTCTTTATCTAATGGTACGAAAGGACAAAGAGGCTGGAATAAAAATTGATACGGAAGAAGGAGGTCAGAAAACGACTTTACTTGTTGACCCAAAGACGGGAAAGGCGATAGCAAAATTTAAAGCTCCTACTGACAAGGTTGGCAAAATCAAGATCGCAGACGATCTTCGCAGGCAGTGGCTTTCCAATCCAGAAACAAAAACGACCCAGCTTGTTTCTGTAGCTGCTGGAAAAATTAGAGACATAGGTACGTCCGATCCGTCGGCGGCTGGTGACATGAGTTTGATTTTCAATTACGTCAAACTACTCGATCCAGGATCAACGGTTAGAGAAGGTGAATTTGCAACGGCTGAAAATACGGCAGGAATACCTGAGCAGATTCGGCGTAGTTACAATAAAGCTCTGACTGGGGAGAGGTTAGGGGATAAGCAGCGCGAAGATTTTGTAAGTCGTGCCGAGGACTTATGGACTGTTCACTTGTCGCGTCAAAAACGCCTTGATGCAGAATTCAGAAGACTTGCCGACGAGGGTGGCATTGATCCATCTAGCGTAGTTCTTGATCTTGGTTTTGAGTCGCTCAATGTCAGAAAACCAAACACTTCACAAAAAGAGGCTCTTTCAGCGTTCGCCGATCTTAAAGCTCGTGCAGAGTCTGGTGATAGAGACGCTATTTTATACCTTAACGAACTGTTGAAATTAGGGGCAGGGCCTTAGAATGCCGCAGGAGATATCAACAAAGGAATTGATAGAAAAACACCGATCATTAACGCAGCCACAGTCTGTACGGGATGATTTTTCATCGTTTTCAACAAAAGATTTAATAAATTTTCACAGGCAATCAATTGTCGAGAAAATAAATGATGAACCTTCACTTGGTCAAAAAGCAATCAAAGCAGTTGTTGACTTCGGGCGTGCCGTTGACTCTATTACTGGCGCTCCCACTCGTGCGGCAATTAGAACACTTCAGAAAGGTGGCGGTCTTTTAGAATCGGTGCGCTCGTTTGGGACGCAGTTTGCTGAAGCTCCTGAGAAGGCTCCTAGTGGTCAAGAAATTGTCGAGGCCGCAGGTGTGCCACGGGACACAAAAATAAAACTTCCTCTTGGATTGACGTTATCGCCAGGGTTTAGGGATCGAGAATCGCAGATTATGAGGCGCGTGGCTGAGCCTGGCAAGAAATTTACGGAGATTGAAGTATCTCCGTCACGAGTGTTAGGGTTGGCAGTTGATGTTGTTGGTGACGTTTCAAACTTTATCCCTGTTGTGGGTACTGCCAAACTCGCAGCAAAGGGTTTGGGAAAAACTGCTAGCTTAGCAGCCAAAGGGGTTGGGAAGGGAGCGGAATTTGCAGTTCGCACGGTTGCAGGAGAGGTTCCCATAACTGTCGCAAAAAATACCGCTGAGGGTATAAAAACTGCGTTCAATAATCTTTTCAACCCGAAAGTCGCCGATGATTTCACCGCATTGAAACAGGTTGCCGAGAAAAACGGCATTGATGTCAATATTCTTCCTGAGTCCGTTGAATTTGGGGAAAGGTCAATTATTTCTCGTGCTGTCAGACAACAAAGAGAATCTGTCCTAGGTGAGGCAGCGCTAAATAAATTTGAAGATGGTCTTAGGGCAGTTCGTGAAAGTGTTGATAAGAAAATCATAAACATCTCTGGTGGTGTTCCTCTCAATGAAGCGGAGGCCGGAGCCTACATCCGCAAAGCCTACGATGCGTCGTTGGATGATTTGCTTGGTGGGATGGACGATACCTATCGAACGGTGTCCGAAAGTCTACCAGGGTTAATGCTTTCCGCGAAAGAAAAAGTCAAGCTTAAAAATACTCTTGAGTCATTGACTTCTTTTGCCAAGAAAAGGCTACGCCTTGGTGTTTCTTCTCAGCAAAAATCGCAAGCCAAACAGCTATTGGGTGCGATTGAGTCCGTGAAAAATACAAAGGGTCGTTTTTCGCAAACGATTGATGTTCTCATGAACGTTGGGGACGCTGCTTTCAAAAAATCAAATACTTTAGCCCTTGATCCGCCCGACGTTGTCAAACTACGCGGACTTTATGGCAGCCTTCGTAACAGTGTAATTGGAACTATAAGAGATAGTGTTGAGGGTGGAAAGGCTCTTGCAAAACGGCTTGAGGATAACAATCTTATCATCCATAAATTTATAGAAGAGTCTTCGCCTCTCGATCGAATCCTGGGTAACAAGAATCTTTCTGATGAGACTGTTTTTCGCTCGCTTGTCTTATCAGGCGATTCCAAAAAGATTCAATCATTGCGAGACGTTTTAAACCCCGATGACATGGCGATTATCAAAGGTGCTGCTTTGAACTCTATAATTAAGCGTGGAGATGATTTTTCTTTTTCATTTCGTCAAGTACGAAATAGCCTACGAAATAAAAGTAATGTCTTTCGCGAGCTATTGGACGACACGGAAGCCACTGAATTTTTGGAGCTTGTTAATTTGGGCGATAAATTCGGCCCAGCAGTTCTTTCCTCATCGGGAACCTCTGCCGGTAACGCTTTTCGTGAACTGTTGAAAGCGACCAATCAAGGAGTTACAAATGAGGCGTTTATAGAAGCACTCAAAACCAGAGCTAGAAAAGGGTTGGTTTTATCCCCAAAGACTATTCCCCAAAGTATGATCCCTCAAAGAACGCCTCTTGATATAGTATTGAAAGTGAGCCAAGTTGGCTCACGCCTTGACTTTGAGAGAAACGAAAGAGACGCCATGAGGCGTCGAATGAACCCGTAAGGAGCTAACGTGGCCGCACCAACACTAACCTACACCCTTACTAACGCTACCACGGCAGACGCCGATCAGGTGATGCAGAATTTGAATGATCTACTGGACGGTATTTCGGACGGTACGAAGGATTTGTCGATTTCAGCCTTGACTGTGGCCGGAACAGGCACATTTAACGGTGCTGTAACGCTTGGCAATGCTACGGGGGACGATATAACGGTTACCGGACGATTTGCTTCTGATCTTGATCCAAAAACGGCTGCTACGAATGATTTTGGAGATGCTACACAAACATGGAGAGCGCTTTATCTTGACAATACCACCACAGACGGCGGTGCTGTTTATTTCGATGGTGGAACAACTGAGTACATAAAATCAAATGCGGCAGGAACAATTTTAACGATCGGTGGTTTCACATCGGGAACTGAAATTTTAGGAACATCAGCAGCCAATGAGCCGACTGCTGGCTATGTTGGAGAGTACATAACTGGATCCCCTGGCGGAGACGTTACACCTGCGGCATCTGGCTCAAATGTTAACATAACGTCTATTTCTCTTACTGCTGGCGATTGGGATGTTTACGGGTCAGTGATGTTTGCGGGCGGTACGATTTCAGGTCTGACCGAAATTGATTACGGCATTTCAACTACGTCGGGTGGTTTTGACTCAACTACAGCCGAATCTTTACAAGTTATTTTCACCACTAATACGGGAACACATCGAGATAGTTGTCTAATGCGACGTATACTTATTTCCTCGACGACTACGGTTTATCTTGTGGGACAGCTAACCTATACAACTCTTGGCAGTGCTGTCTTTAAAAGCGGTTCTGTGTTGCGTGCAAGACGCCGAAGGTGATATAAGCTATGTATGGTATTTGAAATCCATTTTTTCGTACTATCCTTTATTTTATTACTTCTTTTGGTATCATTGTTCTTCAATTTATTTCTTGCTTACCATTTAAAATACAAGAAAGTTAAGGTAAAACCGTCTTTGGAAGTTTCACAACTCTTGCATGATTTAACCAAGGGTCAGTCTGTTGTAAGAATTACGGTACTTGATCCGACAGAGCTTTTTTACAGGAGTCCTAAGTTTTGAGTAAAGAAAAAAAAGAAACACAAATGGTTCTTCAACTTAGGCCATTTTCATTGGCTAATGATGCAAAGGCAATCATGTCTCTGTTGAGAGATTATGATTCCTGGCGTTATGATTTATCCCATAAATTTCATACAGACGAGTCAATTAGACGGATGGACTCTTCTCATTCATTTGTTTTTGATGGGTTTACAGTCTCTAAAGAAAATTCCAAGCCTGATAGAAACTTAATTTATGGTATGTGCTATTTGTTTCAAATTGATTTTACAAACCGCAATGCACATTTCAACTTTTTGTGCAAAAATGAACACACTAGAAAATTGTTCTTTGATCTGATGATGAAATATTTTTTCAATGGCTATGGGTTTCACAGGATTTATTGTGAGCTTGAAGAGGATGACCCGAACCATAAATTTTTTACCGAAATGGGGATGCAGATTTGTGGTAAGAAATCAGAATCGCGGCTTTATGGTTGCAGATACTATAACACCTCTATTTTCTCTACAAATGATGTTTCATGGATTGACAGTGCGCCGAATTTAAAACTTCTTGCTTAAGGAAATGTAGTGACATATTTTTTATTGGAAATTGGTTGTTTTATTGCCCTTTGCTTTCTTTTGTCGTTTCTTATGCAGTGTGGGTTCACATATGTGCTTATGAAACATCTATACGGTACGAATCGAGTTTCACGAAGTAAGAAAAAAGAGTCAAATAATGTAGTTGCTACTTTGATGGGGTTTACCAATAAGCCAAAGCGTAAACCAAAGGTCATGGATGATAGAAGAGCAATTGAAATTGAGCGAAGACAGCAACAACATTAATTTGTACATCGTCTTTCGGCAGCTTAGTCTTATTGCAGAGACGTTATCAGAAATTAAAGTGTTAATAGAACAGAATACAAAAAAAAATATATCTGCCGACGATGATAAAAAATGTGTTCATTCATGGAAAAAAATTGGTATCGAAAAAGAATATGAGATTTATATCTGTAAATACTGCAAAAAATCAGGTTATCACGATTGACTCAATAAGATCGTGTCGGCTCTTTATGGGACGAATCCGCACGTACGCTTTTTGTTCGATTGCTCGCTTGAGTGTTCTCGTTGTTCGATCCCCACCACCCGCTTCGATCATGTGCAGTTCGTCGATGGCAAGGGCAACGTGAGTTATTTTTTCCAATTTTTTCCCGAAAAAAAGAACCGCTCCTGGTTCCGGCTTGAAAACCAATGACGCTTTGAGATTCACATAGAGCGTCTGAGCTGTCTGATCTCCTGGTGGGTCGAGACCGACCGATGCTAGCACCGCCTGGACAAAACCTGAGCAGTCAAAACCCTCACTCGGATGCTCGCCACCCCAGCGGTACGGGACACCGATGAATGCTCGGGCGTAGCTGAGCATAAGAGCCAGTTTTTCTTGGTCCATTTTTCTGATCTCCAACCTCTACCTTATATCTCGCCTGGCGGTTTTCCAAGTCCAAAGATACCTCTATCATATTAACAGGTTATAAAATAATGATAAAATTTGCTAAAGTTTATTAGCAAAAATGCCGAATTACTATATATAGAGAGGAGAGAGGAGAGAGGGACATGAGATTTCGAGACAAACGGCAGCACAGGAAACACGGAGAGACCCTGATCGTTACCTGTGACCGCTACGGAAATGTGACTGTGCGAATCGGGTCGAGGGTTGAAACCGGAGTCAGCGAAAACCGTGTCCGTGTCCTCAGCAAACGAAACAAACAACAGAGAGGTGGGAAATGAAAATTCAAATACTGCGCAAACGCACTAATCAGATCGGACTCTGGGCGATAAGAGAGTATACCGCCGACGTTGAGGGAGTGGGCGTTGTCGGTCCGATCTTGCAGCAAGGGGATCTGGCGCTATTTGTATTTCCTAACAGAGATCAGTATCCAGCAACATTTCTGGCCGAATTTGACAACTCAATGGTTAAGGCGCTGAGAGATCATCACAAACAACAGAGAGCGGACGGGTGTTCTGACGCCGAATTCGAGGCCTGGATGCACGAGTGGGGCGCCGACAAACGATCACCGGTGCAAGATCGGTTGAAACGGCTGGCTCGCGAAAGGCTAGACGCCGACTTGATCGACTCCGATTCGAGCGGAGTCCCGAAACAAGAAGGTCAGCTGTGGGAACGTTGTGAGCGATGTGGGTGTGAACCCGTGTATATGCCGCTCATGTTGTGCGATGACTGTTGGCCAAAAGAAACGAAGAAACGAGGTGGGAAATGACAAAGGAATTATCAGAAATGCCGCCCGTGGCAACGATATCAGCAGCTATTCTACAGACTATCCGTGATTTTGGCGATAAAGGGGTTCCAGAAGGATATCTGTATGCACCGCTGCTAACTTACTTAACCGCCTACGAGTTTGAAACAGTTATGTCGTCGCTTGAGCGAGTATTTTGCTTAAAGAGATTAAACCATGTGGTGTACTGGACGCTATTTTCTGAGCGTGTTTGGATAATGTTCATAAAGGAGAAGGAAGGCGATGACTAAAAAACGGACACAAGCGGATGTTCCGCACTTGCTGAAAATGTTTGAAGCGGCGCAGTATCTCAACGTGAGCTATTCGACGCTAGTTAAACTCGTTGCGGATGGCGAAGGACCGCCGGCGATTCGAATCACGGAACACGGCTCGATTCGGTTTGATCGAGCTACGCTTGACAAGTGGATTAAAGAGAGGGAAGGGAAATGATGACTACAAAATTTTACGCTCGATGGAGCGATGGAACTGAGATCACAAACCCGTTTGAATTAACCGATGGGGAGAGCATTCGCGAAGCGCTGGCGCGATTTCGTGTGAAGGAATTTCACGCGAAACGTCCTATGAGGCGCTGTGAGCTGCACTATTGGGCGGAAGGATGGTTCAGACTACCACGATTGATTTTCAATGACCCCGATCTTAAGAAGTCGGCTAAGAAACCATCTGGGTTTCTCCCGTTAGGACTGCTCTTGAGGGAAACTGAGTTTATTACTCCACAGTCGAAAAACCTCGATGCTATCGCTGAGGAACTGAAACGACTGATCAAAACCAAAACGTGGGTTGTCTGGGACAATGATCTTAAGAAAATTTTTCGTGATGATGATGCGTTGTCGTTAGACCAAAAGAAAGGGGGGACGGCAAATGCGAAAATATAATGAAGATAATCCTATGCCAAAAGAGGATATACGGAAAATTAATGACTTAATGAGAACGACAATGCTTCGGTCTCCGAGCCGACGAATTGTGATGACTCAAGGGGTTTTGCTATCTCCTTACTGTGAAGAGATAGTAACAGCGATACGGGAAATGCCCGATAACTACTTCGATGAAGATAACGACCCACATCAAGAGCATGATTTCGGGATGGTCGAGGTTGCAGGCGAAAAGTGGTATTTCAAGATTGACTACTATGACGAATCTCTTGAACGGTTTGGTTTTCATACGTTTGTTATGACGATCATGAATAGTCGGGAATACTAAGAGGAGAAAACACATGAGAATCTTGATTTTACTTGCGCTACTTTCCGGCTGTTGTTTTGCTGAGACTAGAGCTTCCGACCCAGCGGAAATTGAGTGCGAAATTCTGAACGCCTGGGAGTTTAGGCGTTGCGAAAACAGCGAGGTCATTTGCTACGCAACGGACGATGGCCTTGCCTGCAAGTGGAAGTGAGGTGTGTCGTGAAACTTTTTTCAATAATATTTGTCCTGGCATTAGGATTGTCTGGATGTGGCGGAGATGATGGTGGTGGCTCGTCTGAGCCAGCGCGGAAGGAAGGCTGGACGGAATTGAAGCTGAAACTCAATAAAGACGCTTGTGTCAAAGATGTTCTTGAGCCTTCACCCTCGTCAAGCAATAGCTGCCTACATCTATCGCTTGACTTAGCGGTGACTTGGACACCTGATAACGCCCGTACTGTATGCAATTGTTTAATCGACGATATCAGCTACAGGTTTACCTATGACGATTTTTTTGACTACACATGCACTGTGGTTGATATTCTCATAGCAGAAGGCGTTTATGATCGTTGTTTCACGGAGGCAGGCTTATAGTTTTCGGAAGGATAAAATGGCTAAAGAACCTTTAATCGCAATCAATAATGAGGGCTTACCGATTCTCATCGACAGGGATTGTTCGTGCGGATATCACATTCGCCTTGCTTTTTCGTACCGGATTTCCTATGAGCCGAAATTGGCTGGCTTATACGTTGACTGTCCTGTTTGCCATTCGACGCTCTTTATTCCGTTCTCGCTACCTCAAAGCTCGTCCGCCGGAAATGGTTCGATTTCAGCTTGAAATTTCTTGATAATCGCTGGCATTTCGCTTTTCTTTGCTCCGACCAGGCGCTCGAGGAGCGGGTCAAGAGCTTCGTTTGAGATACCCTTGCTTACGAGCCACGCTTTCATTCGCTTAACTTTATCCTCGTTTTCCAGCGAAAATGGCTCCTCATCGGGAGCTGGTGGGGGAGCTGGTGGGTTATCGCCATCCTTCTTTTTCTCGGGTTCAACGTCAATGATGATTCCTTCTTCGCTTACGTTGATATCGGGATTTAATTCTTCTGCTGTGTGAGAGCATCCCATGAGCGCGTCGGGAAATATTGTCCGTGCCATTTCGGAAATGCAACGTGCTTTGTGCATTGCTCTTGGATATTTTGTCCAGTTGTCTTTTTTGAGCAGTCCCGCTTTCTCGGCATCCGACTTTTGGAAGATAAACTTGCGAGGGGTGCGACCTGGTCGTGCCGCATGGATTTCGCAATAGTCATCCTCAATTCGCACGAAATCAATGAACGCATTCGGAATGGACTTCCAGATTTGTGCTAGCATTCCTTCCGCCGAGAGAGTCGGTTTTCCTTGAATCACGTTTATGCTGGAAAAAGCTTGCATGGGTTGCATTCCAAGCTCGTAGCCCTTCATCATAATTGCGATTGCTTGTTCGGGGGTTTTAACACTCACCGGAAGAAACCCCGACTTGACTAGTACGGAGCCTTGTTCCCGTAACGTTTGCCACGTTGCGGGTTGCATGATTAGATCAGTCCTACTTCTTACTACTAGTTCGTTGCCCATTTTTTCCTCAATGTTGTTTGTTTGTCAGAAACTTTCCAGAAGTTTCGGCGGAAGGGAAATCTCGGCGATTTCCTCTTGGCTGACTCCTGGCCAGGTTTTAGATTCTATACAATTTTTGAGGATTTTTAAACAGTTTTGTTGCTCTTCTTTCCCGTACTGGACAAGGGTTTCGGACGCTTTGACGATACGAATATATGGTACTGCTGTCGTCGTCGTGATGAAAATCCAGCCGTAGGATTTCACCGCCACGCCGTTCGCCTCAAACACCGCCATGTGGTGAGCCATTTGCAGATAACATCGCCATCGGGCGATAAAACGTTGGAGCTTATAGTCGTCACCGTCGGTAATATCCTCGGACGTGGTTTTGAT
>C687J26845_10001709_pt1 | contig 13242 bp, 13 predicted proteins | sample RifCSPlowO2_12_FD_26845 | JGI IMG/M metagenome (IMG submission 26845) | reverse complement strand
GAGTTCGAGTCTCGCCGTCGGCACCAATCTTTGGACAACATGGCCCGTGAGCCATGTCAGCGGAACTTACCCAAGATGAGTCTCGAACAATACCTTCCCGTGCTCTTGTTCATTTTGGTGGGTATCGCTATCGGGATCATCCCCCAGGTCCTGGGCTACATCCTCGGCCCCAACCGCCCGGACGCGGAAAAGAACTCTCCCTACGAATGCGGCTTCGAAGCTTTCGAAGATGCCCGCATGAAGTTCGATGTGCGCTACTACCTGGTGGCCATTCTCTTCATTTTGTTCGATCTCGAAATCGCGTTTCTCATCCCCTGGGCCGTGGCCTTTTCCGACATCGGCGTCACTGGCTTTCTGGCGGGGGTGGTCTTCCTGGCCATTCTGACCGTAGGCTTTGCTTATGAGTGGAAAAAAGGTGCGCTGGATTGGGAATGATGAACAGCAACACGTGCGGGATCACCGGAGCAGCTCATGATTGAAGGCGTTTTCAAGGAAGGTTTTGTCACCACGAGTTATGACTCGGTGGTGAACTGGGCCAAGACGGGATCGCTGTGGCCCATGACTTTCGGTCTGGCCTGCTGCGCGGTGGAGATGATGCATGCGGCCACGGCGCGTTACGACCTGGGGCGTTTCGGTGCCGAGGTGTTCCGCGCCAGTCCGCGCCAGTCCGACCTGATGATCGTGGCCGGCACCTTGTGCAACAAGATGGCGCCGGCGCTGCGCAAGGTCTACGACCAGATGGCCGAGCCGCGCTGGGTGTTGTCCATGGGGTCGTGCGCCAATGGCGGTGGCTATTACCACTACAGCTACTCGGTGGTGCGCGGTTGCGACCGGATCGTACCGGTTGACGTCTATGTGCCGGGCTGTCCGCCCACGGCCGAGGCGCTGTTGTACGGAATCATCCAGCTGCAGCAGAAGATCCGCCGCACCAACACCATCGCGCGTGCCTGAGCGGCTGCGGTCCACGGGTTCAAGTCCAGAAAGACGGTTCATGAGCGAGACAGCCACGACCTACACAACCAGCCCCGAGGCCATCCAGGCTTCACTGACCGCTTTGCTGGGCGAGCGGGCGCAGTCGATCGATGTTGAACGCGGTGAGGTCACACTGGTGGTGGCCGCTGCCGACTACCAGGCGGTGATGCAGACGCTGCGCGACGCGCCGCAAACCCGGTTCGAGCAACTGATCGATCTGTGTGGCATGGACTACTCCACCTACGGCGACGGCCGCTGGGAGGGGCCGCGTTTCGCTGTCGTGGTGCATCTGCTGTCCGTCAGCCTCAACCACCGGGTGCGGGTTCGCGTGTTCTGTCCCGAAGACGATTTTCCCGTCGTGGCATCGGTGTCGGAGCTTTGGGCTTCGGCCAACTGGTACGAGCGCGAGGCCTTCGATCTTTACGGCATCGTGTTCGAAGGGCACAACGACCTGCGTCGCATCCTGACCGACTACGGATTCATCGGCCACCCCTTCCGCAAGGACTTCCCACTGTCGGGCCACGTCGAGATGCGCTACGACGCCGAGCGCGCGCGGGTGGTCTACGAGCCGGTCACGATCGAGCCGCGTGAGGTCACGCCACGCGTGATCCGTGAAGACAACTACGGCGGACTGCACTGACCATGGCTGAAATCAAGAACTACACCCTGAACTTCGGACCGCAGCACCCGGCCGCGCACGGCGTGTTGCGCCTGGTGCTGGAGCTCGATGGTGAGGTCGTGCAGCGCGCCGACCCGCACATCGGCCTGTTGCACCGCGCCACCGAAAAGCTGGCCGAACACAAGACCTTCATCCAGTCGCTGCCCTACATGGACCGGCTGGACTACGTCTCGATGATGTGCAACGAGCACGCCTACTGCCTGGCGATCGAGAAGCTGCTGGGCATCGAGGTGCCGATCCGCGCGCAGTACATCCGCGTGATGTTCAGCGAGATCACCCGCCTGCTCAACCACCTGATGTGGCTGGGCTCGCACGGTAACGACTGCGGCAGCTCGACCATCCTGATCTATGCGTTCCGCGAGCGCGAAGACCTGTTCGACATGTACGAGGCGGTGTCGGGCGCGCGCATGCACGCGGCCTACTTCCGTCCGGGCGGTGTCTACCGCGATCTGCCGGACACGATGCCGCAGTACAAGCACAGCAAGATCCGCAACGCCAAGGCCATGGCCGAGCTCAACACGAACCGCCAGGGTTCGCTGCTCGACTTCATCGACGACTTCACGGAGCGTTTCCCGACCTACCTGGCCGAATACCACACGCTGCTGACCGACAACCGGATCTGGAAACAGCGCACCGTCGGCATCGGTGTGGTGACGCCAGAGCGTGCGCTCAACCTCGGTATGACCGGCCCCATGCTGCGCGGCTCCGGCATCGCCTGGGACCTGCGCAAGAAGCAGCCGTACGACGTGTACGACCGCATGGACTTCGACATCCCCGTCGGCAAGACCGGNGACACCTACGACCGNTACCTCGTCCGCATGGAAGAGATGAAGCAGTCCAACCGCATCATCAAGCAGTGCGTGGACTGGCTGCGNGTGAACCCGGGCCCGGTCATCACCGACAACCACAAGGTGGCGCCGCCTTCTCGCGAAGCGATGAAGTCGAGCATGGAAGAGCTGATCCANCACTTCAAGCTGTTCACCGAAGGTTTNCACGTGCCCGAAGGCGAAGCCTACGCGGCCGTCGAACATCCCAAGGGNGAGTTCGGTATCTACCTNGTGAGCGACGGCGCCAACAAGCCGTACCGACTGAAGATCCGCGCCCCCGGTTTTGCCCACCTGTCCACCATGGACGAGATGGCCAAAGGTCACATGCTGGCCGACGCGGTCGCCATCATCGGCACCATGGACATCGTTTTTGGAGAGATTGACCGATGATCTCTGAGACCCAAGCAGTGAGCGCCGCGACGCTCGCCGACGCCACGCTGCAGCGCTTTGCGCGCGAAGTGGCCAAGTACCCCGCGGACCAGAAGCAGTCGGCCGTCATGGCCTGTCTGGCCATCGTGCAGCAGGAGCAGGGCCACGTGAGCCTGGCCGCTGAAAAGGCGATCGCCGCCTACCTCGACATGGCGCCCATGGCGGTGCACGAGGTCACGACCTTCTACAACATGTACAACCAGCGGCCGGTGGGCAAGTACAAGCTCAATGTCTGCACCAACCTGCCGTGCCAGCTGCGCGACGGCAACAAGGCGCTGGCCCATCTGGAGCACAAGCTGGGCATCGCCATGGGCGAAACCACGGCNGACGGCCTGTTCACCCTGCAGCAGAGCGAATGCCTGGGCGCNTGCGCCGACTCGCCGGTGATGCTGGTCAACGACCGCCACATGTGCAGCTTCATGAGCAACGANAAACTCGACCAGCTGATCGACGGTCTGAAGGCCGCGGAGGCCAAGGCATGAATGCAGAACAGGTGATTTCGCAGTTCCGCGCCACCGGCGTGCAGACCTGTTTCCACGACCGCCACATCAATCCGCAGATCTANGCCGGGCTCAACGGCAACAACTGGTCGCTGCAGGACTACGTGGCGCGTGGCGGCTACCAGGCCCTNCGCAAGGTGCTGGGCCAGGATGGCGCCGAGGGCCTCACGCAGGACCANGTGATCGCCACCGTGAAAGAGTCCGCGCTGCGTGGACGCGGTGGTGCGGGTTTCCCGACCGGNCTGAAGTGGAGCTTCATGCCGCGCCAGTTCCCGGGTCAGAAGTACCTTGTGTGCAATTCGGACGAAGGNGAGCCGGGGACCTGCAAGGACCGCGACATCCTGATGTTCAACCCGCACATCGTCATCGAGGGCATGGCCATCGCGGCGTATGCCATGGGCATCAGCGTGGGCTACAACTACATCCACGGCGAGATCTTCGAGGTCTACGACCGCTTCGAGGCCGCTCTGGAAGAAGCGCGCGCTGCGGGTTTCCTGGGTGACAAGATTCTGGGCAGCAACTTCAGTTTCCAGTTGCACGCATTCCACGGGTTCGGCGCCTACATCTGCGGTGAAGAGACCGCGCTGCTCGAATCGCTGGAAGGCAAAAAGGGCCAGCCGCGCTTCAAGCCGCCGTTCCCGGCCAGCTTCGGCCTGTACGGCAAGCCCACCACCATCAACAACACCGAGACCTTCGCGGCCGTGCCCTGGATCATCCGCAACGGTGGCCAGGCCTACCTCGAGTGCGGCAAACCCAACAACGGCGGCACCAAGATCTATTCGGTCAGTGGTGACGTGGAGCGCCCGGGCAACTACGAAGTCCCCATGGGCACGCCGTTTGCCACGCTGCTGGAGCTCGCNGGCGGTGTGCGCACCGGTCGCCAGCTCAAGGCCGTGATCCCCGGNGGCTCGTCGTCGCCCGTGCTGCCCGCATCCATCATCATGGAATGCACGATGGACTACGACTCCATTGCCAAGGCCGGCTCCATGCTCGGCTCGGGTGCCGTGATCGTGATGGACGACTCGCGCTGCATGGTCGAATCGCTCAAGCGCTTGTCCTACTTCTACATGCACGAGAGCTGCGGTCAGTGCACACCCTGCCGCGAAGGCACGGGCTGGCTCTGGCGCCTGGTGGACCGCATCCACCGCGGCGANGGNCGGCCGGCCGACATGGCGTTGCTGGACAACGTGGCCGAGAACATCATGGGNCGCACCATNTGCGCCCTGGGCGACGCGGCCGCCATGCCGGTGCGCGCCATGATCAAACATTTCCGGCCCGAGTTCGAGGCCATGATCAAAGCCGATGCCGCTGCTTCGCAGNCGGCNCCGGCCGCGGTCTGATAGCGGGACACACCATGGTTGAAATCGAACTCGACGGCCAGAAGGTCGCAGTGCCACCGGGCAGCATGGTCATGCATGCCGCCGAGAAGGCGGGNACTTACATTCCGCATTTCTGCTACCACAAGAAGCTNTCCATCGCGGCCAACTGCCGCATGTGTCTGGTGGACGTGGAGAAGGCGCCCAAGCCCATGCCGGCCTGCGCCACGCCGGTCACGCAGGGCATGATCGTCCGCACCAAGAGCGACAAGGCCATCAAGGCCCAGCAGTCGGTGATGGAGTTCCTGCTCATCAACCACCCGCTGGACTGCCCGATCTGCGATCAAGGCGGTGAGTGCCAGTTGCAGGATCTGGCGGTGGGCTATGGCGGTTCGGGTTCGCGCTACGAAGAAGAAAAACGCGTGGTGTTCCACAAGGAGGTGGGGCCGCTGATTTCCATGGAGGAGATGAGCCGCTGCATCCACTGCACCCGCTGTGTGCGCTTCGGCCAGGAGATTGCCGGCGTGATGGAGCTGGGCATGTCGCACCGCGGTGAGCATGCCGAAATCGAGACCTTCGTCGGCAGCACGGTGGATTCCGAGCTGTCGGGCAACATGATCGACATCTGCCCTGTGGGCGCGATCACCAGCAAGCCTTTCCGCTACAGCGCCCGCACTTGGGAACTCTCGCGCCGCAAGAGCGTGAGTCCGCACGATGGCACCGGGGCCAACCTGATCATCCAGGTGAAGAACCACAAGGTGATGCGCGTCGTGCCGTTCGAGAACGATGCCGTCAACGAGTGCTGGATCGCCGACCGTGATCGTTTCTCCTACGAAGCCGTCAACAGCGAAGACCGTCTGACCGCGCCCATGATCAAACAGGGCGGCGAGTGGAAGACGGTGGACTGGCAGACCGCGCTCGAATACGTGGCCAACGGCCTCAAGCAGCTCAAGGCCGAACACGGCGCTGGCGCCATCGGCCTGCTCGCCAGCCCCCACAGCACGCTGGAAGAACTCGCGCTGGCCGGTGCCCTGGTGCGTGGCCTGGGCAGTGAAAACATCGACAGCCGCTTGCGCCAGGCGGACTTCGGCAATACCGCCGCGGCAGGTTCGGCCCGCTGGCTGGGCATGCCCATCGCCGCATTGTCCTCGCTCCAGCGCGTGCTGGTCGTCGGCTCCAACCTGCGCAAAGACCATCCGCTGTTCGCGCAGCGCATTCGCCAGGCCGCCCGCAAAGGGGCCCAGGTGAACGTGGTCAACGACCAGGCACAGGACTGGGCGATGCCGATCGCGAACGCCGTGACGGTTGATAGCGATCATTGGGTGATGGCGCTCGCGGGCATCGCCGCCGCCGTGGCCGCCGAAACCGGCGTGCAGACGCCCATCGCGGGCGAGGTCAACGACACGACCCGCGCCGTGGCCCGGTCCTTGTTGGGTGGTGAACAGAAAGCCATCCTGCTGGGCAACGCCGCGGCCCACCACGAGAAGGCTTCCAGCCTGCTCTCCCTGGCCAACTGGATCGCTCAGCAAACCGGTGCGACGGTCGGCTACCTCACCGAGGCCGCGAATACCGTGGGTGCCCAGCTGGCGCGTGCAGTGCCGGGGCAAGGAGGTCTGCATGCGGGCCAGATGCTGGGTGGTGCGCTCAAGGCCACGCTGTTGCTCAACACCGAGCCGGCGTTCGACAGCGCGGTCGGCGCCCAGGGGCTGCGTTCGTGTGGCGGCATGGTCGTCACGCTCAGTCCGTTCAAGGCCAATCTGGACGTGAGCGACGTGCTGCTGCCCATCGCACCGTTCACCGAGACCTCGGGTTCCTTCGTCAACGCCGAAGGGCGGCTGCAGAGTTTCCATGCCGTCGTGCGTCCGCTGGGCGATACGCGCCCGGCCTGGAAAGTGTTGCGCGTGCTGGGCAATCTGCTGGGCCTGTCGGGCTTCGATGCCGACTCCTCGCAGGCGGTGCTGGCTTCGGTGCTGCCCGGTGTGGCTTCCGGGGAGTTGGTGGCTGCCTCCCGTCTGTCGAACGCCGACGCCGGCGTCGGCCCGGCCGCTGCCGACCTGGGCCCGGCCCAGTCCCAGCCCTGCGTGGCCTCGATCTACCAGCTCGATTCGCTGGTGCGTCGCGCCACCTCGCTGCAACTCACGAACGATGCACGGACGGGCAATGCCCTGGTCGAAGGAGCAAGTGCATGATCGACGCGATGTACAACGGCGGCATGGGCCTGATCGCCGCACCGTGGTGGACCACGGCGGCCTGGCCGGTGCTCTGGATCCTGATCAANATCGTGGTGGTGCTGGCGCCCNTGATGGGCGCGGTCGCCTACCTCACNNTGTGGGAGCGCAAGCTGCTGGGTTTCATGCAGGTGCGCCTGGGCCCCAACCGGGTCGGCCCGTTCGGTCTGCTGCAACCGATCGCCGATGCGATCAAGTTGCTGACCAAGGAAATCATCAGCCCCAGCGCCGCCGCCAGCGGCCTGTTCCGCCTGGGGCCGATCATGGCCATCATGCCGGCGCTGGCCGCGTGGGTGGCGGTACCCTTCGGACCGGAGGCGGTGTTGGCCAACGTGAACGCCGGCCTGCTGGTGATTCTGGCCATCACTTCGATCGAGGTCTATGGCGTGATCATTGCCGGCTGGGCGTCGAACTCCAAGTACGCCTTCTTGGGCGCGCTGCGCGCCTCGGCCCAGATGGTGAGCTACGAGATCGCCATCGGTTTCTGTTTCCTGGTGGTCATCATGACCGCTGGCAGCCTGCACCTGGGTGAGATCGTGGCTTCGCAAAGCCGCGGCATGGCCGCCGGCATGGGGCTGAACTTCCTGTCCTGGAACTGGTTGCCGCTGCTGCCGATCTTCGTCGTCTACCTGATCTCGGGCGTGGCCGAAACCAACCGCCACCCCTTTGACGTGGTCGAAGGCGAAGCCGAGATCGTGGCCGGCCACATGGTCGAGTACTCGGGCATGGGTTTCGCCATCTTCTTCCTGGCCGAATACGCCAGCATGTGGCTGGTGTCCATCCTGGGCGTGCTGATGTTCCTGGGGGGCTGGCTGCCCCCGATCGACAGCGCACTCTTCAACTGGATTCCCGGCTGGATCTGGCTGGGCCTCAAGACCTTCCTGGTCGTGTCCATGTTCATTTGGATCCGGGCCACCTTCCCGCGCTTCCGCTACGACCAGATCATGCGTCTGGGCTGGAAGATTTTCATTCCCGTGACGCTGATCTGGCTGCTCCTCGTGGGCGGTCTGATGCAGACGCCGTGGAACATCTGGAAATAAGCAGGGCGAACCACCATGTCTACCACCTCTGCCACCACGGCCGTTGTCGCGCCGTTTTCCCTGCGCGATTTCTTCAAGAGTTTCCTGCTGGTCGAGCTTTTCAAGGGCCTGGCCCTGACCGGACGCTACGCGCTGCGCCGCAAGGTGACGGTGCAGTTCCCGGAAGAAAAGACCCCGCTGTCGCCGCGTTTTCGCGGCCTGCATGCGCAGCGCCGTTACGAGAACGGCGAAGAGCGCTGCATCGCCTGCAAGCTGTGCGAGGCGGTGTGTCCGGCCCTGGCCATCACCATCGAGGCCGGTGAACGCGAAGATGGCACCCGCCGCACGACCCGCTACGACATCGACCTGACCAAGTGCATCTTCTGCGGTTTCTGCGAAGAGGCTTGCCCGGTGGACGCGATCGTCGAGACCCACATCCTCGAATACCACGGTGAAAAGCGTGGCGATCTCTATTTCACCAAAGAGATGCTGCTGGCCGTGGGCGATCGCTACGAAACCGAGATCGCTGCGGCCAAGGCGGCCGATGCGCCCTACCGCTGACCCTGGGTTGCCCCTCGACCGAAGAACCATTCCATGGACTACCAGACCGGCTTTTTTTACCTGTTCGCGGCGGTGCTGCTGTTTGCAGCCTTCCGCGTGATCACCGCGCGCAACCCCGTGCATGCGGTGCTTTATCTGATGCTGTCGTTTTCCCAGGCAGCGGCCCTGTGGCTGCTGCTCAAGGCCGAGTTCCTGGGCCTGACGCTGGTGCTGGTGTACCTCGGTGCCGTCATGGTGCTGTTTCTGTTCGTGGTGATGATGCTCGACATCAAGCTCGAAGGCGGTCGCTGGAGTTTCTGGCAACACTTCCCGCTCGCCGCCGCGCTGGGCGCCCTGGTGGCGGCCGAGATCATCGCCGTGTTGTGGGCCGGTTTCCCGTCCATCGTCATGGCGTCTTCTGCACCGATGCCTGCGAGTTATTCGAACACCGGGGAGCTCGGTCGCCTGCTGTACAGCGACTACCTGTACCCGATCCAGGTGGCGGCGGTGATCCTGCTGGTGGCGATGGTCGCCGCGATCGCGCTGACGCTGCGCCAGCGCAAGGACAGCAAGGCCATCAACCCCGGATTGCAGGTGCACGTGCGCGCCAGCGACCGTCTGGTGGTGCTGCCCATGGCCGCCACCCAATCCGCGCCCCTGGTTGACGCGGTCGCCATCGAGGAGGGCAAGGCATGAGCATCACACTGGGTCACTTTCTGTCCGTGGGCGCGGTCCTGTTCGCCCTCTCGGTGATCGGCATCTTCCTGAACCGCAAGAACCTCATCGTGCTGCTCATGGCCATCGAGNTGATGCTGCTGGCCGTGAACATGAANTTCGTGGCGTTCTCCCATTTCCTGGGTGACATGCACGGCCAGGTCTTCGTGTTCTTCATNCTGACCGTGGCNGCTGCCGAGTCGGCGATTGGTCTGGCCATCCTGGTTCTGTTGTTCCGCAACAAGGCGTCCATCAGCGTCGAAGAACTCAANACCCTCAAGGGTTGATGACCATGTGCCCGCACGCTCGTCATTTCATGCATTCGCAGCCCTCCGAGGGGGCACAAACCGCCCCTGGGGCGGCCCGGCGGTCGGTTTAAGGCCTTTCACACCATGAGCACAACCCTTTCTGCAAGCACACTCCTGGCTGTTCCGCTGGCCCCGCTGGCGGGCGCCGTGCTGGCCGGCATCCTTGGAACCACGTTTGGCGGCAACGTCATTGGTCGGCGCACTTCGCACTCCCTCACGATCCTGGGCGTGCTGATCGCCTTCATCCTCTCGGCCATGACGCTCAAGAGCGTGGCGGTCGATGGGGCACGCTTCAATCAGACCATCTACGAGTGGATGGTGGTCGGTGGCCTGAAGATGGAGATCGGTTTCCTGGTCGATGGCCTCACCGCCATGATGATGTGCGTGGTGACCTTCGTCTCGCTGATGGTGCACATCTACACCATCGGCTACATGGAAGAAGACGACGGCTACAACCGCTTCTTCGCCTACATCTCGCTCTTCACGTTCTCCATGCTCATGCTGGTGATGAGCAACAACCTGCTGCAGCTGTTCTTCGGCTGGGAGGCGGTGGGTCTGGTGTCCTACCTGCTGATTGGGTTCTGGTTCAATAAACCGACGGCGATCTTCGCCAACATGAAGGCCTTCCTGGTCAACCGCGTGGGCGACTTCGGCTTCATCCTGGGCATTGGCCTGATCGTGGCCTACGCCGGCACGCTGAGCTACACCGAGGTGTTTGCCAAGGCGCCCGAGCTGGGCAAGCTCGGATTTCCGGGCACCGACTGGCTGCTGATCACCGTGATCTGCATCTGCCTGTTCATCGGCGCCATGGGCAAGTCGGCCCAGTTCCCGCTGCACGTCTGGCTGCCCGACTCGATGGAAGGCCCGACCCCGATCTCCGCCCTGATCCACGCCGCCACCATGGTGACGGCCGGCATCTTCATGGTCGCGCGTATGTCGCCGCTGTTCGAGCTGTCGGACACGGCGCTCAACTTCATCATGGTGATCGGCGCCATCACGGCCCTGTTCATGGGCTTCCTGGGCATCATCCAGAACGACATCAAGCGCGTGGTGGCTTATTCCACGCTGTCCCAACTGGGCTACATGACGGTGGCGCTCGGTGCTTCGGCCTACAGCGTGGCGGTGTTCCACCTGATGACGCACGCCTTCTTCAAGGCCTTGCTGTTCCTCGCGGCCGGCTCGGTGATCATCGGCATGCACCACAACCAGGACATCCGCTGGATGGGCGGCGTGCGCAAGTACATGCCCATCACCTGGATCACCTCGCTGCTGGGCACGCTGGCCCTGATCGGCACGCCGCTGTTCGCGGGCTTCTACTCCAAGGACAGCATCATCGAAGCGGTGCACTTCAGCCACCTGCCGGCCTCTGGCTTCGCCTACTTCGCGGTGCTGGCCGGTGTGTTCGTGACCTCGTTCTACTCGTTCCGCCTCTATTTCCTGGTGTTCCACGGCAAGGAGCGCTACGACCAGAACCCGGATGCGCACCATGGGCATGACGACCACCACGACGATCACGGCCATGGGCATGGCGATCACAAACCGCACGAAACCCCCTGGGTGGTCACCGTGCCGCTGCTGCTGCTGGCGATTCCGTCGGTGGTGATCGGCTTCATGACGATCCAGCCGATGCTGTTCGGCGAGTTCCTCAAGGACGCGATCCACATCAACCTCGAACTGCACCCGGCCATGGAGAAATTTGCCGAGGATTTCCATGGTCCGCTGGCGATGGCGCTGCACGCTTTCTCCACCGCGCCGTTCTACCTGGCGTTGGGTGGCGCCGTGGTGGCCTGGTACATGTACATGGTCAACCCGGCCTTGCCGGCAGGCATTGCGCGCATCTTCAAACCCATCGTGACCATCCTGGAAAACAAGTACTACATGGATTGGTTCAACGAAAACGTGCTCGCCCGTGGCGCGCGTGGTCTGGGCATCGGCCTGTGGAAGGGCGGCGATCGCGGCGTGATCGAGGCGGGTGTGGTCAACGCCAGCTGGAAGCTGGTGGGTGTGGTGTCCGCGGTGGTGCGTCAGGCACAGACCGGTTACCTGTACCACTACGCGCTGATGATGATCGTGGGCGTGTTGCTGTTCATGACGTATTTCGTGTGGCTCGCCCACTAAGAGGAAGAACAAGATGGGTTTGCTGAGCCTTGCGATCTGGACGCCAATTGCCTTTGGCGTCGTGCTGCTGGCCCTGGGCCGCGACGATCAGGCGCACGTGGTGCGCTGGATCGCTCTGGTGGGTGCGGTGCTGAGTCTGGCGGTGACGGTGCCGCTGTACAGCGGTTTTGAACTGGGCACGGCCGCGATGCAATTCGTGGAAATCAGGCCCTGGATCGAGCGCTTCCATGTCAACTACCACCTGGGCGTGGACGGCATTTCGCTCTGGCTGGTGCTGCTGACCGCGTTCATCAACGTGGTGGTGGTGGTGGCCAGTTGGGAGTCGATCACCAGCCGCGTCAACCAGTACATGGGCGCCTTCATGATCCTGTCGGGTCTGATGATCGGCGTGTTCGCGGCGCAGGACGCGATGCTGTTCTACGTGTTCTTCGAAGCCACGCTGATTCCGATGTACCTCATCATCGGTATCTGGGGTGGTCCGAACAAGATCTACGCCGCCTTCAAGTTCTTCCTCTACACGCTGCTGGGCTCGCTGCTCATGCTGGTGGCGCTGATCTACCTGTACACACAGGCCGGCGGCAGCTTTTCGCTGTCCGACTGGTACAAGCTGCCGCTGGGTGGCACCGCCCAGACCCTGCTGTTCTTCGCGTTCTTCTTTGCGTTCGCGGTGAAGGTGCCGATGTGGCCGGTGCACACCTGGCTGCCCGATGTGCACGTCGAGGCGCCCACCGGTGGTTCGGCCGTGCTGGCGGCCATCATGCTCAAGCTCGGCGCCTACGGCTTCCTGCGCTTCTCTCTGCCCATCCTGCCCGATGCCTCCCACGAGTGGGCCTGGCTCATGATCGCGCTGTCCCTGGTGGCGGTGGTCTATGTGGGTCTGGTGGCCATGGTCCAGCAGGACATGAAAAAACTGGTGGCCTATTCGTCGGTGGCGCACATGGGTTTTGTCACCCTGGGCTTTTTCGTGTTCAGCGACCTCGGTGTGTCCGGGGCGATCGTGCAGATGATCGCGCACGGTTTCGTGTCGGCCGCGATGTTCCTGGCCATCGGTGTGTTGTACGACCGCGTGCATTCGCGGGAAATCGCCTCTTACGGCGGTGTCGTCAACACCATGCCCAATTTCACCGCGTTCGCGCTGCTCTTCGTTATGGCCAACTGCGGCCTGCCGGGCACCGCCGGTTTCGTCGGTGAGTGGATGGTGATCCTGGCCGCCGTCAAGGCCAACTTCTGGATCGGCGCCGCCGCTGCCACGGCCTTGATCTTCGGCGCAGCCTATTCGCTGTGGATGTTCAAGCGGGTGTACCTGGGCGCGCCGGGCAATGGCCACGTCAAGGCGCTGATCGACATCAACCCCCGCGAATTCCTCGTGATGGCGTCGCTGGGCATCGCGGTGCTGTTCATGGGCGTGTACCCCAAGCCCGTCACCGACGTGATGGACGCCTCCGTGGCCGAATTGCTGCGCCACGTTGCCATCTCCAAACTGAACTGATCCCGTGACCGGCCAAAAACACAAGAGAGCGTTTACATGATTGACAACCTCAGCTGGGTCGCGGCTTACCCTGAAATCCTGTTGCTGGTGATGGCCTGCGTGA
>C687J26845_10001705_pt1 | contig 13277 bp, 17 predicted proteins | sample RifCSPlowO2_12_FD_26845 | JGI IMG/M metagenome (IMG submission 26845) | reverse complement strand
GCGAGCAGCACGAGTTCCCGCGCCGCGCCCGAGGCGCGACGAACATGAATTCGTGCACCTTGTCTGCGCAATTCGAGCTTCGATTTTTCCGAGATGACGACCTCGGTGGTCGCCGTGATCACCGACGTGGTGCGCGACGGATCGAGGGTCGCCGGCTCCGTCGGCGTTGCAGGGCGTTCCAGTCCAGCCGCGAAGGTGAAGACGGGTGTAACGGGCGCTCGAGGCGAGATACGCTTGTGGCCACATCTGCAAGTCAGACTGAAGGACGAGGACGCCAGTTCGCTGGTGCGTCTTCTGCGGCACAACATAGCCCAAGAAATTTCCGCAGCACAATATGAACTAACTGGTGTAAGCTGATCGGAAAGTCAGAAGTTTGGCGTTTTTTTTGTCCGGGAGGGAATCATGGTTCAGACGCGCAGGGATGTTCTCAGGGCGGGGGGTGGCGCGAGCGTGCTGGCGCTGCTTGCCGCCGTGGGCCTGGTCATGCCGGGTGCGGCGCTGGCCGCCGACTGGAACAAGTGGGCATTCGAGGGAAAGACGCTGTCGGATGCGTTCAAGGGGCTCGGTGCAGGCGCGCCAGCGAACTCGGCCGATATCATCATGAGGGCGCCCGATATTGCGGAAAACGGCGCCGTGGTGCCGATCGGCATCGAAAGCAAGATTCCGGGAACCGAGTCGATCGCGCTGCTGATCGAAAAGAATCCCAACCCGCTCGCAGCCGCGTTCGATATTCCTGCCGGCACCGAGACCATGGTCTCCATGCGGGTGAAAATGGGCGAGACATCCAGCGTCTACGCGCTGGTGAAGGCCAACGGAAAGTACTACGTGGCGAAGAAGGAAATCAAGGTCACCTTGGGTGGATGCGGAGCCTGAAGCGCTCACGCCGGTAACAGGTAATCAGGAGAAGGAAGAATGGCAGATCCGATGCGCATCCGCGCGGTGTCCAAGGACGGCGTGGTGAACGTGAAGATGCTGATGAGTCACGAGATGGAAACCGGGCTGCGCAAGGACTCGTCAGGCAAGCCGGTGCCCGCGCACTTCATCCAGAGCGTTTCGGTGACCTGGCAGGGGAAGGTCGTGCTCTCGGCCCAATGGGGACCGGCCGTGTCGAAGAACCCCTTCCTCGAATTCAACTTCAAGGGCGGCAAGAAGGGCGACAAGGTCGAGGTGACCTGGACCGACAACAAGGGCGAAAAGCGAACCGACGAAGCCACCATCAACTGAGGCACCGCCGCAGCACAGAGAGCGGGAAGACGGCGATCGCAAAGGCCCGGCAGTCCGGCCTCGCGTGGGTGGGCGTGCGCATGAGCAATCATGCCGGCCCGGCGTCGCTGTACGCGACCATGCCGCTGGCCGAAGGGATGATCGGGCTCTATTTCGCGGTGGGCAACGCCAACCATCTCGCGCCCTGGGGCGGGATCGATCCGCTGCTTTCCACCAACCCGGTCGCCTCGCCGCTCAGGCCGCCGGCCGATTCTGCACCAGCAGCGAATCGCTGCCGCGCTGCACGCGGATATAACTCACTTTCCTGTGCTTGCCGAGTTCATCGAGCAGGGTCAGCAGGGGCATCGCGGCGCCGCGATACTGGCGCGGCCGGCGGCTGAGCGCATGGCGGCGATCTCACGGTCGCCCTTCATGATGAAGCGCAGCAGGAACTCTTCATCGGAGACGCCGGGTCCGCCGAGCTGGGCGCGCAGCTCACGCATGGTGATTTCGCGCTGTCGGCGCGCGGCGAGTTCTCGCGCCCGCGGCGAGCCGAGCAGCCTGTCCTTCAGGTTCGGGTCCATCCATGTGTAGCCGGAATCCTCGCCGTAGACGCCCTGCGCGAACAGGATCAGTTCGTCGATGACGACCTTGTAGCGCTCTCCCACGGCCACGTTGATGGCCGACTGGCTGACCACGAATTGCGAATGCGGGGTGATCATGATCGGGTAGCCGAGGTCCTTGCGCACGCGCACGGTTTCTTCGAGCACCTCGTCCAGGCGGTCCAGGATGCGCAGTTCGGAGAGCTGGTGCCGGAGGTTGGAGATCACCCCGCCGGGAACCTGGTGGACGTATTGGCCGTAGTCGTACTCCAAAGGGGCGCCGATGGGCAGCTTGTCCTGCCTGGCGATCGCGGTGAGCCGCGCCTCGACCGAGCGCAGGCCGGGTACATCGACGCTGGTCGTATATCCCAGGCGCCGGGCATTGCGGGCGACGTTGAATATCGACGGCTGGGAGGATCCGTTCGCCAGCGGCGGGACCGCGGTGTGCAGCGTGCGCACGCCCAGCTTCAGCGCTTCGAGATAGACCAGGTCGGCGAGCCCCGTCGTGCAGTGCGAATGCAGTTCCACGGGTATGCCGCCGGCGTTGTGAAGCATGACCGGGACGAGCGTGCGCAGGCGATCCACGGTCAGCAGCCCGCCCTGATCCTTGAGGTAGATCGAATCCGGCTTGAACGCGGCCATCTCGCGCGTCGTTTGCGCGTAGTACTCGTCGCTGTGGCGCGGGGAAACGCTGTAGGAGATGGCGATCGCGTTGTGCAGGCCCAGTTCCTTGAACAGCGGAATGATCCAGGGGAAAGTGCGCTTGCTCTGGTCGAAGGTGTTGGAGGTCAGCTGCGCGCGGTTCAGCGCCCCGGTGGCCACGATGCACTTGAAAAAGAGAGCGACGAGTTCCCGGGGCGCCGGGGCTTCGAAGGAAAGAATGTGGCCGCCCGCCATGCAGCCCTTGACCGCGTGGGGCATGGTCCTCGCCACCATGCGCATCATTTCCCAGGGGTCTTCCTTGAGGTCGCGGACGAACTTTTTCAGGTTAATGGCGACGACGGGAACCTCGACGGCGGCGAATCCTGCCCGGTCCATGGTTTGCGCGACGGCCTCGATCATGCCGGTGCGCATGCCCAACGCCCACAGGCTCTGCGATCCGTCGCGAAACGTCGTGTCGATGAAGCGCACGTCCATAGCGGATCGCCTGTCGGGGCGACGCGGCGATCGCGAACCGGGCGCTCAGTCGACGCGGATCTTCGCGTCGCGCACCACCCGGCTCCAGCGCGCCAGGTCGCTGCGCATGAGCTCGGCGAAGGCCTCCGGGGTGGCGGTCGCCGGTTCCATGAACATGCCGCGCAGGCGCTTGTTCATTTCGGGAGCACCGACCGCCGCAGCAAGTTCCGACGAAAGCAGCGCGACGATGTCGCGCGGCATCCCCGCCGGTCCGACTACCCCGAACCAGGGATAAGCGTCGTAGCCGGGAAACCCCGATTCCGCAATGGTCGGCAGATTGGGCATGGAGGCGAGCCGCGTGAGCGATGCCACCCCGAGCACGCGGACTTTGCCCGATTTCTCGAATTGCACGGCGTTGTTGAGCACCGTGAAGAAGATCGGCACCTGGCCCGATACCGCGTCCAGCATCGCCGGCGTGCAGCCGCGATACGCGACGTGCGCCATGTCGATGCCGGCAGCGAGGTTGAGCAGCTCGCCGGCCAGGTGCAGCACGGTGCCGTTGCCGCACGAGGAAAACGCCCATTTCTTCGGCTGGGACTTCACCAGGGCCACCAGTTCTTTCACCGTTTTTGCCGGAACCGAGGGATGCACCCCCAGCACCACCGGGCCGCGTCCCAGGATACCGATCGGCGTGAAGTCCTTGATGGCGTCGTAATTGAACTTGGACGAAGGACTCGCTGTCGCGGTGGCGGCCTGCACCACCAGCTGATCGTTGGTCATCATCAGCGTGTAGCCGTCGGCCGGTTGCTTGGAGACGAAGTCGGCGGCGACGCTCCCGCCGCCGCCGCCGCGGTTCTCCACCACGAACGGTTGGCCGAGTCGCTCCCCGAGTCGCGCCGAGATGAGCCGCCCCAATATGTCGGTGCTGCCGCCGGCAGCCGCGGCAACGATCAGGTGAACCGGTTTGGTCGGATAGGTTTGCGCCGATGCAAGCGCTGCCGCAACGAGCGACAAGACAGCAGCGGTGAATGCTACGAATCTTTTCATGAGCTTTTCCTCCAGGTGAATCCCGGCAAATGGTCGCATGAAGCGATAGGTAATTCAATCTGAGTATACAATCGCTGCGGGCCGGAATGGGGCCGGCGTCGCGACAGGAGGAAGTCATGATCACCCGCGTGGCGCGCAGTGGCGCCGTCCTGGCTGCAGTGCTGTCCTGCGCGATTCCCGGGCACTCGAGCGCCCAATCCCAGTCCTGGCCAGCCAGGGCCGTCACCTTGATCGCGCCCTCGGCGCCCGGGAGCTCGGTGGACGTGACGGCGCGGCTGCTCGCGCAGAAACTGTCCGAGCAGATGTCGCAGCAGTTCGTCGTTCTGAACCGCGCGGGCGCAGGGACGAATATCGGATCGGAAGTCGCGGCCAGGTCGGCCCCCGACGGCTATACCATCCTGCTGGGATCGGTCGCGAACACGATCAACCTGCACCTGATCCGGAATTCCGGATACACGCTCGATGATCTTGCCCCCGTATCCGGNGTCTCCGTCTCTCCGGACATGCTGCTGGTGCCGCCGTCTTCTCCCGTGAAGACCGTCCAGGAGCTGGTTGCCATGCTCAAGGCCAAGCCCGGCACGCCGGAGGAATTCGGCGCTTTCGTGAAGGCCGAGTATCAGCACTGGGGACAATTGATCAAGGACGCCGGGATTCGCATCGAGTAGGGCGGAACCCGGTTCCCGAGGCCGCAGCGGCCGTTCTTGCGGAAACGCCAAGAACCTGGTTCACCGGCGCTGGCCTCGGTCGGGCCATGAGCGATGATCAGTCCTTCGGCATATGGAACTTGGCGTACGGTTTTTCCCCTGGTTCCAGATCGGGCAGCGTGCCGCCGGAAAGAAATGTCCCGACCAGATTGCCCCGGGTAACCGGCAGGAGTACGCGGGACGGGTGGGATTCCTCGTGGTACAGCGTCATCCGCCACGGGCTCTGCCGCCACAGGCACCCTCGGGCGACCGCCTGTACGCGGTTGTCGGCACGCTCGTTGTCGGCGCCCTTGATCCGCACGCCGATCCGCTCGCCGGCGAGAAACAGGCGGGCAGTGGAAACCATGGAAAAGCGCAGTTCGTAGATCTTCCCTGGCTCCAGCGGCTCCCGTTTCGTATGCGCCGGTATCGGTTCCCAGTCCTCCGAGTCGGCTCGCAAAGCGCGCTGGGAGCCNCGCAGCCATCCCCTGGTGAGTTCGTGGACCTCNCCGCGGGCGTCCATGTGCAGCAGCGTGGCGAACACGAACATTTCCGCGTCGCTGCTGGAGGCGTACAGGTGCAGCGGCACCGGGCCGATGAGTTCGGTGTTCTCGACCAGCTTGGGCGTCCAGTAGGTCAGCTCGCCGTGCACGAAGGTCGAATCCTCGAAGCTGTCGCTGCCTTCGTTGGGCCAGAGTTCGTGTTCGCTGAGCAGCGCGCCGGCATGAAGATAGAACGGCGTCCAGCGGGTTTCCGGCAGCGGCCAGTCGCTGGCCGTCTTCCATTCGCCGGTGCCGGGAATGAACAGGCGCACCGGCGGTTCGTCCATGACGCCGTTGTCGATCCCCTTCAGCCAGCAGTCGAACCAGCGCAGGGACTCGTACTGGTACTGGAACACCGGCCGGTCCAGGTAGAGGGGCGGGCTGATGGCCATTTTCTTGGGCCCCTTCCAGTGCTTCCAGGTCCGAAACGCCCCGGGCAGATGCAGTCCGTACATTCCCCAGCACGCGCCCAGGAATGCCGGCGTGCGCGCGTCGCTGTAATCGACGTTTCGCTCGGCATAGTATTCGCCGTCCAGGCTGTTCAGTATCACGTCCACCACCGCCGGATTCTTTCCCTTGTCCGGATTTTCGAGCACCTGGCGCAGGTCCGCGACGGCGACGATGTCCTCGTCGCGCAATGCCGCGTCGATCGCCTTGCGGTATTGCTTTTCGCCCATCTTCTCGCGGTACCAGCTGATCGGCCGCGGGTTGTCCCAGTTCAGGCTCCAGTGGCGCAGGAACCCGTGCGCCAGGATGCCGCCGTGGTAGAACACATCGCGATAGAAATCCGTTGCGCCCCAGGGAGCGAAAATCGCCTTCAGATGGGGCGGGTTGAGGGCCGCCACCTGAATCTGCANCCAGGCGAAATAGGANACGCCGAACATCCCCACATTGCCGTCGCTCCAGGGCTGNGCNGCGAGCCACTGGATGACATCGCACACGTCCTGCACTTCGAGCGGGCCCATCATCTGGAATTGACCCTGCGACTTTCCGGTCCCGCGCACGTTGATGACGGCCTGGACATACCCGCGGCGCACCAGGAACGCCGGATCTCCCGCCTCGATGTACCCGCGCAGGTTCCCGTATCCGATCGGCCGCAGCGGCGCGGTCTGTATCTCGCAGTTGTANGGGTGGGCGCCCAGTATGACCGGAAACTTTCCCTCGGCCGCCGGCCGGAACAGGTCGCCGGCGAGGACGGTTCCGTCGCGCACGGGAATGCGCATATCCCGTTCTACGATCACTTCATGCTTGCGCTCGGAAGTCCTCCACTTCTGTGTGAACACGATCTCTCCTCGAGTCAGCGCACCAGCTTCGAGCCNAAGAAGCGCGCCGGCAGNCCGCGCACCAGCGGCAGAGAGGCTTCCGCGGCGAAATCCTCGAGCCGCAGTTGCGGGTTGTGCGGCCGGATGCGCTCGAAGGCCGCGCGCGCCTCCGCGTCGGCGGGCGGCGGGATGGTGGCATCGATGATCATCTTGGATCCTGCCCGCTGCCACAGGGGGGTGCCCGGCGCGCCGATCTCCGGCAGGCTCGCGTCCATCGCATGGTTGTGCGTGCCCGGGATGATGACCACGTCGCGCTCCGGATTNACGCGCGTGGTCAGCGCCCACATCAGCTCCGTGTGGTTGAAAATGTCGACGTCGGCATCCACGGCGATCGCGATCTTGGGGTGATGGTATTCGGATGAGAGCGCCGCCATCAGCAGATTTTTCGCTTCGCCGTAGTAACGCTGCGTCATCTGCACCACGACGCCGAAAATGCCCGGNAGCGCCATCACGTTGTGCAGGTTCGGACCGCCGCCCACGTCCTTGAGCCGGCGATAGATGGTGGCGCTCATCGGGATCTTGTGGAACACGCAGCCTTCCATTTCCGAACCGTTCTGCAGGTTCTTGAAGATCGCGTCGTGCCTGCGGGTCATGTGCTGGTATTCGACGATCGGGTTCTTGCCTGTGCCGGTGACGTAGTAGTCCTGGAACTCGGAGAACGGACCTTCCTCCTCGCGGTAGTGGGGCGGAATGTGGCCCTCGAGCACGATCTCCGCGTCGGCCGGAACCTCCAGATCGACGGTATCGCACTTGACCAGGCGCACCGCCTCTCCCAGAAACCCGCCGGCGATCTCGAACTCATCGATGCCATAGGCGGCGGTGGTGGCCGCAGCGGCGTAATAGAGCGGGTGGTGGCCGATGAAGACCGCCACCGGCATCGGTTCGTTGCGCGCCTGGTATTTCAGGTAGTTTTTCCAGCTGTGCCGCGGATAGAGCAGGATGCCCGACTTGTTGGGGCCCTTGATCTGCAGGCGGTGGAAGCTCACGTTGCGCTGGCCGGTGTCCGGGTCCTTGGTCACCACGAGGCCGGAACCGATCACGGGCCCGCCGTCGCGCTGTCCGGCGACGTGCACCGGCAGCTGGGTGAGATCGAATTCGCCTTTCTTGAGCGCTACGTCCTTGACCGGGCCGGTGGCTACCATCACGGTCGGAATTCGCGTGCCCAGTCTTTCGGCCACCAGCGGTATCACCGTTTCTTCGGTGGCGCCGAACGCGAGCGCCGCCAGGCGCACGTTTGCCGGCGCCTGGCCGAGCGCGCGCCATCCATGCGGCAGTTTCTCGAAAAGCAGGGCCTTTTCCCGGCACTGGTACAGCAGCGATCCCATCTGCGTGAGAGGATCGACGGGCTTGTCGACCCGGATCAGCTCGCCGGCAGCTTCCAGTTCGGCGATCCAAGACCGCATGTCCTTCGGCTGTGCGTCGGAACGTGAAGATGAGACCATTGTTGCGCTCCTTTGAACGAATTCGGCGTCGAAAAATGTCAGACTGCGCGCGGCCTGCGGGGTCTTCCATAATCTGGATCAGCGCGGCGGACCATTGTATTATCAATGAGCGCGCGAAACAAAGGATCCAAGCAGTCGCCCCGGGAGCGCACGAGCGCCGCCGGAGGCGATGCTGAAGGCGTTGCGCGAAGGGCAGGCAGTGATCGCGGACCTCGCCAAGCAGTCCGGGATCATCAAATGATCACGGCGAGGGTCGTCATCGGATAGTGCGACACCGGCCCGCAGAAGGGCGGGAAGGCCTCGTAATCGGCGCGCATTTCGCTGCGCACCGGNGAGGCGAGCGCGGCTGTCAGCGCCGCGGCGCTGTCGAATACGACCTTGTTCCTCAGCATGTAATCCACGCGCGGCCAGGGGAGGGACCCGCACCAGTCGATGCGCGTGCAGACCTCGATTTCGCGGATCCCGGCGAAACGGGCCATCATCGGCGGGTGATGGGTGATGTAGTAATACAGCCACGCGTTCAGGTCGTCGGCGCGGCCTTCGTACGCGACGAGGTAGCTGCACTGAGGCGCGGCGGTACCGAGTGCCGCCTCCGGTACCGGATACGAGCGGCTCAGCATCGCCTGCTGGGTGACGGCAGAGCCTGAAAGACTCGCAAAGGCGTCGGAAGCGGCCAGTGCCTGCAGATGGCCATTGCCGGCCAGGGCCGACTCCAGGTCCTCGATGCGGGAGAAATACAGTTGCGCGGCGAANTGCGGCGGCGGCCCGTCGTTCAGATAAGGATCGGTCGCGCTGTCAGGCTCGTAGATGAGCGCCCTTTGCAGTCCCGGCGTGCGCCCGACAATATCGATAAACCGGTCCTTGTCGGCCGCGTCCACCCGCGTTTCCGGATTTGCCTGGTTGCGGAACGCCAGGAAGAATGAAATGGCCATACGATCCTCGATGCGGGGTCGGCAGGGCGTGATGCGCTGCGCCGACCGCGCGCATATCTTACTTCACCGATCCGGGCCGGGTCCAAGCGCCGACACCCGCCGAGCAGGAATGAGCCGGCACGTTCGGGCTCACGCCGGCCACAAGGGCGGTTCGTCCATCAGCGCGATCTGTTCGCGCAGTTCGAGGATGCGGTCCTGCCAGTAGCGCTGGGTGTTGAACCAGGGGAACGCTGCGGGAAACGCCGGGTCGTCCCAGCGCCGCGCAAGCCAGGCCGAGTAGTGGACCAGGCGCAGCGTGCGCAGCGCCTCGATCAGCGCCAGCTCGCGCGGATCGAAGTCGTGGAAATCCTCGTAGCCCGCGAGCAGGTCGGCGAGCCCGCGCGCCATCGCGGCGCGCTCGCCCGAGAGCAGCATCCACAGGTCCTGCACCGCGGGCCCGGTGCGGCAGTCGTCGAAGTCGACGAAATGGGGTCCTCGCGTTTCGCCGCCCTCGGTCCAGAGCACGTTGCCNGCGTGGCAGTCGCCGTGCAGCCGCAGCGTGCGCACTTTTCCCGCGCGCTCGTAGCAGCGCGCCACGCCCTGCAGCGCCTGCTCGACGACGCTCGACCAGGCATCGAGCAGGTCCGCGGGAATGAAGTGGTGGGCGAGCAGCCAGTCGCGCGGCTCGGTGCCGAAGCTGGCGATGTCCAGCGCGGGCCGCTCGACGAACGGCCGCAGCGCGCCGACGGCGTGGATGCGACCGATGAAGCGGCCCATCCATTCGAGGGTATCGCGGTCGTCGAGTTCNGGGGTGCGGCCGCCGCGCCGGGGATACACGGCAAAGCGAAAGCCGCCGTAGGCGTTCAGCGTCTTTNCGCCTTCGAGCAGCAGCGGCGCGACCACCGGGATTTCGCGCTCGGCGAGTTCGATCGCGAACGCGTGTTCCTCCAGGATCTGCGCATCCGTCCAGCGTGCCGGGCGATAGAACTTCGCGACCACCGACGCGTTCGGGGAGGGCGGCGAACCGTCCGCCGCGGCTTCCTCCAGCCAGACCTGATAGACCCGGTTCTCGTAGCTGTTCAGCGCGAGCAGCCGGCCGTCGCCGCGAACACCGGCGCTCTGCAGCGCATCGAGCACGCAGTCGGGCGTCAGGCCCGAATAGGGCGTGAGCCCGGCATCGGGCGTGGGCGGAGGAGTTTGCATGACCGTGCCATTGTACGGCGTGCGGTATGCGGGGTGAGCCGTGGGAGGCAAAAGGCCCGAAGAACCGCGCGGACAGGGCGTCTACGGGCATTGCGCCGTCGAAGTCGAGGCGCCGTGAGTGCTCGGGCTGACTGGCAGAACGCCACTTGCCGCAGGATTGATACTATCAACTTGCTCAAGAAAATACCGCAGGGCCGGTGGATTGATGGGCGACGTTCTGCATCTTGTTGGCGTAGTCGCGGCCCGACGTCGGCGGGGGGAGGGGCTTACCGTCCGGCGCGCGACTGCGCAGCTTGACCAAGGTGCGGCGCTTCCGGCCCGTCCGCAGCTACAAGTTAGATTTCTGTTCACCTTCAATACGCTGAAGGAATGATTGAAGTAGCCGTCTGCCGTGAATGACCGCAGCAACCAGAATCTGCTCTGTTTCGATGCGGTAGATGATGCGATAGCTATAGACGAAACGCTCTCGAATCGACGGGTTTCCAATCTCGGGGACAATGCGACCAATTTCTGGAAAATCGGGAATCGTCTCTGCAGTCTGAACTATCTTTGAGGCGACCGCCTTGGCATACCATTGCGAATCCCGTTCAATATACGACGCAATCGCCTCGATGTCCTCAATGGCTTCCGGCGACCAAGCTAGGCGGAGAGCCATTTGCCAAGGCGCGTCTTGGCGTCCTCGTGGGAAACGACGCCTTCCGTAGCCGCACGCTCCAGTCCACGATTGACCTTTTCAAGGACGTACAAATGGTACTGAATGTCCTCGAAGCTACTGCTCTCCGGTAACGCCTCAAGCATTGCTGCAACTTCCTCTTTTGGGGTGCTCATTCAGCCTCCAATCAATTTGTCAATGTTACCACCGGCTCGATTACCAGAAATCTAACGAGGCTGTAGAAAAAGCCCCTGCTTCCGAAACTTCACAGTTTTCGGGGGGTACGTTTACCCCTACCGAGGTCCTGATCGTTGAACACNGCGCGTTCTGAGAGGCCGATTTCTTCATGATCGTCGCGAGATTTGAGGTTGGGACTTTTTCTACAGCCTCAACGCGCGGTTAGGCGTTGCTCCCGATATGTAGACCGGGCTAGGTTCTTGCGCCGCCATAGCCTGGGCGCTTGCTGTCGTGCTTGACGACCAAGACCGTTATTTCGTCCGAGGTGGCGCGGTAGATCACGGTCTACGGGAAGACGCTCATTGCGAAGCCGCGGCGACCCTTTGAGCGCGGGGATCCGATGTTTGGGTGCTCGATGAGGAGACTCGCGAGCCTCTTGAATTCGGCGATGAACCTGGCTGCCAGGACAGGAGAACCTTCGCGCTCATAGAAGGCGGCAGCTTCGCGGATGTCGTTCTCAGCGCCAGGGTGAAGCTTGACTTTCATCCTGGAAACCGCGCCTCGAGCCTAGCGATTGCTACGTCAAGAGGCACGCCCTGAGCGGTGCCTGTCTCCAGTTCCCCTTCTCGCTGGTCTGCGACGGCATCCCAGGCATCTTCGGCCTGCGTGTCGACGTCCAGGCTGGCGATCAGCCGATCAAGGAGCCGTGCCCTATCGCTTGGCGACAGTCGTAGGACCTCAGCTTGTAGCGTCTCGAGCGTGGTTGACATCAGATTCTCCCTGCCGTGCGGGCGTCATCGATGCACATAGCTTGCCATAAGTCGGAGATGAGGGCAGTGCGTAGTTCTGTGACCGGCTGAACTGGCAACGTAGAGCCCACCGGCGTGCGCCGGCTTCATGGCGCACGGCCGTGTGGGGCGCCAGGTTAGCGCTCAACCGTGCGCCGCGAGTTCTTCACGCACGATCTTGCGCACGAGATCCTGCGTTACAGGTTGCTCCGCGAGCCCCAAGTAAGCTTTCAGGGCTTCGTTAATCAAAGTCTGATAGCCCTTGCCTGTCTTTTTCGACTGAGCCTTGAATCGGCTGACAATCGTGTCGTCCATATAAATGGTGATACGCGTTTTTCCTGTCGTGGGAATCACCGCGCCACGCTTAGCTTTGGAAAAGTCATACACCTTTTTCATAGTTTCTCCGTTCTTTGGGGTCGGCCTTCCGCACAGAGATGATTCGCGATCCACTGCCTCGATAGGAATGAACAACGACCATCAGCGACCCGAATGCGTTCATACCGATGGTGACAAAGCGCTGTTCGCCCTCCGCGAGGCCATCCTCGACGGTGAGCGCGAGCGGATCATTCAGCACCCCGTCGCCCTCGGAAAGCGACACACCATGCTTCCTGACGTTTGCCGCATCCTTTTTCGGGTCGAATTCGGCGAACATGCCTACACTATATGCATATAATGCATATCCGTCAACACCCTACCGGACTGACGTTTGGCCAGACTGTTGAGCGCTAACGACCCCATTCAGGCGCGCGCGGCTTCTTGCGCGCGTCCCTCTCAATTGTGCTGTTAGGCGGCGCTTGGTGCAGACCTTGTGTCAGCTGCTTCTGGCGTTCCAGCACGCCTCGACGGCAACCTCACAAACTTGCGCCCACTTCCAGCCTCTTCGTTCTTCAACGCGCGGTAAATGGCTCGGAGCTCATAATTGAACTGCGCGGCGTGCGCATCGCGTACTTTGCGCACCTCCTCCACAACGGGGTCTTTCCACATGGCATCAGTCCTCCAACAGTTCTTCAGGCGTGCAGAGCGTGACGGGCTCGTAACCCAGACTCCGACAAACTTGGCCGATTCTATCTCTCATCTTGGCATTGGCGATATGCTTGCAGTTCCACGTGATGAGGTAGTCGAGGCCGTTGACTACCGCCACCGCGATATGCATTGCATCCTCTACCGCATTTCGGGGCAGCGGCCCTTGGCTGATCAACCGTTCGGCTAGCGTCAGCGCCTCTTCCGTCACCTCCAGTAGCTGCGTGTCTTCCAGAGCAAGCACACGCTTCTGTGCCATCTCTTTATCGCCTGCCTGTGACTCTCGGAGCACCAACTGCGAGGCGAATAGCTCGAATGACTCGCGCTTCGTCCTCCACCATTCGTCGGTGATCTGCTGATGGGCGGCGACAATGACATCGCGGCTTGGCCGTCCGAACAGGTAGCTGACTACAGTCGTTTCAACGTAAACCTTTGGCTTCACGTTCAGCCACCTTCAGGATGCGGAGAAGATGTCCATGATAATCCACTGTCGCGAGTGCCGCCTAACGAATGCTTTCCGCAAGTGACGGAAGGCCCGCCTCCGCGGTAACGTGGATTACGTGCGCGAG
>C687J26845_10001698_pt1 | contig 13303 bp, 29 predicted proteins | sample RifCSPlowO2_12_FD_26845 | JGI IMG/M metagenome (IMG submission 26845) | reverse complement strand
AATAACAATTTCTTCATCTTACCTCCGTTTTGCCTATCATGTAGGCTGTTAATATGCAGGCGTATTTATCTATTACCTGCGCTTCTGGTTTATCAGTTTTTAATTCTATAATAAAGTTTTCAAGAGAATTTATTATAAAATTATCTTCTAATGTCATTTCTTCTTGACTCCTTTTTTCTTCTCACATTCACACACAGAAACAATATGTTTGTCCCTGCCTGTGTAGTTTTTTGGCTTACCGCATTTCCAGCAAAACTCAACTTGTTTCATATATCAACCTGCCCTATATAATTTTCTAACGGACACCAGTCAGGAATAGTATCTGAAGCAATAAACCTTGCCATTTTCTCATATTCACATTGTAATTTATCTTTTATAATAAATTCACTGTATTGACATTCCATACAATTTTTAATTATTATCTGCTTCATCTTCCCTCACATTACATGCCTTACCACACTTAATACATTCATACCAGTAAGTCATGCCTTCGCCCCTTACTACCACTGCTTCATTACAGCAAGCGCTGACTATTCTTAATTTCTCCATGTTAGTTTCGCTCCAGCAAATATATTTTTATTAATATCCGCCTGTGCAAACAATCCTAAATGAAAGTTTGCAATTCTTAGGAATTTCCATTCAGCTCCTACTTCTATATTATAACCAAATCCATTATCAGCTAACGCATAGCCTGCCTTTAAGTAAAACTCCTTCTGATTTTCAAACCCTATAAACGGCAAAGGCTCATGCCTTATATCAATCTTAGTTTCCTTAGTATCCGTATCCAATATAGCAATAGCAGTAGTTTTGCCAGCATAAGGTGGAATTTCAGCAACAGCCAGTATTTCCTTCGTCTTATCATTCTTTATCTCATCAGGCAATTTTAATTCTTTACTTACCGCCTCTTTTTCAATAACGACAATTCTTTCAATAGGCACTTCAACTTTTTTAATCTTAGCGATAACTTTAGGAGTCTCAGCTTCGTGCCATCTGTCAACAATTTTAACCTCTGGGGGCCTATACCAGCTATATACGCCAGCTATGCCTCCAAGCAACAGTATAAATACAATGATGTATTTAACTATGTTTGCGAACTTGCTCATTCACCCTCTATTGGCAAAGGGCTCTGCTTGATATAATTCAATACCGCCACAAGAGCGGATACGCATGATACAAGCAGTAGTTTTTTCCAACCCTCCTGAAAATTAAAAGTATCAGGGGCTACAAGCATTGTTGATATGCCTGTAGATAACCCGCCCGATATTGCTGATACGAGCCCTTTTATCCAGAGTTTCCAATTCATACAGCACCGCCACTTCCAAATATCTTGCCAAACAGATTACTGATTGTAGCAATTAAATCTTTCAGTAATGCCTTTACTACATCGGCAAACATAACGCCAGTAATGAAAGCCCCTGCTGTTATTAAAAGCCAAGTCAAATTAACCATTACAAAAACTATAATGTTATTCATACTGCCCTCCTTTCAAAATGTAAGTCAAGAGTGAAACACACTACGAACAACGCTCAAAATGGGGTGTGTCTGTAAATGTTTGAAAGTTCCCACCAACACCCCATTTATTATATTTATGTTCTTCTTGTGCATGACATCTGAGACAAAGTGTTATCAAATTTTTAGGTGAATTATCTTTTGATATTCTATAAGGCACAATATGATGACATTGTATATCTTTTTGGCAATGTTTTTTACATTTACAGCACATCCATTTATCTCTTTTATAAATTTCTTTTCTTATTTTATTCCAAATAGAAAGATATTGAATTTCATGATGTGGTGGTCTTTCTCCTACCTTCCTATATAATATTGCCTGATGACCATGTATAAATCTTCTCATATATCCTCCTCTGCTATATTTCAATAATTCTTTACCACAACCACACTCACAGATAATAATTGGGTTTTCTTTTAACTTTTTCATTACTGGTTTGTAACTGTAATGGGTTTTTGTCCATTTCCTTTTATATTCTTTCCTTTTTTCTATATCTTCTTTTGATAATTCTTTCTTTTTTTGTGGAAATTCTATGGCTATTCCCTTACTTCTACAAATTAAAGAACAATATTTTCCATAACCTTGTTTTATTAAATAAGGATAAGTTTTGAAACTATTTCCACAAAATTTACAATTTAAAAACATTTTTAAGTACACCTTTCAAAGTGTGGTGTATCTACAAATGTTGAATTAGGATACCATTTAGAATAATTCCCACCCCACTTATTTTGTGGATTAAGACTTTCCCAATAATCACCGAGCTCCTGTAATTCAGATTTAGCATAAGTTAAGGTTAAAACATTATTTTCTTTAGGCTTGAAAAAGTTCAAATCAATAGCGAGCCTTTTCAAATGATTGCTGTTCATAGTTTTAGTCTTGCCAGTCCTAAAATAAATTTCCTGCTGTTCAGGAGTCCTATATGCCTCGCCATAGGTTATGGTGAAGCCAATCTTAATCGCCTTGTCAAATAGTTTGATAGTATCTTTTAGAAATTCAAACTGTTCATCTGATAGTTTCATTTTCCGCCCAAATAATGTCTAATTATATATGTTAAAAAAGTCCCTGCCATAGTAACACTTCCTGCTATACCTGCGGTCATTATCTTATGTGATAAGATATATCGTTCCATTTTATCAAGTTTTTTAAGAATAATGTCTTGCATTAAAACTAAGGCCTCAATTTTTGCTTCAAGATTGCCTATAATTCTGGAAAGTTCATCTATCTCGTTCAAACATCGCCCCCTAAGAAAATGAATAAGAATTCCGATTATCCCAAATATATTCGTAGCTATCAGAACCATCCGGCCACCGAATATCGGTTAGATTGTTATTCGCATCCCAGATAAACTTTTTAAGCTGCCAGACAGCAGCAGATTTGGCAGAGCCTTTCTCTGCCTTGCCGATATAGAGCGGATTATTGTTAGCGTCATAATCAATAGCCGTAGCCTTATTAAGAACGCTTTCTGTAAGCTTTCTGATTCCCGCCATTTTATGTAAATTTTCCCACTGCTAATACTGTTGCGCCTGCGCCTGTGGTAACCTTCCAGCCGGGCGTTGTCGCAGCTACACATCTTGCGCCTATTTCAACGGTATAAACGCCAATGGGTGTATTGGCTGCTGTTATCACAATGGCGGCCCCATCGCCGTCTTTTATACTTACCGTGCTTGTTGCTGCAGTCGCTACGGAAATAATAAGCCTTTCCAAAACATTGCCAACGGCTCCTACTGCTCCAAGTATCTGGTCTGACTGACTGGCTGCCACAGCCTCGTAATCAGTATTAAAATCAAATCTGCCTGTGCTCATTATCTACCTCTCTTTTTCTTGTGCGGTTTCTGTCCTGTTGACTTAACGCAAACAGCATAGGGATTGACATTGCTGCCCGATTTCTTAACCTTGGAAACGCATGATATTAAACGTTTAGGGGACATATTCATTACTCCTTTCTTGGCCTACCGACCCTTCTTTTTTCTTCCTCATCGGGTTCGTCTGCCTTTATCTCTTCCATCCATTTGCTTGAAAATTCTTTGTCAGAGACTTCAAACACATCGCCCGATTTTCTGTTTTTAATGCCGGCGCCATACTTCCTTTCGTGGTTTAAATAACCCCACTTCCCGCTTTTTACTCTTACCTTCATGTAATCCTCCTTATATTTCAGGGACAGGCTTTTGTTTTATACCTGTCCCTAAAGGTTAATTAATTAGCTGAATGTTATTGCGTCAGGCAAAGTTACATTGGTCTGTATCATGCTCATCGGCATCAGCATCGCCGTTACGGTTATGGTCGGCGTTGTGCCGGCTGTTACGATACGAACGCCAAGAAACTGTTCGCTTTCCGATAATGCCGTTGGCGGTATCGGAATAGCAAACTTAAATCCTGCTACCAGTAAGTCTGCATCCTGCGCCGGGGCGGTCGGAGTTCCTGATTCAAATATCCTTCTGCCGATTAACTGGCGGCCTGTGGTCTGTGCAGCGTTAGTCGCATATTCCACGTCAAAGGTGTAATCCTCATCGCCTGTCGTCTGATCTGCAGCCACATCAACACTAAAAAGAACTGCCATCGGCTCGCCATTGCCAATCGCCCTGTCAGCAGACAGGTCAATCACGTTGGTCCCTACAGCGCTGGTTGTTACGGCCTGCGCATCGCAAAACAAATTCTGTGCATCTAATATCATTGTTTTATACCTCCTGTTTTTAAAATTAGGTTTATGCTACTAACCCCTCTGCTATTGTTAATCCGTCAGTCGGCCTAATAGGAATGCCCCTGAATGTGTAGATTATCTTGCCGTCTATAAGGTCGTATCTTATTCCGCCGCCGGCTATAGCGTCATCCCTTCTCTGAATATCCAACATCTGGAAGCATGTTCTATTCATGTAGAATACAGGATTAACGGCTTCAAGATTCGGTATCCTGTGTATAGCCGTAATCATAAGCTCAATCAAATCAGCAGCCGATGATTTAGCGATAAGAGCAGATATGTCTATATTCGCAATCCTGACGGCATATCTCCAATCGGCAAGAGCAATGCCGCACTTCCACTGCCACCTATCCTGATACGCCCTCATTCTGTTGCCCGCTATACCCGCTGTGGTCTCAACAGTTACAAGACCCAAATCATCATGTATAAGCCCCTGCTCTGACCCTTTAGGATAGATTCCGTAAACAGACTGGTCGCCCCATCCTATAAGCCAGACAGAGGCGTTGTCTGAACCTGCGCCGCCGCCTAACAGCACGTTCTGTCCATTACCGGCGGTTGTTGAGGAATACCTTACAGAAAGACCTGTAAATTCCTCCGGCGCTGTGCCTGAATTGCCATAAAACAAGGTCTGCGCCATTTCCTGATTCATCGCCTCAATAAACTTGCGGGCGTAAGACAATCTGAACGCCCTGATATCGCCATTCAATTCAGCAAGGTCCTTATCAACCTCTGACCATGCTTCTAACATTCCGCACTGCTCGTCCATCTGCGCTGTTGTGCCCTTGCTTGGAGCTACGCCGTTATTCATCAGCCTCCAGAATACTGACGGCAGGCTCGTGTCCTGCACAATTCTTTCACCTGTAGCAAGGTTGCCTTCCTTAAAAGGCAGGTCTTTCAATATCGGATTTGACATATTTAAAAGACCGATTGTCCTTGCTGTTTTGCCATTTGGGTCGAGCCCCTTAGCCCAATCGGTTAACGTTAAAACTCCTGCTCCTAATGTTGCCATTTTATACTACCTCCTGTAATTAAGTTTTTATTTACCATAAAAAACCTCTTTGTCCGGTTTCTGGACGCCACCTGTCTGTGATTTGGAATGAACAAATTTATCGTCTGAAAGCCTTTGTCCCCAGAATAAGACAAACTTCACCATCTCTGGGTGACTGCCTGTTCCATCTTCATTAAAGAAAGCCTTGATTTTCTCATTGCCTGTTTCTTTAATGTAATGGGCTATGGCTCTTTTGGCAGTTTCAATATTTACATTGTATTGTTTGCCATCCTTGCCGATTATGTCAGGGTCTTTTTTCAGGGTTTTAGTCCATTCCACTGTTTGCCTTACCTTTTCTTCTGCAAAGCCCTTACTTATTTTGTTCACTTCCTCTTGTGCGGCCTCGTTAGACAATCCTCTTTCCTTCGCTGAAGTCAAGACCTTGTCTACTACAAAAGTCGCCATAAAGTCCGGCACAGTAGAATCTTCTGGCAGCTTCAAGTCATAGACTATCGGCTCAGCCTCTTTTTTCTCCTCTGCCTTTACTTCTGTTTTCTCCGAAACTTCGGGCTTTTCGTCTTCCGCTTCAACTACTTCTTCACTCTCTTTTACTTCTTCAGATTCTACTGATTCGGTGTTTTCCTGTTCAGCAGCCTCTTCTTTTTCTTTTGGCATAATTAAAACCTCCTTTGATTATATTGAATTTTTGGCAAAACGCATATTCCAAATTCTGAATATACTAACTAACAAATTATTTTTTTTCTAACTCTTTGTTTCTATTAACTTAAAAGTGTGACATTATTATCACACTTGACAAGCTCTTTTTTTTATGTTATTTCTTCATTGTTTGTTTTCTCCTTAACAATCCTCTTTCCTAAGAGGATATAAAATGTTGTTGGCTCTAACAATATTCATTCTCCCATTGAGTGTCCCTGCAAAGTGGCTTATCACTTGTTGTTTCTTTTATCTGCAATACACATTCAATCATGTAACAACCTTCTTACTGCAATACCCTCTGTCTGTAAGGTAAAAAATAGCAAACAGTAAATGCCTGTATATATGCTATGCCTATAACCTGTTTGCATCCTTATATACTCTATATATCTATATGGACTATATAAATCTAACATATTAAAGAAGTATTTTAAATTTGGGCAAAATCTATTTTTTTTCATTTCCTTTTATTCTCAGTCATCATTTTTATAAACGCCTCTTCATCAGCATTAATTATTTCACTCATTATAAAATGCCCTGTGTCCTGCTTGCCTGAATTATGATGTATTAATGCAGAAGGATGCCAGATGCTTTCAAACACCTTACAGTATGTGAGGAGGCGCCAGAGGAATCGCCTGCCTTGTTGTGTTGACAATATGAATATCATATCGTCAATCTCGGCTTTATTGTCAAATCTCGCCTTTAAAGCGGCTTCCTTGACCTGCTTTTCGTCTGCTGCATTCTTAACGTAAGCTCTGGGTTCTCTGGGGGTTTCTTCTATTATCATCTTATCGTCTGACATTAAGCATTACCTCCCATCATTGCCGCTATATCAGGCATTGGCATTTCGCCGCCGCCAGCGCCTTCTGCCGCTCCCACCATGTCTTTTCCCGCTCCGGCAAAGTCTTTAACTGTCTTGGCTATACCCGCTAAGGCCTCTTGTTTGGCTTTAGCCTCTAATGCCTTCTGTCTTTGCAATCTCATTTCAGAAACCTTATCGTCCGGCCTCACGATTGACGGATTGACGCTCATTAAATCCCCATAAACGTCAATCATCTGGTCAAAATCAACCTTATCTAAAATATCCGGATTCTGTGTTATAGCTGTAAGATTGCCCACAAAGCTTGTGAACTTCTCAATACCTGATACGCCAACAAACTTTTGTGCCTGCGCCATTAAACTAATATATTCAACCTTTAAGGCAATGCCTTGCAGTTCCTCCGGCGCTTCGGGAAGTAAATTCTGATTATCCATAGCTTTAAAACTAATATCAATAAGGGGGTCAAGTAAATCCTGATTAAGCTGCTCCAGCACAGGCCCTAATGCCAGTAATTTCTCTTCATGCCTTTCGTCTATCTCCCTTGCCGTAATTTGCCGCCTGTCTGTATTGGCAAGCATGAGAAATAAGTCCTCAAAGTATGCCCTGCTGATCCTTTGCTGCGTTTCGCTTATTATTGAATCTAAATCAGTCAGTCTGAGATTAACGTCATGGGCAGGCCTGAAACCCTTCATTCCTTCCCTCTCATCAACATAGGTGATATCACCCGGCAATATACTGACTTTATGATTTCTAAGAAATGACGGCCCTATCATTGGTGGATTAATCATCTTTTCAATAGCCTGCGCCCTTCTTTTTTGCATGAGCTGTAAGGCCTTAATGTCTCCTAATGCAATCATGCCCGGGCAATCAGTGCCATAGACGTCCTCGCCTGAAACTTCCCACCGCGGACACAGCACAGGAAAGAATGAATAACCGCTCTCCCTGAGCAGCTTATCTTCTCCGTTTCTCATATAATTACTGTCATTCCCCATTGCCCCTGTTTCGTAATAGGCGCTTAAAAACGGCTTTGAATCAATTTTGTCTGGCTTATAATCCGTATTGGTAGTGATGACGTGCCGAACGTCTATCCAGGCGTCATATCGTCTGCTATTCCAATGATTCTGGACTGTTTCAGATAGATTTTCCCACGGGAACTTTTCCGCAATCTGCCTGACGGTAAGCCTTAATTGCCGCATGAACGTCCTGATTTGCAGCTTATCATCAGCAGCTATGCAATAAGATCCTAACGGAAAGGCGTAAAATCTCATAACCTCGCCGTCTAAGCTCTCCTCAGCACCCATTGCGGCTGTGCCAAATGTCGACAAATCACCATAAATAATAGGCAGAATATTGTATAAATTACTTCTCAAAAAAACCGTTGTCATTCTGTCTGTAACAGTGTGTAGCCATTCCTTGACAGTGGAAATCTCAGCTAATTGAGGATCAGATGTGGTCAGCCTGAACCACGGCCTCGCAGGGCTTGTTATGTGGCTCATCATACCGGACCTGTTAGTCCTTGCCGCTAATGTTGCAGTAGAATCAACAATTTTAAGATTGCGCCTGTCACCCCTGTTAGTATCGGTCAATACAAATTGAGGCCGTCTTGGTAATATATAATCGCTCAAATCCCTGTAATGAGGAATAAATGAACTCCGCTCGCCTTCAAGGGACGCTCTTAATATTTCATACTCCTGCCGCTTTGTCATTTTTTCTTGGTTTTTTTCCATTTATTCCCCTAACAGCGTCTTTGCCGCCCCTGCGCTGCCGCCGATAACACCTAACGGAGATGTTAATATCGTGCTTTGCCCTGTTAATTCTCCTGCCCGTCTGCGCTTAAGATTCCTCATTTGCATCTGCTGCTGCGTCCTCTCTGTCTCCTCTTTTACCCTCTGCGTCTCCACTTCCTGCTTCTCAATCTGTTTTTTCTGCCGCTCTGCGTTCTCCTTAGCAAGCTTGTATTGCCGGTTAGCCTCCGCTTCCTGCATCTTTCTGGATGTTTCCGCTTCCTTTGCCGCTTCTTCACTCTGATAATAGGAAAGAGAGGTGCTGAGGACAGCGGAAACAATGCCTATAATTATTGATACCCATGTCATTTTATTCAATCCTCCTATTTTCGTATAAATCAAGCAAATCCCATTCGTCAACAATAGGGTCTTCTTTCCCAACATCCGCATAGCTCATCGTTACAGCTTCTCTTTCAATCTCTGGCAAGTCTGCCTCTGTCTTTCTGCCGTCTGTAACATGGACTGTAGCTAATAATGTATCAGTGTGACAAAACACCACTTTCTGCAATCCTGCATTGAATTCTACAAGCGCCGGAGCTGCGTATATCTTTGTCTTGGATTCCTCCGTAGTGATAGAACATGTCCCACTTAATACAAACAATATATGTGCCTTTGTGTGTATCTTGCCGACAACAAGAGTTCCAGCAGGCCCGAACCATTGCCTGATATACATTCCGTCCGTGAATGTATGCTTAACGGGCGGGTCTATCCGTATGATATTGTATGTATCAATGAATTTCTGCATTGCGAGCATTAATATCTTAATTTTCTTTCTGATTTCTAACGGCGTATCTGTATCAGCGACATGCAATTGCTTATTGAGCGCAAGCATAATCTCCTGACTCTCCCCTGTTATTTCTCTTTTTTTAATCTCGTCTGCACTGAGTTCTAAGTTCATAGCCTCGCTTCTTCATAAGGGTTATATTCGTGATGGAGCTTGCCCTGCTCTCCCCACCCCTTACTTTCTACATTGACATTCCACTGCACATGCGGGGCTACAGCAAAATACCGAAAAGCATCCGCTGCATGGCTTGCATCATCATGCAATGGATTTTTGGAATTGTCCGTCTCATATTTGTAATGCCTTAGGGCTTGTAAACCATCGGCGCATTTATTCTTGTCAAAGTAGCAGGTGGGGAATACAGACCTTGCGGCGAATATGCCATCACTGATTGACAACATCGGCACAATCTCAACCTTGCGTCCTAATCCCTGCATGGTTTCCTCAACGCTCTTGCCTGTGCCTATTTGTTTGGCTCTGGCATCGTGCGGCAGATAATCTGTGTCGTAAATATAACCTTTTGACTGCAGCGCATTAACATAGTGCTGGATTGATTGCAGCCTGTCTTGATAAAAATCTATTACCCGATATTCAAAACCTTCTTTTTGCACAAACCAGATTGAAGTATAATCGGAATAACCTAAATCCCAGAAGGTATTAACAGGTCGCTGGTTGTTATAAGGCACGGATATTATATGGTTGTTGTTTTGTGCGTCCCTCATCTCTTTAGCATAAACCGCTCCTTGGACTACCTGCCTACATTCACCCTCCCAGATATTGAGATAATCGTCCTCTGACCTATTGCGTAATGCCTGCCTATCCTTTTCAAGTTCTGGATTGCACCACGGATTGTCCCGCCATGATGTCTTGACTACCAGCGCACCTTCTGGGGGATTAACAACAAATCTCTGATAAGTTTCGTCCTCGTATAGTTCTGGGTTGAATGAAACCCATATTTCGGAGCCCTCTTTTCTAATTGTGGGGATAAGATAATCCCATGAAGCCCTTGACACTGCCTGCGCCTCTTCAACCCATACCCTATCAATGCCCTCATAAGATTTAATCTGATTAGCGTTGAGCTTCAGCCCCTCAAAGAAAAACTCTGTGCCGTTCTGACCTTTGATAGATGCTTGCTGGACTGTGTAAAAATCGGATAGATTAAGAAGTGATATTTGATCTGATAGTAATTTGTGGACTGAATCCTTGATTGACTTCTGCAGTTCCCTTGCGCATAGAATACGGAGTGGCTCTTGCTCTTGCGTGCCTCGTATCAGCAGGGCTCTTGCAATGCTCCAAGACTTCAGCCCCTCACGCCCTCCATACAAAACCTTGTATCGGTTAGGACTGAACAAGCCTTGATGCTTTTTGATGAACTCTACTTGCAATAATCTACCTTTAAGCCGCTTCTTTTAAAAAGATTAATTCAAGACATCCGCACAGTTCACAGAATACAGGAGCTTCAAAATCAATCTCCTGCAAATCATATTCAGCGCCGCAATTTTTACACGCATATAACATCTTGTCCTTCTGGCGTTATGTCTATCTCCGCTTCTGCCTCTACAAATTTAATCTCAATCTTGACATTACCAATGCCGCCGCTAAGGCTCAAATTATCACTATCAGGGTAAAAGCGTTTAAGCTTGCTAACCTCTACCGCCGCCTTCAATCTCGTGGGATGGTCAGGAACCTCAATAAAGTCTTTTGTCATACTGTTTGCGTCGGCCATGCCCTCGCCGTTTTTAGCAATTACATTAGCCGATATGACCTTGTTGGCCTCCAGCCCATCCTTGAAAACATGGGCTATTTTTAGGTTTGTAACGCCAGCCTTCTTGAAGGCTTGCTCAATTGCTGATATCACACGAGGACGCTTTAAAATTTGCTTAACACTGTTTCTGTGCATCCCGAGCTTAGCCGCCACATCGCCGATGCCCTTGCTTTTTGGCAGCGCTTCGAGCAGTCTGCGCTCATTATGTCTTAATTGTTCATTTCTGAACACACCCTGCACATTTTTGGACATATGCAACATATACTAAATTTCCCTTCATTTGTCAAGGACTTTTTTATTAATTATAAATTATTTTTATGCTTGTATTAAAAAATACAATTAAAATAATATATAATAATACTTGACAAGTAAACTTAGATAAGGTATATTATAAGTATAAAGGATGAGGAAACAAAATAAACAATATAACAAAGGAGGACAAAATGAATAAAAGAGAATATATAACAGACAATGGAGCAAAAATTCTCTTGCCCGAAGATGATGAGAGGGTCATGACGGCGGAAGAATTGGAAGCAAAATACTCCGTTAAAAAAGCAGCAGTTAAAAATCCTGTGTGCCCGAGATGCCACACATATTGTGATGGCGATTGCGGGGCATAAAGATTATTAACAATTTAACCGCCGCCCCGGACAGGGGTGGCAGAAGGAGGCAAGGAAAATGATTTATTTATACAATGACGAAGGAAATATTACAGGGAAGTTCAACCTCAGCAAGGCAACTGAGATTGCTTCTAACAGACGACAAAACGACACTCGCTTTCACAAAATATACAGGACCGCCAGTGGCGGATATGTGAGAGCGAGTGTTTCTATGTGGCAAGGGGAATGTAATGGCTATTCCACAATAAAGAAAAGTGAGGCAATAGAATTGATGGAGCGCTGGGGCTATGACGAAACCGACATAAAAGCAAAGTTTGGTGATTACATAGAAGTAGAAACTTACTGAACACTATAAATAGAATGAGTAAATTATTAACAATTAACCGCCTGCTAAGGCAGAAGGAGAAAGGAAGACGAAAAAGATAAAAGAGGTAAAATTCTCCGATGATACAAAAGGTAAGGGATTAATCCCTTACCTTTTTTTTAGCCTGCAATGCAGGCAAGGAGGAAGGAGGTGGTAAAATGATAATAATAAAACTTAAAAAACAGTTATCCTGCCTGCGCTGTGGGTATCAGTGGAACCCGCGCAAGGCGGAAGTTAGAATATGCCCTAAATGCAAAAGCGCATGGTTCGACCAGCCGAGAAAGGTAAAGCTAAATGATTCTTAAAGAAGAATATGAAAGCGGATATCAAGCCCCCGTGATAGATGTAAAGGGCAGGAAAAGGGGGATAAAGCAATGGGTTGTTTGCCCAATTTGTGAAAAAGGCAGGTGGGTTAGAATTGATTCTACAAAAATAAAAAGTTTTTCAGGAATGTGTGGTAAATGTCATAACAAATTTACTTCTGGTTCAATGGAAAATCACCCACGATGGAAAGGAGGAAAAAGAAAAAGTAGGGGGTATGTTATGGTTAAGTTGTCGCCCAATGACTCTTACTATTCTATGGCTACCAATGGTGGTGGTCATTATGTTAGAGAACATAGATTAATAATGGCAAAACATATTGGACGCTGTTTATTATCATGGGAAGTTGTGCATCATAAAAACGGAATAAGAGATGATAATAGAATTGAGAATTTAGAACTATTACCTAAAAGCATAGATAATCTATCCATAGATAGATTAATAGCAGAAAATAAATCTTTAAAAAAACAATTAGAAAAATATCAAGAAGGGGGTGATAAAAATGATAAAGCTAAAATATAAAACCAGTGCCGGCTGGCGGGAATATGTTAATTCTCCTGCCTTTGTGAGGTTTTTCATAGAGGCGAACTATGGCATTTTATTTACTGATTTTGAGCTGGGGAGGTAACTCTCCCCTCAGTTTTTCCTCATGTCAACCTCCTTGTTTTTTTTAAACCCACGCCTTGCCAATACCCTGCCACGCCTTGCCAATACCCTGCCGCGCCTCGCAAAGTTCACATTTCTTCAAACTTTACCACTTCAAATTTTCCATAAGGGCCTTTACAAGCCGGCCTGTAATCCAAAATGCCGATTCGCCTACCACATTCATCAAGTATATCATGCAAAACCCCTGCATTAACAATGTCCCTTGAGTCATAATGCAACTCAAATTCAGCCGACCAATCAACTATCTTTGGCCGAGCCTTCAGAACTCGCTGCCT
>C687J26845_10001696_pt1 | contig 13310 bp, 10 predicted proteins | sample RifCSPlowO2_12_FD_26845 | JGI IMG/M metagenome (IMG submission 26845) | reverse complement strand
ACTGCAAAATATTTTATCTATTATTTGGCTGTATAGGAGCGAACCAAAGCGTTTTCATGATTTGGTAGCGGGTTATCTTTCTCAATCGCTTGATGAATCGCGTAAGTGTTTTGTGATGAAAGATAGCGAAGGCAAGGAGATTAAACCGATTGGTGATTATGCAGAAACATTTGCCAAGTTGAGAAAAGAAATTGAGCCGTTTATTGTCAGCTTGCCTGAAGACGGAGAGCAGGCAGAAACGCTCGAACAGACGGATGAAAGCATGAAAAACTTTTCAAACGGCATAAAAGAATTTGAAAATAAATCAAAGCAGGAAAATAAATGGTGGAACGAACAAGACCGCGACAGTGTTAATCTCCAAAAAACAGTTGAACGCTTAGTGCCGTTTGCCGAGAAGAGCCACAATTTACTCAAAGAAGCCGAGTTGATGTATCGGTTGATGAACCGGTTGATTGATCTATGCCTCAATTCACTACAGGCAAAAGAAAGCGAAAAGTGGGACACACGACTGATAACTAATCTTAAAAAACAAACCGAAGAAGCGCGTGACAAGGCAATCGAGCAGCTCAAAAAGGTGCGATATTTCTATCACCAAGCTGAGTGGTTGACGGTGCGTTTCCCAGAAGAAAAACTGCGTGATGTGGAAGGGTTGGTAAAACTGGTTGATAGAAAAGAACTAAAAGAAAACGACTGGAGTCTAACGCCCGGGCGGTATGTGGGCGTGGCGCCGGAAGAGATAGATGAGGACTTTGACTTTGGCGAAGCCATGCGGACTATTCATTCTGAACTGGAAGACTTGAACGCCCAGGCCGCTGATTTGGCGGAAAGGATTAGCGGGAATTTTAGGAAGTTGGGGATATGAAGAAGGGTGGAAAAGATATGCGTTCTTTTGCGGAGACATGGCCGAACATAGTATTTATGCAGCAGGGTGCTGCACAAATACCATGGAAGAATTTGTTACAATGATAACAAAAATGAGGAAGGGGGATAAATCGTGAATAAGGAAATTGACATTTATATCGTTATGATGATAAGATTCTCAAAAAGGGGGTATTTATTATGAAGATAATAACCTTAAAAAGTGACTCTCCAGAGACTGTGGTTCCTCTTTTAAAAAACGCAGTGGAGAGGGAAAAGAAAATCATTATCGATACTATCAGGAAGACTAAGGAGAAGATTAACTCTCTCACAGAAATGCTCGGAGTTGATACTGATAAGCTAATGAAGGGAGATGTGGAACATACAGAGGCCAACGACATGCAGCTTATTGAACTCGAAGGGGAGATGGAAATTTTAGAGCATCTTGAAACTGAACTTAAGGCGCTTGAAACAGTAGAGATATGCAAATAAGAGATTATCTGGAGAGTATCCTGGATATAATTTCAGCAAGTCCCTATGTCGAATCCAAAAGCATCTCTTTTGAAGAACGTCCACCCAATGCAGCCTATATAACGGGCATCCTCGCCTTCATAAATGGTTCAAAGCTGCACTTTAAAGAATTCATTGTTTGTAAATCAGAAGATATTATTTTTTTAAAATACGCTTATCACTACTTAACACAAGATGGCGCCTTCATTTTTCGGTATGACAATGCACTTGACCCGAAAGCTAAAGCAATGGCAACATATCCCGCACACAAGCACTTGCCTGGCCATCTTTTGCCTGCCGAAAGGCCTTCAATGAAAGATATTCTAAAGGAAATCGCAAATTTGATGGAGGCACAGAAATAAGAAGGGCTGCCGGCGTGAACAAATTAAAACCACCTATTGCACCGGTAAGCGGAGAATTGCCCAAAAGTTATGCGTCTGACCTGCGCGTAATCTGCTTTTATGCGCTCTTTTGCGGAGGCATATCCTAAACAGCAAATTGTGAAACAGGTTGTTTCACAATTGCCTTGAAGAGATAGAAGCTGAACTGATGCGGAAGGGTGATAAATCATGAATAAGAGTTCAATTTACCCCGTTAGATATGATAAATTATCTAATGGGGTTGAGGTTTCAAACGCCCAAGCCGATGATTTGGCGGAAAAGATTAGCACTAATTTTAGTAAGCTGGGGATATGAAAAGTTTACAAACACTATCAATAGAAGAAATTTCAAAATCGATTCGATATGGTTACACTGCCTCAGCATCAGACGATGAAGTTGGTCCAAAATTCTTGAGAATTACCGACATTGTGCCCTCACAAATTAATTGGGAAACCGTTCCTTATTGTATGATTGATGAAAAGAACTTATCGAGATATTGCCTTAAGCCGGGTGATATTGTGATTGCACGTACTGGTGCTACAGTTGGATATGCGAAATTGATCCGTGATGGTGTCCCGTTATCTATTTTTGCATCTTATCTCATACGAGTCAGAATTGATCCTAAGAAAGCATATCCTGAGTATATTGGAAGAATTGTTGAGTCTGATATTTATAAACGATTTGTTATGTCACGCATTGGTGGTGCAGCTCAACCAAATGCTAATGCTAAGGTTTTATCTTCATTTCGATTGCCTATCCCAAAAGAAACAACCCAGCGCTATATCGCCTCCATCCTCTCCGCCTACGACAACCTTATCGACAACAATCGCAAAAGAATCCAGCTTCTTGAAGAGTCGGCGCGATTGCTTTTTAGAGAGTGGTTTGTGTATTTCCGCTTTCCCTTCGACTCCGCTCAGGGCAGGCCGGGGCATGACCCCGTTAGAAAATCCGATTCTAACGGGGTAAAGATTGTTGACGGCGAGCCAGAGGGGTGGAAGAAAATGCATTTATCAAAATTGGTATCTACGCAGTATGGTTATACAGAAACTGCTTCGCAAGAAGAAATAGGTCCAAAGTTTCTTCGTGGAAAAGATATTAACAAAACATCATATATTGATTGGGCTTCTGTTCCATATTGTTCTGAAAATAAATTGGATTTTAGAAAATTTTCGCTATCAAATGGAGATATCATAATTATTAGAATGGCAGATCCCGGTAAGGTTGGAATTGTTGAGAGAGAAATAAAAGCAATTTTTGCATCATATCTTGTTAGATTGAGGATTGTTGATGATAGAATTTCATCCTATTACCTATTTTATTCATTGAATGATGATAAATATCAGGGCTTTATAACTGGGGCTAGCACAGGTTCAACTAGAAAAAGTGCTAGTGCAAAATTACTTGTGGATTATAATTTATTAATTCCACGTAAGGAAATAATTGACTCTTTTGATAAACAAATTGTTCCCCTTAGAAATAAAATTAATATTCTTTTACAGCAAAACCAAAAACTTGCCCAAGCGCGGGATTTGCTTTTGCCGCGGCTAATGAGCGGCAAGATTGACCCCGTTAGATAAAGAAATACATACAGTGGTAAAAAAATAAAGAGAGGCGAAGTTGACCATGTTTTATGTTTATATTTTACAAAGCAAAAAAGATAAACAGCTTTATACTGGATATACAAATGACCTTAAAAAACGATTGTGCGAACACAATGTGGGTAAAGTTTTCTCAACAAAAAATCGTATTCCCTTTGAAATAGTTTATTATGAAGCATGCTTAAATCAACAAGATGCAACGCATCGGGAAAAATATCTTAAAACTGCTTGGGGTAAGCGATACATAAAACAAAGATTAAAAAATTACTTAACAGGACATCTTGTTAGGTAAAATAATAACTAAATATATGATTCAAAATTATCTAACGGGGTTAAACGAAGACACATTAGTCCAACAAACAACCGCCGATTACCTGCGAGATAAACTTGGCTGGGATTCGGTGTATGCATACAACCAGGAAACCTTTGGGGCGGATGGTCTATTGGGGAGAAATTCCGACCGCGAAGTGGTGCTCACACGCTATCTCAAGAAAGTTCTTAAAAAGTTCAATCCCCATCTTCCTGAAACCGCCTATGATGAAGCCATACGGCAAGTGGTGGATTATTCCCAGAGCCAATCTTTGTTGTCTTCTAATTTTGATAAATATAAACTGTTCAAAGACGGTGTGCTGGTTTCTTTTAAGGGAGAACATGGCGAGATCAAAAAAGAGCGGCTGAGAATTTTTGATTTTAATGAAGCGATCAATAATGACTTTTTGGCAGTACGCGAATTATGGGTGCAGGGCGATCTATACCGCCGTCGTATCGATATTGCCGGGTTTGTAAACGGTATTCCACTTTTGTTTATTGAGTGCAAAAACATTCATAAAGACCTAAAAAACGCCTACGAAAGAAACTTTGGCGATTATAAAGACACTGTCCCGCACTTTTTCCATCACAATGCGATCGTCATGCTCGCCAATGGTGACAAGGCAAAGATCGGCTCTATCACCAGCGGATTTGATCATTTTCATGAATGGAAACGATTGTCCGAATCTGATCCGGGTGTGGTGAGTATGGAAACTTTGCTCAAAGGTGTGTGTAATAAACATAACTTTATTGATATTTTTGAAAACTTCATTATCTATGACAATTCCACCGGTAAACAGATAAAAGTGTTGGCAAAAAATCGTCAGTATCTCGGCGTGAATCAGGTAATAACCGCGCTGACCTATCCACAAAGGCAAAAAGGCAAGCTTGGCGTTTTTTGGCACACGCAAAGTTCGGGCAAAAGTTATTCTATGGTGTTTTTCACCAGCAAAGTACACCGTAAGATCGGCGGAAACTATACTTTTTTGATTTGCACCGACCGCGAAGATTTGGACACCCAGATTTATAAAACATTCGCCGGCTGCGGTGTGGCTGATAACGATAAAAATCCATGCCGTCCAACAAGCGGAAAACACCTGGCTGAACTGATGACGCATCATAAGGCGTATGTCTTCACTACCATTCAAAAATTCAATCAAGAAGTTGATCCAAGTGAGGGCTATACCAAACGGGATGACATTATCGTAATTACCGATGAAGCGCACCGTACTCAATACGGGACCCTGGCTTTGAACATGCGCAATGCCCTGCCAAACGCCAACTTTATCGGGTTCACGGGTACCCCATTATTTAAAGATGATGAGATTACTTCAAAGGTTTTTGGTGACTATGTTTCTACCTATGACTTTCAGCGAGCTGTAGAGGATAAGTCAACAGTACCTCTCTATTATGACTCGCGGGGTGAGACTCTGGGTGTGGCAACCAATGATATTAATGAGAGGATTGCTGAAAAACTGGAACAAATTGAAATAAATGACATTGATGTAAGCCAGCGACTGGAAAGAGAGCTAAAGCGGGACTACCACATCATTACAGCGGAAAAGAGGCTCAATCAGATCGCCAGAGATTTTGTTGAGCATTACACAACCTCATGGGAAGCCGGCAAGGCGATGTTTGTGTGCATCGATAAATTAACCTGTGTGCGGATGCATGAATTGATCGGGCAATACTGGGATCAGAAAGCAGAGGAAATAGAAGAATCCTGGAAAATGGCCACAGGAGAAGAAAAGGATTATCTTTCCAATCAGCTCATCTGGATGAAAGAGATAAAGATGGCGGTAATTGTGAGTGAAGAGCAAGGCGAGGTAGAGAAGTTTAGAAAATGGGGTTTCGATATCACGCCCCATCGGCGACTTATTAAAAATGGCTTTGAACTCTCCGAGGGAACGCGAATTAATGTGGATTCTGCTTTTAAAAAAGAAGAACACCCATTTAGAATTGCAATAGTCTGCGCGATGTGGCTGACCGGGTTTGATGTGCCGAGTCTGGCGAACCTCTATTTAGACAAACCGCTCAAGGCCCATACGCTAATGCAGGCGATTGCCCGCGCCAACCGAGTCAACGGGGATAAAAACAATGGCCTTATTATTGATTATTGCGGTATCCTCAGGAATTTACGCAAAGCACTCGCTACCTTTACCGGTACAGGTGATACCGGCAGGACTGGCGGACTGGGGCCGGATGAATTGGATCCAACCAGAACAAAAGAAGAATTGCTTGCTGCCTTAAAACAAACGATTGATTTGGTGAGTACATTTCTCAATGAAAGCAAAGCTTCGCTTGATGCGATAGTCAATTCTACGGGTTTTGAAAGAAACAAGGTGATTGTCGCGGCTAAAGAAGCGGTGAACGAAAACGATGAAACCAGAAAGAAATTTGAGGTCATGTGCCGCGAGGTATTTATTAAATTTAAAGCGTGTTTGACTATTCCCGGAGTAAATAATTATCGCAACCACTATAACGCTATAAATATCATCTACAAAAGCCTGCAAAAAGACCGCGATCAAGCGGATATCAGCGATATTATTAAACAACTGCATGAAGTTATTGATAAGTCAATTACTGTTAAACGTAATGGATATAAAGAACCCAACAAACCGTATGATATTAGTAAAATTGACTTTAACCGATTGCGGGCAGAATTTGAACATGCTAAAACCAAAAATACCACTGTGCAAAGCCTTAAAAGCGTAATTGAGAAAAAGCTGGAACGGCTCATCCAAAGAAATCCGCTCCGGACAGATTTTCAAGAACATTATGAAAAGATAATTGATGAGTATAATAAAGAAAAAGACCGCCAAAATATTGAGGCAACTTTTGAGGCATTATTGAAATTTGTGCAAGAGTTGGACGAGGAAGAAAGCCGGGCAGTGCGGGAAGGGCTGGATGAGGAGACTTTGGCTATTTATGATCTTTTGGTAAAACCAGATTTGAAACCCCAAGAAATCCAAAAGATAAAAAAGGTAGCCAAAGAGCTACTGGAAACACTGAAAGAAAAATTGAAGGATTTGTATAAGTGGCAAGACAGAGAGCCTACAAGAGATGATGTGAAAGTATTAATACGAAATTTCTTGTGGGATGAAGCAAGCGGCTTGCCCATAGAGTATTACACTCAAAACGATGTAGATAAAAAAACCGAGGCTGTTTTTTGTCATGTCTATCGGGCATATCCGACCGTGCCATCACCGTATTATGCCACTGCCGGGTAGGGTTTTCTATGCCATTTTGCCATTTAGGGACACATCCCTTCTTTGGTCTACCTTTAGATCTAAAGCTCTAAGGTCTTCAACATTTCTCTAATATTGCCTGCTTTTACTTACGGTAATGCTTAGTGACTGCAATTACTTCTACTTTATCCTCAGGCAAGCAGATGAATAGCACTCTATGCTTTTTATCTATTCTAAATGAATAAATTAAACGATGCTTGGGTTTTAATAACTCGGTATTCAGGGATGGATGAAAAGGATTATTTTCAAAAAGTCTTTTTGCCTTTTACCACTTTTTTGAGATGCCATGCCTCTGTATGTATTCTTTGATGTCATCCCTTAAGTCAACAATGATGGACATAATGTCCTATTTATATACTGAGGATCTTTTTAAACCATCTTCTAAGTCTTTTAAAAAGGTATCTTCGTATAAATCTGTTGCTTTAAAGTCAGACAGGATAGAATCAATTTTACCTTTTTTAAAAGGACTCAATTTAACACGCTTTGTTCTGAGTCTTTCTAATAACCTTGTCCTCTCTTTTTCTGTTAACCTATCAATGAGATTATAAAGAGTATACATATGTATTTCTACTTCTTTAGTTACAGTCTCTTTAAAAGTTATTCTTGGCATATAACCCTCCTTCTTTAAAGCAATTTATCACCAGCAAATTTGAAATAATAGGAAATCGCTTTTTACGAAGCAGATTGTAAGCTTCCCCAAAATGGTTGTCAACTGGTTTATTTCAGTATCAATGTGATATGAGACCCTAAAATAAATTCAGGAGGGGTTTTTTATTTAGGAACAAATCCCTTTTTCGGTCTACCTTTAGACCTAAAGTTTGGCTTGTACCTAATTTCTTAGAAAGCATCTCTAAAAATCATCTATCCCTAAGAGGCTTGCCTAATCTTGTCTGCTTTCTGATAACATCTAAATTCTGCAATCGGCCACGAATGAACACGAATAAATACGAATAATATTAAGGGGTTATCAGCTTTTGTCTTTTCACCAAATTTGTGAAGCTTCATCTTGCTGTAAGCTATGGAATTTTCATGATAATTCGTGAATATTCGTGGCTAAATGCAATTTTTAGGTAACATTTAAATCCACTTTATCATCATCTTGAAATATTGGGTATAACAAAGTGTAATACCCTGCATCATCTTGAATAGACTGTCTTCACCTAAAGGCTTTGCTAGCATTTGTACGTGCTTTGACATAAGACAAAAAGCACAGGATTCACAGATTTTTATCTGTGCTTATCAGCAAAAATCTGTGACCTATTGCAAGTCATATGTTTAATGGGCTCTCGTTTGTTCTTATTAATATTTACTGCTTCCCATTTGTGACTTTAGAATAATGCTTATGCCATGTAACCCTTTTTTTTCGTAAATATCCGCAAGCTGGATGTACGCCTCAGTGGATTCGGGGTTGAGCTTCAATGCCTCACTGAAACAGTCTATTGCATCTTCATTGTTTCCTTCGTTGAGAAGAGTCAGTCCTTCTGTAATTTTGTCCTTACTATTTTTTGAGAGGATTATTAGTACTTTATTATACTCATTTAATGCATATTTAATGTCTCCCTTTTGTACATACGCATTTCCCAGAAACAGATGGGCATCATACGAATCTGAATTTAATTCAATAGCCCTCTTGTACTCGTTTATTGCCTTTTCATTCTCTCCATTTTTTGAATAAAGCCACCCTGAACACAGATGACCTTCCTGATAATAGGGTTTTATTTCTAACACATCGTTTACTTCCAAAATCTTTTGTTCGATTAATGGTACATTTCCCTTAACCCAGCCGTAATCTTCAACCTTTTTTGAAGGTGTTTTATTTAGAATCGTATTACACATTGTTACTGCTTCGTCTATTTGTTTTCCGGATGTATAAATAAAAGCCATTAACGCAATTAGCTCAGGATTTTCAGGTTCTATAAGAGATGCCTGCTCTGCTATGTTTATTGCTTCGTCAAACGAATCTGATTGTGCATAAATCCATCCGAGCAATACATGTGCTTTGATAAAATCAGGAAACAGTTGAATAATGTTTTTACATATGCAGATTGCTTCATTTGTCTTGCCTGATTTGACAGATGATGTTGCAAGTGACAGATAGGCTTTTCTGTTATTTGGATTTATCGTAATAACTTCCTTAGTTACGGTGATTGCTTTATCAAACAGGCGTTCTCTAACACATTGTTCGGCATCTGCAAGCAGTTTCTCTGAAATACAATCCCTTAATCTCTTTGCTTCTTTTAATTCTATAAGAGCCTCGTTAAATGCCCACTTTTTTGCATAAAAACAGGCAAGGTAGATATACGGTTCAATCCAATCGGGCTTGATAGATATTGCACTTTTTAACTCTTTAATTGATATGTCAAGCATCCCTTTCCTTGCATAAGCGCGGGCTAACCTGGTATGGAACTCAGTAGAATCAGGCAGTAACTTTAAAATATCTTCGTATTCACTAATGGCTTGTTCAATCATGACGGGATTGTTTTTATCATAGTCTGGTTCCAGTTTTAATATTTTTTTATATGCGTGTATGGCATCGGTTAGTCTCCCCTGATAAAGATTGCACATTGCTAATATTTCAAATCCATCAGGAAAAGCATCTATATAATTAATTAAATCTTCCAAGCAGGCAGTAAATTCATCAATTAGAGGAGAAATATTTTCATCTTTTGGGAAATCGAAGGATACTTTCTGGAACTCAGGATTTATTTCCAGCACTTTCTGAAATTCTTTTAATGCACCAGAGATAAATCCCTTTTGACTGTATGACCATCCAAGATAGGCATGAGCCTTAGCATCGTCAGGAAATACTTCTATGATTTTCTTTAACTCCGGGATGGCGGTATCCACAAGTCCTGTCCTGGCGTACTGTATTGCTAAATCAAGCTGTGTCTTTTTAACCGTGCCGATTGTCTTGGTGGAGCGTTCTGCGGCGTTTAGAGAAAAAAATAGCCCTTGCATAACAAGGGCTAGTGTTACAGTAAAGGACATTAATTTTATAAAATGGCTCATTACAATATTCTTCTGCCTGCTACAAATTCGGGATAAGTTGGCGTCATGTGTTCCGAAATATCGAGTCCGATGGTCTCCTCTTCTTCGCTAACTCGCCCGAGTCCTACAGCCTTTAGACCGCCAAATATAATAATAGCGCACAGGCACGAATAGCCAATGCAAATGATAAAACCCAGCGCCTGTATGCCAATATCACAACTGACACCGTGATAAGTAGGACGTATAAGTCCCATTATCCCTGTTGCAAGTCCACCAATTGCACCTGCCGTACAGTGCACGCCGCAGGTGCCGACTGTATCGTCAATACCAATTTTATCAAGCGCCCTGACGATTAATGGTATAATACCTCCACTTATTACACCCACGATGATCGCAAAACCAGGGTGGGCAAAACCGACGCCTGCGCAGATTGATACCATACCGGCGATAGCGCCGCTACCTGTGGTAAGCGGGTCTGGTTTTTTGTTAACCAGCCATCCGCCAAACATTGCGCCAAGTACTCCTCCTGCCATACTCATTGTGACGTTAATTGTGGTTGTCGGTAAATCTGCAATGAGTGTATTGATCATTACACGCGCTGTAGCATTATCTGTTACTTCACACAACGAACCCACGAGCACAGAGCCGACATTGAAGCCATAGAAACATACGCATAGTATGAACACACCCAGCATCATTTGTGATACATTGTGTCCAGGAATGGTGTAACACTCTCCACGTCCAAACTCAAACAGCCATGTCTTTTTACTTGTGCGTGCATATTTTTCCAATCGAGGCCCTACAATCATGGCGGCAATAAGCGCGGTTAGTCCTCCCTGAAAATGTACCACGACTGAACCTGCGTAGTCCACGTAACCCCACCTTGCCAATGGACCCGCAGACCATGCGAGCCATCCAAAGAACGGATACATGAAACCGCAGTACAAAACAACATAAATCAGGTATGCCTTAAAACTGAACCTTTCTGATATGGAACCTGAGGCAATTGCGCATGAGACAAGACAGAATCCCCACATGGTGAACCAGTGCCCATAAACATTTAATTTATCTACATTTCCCGGGTCAACAACTCCAAGCAGACAATTGTTCCAGTCGCCTGAGAAGATAGCGAATCCAAATAACCACCATACAAGTGTGCCCAAACCAATATTTGCACAAATCTTCATGTATACATGGGTGGAATTTTTTGACCTGACCTGACCGCTTTCGAGGAAGGCAAAACCTGCCTGCATGAAAAAGACGAGTGTTCCTGTAATAATTAGCCAAATGATGTAAATGATGAGAATGATGTCTCTTGCCAATATGTCTACCACTGGCATACCTCCTTTGCGAAAAGGGAAATATTGAAAGTCTAAAATCCAATAATCTCTGAATGATTTAACATACTACCAGTATTAAAAAAATAATCAAGATAATAGATGCGTTTCTTTTAAAGCTATATTCAATGTATTTATATTGCTTAAAGACTTAAAAAGATTTGTCAACAAATCTGTAATAGTTCAATTAACGTAGTATTTTCTGAATGCATTCTTCAGTGATTTGTAAGTTTATATCTCCTGCGCTAAGATAAAATGTTTGTTTGGAAAGGAGTTCCTTTAATATTGTGGCTATAAGATTGTTTAATTAGTTATTCTGTGATAAAGGAGTCGAAGATGGGAAAGCGTTTTGTTCTGAGTAATTTAGTTAATATATTAATCAGGGAAGTATAATAATCTTTATTTGTAAGTATTTATTTCTTATTAATATATCTTTACTGCCTTCTTACAGATGCGGTGTTATTATTTCAGATATGTCTCTGGGTTTACCAATGTAGTATCCCTGAGCATAATCAACATCGTATTTCTGTAATAGTTGAACCGTTTCTTCGCATTCCACAGATTCAGCGATAGTTTGTTTACCTAAACCATGCGCCACTTCCACAATTGCCTTGACTAGGTGCTGATTTGTTTTGTCGTAGGGAAGATTCTTTATAAAGCTGCCGTCAATTTTTAGATAATCAACCTGTAATTCCCTAAGACAACTGAATGATGAATAGCCTACGCCAAAATCATCAATGGCAAAACGGCATCCTAGATTCTTAAGTCTATTGATAAAACCAATAATCTCAATCATGTCTGAAACAATACTGTTTTCAGTAATTTCAAAGACGATATCTTCTGGATTAATACCATGCGTATCTAATTCTTTTTTGATGGTGGCAAACAATACATCGTCAGAAAATACTTTACCAGATAAATTAATTCCAATAAACAGTCGCTTTTTGTAACTGCGTTGAATTTCACCAATGATTTTCAATGCCTTTTGCACAACCAATTGATTTATTTCGGTGATGAATTTTGAATGCTCAGCAATTTTCAAAAATTCTGAAGGATAGATTAAGTCCTTATCTTCACCTTTCATGCGTAATAAAGCTTCAAAACCTACAATGCATTTGTGTTGCAAATCTACAATAGGTTGTAAGTGTAACACAAAAAGGTCATGGTCAAGGGCTTCGTGAATACGCATTTCCCAGTGATGCCTTAAGTTAATTTTTGTTTTTTGGTCAGTTGCATAGATACATATACGGTTGCGTCCTTCCTCTTTAGCCTGGTACATTGCAAGGTCTGCATATGTGAGCAATGTTTCTATTGAATTGCTATGATGGGGAAATAGGGCAATACCAATACTGATTGTTATATAAAAAGACTGCCTCTCACCTAGCATCGTATGCTGATGTACAGATTCTTTAATTTGTTTAGAAATTGATTCTGCATTGCTGGCATTAATACCAAATAGTGCGATGGCGAATTCATCGCCGCCCAGTCTTGCAATTACGTCGGTTTCACGTATTAGTTTTCGTAATAAAGCCGCCAATTTTATGAGAATTTCATCACCCGCCAGGTGACCTAGGGTATCATTGATATCCTTGAAGTTGTCTATATCGAGAAGCAATAATGCGCCTTCCATACCATGTCGTTTTAATAGTGCAAGTCTGCCTTCCAATTCTTCATAAAAGCGACGGCGGTTAAAAAGGTTGGTAAGTGAATCATGGTTTGCCAGGTATATGAGTTGAGAATCAAGCTTTTTGCGTTCGGTAATATCTTCCATAACTGCAACGAAATGAGTAATTACTCCTTTCGGGTTCTTAATGGGCGAAATGAATATACGCTCCCAATAAAGGCTCCCGTCCTTTTTTACGTTTTGTATTTCTCCATGCCAGTCATTGCCGGATATAATAGTAGTCCATAATCTTTTATGCAATTCTCTTGGTGTCTCACTAGATTTTAGAATACGTGGATTTTGCCCAATAACTTCTTTATTGGTATAACCTGTTAATTGAGAAAATTTGGGATTTACATATTCAATATTCCCCTTTATATCGGTAATCATTACTGTAATTGGGCTTTGTTCTACAGCAC
>C687J26845_10001680_pt1 | contig 13378 bp, 9 predicted proteins | sample RifCSPlowO2_12_FD_26845 | JGI IMG/M metagenome (IMG submission 26845) | reverse complement strand
TTCCAGTTCCTCACCGGCGACGACAAGTCGAGCTGGTTCAGCCTGATGAGCCTGGGCTACGACACCTTCTACGTGCCGGATGCGGCGATCAACACGGTCGAGCATCCGCCGGAGAAGAGCTTCATCAAGGCCAGCCGCAAGCTGATGTTCCGCTGGTACGGCAACAACCTGCGGCAGAACGCCCGCGCGCTGCGCCTGGGCACCAGCCGCCTCGGCTGGTTCACCAGTGTGGTGCTGTTCGACCAGCGGGTATCGATGTGGACCAGCCTGCTCGGCCTGAGCGTGGCGATCATCGCCAGCATCAAGTACGGCCCCGGCATCTTCATCGCCTACCTGCTGTGGATCGGCCTGACTCGCCTGGTGCTGACCCTGTTGCTCAGCGCCAGTGGCCACCGCATCGGCCCGGCTTACCCGGTGATTCTTTTTTACAACCAGATCGTCGGCGCGATGGTGAAGATCTACGTGTTCTTCCGCCTCGACCAGCAGTCCTGGACCCGCCAGCCGACCAAGCTCGATCGTGGCCTGTTGAGCTTCCAGCGTTGGTTCAACACCTGGTCTTCGCGCTCCATGACTTTTGCTGCTGCCAGCGTCTTTATCGCCACGCTTCTGGCGTTGGTGTGACCGGAACTCGACCGGAACCTTTTTCGAACAGGAAATTGCAACCATGAATACAGCCGTCAACGTCAATGTGGTCCATGAATCGGAAGCCCAGCGGCAACACGCGCGGGTCAAGATCCCGGCCGTGCTGCGCTACCTGACGAAAAACCGTGAGCGCGTCGACCAACCCATCGGCGACATCTCGGCCGGCGGTTTCTGCTTCAGCGCCGGCAAGGCGCCGGTGCAGGTCGGCGACTTTCATAAAGGCCGCTTGCAGTTCAAGTTGGACAGCCTCGACCTGGCCATCGACATCGAATTCCAGGTGCGTTCGGTGAATGCCGACAACGGCCGCGTCGGCTGCCAGTTCCATAACATCAAGCCACGCGAGCAGGCCACCCTGCGCTACCTGATCAGTGCCTTCCTCGGCGGCGAACTGGTCAGCGCCGGTGACCTGCTGAGCACCTTGCAGCGGGAAAACTTCACCAAGGCGCGCAAGAACGGCGCCAGCGGCTCCGGCATGGGCGTGTTCGGCCGGCTCAAGGCGGTGAGCTTCAGCCTGGCGATCTTCCTGGTCGGNCTGGCCGCCTTCGGCTTTATCTTCAAGTCNATCTACGGCATCTACTTCGTCACCCACGCCGAGTCGGGCCTGGTCAACGTACCCAGCCTGCAAGTGACCATGCCGCGCGAAGGCATGGTGCAGAGCCTGCTCGGCCCGGAGGCCATGGTCGAGAAAGGTGCGCCCATTGCCACCTTCTCCGCCAGCATGCTGGAGATGCTCAAGGGTCACCTGACCGACGAGCAAATGACCCCGGAGAATGTCGAAGAGCTGTTCGGCAAGCAAATGAAGGGCACCCTGACCAGCCCGTGCGACTGCAAGGTGGCCCGTCAGTTGGTNGCCGACGGTCAGTTCGCCGCCAAGGGCGATGTGATCTTCGAGCTGGTGCCGCAGAACACCAAGGCCACAGTGCTGGCCAGCTTCCCCTACCGCAACTTCGCCCAGGCTCGCCCGGGTAGCCGCGCCAGCTTCTGGGTGGCCGGCGAAGACACGCCGCGCTACGGCAAGATCATCAGCAGCAGCCTGCATGAAGGCGGCCTGTCGGCGGACATCCGCGTGATCATCGAACCNGAGCAGGACCTCAACAGCAGCCTCGCCGGCCAGCCGGTCGAAGTCATCCTCGATCGTGGCCCGTCGTTCGACTGGCTGCTCGACAAAGCCCTGGCGAAAGGTCAATAAGGAGGACTCCGCAATGGCGACTATCGCCCCCCGTCTCATGCATGCCGCGCCCCTGCTGGCGCTTTCCCTGGCCGTGACCCTCGCCGGTTGCGCCGGGCTGCCGGACGAGCGCCTGGCCGCCGAAGCGCTGAAGCGCGGCGACACCAGCATCGCCGAGCAGAACTACCGCCAGCTGGCGGAGTTGGGCTACACCGATGCGCAGGTCGGCCTGGCCGATCTGCAAGTAGCCGGCGGTACGCCGCAAGACCTGGAAAAGGCCGANCGGACCTATCGCCTGGCCCTGGACGAGTCGCCGCGGGCCAAGGCACGCCTGGGCAAATTGCTCGCGAGCAAAGTGGACGCCAGCCCGGCCGAGCGCCGTGAAGCGGGCGAGTTGCTGAATGACGCCTTCACCGCGGGTGAGCAGAGCAGCCTGTTGCCGCTGGTCATGCTCTACCTGCAATACCCACAGGATTTCCCCGGTATGAACGTTCAACAACGCATCTCCACCTGGCGCCAGCAAGGCCATACCCAGGCCGACCTGGCACAAATCCTCCTCTANCGCACCCAGGGCGACTACGACCAGCACCTGGGTGAAATAGAACAGATCTGCCAAGGCCTGATTNCCGAGGCCGATGTCTGCTACGTCGAACTGGCCACCGTGTACCAGAAGCAAGGCCAGGCCGACAAACAGAAAGCCCTGCTGCAACGCCTGATGGCGGGCTACCGCAGCGCGGTGGTGACCCCGCAGCGGGTGGATGCCGTCGCCCAGGTGCTGGCCGACGCCGAACTGGGCACGCCGGACGAAGGCAAAGCCCAGGAACTGCTCGAAGCCATCGCCCCGGCCTACCCGGCCGCCTGGGTCAGCCTGGCGCGCCTGCTCTATGACTACCCGGGCCTGGGCGACATCGAGACCATGATGAGCTACCTCGACAACGGCCGCGCCGCGGCACTGCCGCGCGCCGAACTGTTGCTCGGCCGGCTCTACTACGAAGGCAAGCTGGTGCCGCAGGACCCACANAAGGCCGAAGAGCATCTGCGCAAGGCCGCACCCAGCGAACCCAGTGCCAACTACTTCCTCGGCCAGCTCTACATCCGCGGCTACCTCGGCGACATCTACCCGCAGAAAGCCCTGGATCATTTGCTCAGCGCCGCCCGTAACGGCCAGATCAACGCCGACTTCGCCCTCGCGCAGATGTACTCGCAAGGCAAGGGCGTGATTCCCGACCCGGTCAATGCCTTCGTCTTCAGCCAACTGGCGCTGCCGAAGAACACCCCGCAGGCCACCGAACTGGCCCGCCTGGTCGAACAACAACTGCAACCGGCCCAACGTACCCGCGCCGAGCAACTGCTGCGCGAAGAACGCCAGGTGCGCGGCAACGCCCTGCAAGCCCAAACCTCGTTACAGGCGCAAAACCAATGAACAGGAACTACGCGATGAAACTCAACAGGATCACCGCAGGCCTGGGCCTGAGCGTGTCATTACTCTCCGCCAGCTCGGNATGGGCGGTGCAGATGAGCGACGACAACTTCGGTCTCGACGTCAAGATCACCGCGCAATCGGAAGATGACCGCGACCTCGGCACCCGCGACGGTGGCGACGTCAACGGCATCGGTGTCGACCTGCGCCCCTGGCTGTATGGCCAGCGCGGCGACTGGAGTGCCTTCGCCATGGGCCAGGCGGTGGTCGCCAGCGACATCATCGAGACCGATACCCTGGCGGCGTCCGACGTCGACCTGGCCAGCGATGCGCCGGCAGACGACGGCCGCGAGCGGAAGAAGAACTACCTGGCCCTGCGCGAATTCTGGGTCGACTACGCCGGCCTCACCGACTACCCCGGCGAGCACCTGCGCCTGGGCCGCCAGCGCCTGCGCAACGATGACGGGCAATGGCGCGATACCAATATCGAAGCGCTGAACTGGACCTTCGACACCACCCTGCTGCGCGCCAGCCTGGGTACGGCCCAGCGCTTCAGCGAGTACCGCACCGACCTCGACGAANTGGCTGCGGAAGATGAAGACCGTCTGCATCTGTTCGGCGATGTCGAAACCCAGTGGCGCCCGGGACATTGGGTCGGCCTCAACGCCCATCACTCCGACGATGACGGCAAGCTGGCCAANCCCGGCGAACCGATCGACGCCCTGGACAAACGCGCCACCGGCAAACTGACCTGGCTCGGCGTGCAAGCCAACAGCGACGCCTACAACTTCCGCAACCAGAAGNCGGTCAATTACTGGGCCAGCCTCACCTCGCTGACCGGCGACCGTGAAGACCTGACGCGCGGCGTCGACAACGGCCAGGAAATCGCCACCGGCAAGAACAGCGACAACGTCAACGCCTGGGCCACCGACCTCGGTCTGCGCTTTCGCCTGGACCCCAACTGGCAAATCGGCGGCGCCTACGCACGGGCCAGCGGTAGCGGCGATGACGACGGCAACGGCACGGGCAACTATCGCCAGACCGGCCTGCAAAGCAACCGTTCCAACTTCACCGGCACCCGCGCCAGCGTGCATCGCTACGGCGAGGCCTTTCGCGGCGAACTGAACAACCTGCAGTCGGCCACCCTGTTCGGCTCCTGGCAGATGGCCGAGGACTATGACGCCAGCCTGGTCTACCACAAGTTCTGGCGGGTCGATGACCAGCAGCAGATCGGCAGAAGCGGGATCAACGCCCGGATCGATGACCCGCTCGCCGACGACGTCCCGGCGCCCCAGGTCGCCCTGGTGGATGGCGAGAAAGACCTCGGCCAAGAGCTCGACCTGGTGGTCACCAAGTACTTCAAGCAGGGCTTGCTGCCCGCTTCGATGAGCGAGGCGATCGACGAGCCGGCAGCCCTGGTGCGTTTTCGCGGTGGCGTGTTCAAGCCCGGCGATGCCTACGGCAGCGACACCGACTCGATGATGCATCGCGCCTTCGTTGACGTTATCTGGAAATTCTGAGGACAGCGCCATGAAGCAACGACCAGGCAAACTCAAACAAGGCGGTGCAGTAGGCCTGCTATGCAGCGGCCTACTGCTCGGCGCGCTGCAGCTGGCGGCGCCCTGGGTGCAAGCGGCGCAAGTGCTCGATAACCCAAATGTGCCGACTCGGGCACTCAGGGAAACCAGCAACTACACGGTAACCAGCGTACCCGTCGAGCAGTTGCACCTGGATGTGCCCAAGCTGCCCGACCTCAGCGGCTACACCGCGGCGGCCGTCGAGGCCAAGATCAAGCGCACGCCCGGTGGCAAGGTCGTGGTGCGGCGCATGTTGCAACAGGATGCGCTGAAGGACTTCGTCGGCGGCAACGAGCGCCTGCGCGAATGGGTCCAGCGGCAGAACGGCATGCCCCATGCGATCTTTATCGAAGGCGGCTACGTCACCCCGCAGGACATCGCCAAGGCCCTGCCGGACAGTCAGTTCCGCGAGGTCAAGCCGGGCGTCTATCTGGCGCGCCTGCCGATCGTGGTGGCCGAGGGCGCGACCCTGCACGTGGGCAAGGACACCAAGGACCTGCGCCTGTCCCAGGAACGCGGCAGCTTCATGGTCAACGACGGCCAGCTGTTCTTCACCGACACCAAGCTCACCGCCTGGCGCGAAGCGGACAACGGCCCGGCCAGCTTTCGCAAGGCCGATGAGTTCCGCCCGTTCCTGGTGTCCTGGGGTGGCAGTGAGCTGTACATCTCCGGCAGCGTATTCACCAGCCTGGGCTACAGCAACAGCAAGTCCTATGGCGTCAGCATCACCCAGTACACCCCCGGCATGCAGGCCCGCCTCAAGCGGGCGGAACCGACCGGCTGGCTGATCGACTCGGAGTTCGTCGACCACTGGTACGGCTTCTACTGCTATGAAGCCGCGAACGTGGTGGTCAAGGGCAATACCTACCGCGACAACATCGTCTACGGCATCGACCCGCATGACCGCTCCCACGGCCTGATCATCGCCGAGAACACGGTGCACGGGACCAAGAAGAAGCACGGCATCATCATTTCCCGCGAGGTCGATGACAGCTGGATCATCAACAACAAGACCTACGACAACAAGCTCTCGGGCATCGTCCTCGACCGTAACAGCGTGCGTAACCTGGTGGCCTACAACGAGGTGTACCAGAACCACGCCGACGGCATCACCATCTACGAGAGTTCGGACAACCTGCTGTGGGGCAACAAGGTGTTGAACAACGCCCGCCACGGCATCCGCCTGCGCAACAGCACCAACATTCGCCTGTACGAGAACATCTCGGCGGCCAATGGCCTGACCGGCATTTACGGCCACATCAAGGATCTCTCCAACACCGACCGCAACGTCGCACTCGACCCCTTCGACACCGAAGTGTCGATGATCGTGGTCGGCGGCAAGCTCGCCGCCAACGGCTCCAGCCCGCTGTCCATCGACTCGCCGCTGTCCGTGGAGCTGTACCGCGTGGAAATGCTCGCACCGAGCAAAAGCACCGGCATCAGTTTCGCCGGCATCCTCGGCGAACGACAGGATGAAATTCTCGACCTGATGGTGCGCCGCAAACTAGCCGTACTCATCGACCCGGTCGAGAGTCAGGCCGAACTTCAGGATTGAGGGAATACAACGTGATCAAACGCCACTTCAATTTTCGCCAACTGGCCCTTGCCAGTGCCCTGCTGGGTGCTGCGGGTAGCGCCATGGCCGCACCGCAGTACCAGGTGCAGCGGGTCGGGCCACTGTGTCCGATCGCCCAGGACCCGAGCCAGTACAACACCAAGTACCTGAACTTCTTCACCGCGCTGGTGCAGGGCCAGGGTGACTGGCTGTTCCGTAGCGGCAACGACCTGCGCACCGATTTTGGCACCACGCCCGCCGGCTATCGCCAGTTCAAGCGCCTGCGCGACACCCTCAAGCGCAAGGGCATCGAGCTGATGGTGGTCTATCAGCCGACCCGCGGCCTGGTCAACCGCCAGCAGCTGACCGCGCAGGAGAAAGCCAGCTTCAACTTCGAGCTGGCCAAGCAGAATTACCTGAAGGCCGTTGCCGAGCTGCGCAAGACCGGCATCTGGGTCACCGACCTGTCGCCGCTGTTCGACGAACAGGACGTGGACACCGCCTACTACTTCAAGGCCGACCACCACTGGACGCCGGCCGGTGCCGCGCGCACCGCCGAACTGGTGGCCGAAACCCTGAAGCAAATGCCCGGCTTCGACGAGGCGCCGAAGCAGGAGTTCGCCAGCACGGTGACCGGTCTGCTAGGCAAGGCCGGCACCCTGCACAAGACCGCGGCCACCTTCTGCGGCACCACCTACGCCACCCAGTACGTCGAGCGCTTCGAGACCGAGCCGGTGGGCGAAGCCGATAGCGACAGCCTGTTCGGCGACGAGGCCGACCCGAAGATCGCCCTGGTCGGCACCAGTAACAGCGGCCCGGCCTACAACTTCGCCGGTTTCCTGCAGCAATACAGTGGTGTCGAAGTGCTCAACCGGTCGGTCAGCGGCGGCGGCTTCGACAGCGCCNTGCTGCAATACATGACCAGCAAGGAATTCCACGAAAACCCGCCGAAGATTCTCATCTGGGAGTTCGCCACCCATTACGACCTGGCGCAGCAAAGCTTCTACCGCCAGGCCGTACCGCTGGTGAACAACGGCTGCGCGGGCCGCCCGGCGGTGATGAAGAACAAGGTCACGCTCAAGCCCGGCTCCAACCAGGTNCTGGTCAACGGTGAGAACCAGCCACTGCTGGATCTGCGCGGTGGCGACTACCAGGTCGACCTGACCTTCAGCGACCCCGGCGTGCACAAGGCCAAGGCCACCCTCTGGTACCTGACCGGCCGCCGCGAGAATTTCAAACTCGAACAGAGCGACCGTGCCCCTACCGACGGACGCTATGTCTTCGAACTGCGCAACGATGCCGATTGGGCCGACCTCAATCTGCTCGCCCTGGACATCCATAGCCCGGAAAACATGCCGGCAAATCTCAGCGTCGAAGCAACCCTGTGCAAACGCCCCAGCGCTGGCGACAAAGCCCTCACGGCACAAGCCCAGTGAAGGCAATAGGAGGCACGATGAAACGCCCCATTTGGATACTCGCGCCCTGCCTGATCGGCGCGGCCCTGCTCGCCCAACCGTTATTCGCCGCCAGCCTGGTACCGCCGGCCGGCTACTACGCGCCCGTGCAGGTCACCGACAAGAAGGCGCAAGCCTGCCAGGCAACGCCAAAGCCCTACACCGACAAACTGGTGTTCCGCAGCAAATACGAAGGNTCNGGCAAGGCCCGCGCCACCCTCAACACCGACTCGGAGAAGGCCTTTCGCGACAAGACCGCCGCCATCACCGAAATGGAGCGCGGGATCAGCCAGCAGGTCATGCACTACATGCGCGATGGCCAGCCCGAGCTGCTCGACTGCACCGTGCAGTGGCTGAGCGAGTGGGCCGAGGCCGACGCCCTGCTCAGCAGCGATTACAACCACACCGGCAAATCGGTGCGCAAATGGGCGCTGGGCAGTCTGTCCTCCGCCTACTTGCGCCTGAAATTCTCCGAGTCGCAGCCGCTGGCCGCCTATCCGCAGCAAACCAAGCTGATCGAAGCCTGGTTCACCAAGATGGCCGAGAACACCGTGCATGACTGGAGCGATCTGCCGCTGAAGAAAATCAACAACCACAGCTACTGGTCCGCCTGGTCGGTGATGTCCACGGCCATCGCCACCGATCGCCGCGATCTGTTCGATTGGGCCGTGGCGCAGTTCCGCGTGGGCGCCAACCAGGTCGACGCCGACGGCTACCTGCCCAACGAACTGAAGCGCAGCCAGCGCGCCCTGGCCTACCACAACTACAGCCTGCCGCCGCTGATGATGATCGCCGCCTTCGCCCAAGCCAACGGCGTCGACCTGCGCAAAGAAAACCAGGGCGCGCTCCAGCGCCTGGCCGAACGGGTACTGGACGGGGTGAATGACCCCGACGACTTCGCCAGCAAAACCGGCGAAAAACAGGACATGGAAGACCTGAAGAAGGACAGCAAGTACTCCTGGCTGGCGCCCTACTGCACGCTTTATGCCTGCTCGGCCGACACCGAGGAACTCAAGCAGGAGATGGGCCCGTTCAAGACCTTCCGTCTCGGCGGCGATGTGACCCAGGTGTTCGATCCGAAGAAGCCGGACGGCGACAGCTGATGCTTGCGTAACAGCCATGGTGGGCTGAAGCGGATCGCCGTCCGAGCCCCCCTGAATACCGGCGTCTACGAACGATGAAACACCCTCCCGCTCGCGGGGGGAAAGGGGGGCTTGCGAGCCCCGGAAGAGTTGCTACTCAACGGAGATCTACGGATGGTCTTTTCATCCAACGTATTCCTGTTCCTGTTCCTGCCGATCTTTCTCGGCCTGTATTACTTGAGCAGTAATCGCTATCGCAACCTGCTGATCCTGATCGGCAGCTACGCCTTCTANGCCTGGTGGCGGGTGGATTTCCTCCTGCTGTTCGTCGCGGTCACCCTGTGGAACTACGGTTTCGGCCTGCGCATCTATCGCGCCNGCGTACGCAGCAAGGCGGCGCAACGCTGGGTGATCTGGGGCGTGGCCGGCAACCTGGCGACCCTGGGTTACTTCAAGTACGCCAACTTCGGCGTGGCGAACATCAACAAGGTGCTGGAAGGCGCCGGCTTCGAGCCGTTCCTGCTGACCCATGTGATCCTGCCGATCGGCATCTCCTTCTATATCTTCCAGTCGCTCAGCTACCTGATCGACGTGTACCGCGGCGACACCGANCCCACGGAAAACCTGATCAACTTCGCCGCCTTCATCGCCCTGTTCCCGCAACTGATTGCCGGGCCGGTGCTGCGCTACAAGGATCTCGCCGACCAGTTCACCGACCGCACCCACAGCCTCGACAAGTTCTCCGAGGGAGCCACCCGCTTCATGCAGGGCTTCGTCAAGAAGGTGTTCATCGCCGATAGCCTGGCCCCGCTGGTCGACCACATCTTCGCCCTGCAAGACCCCAGCACCGGCGACGCCTGGCTGGGCATGATCGCCTACACCGCGCAGCTGTATTTCGACTTCTCCGGCTACAGCGACATGGCCATCGGCCTGGGCCTGATGATGGGTTTCCGCTTTATGGAAAACTTCAACCAGCCCTATATCAGCCAGTCGATCACCGAGTTCTGGCGGCGCTGGCACATCAGCCTGTCGACCTGGCTGCGCGACTACCTGTACGTGCCGCTGGGCGGCAACCGCAAGGGCACCTTCAACACCTACCGCAACCTGTTTCTGACCATGCTGCTCGGTGGCCTGTGGCACGGTGCCAACTGGACCTTCCTGATCTGGGGCGCCTGGCACGGCATGTGGCTGNCCATCGAACGCCTGTTCGGGGTGAACGCCGCGCCCAAGGTGATCAATCCGCTGAAGTGGCTGTTCACCTTCCTGCTGGTGATGCTCGGCTGGGTGATCTTCCGCGCCGAGAACCTGGACATCGCCTGGCGCATGTACAGCGCCATGTTCAGCCCGGCGATCTTCAGCAGCCAGGGCTGGCAGCTCAGCGAACTGAANAGCGCCAGCGTCAGCGACCTGCAGGTTGCCACCCTGGTACTGGCCTATGCGGTCATGGCCTTTTGCGGCTTGCGCCAGTTCTACCGCCACAAGGCACTGGATGCCCGCGCCGATGGTCCGGCCACCGATCTGTCGCGCATGGTCAAGGCCGTGCCTGGCGATGAGCAGGGGCTGACCGTCGGCAGCGGCGGCGTGCTGGTGCAACAAGCCACCTGGAGCGCCGCCATGCCGCGCTACCTGGTACGTGNCGCGTTGCTGCTGCTGTTCTGCGCCTCGCTGTTGAAGCTCTCGGCGCAGAGCTACTCCCCCTTTCTTTATTTCCAATTCTGAATGAGGCCGAGCATGACGCGTCCATTACGCAAACTCTACGTCGCCCTGTTCCTCGGCGTGCTGACCCTGCTGCTGCTCTGGTCCATGCGCGGGGTCCTGAGTTACCAGGCCCCCAACCAGTTCAGNGTGCTCGACGGCAACCTGGCGAAGACCTTCGAGAGCCATTACGACAAGCAATTCCCGATCAANGAGATCGGCACCAACGTCTGGGCCGCGCTGGATTATGTGCTGTTCAACGAAGGCCGCCCCGGTGTGGTGATCGGCAAGCACGACTGGTTGTACTCGGATGAAGAGTTCAACCCGGTGGCCGATGGTCAACAGCACCAGCGCGACAACCTGGCGCTGATCCAGGGCGTACGCGAGCAACTGGCGCAACGCAATGTGCTGTTGCTGCTGGCGATAGTGCCGTCGAAATCACGCCTGTACCCGGAGCACGTCGGCGACAACCGCATCAGCAGCCAGCGCGAGGATCTCTATCAGCGCTTCCACCGCGAGGTGCGCAGCGCCGACATCGCCGCGCCGGACTTGCTCGCCACCCTGCAGGCCGAGAAGACCAGCGGTCAGCTGTTCCTGCGCACCGACACCCACTGGACACCACTGGGCGCGGACCTGGTCGCGCGCCAACTGAGTGAAACCGTAAACCGCTCGCTCGCCCTGAACGGCGAACCCCAAGCGTTCGTCACCGAGGCGACCAAACAGAAGCCACTGCTGGGTGACCTGACCAGCTTCCTGCCACTGGCGCCGCTGTTCGAGCAGCTGATGCCCGAACCCGACCAGTTGCAGCAGTACCAAACCAATGCGGCAGACGCGGCCGGCGGCAGCGATGCGCTGTTCGCCGACAGCGACATCCCGGTGGCACTGGTCGGCACCAGCTACAGCGCCAACCCCAACTGGAATTTTGCCGGTGCCCTGCGCCAACACCTGCAACGCGACCTGAGCAACCACGCCGAAAACGGCCAGGGGCCGATCGTGCCGATGCTCAAGTACCTGCAGAGCGACGAATTGAAGAACGCCACACCGCAGTTGGTGATCTGGGAATTCCCCGAACGCTACCTGCCGATGGCCAACGACCTCAGCAACTTCGATCCGGCCTGGATCGCCGAACTTAAAAGCAGCAGCAAGCAACGCCTGGCCAGCAGCACCAGCCATTGAATCGGCCCAGCGCTGGAAAGGCTTCACCCGAACATGATCAACAGATCATTTTGTTAAACCACATGGAGACTTACCCATGAACAGACAAACCAAATGCAGCTGGACGTCCTACGCCTGTGCCATCGCCCTGAGCCTCGGCGCCCTGCACGCCCACGCCGGTGAAGGTGGCCTCTACGCCCCAACCGCGCCCAAGGGATCGACCTTCGTCCGCGCCTATAACGCCGGCAACAGCGAACTGAGCGTCAGCGTCGGCAACACCGACCTGCGCGACATCGCTCCGCTGGGCTCCAGCGACTTCAGCTTCCTCCCGGCCGGCAGCTACAGCGCCAAGGTCGGCAGCAGCAGCCTGCCGGTGAAACTCGACGCCGACCGCTACTACACCCTGGTCAACCAGCCGGGCGCGGAACCCAAGCTGGTGGAAGAAGCCGCCTTCGAGAACAAGCAGAAAGCCCTGCTGCGGGTGCAGAACCTGTCTGACAGCACGCTCAGCCTGAAGACCGCCGACGGCAAGGCCGCGGTGGTCGACAAGGTCGCCCCGGATGGCAACGGCGATCGCGAAGTCAACCCGGTCAAGGTCAGCCTGGCGCTGTTCGACGGCGAGAAGAAGATCAGCGACCTCAAGCCCGTCACCCTGGCCCGTGGCGAAGTGGTCAGCCTGTACATCACCGGTAGCGGCAGCCAGCTCTCCCCGGTGTGGGTCAAGCGCCCAGCCAAGACCGACTAAACACCCGGACAACAGCCAAGATCGGCAATAGACCGACATGCAAACAGCGCCTTCATGAGGAGGCGTTTTGGAGTGATGCCCCCAGTGCTGTTCGTTCAGCCTGGGTAACCGGGCACCCCCCGCCAGCGGGCGGGACACGTCCAACCAAATGCATAAACGCTTTAGGAGTACAAACATGATTCCAGTAATTCTTTCCGGTGGCAGCGGCTCGCGTCTTTGGCCCCTCTCGCGCAAGCAGTTCCCCAAGCAGTTCCTCGCCCTCACCGGCGAAGACACCCTGTTCCAGCAAACCATCAAGCGCCTGGCCTTCGACGGCATGCAGGCACCCGTCCTGGTATGCAACAAGGAACACCGCTTTATCGTCCAGGAACAACTGCACACCCAGCAGTTGGCCACCCAGGCGATCCTGCTCGAACCCTTCGGCCGCAACACCGCGCCAGCGGTGGCCATCGCCGCCATGAAGCTGCTCGCCGAAGGCCGTGACGAACTGCTGCTGATCCTCCCCGCCGACCATGTGCTCGAGAACCAGCAAGCCTTCGAGAACGCCCTGGCGCTGGCCAGCAAGGCCGCCGAAAAAGGCGAGATGGTGCTGTTCGGCATCCCCGCCATCCGCCCCGAAACCGGCTATGGCTACATCAAGTCGGTAGCCGACGCGGCGTTGCCTGAAGGCGTGATTCGCGTGCAGTCTTTCGTCGAGAAACCCGATGAAGCCCGCGCCCGTGAATTCGTCGCCTCGGGTGACTACTTCTGGAACAGCGGCATGTTCCTGTTCCGCGCCAGCCGCTACCTGGAGGAGCTGAAGAAACACGACGCCGACATCTACGACACCTGCCTGCTGGCGCTGGAACGCAGCGAGGTCGAGGGTGACGTCATCAATATCGACGC
>C687J26845_10001673_pt1 | contig 13409 bp, 12 predicted proteins | sample RifCSPlowO2_12_FD_26845 | JGI IMG/M metagenome (IMG submission 26845) | reverse complement strand
TCAGGCAATGGATGGGGGCTGCTGCTGCCTGGGTGGCCGGCTTTTAAAACCGCAAGGCATCAAGGCTAGATGCTTTATGACCAAGAGATTCTAAGACGCCACTGAACTTTGCCTTTGTACCGGCAGTCAGACTCTACGAATGGCCCAGAAAGCCTTTCGATGCTCCTTGTTGTGTTAAGTGTTGGCAGATATCTGAACCCCGCCCTAGCGGTTCAGAACCTTAGACCCCGAGCTTCTCTCTCCCCATATGAGGCTCGGGGTTTTTTTTATGGCCTGCCATCCCTGGCCGCCACCCTGCGGGCCGTCGCTACGCGACGTTAAAAATTTCTCCTGGGAATTTTTTGTCCACCGCCGCGAATCAGGCCTCGGCTTCCTCACCGTCTGACAGTTCGAACTCACCCAGTTGCAACCATTCGGCCAGCACCGCCTGGGCTTCTTCGATGCCCTGGCGCTTGGGCGCGGAAAACAGCTGGATGCTCACCCGGTCGCCCCAACGCTTGCGGATGTCCTGCTGCACCTTGAGCAGCGCGGTCTTGGCGGCGCCGAAGGCCAGCTTGTCGGCCTTGGTCAGGAGGATGTGCATGGGCATCTCGCTGGCCGTCGACCAATCCAGCATCAGGATGTCGAACTCGGTCAGCGGGTGACGAATGTCCATCATCAGCATCAGCCCGCGCAGGCTTTCGCGGCTGCCCAGATAGGCTTCCAGGTGCTTCTGCCAGTGCAGCTTCAGGGGAATCGGTACTTTTGCGTAGCCGTAACCCGGCAGGTCGACCAGGCGCCGGTCATCGTCCAGGCGGAAGAAGTTGAGCAACTGGGTGCGCCCCGGAGTTTTCGAGGTGCGCGCCAGGCTGGCGTGGGTCAGNGTGTTCAGCGCGCTGGACTTGCCGGCGTTGGAGCGGCCGGCGAAGGCGACTTCGTGGCCCAGATCGTCCGGACATTGGTCGACCTTGGCGGCGCTGATCTGAAAGGTGGCTTGTTGGCACAGGCCGATAATGGGGTTCTTAGCTTGCATCAGGGTATCCGGTGAGGGCGGGCATTATGGAAATTGCAGGTGCGCAGCCCTTGCGACATTTGCGCACATCCTGCCGGGCGCCACGCGGCGCGGCAAGCGGCGTCGTTTCCGTTTCAGTGACGCCAGTATATAATGCCGCAGATTTTGTGTGCGCTTTGTCCCACTCGCAGGATAAGTGTTCATGGGAACGATTGAGAACCTCTGCCCTTAGAAGCAGCACGTTCCCCCTCCCTGATGAGGCCGATCTGATGAAAAAAATGCTGCTTGCCGCTGGTGTGTTGATGTTGTCGTTCAATAGCCATGCCGCCCAGGATCCCGAGGCTGTCTACGCTCGTACCTGTGGCGCTTGCCATAACGGCCAGCTGCCGACGGCGCCGCAAAAAGGCGACAAGGCTGCTTGGGAACCTCGCTTGGCCAAAGGCATGGACGTGCTGGTACAGAGCGTCACCAATGGTTTGAATGCCATGCCACCGCGTGGCTTGTGCATGGACTGCACCGCCGAGGATTACCAAGCCGTCATACAGTGGATGACCGAGTAAATCCGGCCCATAACTCTTTCTCTCTTAGCCGTAGTTGGATTAGTTGATGAATAAAATACTCGTGAGTCTGCTGTTGACCCTGGGCATCACCGGTTTGGCCCAGGCCGCTGGTGACGCTGCCGCCGGTCAGGGCAAGGTCGTCGTGTGTGGCGCTTGCCACGGTGCCGATGGCAACAGTGCTGCCCCGAACTTCCCGAAACTGGCCGGTCAGGGCGAGCGTTACCTGCTCAAGCAACTGAACGACATCAAGTCGGGTACCCGGCCTGTGGTGGAAATGACCGGTCTGCTGGATAACCTCAGCGACCAGGATCTGGCCGATATTTCCGCGTATTACGCCAGCCAGAAGATGAGCGTGGGCGCCGCCGACCCGAAACTGGTCGCGCGCGGTGAAGCATTGTTCCGTGGCGGCAAGTTGAACGAAGGCATGCCCGCCTGCACCGGTTGCCATTCGCCCGATGGCGCGGGTCTCGACGCTGCCGGCTTCCCGCAACTCGGTGGCCAGCACGCCGGTTATCTGGCCAAGCAGTTGACCGATTTCCGCGAAGGTAATCGGACCAACGACGGCGACAGCATGATCATGCGCGGCATCGCCGCCAAGCTGAGCAACAAGGATATCGAAGCGGTATCCAGCTTCATCCAGGGCCTGCACTGAGCCTTGTCGCGGGTGATGTAAGAACCTGCAAAGAAAAGGGTGGCTGCGGCCACCCTTTTTCGTTTGTCAGCCCGCTACAATGGCTGGAACCTGGCCCGCAGCGCAGAGTCTGATTTCCGACTCGTCGCTGGGCGACGCTTAGGTCATGGAAAGAAATAACTGCTACGTATTGCGCCGGATTTTCGTTTGCCTTCAAGGTAGGGTAAGGCGCGCATAGTCGTTCTCTGTAAGCTTTGCCGTAACGCCGAAGGCGGACGAAAAGACCAGCAAGACGTCGTAGTTATTTATTGACAGGCCCTTAACATCCAAGCAAGGAGTACCCCATGCGTAAACTGATCCTCGGCGCCGCCCTGGCCATCAGCAGCCTGTTCGCGCTGGCTGTTCAGGCAGAACCCGAAGCGGGCAAGAACTATGTCGAACTCGCCAGCCCTGTGCCGGTAGCCAAGCCCGGGCAGATCGAGGTGGTCGAGTTGTTCTGGTACGGCTGTGGGCATTGCTATCAGTTCGAGTCGACCATCAATCCGTGGATCGAGCAGTTGCCGGAAGACGTCAATTTCGTGCGCATCCCGGCCTTGTTCGGTGGCCTGTGGAACGTCCATGGTCAGGGCTTCCTCACCCTGCAAGCGCTGAAGGTGGAGCCTGCGGTGCATGCCGCCGTATTCGACGCCATCCACAAGCAAGGCAAGAAGCTGGCGACGGCAGAAGAAATGGCCGAGTACCTCGCCACCCAGGGGGTCGACAAGGACGCCTTTCTCAAGACCTACAATTCCTTCGGCGTGAAGAGCCAGATGGAAAAGGCCAAGAAACTGGCCATGGCCTACCAGATCAACGGTGTGCCGGTGATGGTCGTCAACGGCAAGTACCGTTTCGACATCGGCAGTGCCGGCGGTGCCAAGCAGGCCCTGCAGGTGGCCGATTACCTGATCGACAAAGAGCGCGCCGCGCAGTAGGCGGCCGCCACGAGCGCCGAGCATGCTGCGTCGTTGGTCGAGCAGCCGCCAGGTTGGCCTGTGTGATCCACAGGTCAACCCGCAGTGCACTGCGGCCAGCGATTGGCCCTGCGGCGGGCGCCTGCGCCTGCTCAGCTTCAATATCCAGGTCGGCATCAACACCCAGCGCTACCATCACTACCTGACGCGCAGCTGGCAGCACCTGCTGCCGCACAACGGCCGCGCCGGCAATCTGCAACGCATCGGCGATCTGCTGGCCGATTACGACCTGGTTGCCCTGCAGGAAGTCGATGGCGGCAGCCTGCGTTCCGGCTACGTCAACCAGGTCGAACACCTGGCCCACCTTGGTGCCTTTCCCTACTGGTACCAGCAGCTCAATCGCAACCTTGGCCGCCTGGCCCAGCACAGCAATGGCGTGCTCAGCCGGCTGCGCCCCAGCCTGCTGGAGGATCACCCGCTGCCNGGCCCGCGCGGCCGCGGCGCGATGCTGCTGNAAATTGGCGACGGCGAGGACGCCATCGTGGTGGTGATGATGCACCTGGCGCTCGGGGTGCGGACCCGCACCCGCCAGTTGGCCTATATCCGTGAATTGATCGGCGGCTACCGGCATCAGATCCTGATGGGCGACATGAACACCCACGCCAGCGACCTGCTGCTGAGTTCGCCCCTGCGCGACCTTGGCCTGGTGGCGCCGCAGATCGAAGCGACGTTCCCCAGCTGGCGGCCGCAGCGCTGCCTCGACCATATCCTGCTCAGCCCCGGCCTGGCGCTGGAGCGNTTCGAGGTGCTGGCCCTGCCGATCTCCGATCACCTGCCGGTGGCCGTGGAAATTCGTCTGCCCCAGGCGTTGGGCGGCCTGCAGCCGGCTGGGTCGGGCCTGCCCGCCCGCGACGATGCACAATGAACAACGACGCCCGGCGCTGGAAAGACAAGTACCTGGCCAGCCTCGAACAGCAGGAAGTCCTCGAGCGGCGCTGGGATGCCCGGGTCGATCTGCTGCGCCGGGGCCTGGTGCGCAGCAGCCTGGCGGCCGAGGGGGCCGATAAAGCGGTCGATCAGTGCATGCAGGATCTGCGCGAGATCTTGCGCCGCGACGATATGGATGCGGGACTCTCGGCGCTGATTCCGCGTCTGGAAAAAACCGTGCTGGACTCCGAACAGCGGCGCCAGCAGCGGGTCGGGCAGGTTGCCACTGCGCTGGTGGCGTTGGTGGACCAGTTGCTCGAACTGGACCTGCCGCGCGAAGTGCGCAAGCCGCTGAAAGACTATGCCAAGCAGCTCGCTAGCCGGGCCGCGCAGGTGCGCGAGCTGCCGCTGCTGCTGGCCGAGTTGAGTGCCCTGCAGCAGCAGGCGCTGGCGGTGCTGGGGCACGAGCAGGTCGAGCGTCCGGGCTTGCTCCAGCGCCTGTTCGCCGGTCGCACCGCGGCCATCCATGAGCAGTCGGCCGCGGCCGCATCCGTACCGCTGCCGCTGCCACAGCCGCTGCAGCCGGCGCTAGTGGCCTTGGCGGAGCAGGCGCCCGTTCGCCCCGTGGGCGAAGCAACGGCGGTTGCCGCCAGCCAGATCGCGGCGAACGCCGTCCACGCGCCGGCCCCGGTTGCGCCGGCAAGCGTGCTCGACAGCCTGCCGCTACCTGCCGGCCTGGTGCCGCCGGCGGCACAGCCGGGCTCCGCGGAAGAACCACTCGCGCCTGCCGATCCCGAGTACGCCCTGCCGGCGCCGCCAGAGCCCGGTTACAGCGCCATCGCCAAGCATGTCGAGACAACCCTGCTCGGCCTGCTGGATGAGTTGGCCTTGCCGGAGCGCCACCAGGACCAGGCCGACCTGCTGCGCGAGCGGATTCTGGCCGGACTGAATATGTATGAGCTGGTGCCGGTGCTGGACGATCTGGCCGTGCTGATGCTGGCCCTCGCCGATATCGGCCAGCGCGAGTTCGAGGGTTACCTCAAGCAGCTCAATGAGCGCCTGGCGACTTTCCAGGGCGGCTTGCAAGACGCCCACGCTGGCTACGCCGATTCGCTCAGCGCCGCGCGCGAACTGGATAGCGAGTTGCGCCAGCAGGTCGACGGTCTGCACAGCAGCGTGCAGCAGGCAACCGACCTGCACAGCCTCAAGGGGCTGGTGGAGAACCGCCTGAACGGTTTGCTCGGCACCATGGAGCAATACCAGCGCCAGCGTGACGAGCGTGAGCANCTGGTNGCCGGACGCCTGCAAACCCTGGTCGAACGAGTGGCGAACATGGAGCAGGAAGCCAAGGGTTTTCGTCAGCACCTGGAAGAGCAACGGCAGAAAGCCTTGCTCGATCCGCTCACCGGCCTGCCCAATCGCGCGGCCTGGAACGAGCGCCTGGCGCTGGAGTTGGCGCGCTGGCAGCGCTACGGCGGTGACCTGCTGCTGGCGGTGGTCGACATTGACCACTTCAAGCGGATCAACGACGAGTACGGCCACCTGGCCGGCGACAAGGTGCTGAAAATCATCGCCGGCGAACTGCACAAGCGCCTGCGCAAGACCGACTTCATCGCTCGCTTCGGCGGTGAGGAGTTCGCCCTGCTGATCCCGGCGACCCCCCTGGCCGGCGGCCTGCAACTGTTGGAAACCCTGCGTGCCGGCATCGAGGCCTGCCCGTTTCACTTCAGGGGTGAGCGGGTGACTATTAGCCTGTCGGCCGGGATCAGTGCCTTCGCCAGCGCCGAGCGCGGCGAGCAGGTATTCGAGCGCGCCGACCAGGCCCTGTACCGGGCCAAGCGCGGTGGCCGCAACTGCGTCGAGGCGGGCTGAGCAAGGCCTCAGGCCGCCTTGGGCAGGTAGGGCCGCCAGGTCTCGGGAATCTGTTCCAGGCGCGGGTAGTTGAGCNCCTCCAGTTGCCGTGGCGAGAGCAGGAACGGCGTGTGGCGCAAATGCTCGGGTACATGGCGCAGTTCCGGCAGCCAGAGGCTGACGTAGGTGGCGTCCGGATCGTATTGGCGGGCCTGGCGCAGGGCGTTGAAGGTGCGCTTGTGCCGCGGGTCAGAGCCGGCCCCGGCGAGGTAGGCCCAATTGCCCCAGTTGCTCGCCGGGTCGTAGTCGATCAGGTGTTCCTCGAACCAGGCGGCGCCATATCGCCAATCCTGTTGCAAGTCGTTGATCAGGTAACTGGCGACCACCTGCCGGCCACGGCTGGACATGAAGCCGGTGGCGGCCAGTTCGCGCATATTGGCGTCCACCAGCGGCATGCCGGTACGGCCCTGGCACCAGCGTTCGAAGCCTTGATCGAGGCGTTGCGGGGCATGCTCCGTGGCTTTCAGGCCGCCCGCCTTGAACAGCGCACTGCCGTGGCGAACCAGGGTCCAGCGAAAGAAGTCGCGCCAGAGCAGCTCCAGCCACAAGCAATAGGTTGAGTCGTTGCGCCCGTACTGCGCCTCATGACGGCGCAGCTCGGCCACCACCCGCCGCGCCGAGAGGCTGCCGTTGGCCAGCCAGGGCGAGAATTTCGACGAGTACTCACTGCCGATCATGCCGTTGCGCGTGTCTTTGTAGTGGCGCACGCCCAGGCTGTTCCATAGGTAATCGCGCAGGCGTGCCTGCGCCGCGGTTTCGCCGCCGGAGAACGGGAAGGCGCTGGCCGGCACGCTGAGCGGCTCGCCCAGGCCCAGCCGGGACAGGCTGGGCAGCACTTGCAGCAGCGCCTGCGCGCCGTCCGGCAAGGGCGGCAGNCGGTGGGGCGCGGGGCGGGGCTGGAACACGTGCAGGCGTTCCTCGAGCAGGTTCTTGAACTGGCTAAACACATGTGGCAGCTGTTCGAGGGCACAGGGCAGCTCATCCGCGTGCAACAGGTTGTTGCCGGGTGCTTGCAACAGGGCGACGCCGGCCAGCGCGTCTTGCACGCGGGCGAGTTGCGTGCGTTCGTCGGGGGCGATCTCCTCCAGGGTCAGCACCCGGTCCAGGCCGAGCTGGCTGACCAGCCGGGGGATCACCTGCTCTGGTGCGCCCGGCAGAACCAGCAGGTGCGAGCCGCGCTGGCGCAACGCGCCATCCAGCGCCACCAGACTCTCGAGGAGAAAGCGCGCCCGGTGCACGCCGAGCCGGCGGGTGCCGAAGGCGCAAGTCTGCAACTGCGCCGGATCGAAGACGAACACCGGCAGCAGGCACTCGGCATTCAGTCCGGCCTGCAAGGCCGGGTGATCGTCGAGGCGCAGATCCTGTTTGAACCACAGCAGTGCGCGCATGGTGGGTTCCTCGAGCGGCGGTCTGGCAAAATGGCCGGGTCACAGGTAATGGCGCAACGAGTGTGCAACTGCCGCCGATTCGCCTCACGCAGGCGTTTTGCCGACAGACTCAGAGGTTGTGAAAATATTGAACGCCGCAGCGGGCGTTTGCAGGCGACCGCAGTAGGCGAGAGTTTTTTCACAAGCTCTCATGCCTACTACAACATTAGACTGTCGCGACCTGTCGAGGAGTGCTGCATGGACATTTTCGGTATCGCGGTGTTGATCTTTCTGGTGACCGACCCGTTCGGCAATATCGCCATCTTTATCGCCGCGCTGAAGAACGTCGCGCCCAAGCGCCGGCTGTGGATCGCGGGGCGCGAGTTGCTCTGTGCCCTGGCCTTGCTCCTGCTGTTCCTTACCTTTGGTGACAAAGTACTCAGCGCCCTCGGCCTGTCGCGCGAGGCAACCGCGATTGCCGGCGGTATCATCCTGTTCGTGATTGCCATGCGCCTGATCTTTCCCGGCCCGCAGGGCGTGCTCGGCGATGTGCCGGACGGCGAGCCGATGCTGGTGCCGCTGGCCACCCCGGCGGTGGCCGGGCCCTCGGCGCTGGCGGTGCTGATGACCCTGCGCAATACCCATGAAGGGCCGCTCTGGGAGCTCTACCTGGCCGTCATCCTGGCCTGGGCGGCGACCGCCTTTATCCTGTTGCAGGCCTCGTTCCTGCAGCGTTTCCTCGGCCCACGCGGGCTGACCGCAGTGGAGCGACTGATGGGTATGCTGTTGATCATGCTCAGCGTCGACATGCTGCTGGATAACCTGCAAAGCGTGTTGCATATCCGCCCATGAGAGCCCTTTGTCTTGCCCTGTTGCTCACCCTGCTCGCCGGCTGTGCCAGCGGTCCGCGGGTCGACAACCGTTACACGGCGATCGGCCAGAACAGTCGGGTGCAGTACATCATCCTGCACTACACCTCGACCGATCTGCCGCGCTCCTTGCGCCTGCTGACCGAGGAAGAAGTCAGCAGCCATTACCTGATCGGCGATGCACCGCCGACCATCTACCGCCTGGTCGATGAAAACCGTCGTGCCTGGCACGTCGGCGACAGCCAGTGGCAGGGGCGCACCTGGCTCAATGGCACCTCGATCGGTATCGAACTGGTCAACCAGGGCTACTACGAGGGCCCCGCCGGGCGCTACTGGCAACCCTATGCCCCGGCACAGATCGACGCGCTGATCGAACTGCTCAAGGACATCGTGCGCCGCCATCAGCTACCCCCCGGCAGCATCCTCGCGCACAGCGACGTGGCGCCGCAGCGCAAGGTCGATCCGGGGCCGCTGTTCCCCTGGAAACGCCTGGCCGACGCCGGTCTGCTGCCCTGGCCGGAGGCCCAGGCCGTGGCGCAGCAGCAGGCCTTGTTCAGCCAGAGCCTGCCCACGGTGGCCTGGTTTCAGCAGCAGCTGCAGCGTCAGGGCTATCTGGTGCCCGCGCATGGCGAGCTGGATGAGGCCACGCGCAATGTGCTGGCCGCCTTCCAGATGAAGTACCGCCAGGCGCGCTACGACGGTGAGCCGGATGCCGAAACGGCGGCGCTGNTGCTGGTGCTCAACAGCCAGCCCTGAGCCATTGTGGCAACGACTATGTTGAGGACCCAGGGTAACCGAGCGGCGATCCCTACAGATTCGACCTGCGCCCTGTTGGCTGTTTGCACAACCGCCGAACGCTTGCCGGCGGCCTGAATCAGAGCGGCAGCTCCAGATAGAAGCGCGCGCCCTGTCCCGGTCGCGACTGCACGCCGATGCGCCCGCCGTGNAGNTGGGCGATCTCCTTGCACAGCGCCAGGCCGAGGCCGGCGCCGCCGGTCTTGCGGCCGACCTGGACGAACGGCTCGAATACCCGTGCCTGCTGGCTGTAGGGAATGCCCTCGCCATCATCCTCGACGGCCAGGATCACCCGCTGCCCCTGGCGTCGCGCCTGCAGGCGGATCTGCCCGTCGGCGTGGCTGTGGCGCAGGGCGTTGCCGAGCAGGTTGTCGAGGGCGCGCTCGATCTGCAGGCGATCCAGATCGAGCTCCGGCAGCACGCCACCGACCTCGACGCTCAGCGTGACCCCGCGCTCGGCGGCCTGGGCGGCGAAGCGCTGTTGCGCCTGCTGCAGCAGTTGCTCGAGGTCGCAGGGGCGCCTGTCGAGTTGTTGCAGGCCGTTCTGGTAGCGCGAGAAATTCAGCAGGTCGTTGATCAGCCGGAGCAGGCGGCGCATTTCTTCGTCGACGGTGTGCAGCAGCTTGCTCTCGCGCGCCTCGGGCGGGAAGTGCAGGCGTTCCTGCAGCAGGCCGAAGGCCATGTGCATGCCGGTCACCGGGGTGCGCAGTTCATGCGAGGCGCGCAACACGAATTCGCTGCGCACGCGCTCGAAGGCGCGCTGTTCGGTGACGTCGTGCAGCACCATCACCGCACCGTGAACCCGTTCGTCGCTGAGGCTGACCGGGGTCAGGCTGTAGGTCAGCAGCCGGACCTCGCCGTCGGCTTCAACCTCGAGGTCTTCCGGTGCCTGTTCCAGACCTTCGCCGCGCATGACCCGTTGCAACTGCTCGTCCAGCCCCGGGCGCTGCAGGGCCTGACTGATGCTCACCCCGCGCGGTTGGTCATACCAGCCGAGCTGGCGCTGGGCGACCTGGTTGAAGTGATCGAGCAGGCCGCTGCGGTCGAAAATCAGCAGGCCGTCGTCGATGCTGTCGAGTACCGCCTGCAAGCGCCGCTGCTCGGTGAGCAGGGTCTCGACCTCGCTGTTCTTGAAGCGTCGCAGCGACTCGGCCATCACGCCGAAACGCTGGCTCAGGGACGACAGTTCGGCGACCGGAGTAGACGGCAGATTGACCTGGAAATCGCCCTGGCTGATCCGCTCGACCGCCAGGGTCAGGGCCTCGAGCGGCTGGCCGAAATGCTGGGCGATGCTGTGTGCGGTGACGAAACCGAGCAGCAGCACGGCCACGCCGATCAGGCCGAGCAGCGCGGCAATCAGGGTGGCGCGCTCCTGCGAACTCTGTTCGGCGCTTTGCAGCGCGGTGAAATAACGCAATTGCACGGCATTGATGCGCTCGCGCAGGGCCTCCACCGACTGGCCGAAGGCGGCGGAGCCGAGCAACTCCTGGCGCACCGGCAAGGGTTTATCCAACAGCTGCTCATAGAGCGCGTAAGCGCGCTTGATCTCGCTCACGGCCTGACGGTCGCGGTCGTCCACGGCGCCTGCGCGGGTCTGCTCGAGCCAGTCGTTGAAACGGCGGTCGGAGGCCTGCAAGGCCTGGCGGTCGAGGTTTTCCGGCAACAGCAGGATCAGCTGCTTGCTCAGCTCCAGGCGCAGGCCAAGGGTGGCGTCGAGAATACTCAGGTTGTGGGTCATCGCCTGGTTTTGCGTCTTGGTCAGCTGCAGCACGCTGAACATGCCCAGCAGCAGGCCGAGCAAGGCCACGGTGATCAGCGCGCTGCTGTTGAGGAAGAGCCGGCTGCGCAGCTTCACAGGTTGAACTGCTTGCGNTTGCGGTACAGGGTCGAGGCATCGATNCCGAGGGTTTTGGCCGCCTGGTCGAGGGTTTCGCTGCTGGCCAGTACGGCGCTGATATGGGCTTTCTCCAGCTCTTCCAGGCTCATCGCGCTGCCGATGCGCAGGCCGTTGCCGTTCGGCTGCTCGCCGAGACCCAGGTGGCTGACCTCGACCAGCGGCTGGGTGCAGATGATGCTGGCGCGTTCGACTACATTGCGCAGTTCGCGAATGTTGCCGGGCCAGGCATAGGCCAGTAACGCCGCGCGCGCCGCATCACTGAAACCCCGCACCGGGCGGGCATATTCCTTGACGAAGCGGGCGAGGAAACGGTCGGCCAGCGCCAGCAGGTCTTCGCTGCGCTCGCGTAGCGGTGGCAGCTTGAGGGTGATGACGTTGAGGCGGTAGAGCAGGTCTTCACGAAACTGACCGTCCTTGACCATGTCGTCAAGCATGCGATTGGTGGCGGCGAGGATGCGTACGTCGGCCTGGCGCGTCACCGGGTCGCCGACCCGTTCGTATTGCTTGTCCTGGATGAAACGCAGCAACTTGGGTTGCAGGGTCAGCGGGAAGTCGCCGATCTCGTCGAGGAACAGGCTGCCGCCGTCGGCCTGATTGACCCGGCCGCGGGTGCTTTCACTGGCGCCGGTGAAGGCGCCGCGGCTGTGACCGAACAGTTCGCTTTCCATCAGTTCGGCGGTCAGCGAGGGGCAGTTGATGGTCACGCAGAATTTTTTCGCCCGCCGGCTCCAGCCATGAATGGCCTGCGCCAGTTCACCCTTGCCGGTGCCGGATTCGCCGAGAATGAGGATATTGGCGTCGGTAGCGGCGACCTGGCGCGCGGTCTCCAGGATCGCCATCATCGCCGGGTTGTTCGAATCGAGATCCTGCTTGCTGTTGCGCACCTGGCCTTCCAGCGCTTCCAGGCGCGTGGACATGTGGCGCATTTCCAGCTGCTTGGCCGCCGCCACGCGCAGTTGCTCGGGGCTGCAGGGTTTGACCAGGTAATCCGCCGCCCCGGCCTGGATGGCGTCGACCGCGGTATCCACCGCCGACAGGGCGGTGACTATCACCACGTGCATCCAGGGCGCCTGCACACGCATCTGCGCCAGTACGTCGAGGCCGTTGTCCTCGCCCAGGCGCAGATCGAGGAAGCACAGGTCGAACACCTGGCGTTGCAGCAGCGCGTCAGCCTGACTGGCGCTGTTGGCCGTGGCAACCTGATGGCCGGCGTCCTCCAGGCAGTAACGGAAGGTGCGCAAGATCGCCGCTTCGTCATCGACCAGCAGGATGCGCCCGCCCGGTTGTGCTGCGTCCATGTCCATCTCCAGAGGCTGACTATAAGGATTAGTCCCAGCGATTTCGTGCAAGTTGCATGACCAGTATGCGGCGATCTTGCAAAGTGCATGCTGGCGCTTTTGAATCTAGTTAATAAGATATTGATATATAACGGTTTAATTTAATTAAATGGGCTGGCACAAGCTCTGCAAGAGTCCACTCACACATAGCTGCCGCAGGTGGCTCGTAAGTGGATTCGATAGGAGTACTGCCATGCATCAGTTGAAAACTCTGGCCCTGGCCACCGCGACCGCCAGTCTGTTCGCCTTCATGCCCTTGGCGGCCTACGCCGAGCAGGGCGACCTGAGCAGTCAGCTCACTGAAGCTCGTCAGGAAGGCTCGATCTGGACGGCGTTCGCCCTCAACCGTCACCTCAGTCCGTTCAAGATCGATGTGGATGTCGAGAACGGCAGCGCGCTGCTCACCGGCAGCGTGGAAACTGCTGTCGAGCGTGATCTTGCCGAGCAGGTCGCGTTGGGCATCGAAGGGGTGAACAAGGTCGATAACCAGCTGCAGATCGATCCGAAGATCGAACCCACGGTCAGCAGCGAACCGACCCTGGCGCAGCGTTTCGATGACGCCACCCTGGTCGCCACGGTGAAATCCAAGCTGCTGTGGAATCGCAACACCGAAGGCCTGGACATCAAGGTGACCAGCGACAACGGTGTGGTGACCCTCACTGGCAGTGCCCAGACTGCGGCGGCCAAGGAACTGGCCGGGCGCCTGGCGGCCAATACCGAGGGCGTACGCCAGGTGCATAACCAGCTGAGCGTCAGCGCCGGCGACACTACGGCGGCAAAAGCGCAGAACGTCGCGACTGATGCCGGGGCGGCAATCAGCGATGCCTGGATCACCAGCAAGGTCAAATCCAGCCTGCTCTACAGCCGCAACGTCGACGGCCTGAATATCTCGGTGGCGACCAAGGCCGGTCAGGTCACGCTCGGCGGCAGCGTGCAGAGCGAGGCCGAGAAGCAACTGGTCATCGAGATCGCACGCAGCATCCGCGGCGTACAGGCGGTGGAAGCCGCGGGTCTGAGCGTCACGTAATAAAGCTTGCCCGCCGGGCGTGATCGCCCGGCTCCGTCCGGGTTGTGCGCCGGTCGAACGCCTGGGTAAACCCAGGCAGTCGACCTAGCCAGCCGCAGGGATGCCCTCTTCGACCCTCGTGCAAAATGCCCGGCGGCCAGCTAGGGG
>C687J26845_10001667_pt1 | contig 13429 bp, 14 predicted proteins | sample RifCSPlowO2_12_FD_26845 | JGI IMG/M metagenome (IMG submission 26845) | reverse complement strand
GCGAGAATCGCGGTCTGCTTGACTTCCTCCACCGTGGTGGCGATCTCGCTGATGGCGGTGGCGGTTTCCTGGGTGCTGGCGGCCACCTGGGTGGTGACCGCGAGGATCTCCTCACTGGAGGCGGCCAGCACCGAGATGCTTTCGTTCAGCTCCTGCACCAGCTCGCGCAAATACTGGCTCATCTTGACGAAAGCCTGGGCCAGGCGGCCGACCTCATCCTGGCGGGTACTGCCGCTGATCTCGCGGGGGATCTCGCCACGGCCGATCTGCTCGGCCCAGCCGGTCAGGCGCGCCAACGGCTGGGCGATATGCCGGCTGAGCAGCCAGGCCAGCAGGGCACTGCCGAGCACCAGCGCCAGGCCGAGTTTGAACAGCAGGTCGCGCTGGGCCTGCAGCGCGAGATGGGAGCGCTCCAGCCCCTGTGTGACCCGTTGCTCGGCCAGTTCGCTCAGCTGTAGGCCCAATTCGTCGATCTTGTTCGACCGCTCGCTCTGGGCGCCCCGATACAGGCTGCGCGCCTCCTGATTCTGGTCGGCGCGGATCAATGGCAGCAATTGGCTGTCACGAACCTGGGTGAAGGCGCTGCGGACTTCTTCCAGCAGATCGAGGATGGTCTTGGCCTCAGTGTCGCCCGCCATCGCCTCGCGCAGGCGCTTCACCAGCTCATCGTTGAGTCCGGCGCGGCGGCGGATCTCGGCCTCATGTTGCTCCAGCTCGGCTCCAGGGCCGGCATTCATGGCCAGCAGCACGCTGGCGCGCGCGGCGGCGATATTGACGCGCAGCTCCTTGATGTCGGAAGCCCGCGCGTAACTCTGCTGAAACAGCAGCGCCTCGGCTTGCTGCAAGGCGACGAAGCGCTCCAGGCTGATATACAGCAGGCTGCCGAAGCCCAGAATCAACACGCCGAAAGCCAGCATCAACTTGCTGCCGATGCGCAGGCTCATCACATTGCCAGTCATGCTTGTCTCTCCTTGTGCCTATTTATGGCTCCGTACTCGTTAACTGTTGCGCCAAGTTGTAGCGCTTGGTAGCACGTAGGGTGGGCTTTAGCCCACCAAGGCCCTTACGTCCTGATGCGGTGGGCTGAAGCCCACCCTACGTTTTGCGTTCAACACGTAACTGGTACAGAGCCTTATTCATCGGCGGCGATGCGCAAGCTGGGGTCGCCCAGCAAGCGTGCGCCATCCAGTACCGTCCACTGCTCGGTTGTGACGCCGAGCAGATAGCTGGCGCGCACTCCGGAAAGATTGGCCAGCCCGCTTTGCAGGCTGTCGCGTTTGATCTGCACTATTCCCTCTACCCGGTCGATCAGCAGGCCGAACTCCATCTGCGGGCCCTGCAGGATGGCCAGAAAGTTTTTGTCCGACAGCCCGGCGATTGGCAGCTCGAAAAACACCCGCAGGTCGAGCACCGAGACGATATGCCCGCGCACATTGACTATCCCCAGCACGAAGGGCGGGGTATTGGGCAGCGGGGTGAACTGCGGCAGCGGCAGGACGCTGGCAATATGTTCGGTTTCGATGGCATAGACCTCGTCGCTGAGCTTGAAACACAGCACCTCAAGCCAGGCGTCCGGGTCTTCTTGGGTTACGTTTTTGGCCCATTCGCGGGTGCGTGCCTGCAGGCGCGCCTCGCGTTCCTGGGGGGCGATGGCGAAGCCCGCGTCGATGCGCCGCTCGAACTCGGTGAGCCGTTCGCGGATCAGGTCCCAGCGTTGCTCGTTGGCGTTTACTGGCTCGGGCATGGGTTGCGGTCCTCGACTAATTGTTCACAAAGCCGCAGTAATTGGCCGCAACTGAGGCCGTCGCCCTCTGCTAGCAACGCCTCCCGGGGGTGCTGCTGGAGCAGTTGCCGGCAGATCTGCAAGGCTTTGTTACTGGCACTCAGGCGGCCTTCGCTACGCAGCAGCCGGGCCTGGTGAAAGTGCGCCAGGATAAAATTCGGGTCCAGGTAGAGGCTCTTTTGCAGTGCCACCAAGGCGACCTTGGGCGTGTCGTTTTGCTGCGCCAGCAGGGCCATCAGCCAGTACGCGGTGGCGCAATTGGGTTCGAGCAGCAGGGCGCGCTGCAGCCAGTCTTCGGCCTCTGCGCTGTGCTGTTGATCGGCACAACTGCGGGCCATCAGCAGGCAGGCTTGAAGTTTTTGCGCCTGGCTCAGGCCGGCGCAGGCCAGGTACTCAAGCAGGGCTTGTTGGGCTTGTAGGTGCTGGCCGCTGGCTTGGGCTTGTCGCGCCAGTTGCCAGAGTTGCGCGTGGGCAGGCAGCGTGCCGAGTGACGGCTCGGTCGGGCAGTTGCTGGCGGCGGGCGGTTGCGTGGTTGAGCGTGGTGCGAGGTTGCCGCGGGGCGCTGGAATGCTGCTTGGCGCATGGCGCGTGGCCGTGGTAACGCTGGCCGGTGCTGGTGTACGCGGTTGCGGCCAGACCAATGGCGGGGCCGCGCTTGGCAGGTTTGCCAGTCGAGGGGCGGGCAGGTGGCTGTTGGCATTCAGCGCGTAGTTGCAGCCGGCCCAGAAACCGCTAAGGCCGGCCTGGGTGGCGATACCGGCTTCGACGGCGCTGAGCAACAGCAAGCCGTCGCTGGTCAGGCAGCTGAGCAGGCGGCGCAGGGTGACGGCCGCCCGCTCCGGCGAGAAGTACATCAGCACGTTGCGGCAGAGAATCAGGTCGACCTCGCTCAGGCCCTGCGCGGGATCGGGCAGCGGGCCGGTGGCCAGGTTGTGCTGGAGGAATTGGATGCGCTCACGCCACTGCGGCCGCACTTGCCAGAGCCGGCCCTTGGCTAGGAAGTAGTGCTGGCGAAACTCCTCCTCGTTACTGCGGAAGGCATTCTGGCCGTACTCGGCCTGTTTCGCGTGGCTGAGTGACTCGGCATTGAGGTCGCTGGCCAGCACCGTCAGTGACCAACTGGAGCGCTCTGCGCCGAGCAGCTGATCGAGCAAAAACAGCAGGCTGTAGGCCTCTTCACCTGTGCAGCAGGCGGCGCTCCAGACGCGCAAATAGCGCTGCCCGGCCCGGCGGCGGCGCTCCAATAATGGGCTTAAATATTCGCGGGCCAGCCAGTTGAGGGCTTCGGCATCGCGGCGGAAATAGGTTTCGCCGACGGTAAACGCGGGGGTCAGCGCCTGGATGCGGGTCTTGTCCCAGTCGGCGAAGGCCTGGGCCTCCAGCCATGCTGGCAGGTCGGTTACCGCCTGTTCGGCGGCCAGCAATTTGAAGCGGCGCAGTAGGTCTGCGCTGCGCTCGCCGGAGAAGTCCGCGCCCAGGTGCTGGTGGACCTTGCTGATCAGCACCTCGAGCACGCGTGGCGAGCACGGCAGCTCAACCAGGCTCATGGGCGCTCCCGTGGGCGGCGAGCGCGGCGGCCAGATGCTCTTCATCCGCGTCGCTGAGCACTTGCTCGACATCCTGGATCAGTAGGAGGCCCTCGGCGGTGCGCATCACGCCTTTGAGAAAGCTCGATGGCACCTGCGGATGGGGGGCCGGTGCGAAGTCTTGGGCGGCGCAACTCTGTACGGTTTCCACCGACTCGACCGGAATTAGCAGCTCGCGGCGCTGGGTCTTGAGCCAGAGGAAGGGCTGCCACAAGGTGCTGGGAGCCGCCGGCCAGGCGAAGCGCTGGGCCAGATTGACCACCGGCAGTAACCGCCCATGCACGTTAACCAGGCCGAGCACCGTGTTCGGCGCCCCTGGCAAGGGCGTGCAAATGAGTGCCGGCAGTACCCGCACGACTGTGTCGAGAGCTACCGCGAGGTGTTGCCCAGCCAGCCAAAAGGGCAGCACTAGGTATCTATCCATAGATATTTCCAGTTACCGCGAGTAATTAGCGTTTACCTTAGTTCAGTGTTCGCTCGCGTCCAGTATTGTGTTTCGCTGGCGCTGGTATTCCGGCGCGCAGCGGTGGCGTCAATTGCCGGCATGGCGTTGCCGCGCTGGACCAACGCTTGGGCGGCCAGCGGCACTATTTTTTTTCGGGCTGGGGGCGGGCAGGGCTGTGCGGGGCTGGTTAGCGCCCGCGCAGTGGCCAGTTAGGTGCGCTTAGAAGCGCTCGGCGATGATCCGGAAGGGATAGTTGCTGGGTGTGTAGCCGCCGATTTTGCGTTTAGGCAGTTTGATTGGTTTTTGCGCCGGCAACTCCTGATAGGGAATATGCGCCAGCAGGTGGTTGATGACATTCAGCCGCACGCGCTTCTTGTCTTCCGAGAGCGCCATATTCCAGGGCGCCCAGGAGGTGTCGGAGGCGGCGAACATGTCGTCGCGGGCCTTGGTGTAGTCGTCCCAGCGGTTGTACGACTTGATGTCCATGGCCGTCAGCTTCCAGGTCTTGCGCCCATCGCTGATGCGCCCTTCAAGGCGGCGGCTTTGCTCCTCGGGACTGACCTCCAGCCAATACTTGAGCAGGATAATCCCGGACTCGACGATGTTGCGCTCGAACAGCGGCACGGCCTCGAGGAACTTCTGGCTTTGCTCTTCGCTGCAAAAGCCCATCACCCGTTCAACGCCGGCGCGGTTGTACCAACTGCGATCAAAAATCACCACTTCACCGGCGGCCGGCAGGTGCTGTATGTAGCGCTGTATGTACATCTGGGTTTTTTCCCGCTCGGTCGGCGCTGGCAGTGCCACCACCCGAAACACTCGCGGGCTGACTCGCTCGGTAATGGCCTTGATGGTGCCGCCTTTGCCGGCGCCATCGCGGCCTTCAAACACCACTATGACTTTCAGACCCTTGGCCACCACCCACTGCTGCAACTTGACCAGTTCAATGTGCAGCAGCTCCAGCTCGCGCTCATAGTCCTGGCGACCCAGCTTGACGCTCTTGTCCGGTTCAGTTGAGGGCTTGGGGTGTTTTTTCTTGTCTTTGCTCATCTGCGCTCCATTCGTTCAAGTGTGGGCCGCCTGTTGCGGTCACTGTTGCCGTGAGTCAGGGCTGGCGGTGTTCGGCCCACTTGGCTGGCGTCGGCTGCCAGCCTTGCAGCAGGGTCAGCAGTTCCTTGGCACTGCTACTGCTTTGCAGCATAGCGCGGTGCTCGGAACGGACAAATCCTTCGCCCACCAGATGATCGAGAAAGCTACAGAGTTTGCCGAAAAAACCATTGACCTCCAGCAAGCCTAACGGCTTTTGGTGGTAGCCCAGCTGGGCCCAGGTCCAGACTTCAAACAGCTCCTCCAGGGTGCCCAGGCCGCCGGGCAGGGCGATAAAGGCATCGCTGAGTTCGGCCATGCGTGCTTTGCGGGCGTGCATGCCGTCGACCACTTCCAGACGGGTTAAGCCGTTGTGGCCGATCTCTGAGCGCTCCAGGCTCTGCGGGATGATGCCGATCACTTCGCCGCCGGCGGCTAATGCGGCATCCGCGACTAGGCCCATCAAACCGACCGCGCCTCCGCCATAAATCAAGCGAATGCCCTGGGTGGCCAGGGTGCGCCCGAGCGCCACTGCCGCCTGGGCATAGATTGGATTGCTACCGCTGCTGGCGCCGCAAAAGACGCAGATAGAACGTAACGACATGCCGGGCTCCTGAGGGTGGTCAGGGCTCAGACTAACGGGTGTCGGGAGCCCCACCAAGGGCTTCGCGGCGTGCTCAGGTTTTGGGTTTGCCCAGACCTTGCCAGTGCTTGCCGCCGATCATGATAAAGCGCAGCTGCTCGGTGATTTTCGCTTCGGCGGTCAAGTGCGCCGGTAGTGAGGCGGGCGGCGGGTCGATCAGCTCGGGCAGGGTGGCGAACACGGTTTTCACCACCAGGTCGGCGAGCACGTCCATGGCCGCATCATCGAGGTGCGGCATCTTGCTCATCAGTTTCAGGTCGGCGGCCAGGTCATCGGTAATGCGCTGGCGCAGGGCACTGAGAAACTGGCGCACCGGTTGCGAGCCACCGTATTGCTCGCGGGCGAGAAACAAAAACTGGGCACGGTTACTGGTCACCGAGTCGATGAAGATCCGAGCGCTGGCCTCGATCATCCCGCCCAGTTCGAACTCGTTGCGGCGCACCGCGCGTAGGGTGTCACGAAAGGTCTCGCCGACCTCGGCCACCAGCGCCAGGCCCAGTTCGTCCATGTCGTGGAAGTGCCGGTAAAAGCCGGTGGGCACTATGCCGGCCAGACGGGTGACCTCGCGCAGGCTCAGGCTGCCAAACCCGCGGCCGCCGTCCATCAGGCTGCGCGCGGCGGCCATCAAGGCTTGGCGGGTTTGCAGTTTTTGTTCGGCGCGGGGCGAGGACATGGTCGGTGGGCTTCCTTGGCAAGGCCAGCACTCTACCAAAAGCACGCGCGCAGCGTCGAACCCATGGCGGGTCGCCAGAGTAATTAAGTGAACAGTTGTTGACTGAAACTCAGGGCTTCTGGCATTTTAGTGAACAATTGTTCACTGAGATTGCAGTTATGGCTTTAATTCCCTTGGCATGGGCGCGCGCCGCCAGCGGGCTGTTGCGTCCAATGCGGGCGCTGGTGGCCCAAGCCTGGTTGCGCGAGGCGGATGTCGATCTGCTGCTGCAGGTGCTGCATCCGGCGTGGCGCCTGAATCGGGTGCTGGCCCAGGTCGAGGGGCGCGAATGGGTGGCCGAGGACATGCTGGCGCTGACCCTGCGCTGCAACGGCAATGCCGGCGCCTGGCAGCCGGGTCAGCATCTGCAACTGTTGCTCGAGCAGGCCGGGGTGCGCCTCAGCCGCAGTTACAGCCTGACGGCGGTGCATGGCGATGGCCGGATCGAACTGGCGATCAAGCGCCAGCCGGGCGGGCGGCTGTCCAATTATTTGCTCGATCATTTGGCCGTTGGCCAGGTGCTCGAACTGGGCCAGGCCAGTGGCAGCCTGCAGTGGCCGCGGACGGCGGGTGCGGGCGTGCTGTTACTGGCTGCCGGCAGTGGTATCACGCCCTTGCTGGGCTTGCTGCGCCAGGCCTTGGCCGAAGGATTCAGTGCGCCCGTGACCTTGCTGCATTACGTGCGCAGCCGCAGTCAGCGGGCCTTCAACCGCGAGTTGCAGGGCTTACAGCTGCTGTACCCGAACCTGCGGGTGCGCTGGGCCATCAGCGCAGAACCAGCGACGCTGGATGAGTTGTCCGGGCGCTTTCAGGCCAGTCATCTAACCGGCTTGCCGGGCTCCAGCGTGCTGGTCTGCGGGCCCTACGGTTTTGTCGCCAGCGTGCGTCAACAGTGGGCCGGCGAGTTGCAAAGCGAGGCCTTTAGCCTGCCGCCCGCCGCGCCAGCTGCGGGCTTGCAACCGTTGCAGCTGCAGTTTGCCCGCAGCCAGTTGCGGGTCACCGGTGACAACGCCAGCAGTCTGCTCGTGCAGGCCGAGCAGCATGGCTTGCGGCCGGCCCACGGTTGTCGCCAGGGCATCTGCAGCAGTTGCACCTGCACCCTGGTCAGCGGCGCGGTGCGCGATTTGCGCAGCGGCGGGCTGTTTAGCGAGCCGGGGCAACCCATCCGTATCTGCGTCAGCGTCCCCCAGGGCGATGTAGTGGTCGATCTCTAAAGGGAGTGAGTCATGCGTCAAGATCGCGAGCTTTCCACCGCCGAGCAGGCTGCCTTCGGCGCCGAACTGGACGCCCTGCGCGCCGCCACCTTGGCCGATTTGGGCGCGGCCGATGCGCGCTATATCCGCCGCATTCGCAGCCTGATTCGCGGCTGCGCCCTGGCTGGGCGACTGTTGCTATTGGCCGGTTGGTTCCCGCCGACCTGGCTGCTCGGCACCCTGCTGCTGGGGCTGGCGAAAATTCTCGAAAACATGGAGCTGGGCCACAACGTCATGCACGGCCAGTACGACTGGATGAACGACCCAGAATTGGCCGGGCGCAGCTATGAGTGGGACATCGCCGGGCCGGGGGATTTCTGGCGGCACACCCACAACCATATCCACCACACCTACACCAACGTGCTGGGCATGGACGACGACATCGGCTACGGCGTGGTGCGGCTGTTTCCCGAGCAGCGCTGGAAGCCGTACTACCGCTGGCAGCCGCTGTGGGTGACGATTCAGGCGCTGCTGTTTCAGTACTCGGTGGCGGTGCAGCACCTGCAGCTGGATCAGTACTTCAAGGGCAGGCTGAGCCGGGATGAGCTGCGCCCGCGGCTGAAACAGTTCAACGGTAAAATCGCCCGTCAGTGGGCCAAGGATTACCTGTTTTTCCCGCTGCTGGCGCTAGTGCTGGGGGCGAATGCCTTGGCGGTGCTGGCCGGCAATGCGGTGGCCAATCTGATTCGCAACCTGTGGACCTTCGCCATCATCTTCTGCGGCCACTTCACCGAGCAGGCGGCGGTGTTTAACCGCTCCGAGCTGGAGGGCGAAAGCCGTGGCCATTGGTACCTGCGGCAGATGCGCGGCTCGAGCAATCTGGAAGGCGGGCGGCTGTTTCATATCCTCACTGGCAACCTCAGCCACCAGATCGAGCACCACCTGTTCCCCGACCTGCCGGCGCGCCGTTATGCCGAGCTGGCGGTGGCGGTCCGCGAGATCGCCCAGCGTTACGGCCAGACCTACAACAGCGGCCGCTTCGCCGCGCAGTTCGGCTCGGTGCTCAAACGCATCTGGGTCTATCGCCTGCCCAATGCTGGGCAGCCGGCTTAGCCAATGGCCATGTGATCGTTATGCGTTGCGCTGAGGACTGACAGGGTTGCGGCGTTGGGTTTTGCGTAGGGTGGGCTTTAGCCCACCAAAGTTGCGCGGCTCAGAGGCGGTGGGCTGAAGCCCACCCTACAAATCGGTCTGCCGCTGTGAGCGGCTGCATGACTGAATAAATTAGCTTTTCCAGACTTTCGGCACGGCCATCAAGGCCAGACCTATGGCCCAGAGCAGCCAAGGGTCGCTGATAAAGTATGGATAGCCGATCAGCGCTATACCGCTAAAGAAGGCGGCCTGCCGTTGCTGCTTCTTGCCGTAGATCAGATAGCCGACGCCGATTGAGCCGAACAACAGGCCGCTGAGCAGGGTTGCTGTGCTGTCCATGAATGGCCTTATTGCTGCTGGCTTTCGAGGTTTTGCAGGCGTTGCTCGTTAAGGGCGTTGGCTTGCTCGATCTGCTGTTTGAGTTGCTGCGTTTGCTGTTGCAGTTGTTCGGCCTGCTTGGCTTCCAGGCTGGCCACCGCGGCGGTTTCGCCCAGGCCACAAGCGCTGAGGCTGGCGAAGGTTAATAAGCAGATGGCGAGACGCAAGCTGTGCATGGCAGGTTCCAGAACTATGGTGAAGGAATGGCTAGTGTAGGGCGGCCTTGGCGCCGCCTGCCCGGCAATTTTGCGACCGTGCGCCGAACTGTGACTAAGCGCCGATTAACGCTGCATGGCCATGAGTAACGCTTACATTCGCCAGATCAACAGCGTCGAGGCGCGCCAGTCATGTAGCTCGATCTGCTCGCTGGGCGCGACGCCGGGGATGGCGAAGCTGTTGCTGATCAGCAAGGCGTTCGGCTGCATCTCGGCGCGGGCCTTGAGCCAGAGTCTGGCCATCGGCGCCGGCGACAGAAAGCAGTAGACCACGTCGTAATCGGCCAGCGGCTGTTGCCACAGATTGCGGTAGCGGATCTGGCAATTGGGCCGCAACAGGCAGCGCAGCCAGGCCAGAGCGAACACCAGTGGCGCGGTCTCGACCCCGACAAACTGCGCCCGTGGGTAGCGCCGCGACAGCTGATAGAGACTGCCGGCCAGGCCGCTGCCCAGATCGATATAGCGAAACTCGGGGGCCAAGGAGCGCAGCAGTTTGTCCAGCTCGGCAATGCTCTGTTGCCCGGTCAGATACAGCGGCACCCGCTCGCGCAAGCTGTTCCAGTTCAGCAGCAAGAGCAGCACGAAGGCGCCGAGCAAGGCGCTGGGCGGCAGTTGTTGGCCATTGAGCAGCAACAGCGCCGGCACAAACAACAGATTGATCGGCAGCCACCAGCTCGGCAACTTGAGCCGGCGGCCCAGCAGCGCGGCCAACAGCCCTTGCAGTAACCCGGCGGCGATTGGATGGGGGCGATAGGCCCAGAAGGTATGGGCGGCGATGGCCAGGAGCAACACCAGTAAGCCCGCCCCCAGCTGCGCCAAGAGTGCGCGCAGGGCCGGGTGGTGCAGGGCGGGATGCTGGTGCAGTGCTGTCATCGGGCGGGTCCGCTGTGGATGGCGGCATCCTAGCATCTAAGACTGCCGGGTAAGCGTGGCGAAACACAGCGAACCCGCGCCCCAAAAGCAGCTGCTAGCCGTAGCGTTTCTTGGCTTCAATGGCCAGGCCGCTGCCGATGCTGCCGAATACGTTGCCCTCCACATGCCGGGCGTTCGGTAGCAATGCGGCGATCTGTTGGCGCAGGGCCGGGATGCCGCTGGAGCCGCCGGTGAAGAACACCGTGTCGACTTGCGCCAGGGTGACCCCTGCCTTGTTCAGCAATTGCGCGACGCTGTCTCTTACCCGCTCCAGCAAGCCGTCGATGGCGTTGTTGAGGTCGGCGCGGGTCAGGGTCACGGCCAGCTCGGCTTCGATCCGTTGCAACGACAAGTGATGCTGTTCGACGCTGCTCAGAGCGATCTTGCTGTCTTCCATCTGCATGGCCAGCCAATGCCCGGCGCGCAGCTCGATCAGTTTCAGCAGGCGGTCAACGCCAGTGGTGTCGAGGCAGTCGTAGCGCATGCTTTTCAGCGCCAGCTGGGATTTTTGCGCGTATACGGCATTGATGGTGTGCCAGGTGGCCAGGTTCAAATGGGTGCTGGTCGGCATCGGCGCGGCGCTTTTCATCCGGCTGCCGTAGCCGAACAGCGGCATCACCGCCTGCAGGCTCAGCTGTTTGTCGAAGTCGGTACCGCCGATATGCACGCCGCCGGTGGCCAGAATGTCGCTGTGGCGCTCGGCGTGCATGTGTCGCTCGGGCGCCAGGCGAATCAGGGAGAAGTCCGAGGTACCACCGCCGATATCGACGATCAGCACCAGCTCTTCGCCGGTGATGGTGCTTTCGTAGTCGAAGGCGGCGGCGATCGGCTCGAACTGAAAGGACACGTCCTTGAAGCCGATGTTCTTCGCCACGGTGATCAGGGTGTCGGCGGCCTCGGCGTCGGCTTTCTCGTCGTCATCGACAAAAAACACCGGGCGGCCCAGCACCACTTGCTCGAATGGCCGGTCGGCAATGGTCTCGGCGCGCTGTTTCAGCTCGGCCAGAAACAGCCCAAGGATCTGCTTAAACGGCATGGCGCTGCCGAGCACGGTGGTTTCGCTTTTCAGCAGCTTGGAACCCAGCAGGCTTTTCAGCGAGCGCATCAAGCGGCCTTCATAGCCTTCCAGGTATTCGTGCAGCGCCAGGCGACCGTACACCGGGCGGCGCTCTTCGAAGTTGAAGAACAGCACCGAGGGCAGGGTGATCTTGCCGTCTTCGAGCGGCAGCAAGGTGCTGGCGTCTGGCTGCAGCCAGCCTACGGTGGAGTTGGAGGTGCCAAAATCGATGCCCAGGGCATTGGCGGGAAGACTAAGACTCATGCGACGGGTGTTCCGGGAAAAAACGGCCGCGCAGTGTATGCGAGTGCGCCGGCCGATGCGCGGGGAAATGCGTGCCGCGCATCGGCCGACAGCCGCTCAGGCATGCCGCCGGCGTAAGGCCAGCTAGGCTCAAGGCTCTGGATAGGACCCGACGGAGGGGAGACGAATGCGTGACTGGTTACTTGCCGCGCTGCTGCTGAGTTGGGCCTGGCCGGGTGTGGCGCTGGCCGAGCTGCTGTTGCTTACCGAAGAGGCGCCGCCGACCAGTTTTCTGCAGGGTGGCAAACCGGCCGGCTTGGCGGTGGAGGTGGTCGAGCAACTTCAGCAGCGCAGCGCCACGCCCGCGCACATAGAACTGCAGCCTTGGACGCGCGGCTATCAACTGGTTAAAACCCAGGCGGACACGGCGTTGTTTCTGATGGTGCGCACGCCCGAGCGGGAAGCGCTGTTTCAGTGGGTGGGGCCGATTCTGCAGGGCAGCACCAATTTCTATTCGCTCAAAGCCAATCACCTGCAGCTCCATAGCATCGAGGCGGCCAAGCAGGCGGGCACTGTGGCGGTGCCCAAGCAGTGGTACACCTACGAGGCGCTGGCGGCCCTGGGGTTCGACCTGTACGGGACGCGCGGCGCTAAGCAGATGGTCAGCATGCTTAAGGCCGGGCGGGTCAAGTTGATCGCCACCGAAGACTTGACCCTGCGCGGTGAACTGGCCAGCGGCGGCCTGACGCCCGAGGAGGTGGAAGCGCAGTTGGTGTTGATGAAGTCGGATTACTACATCGCTTTTTCGCCGCAGACGGACGCGGCCGTGGTGGCCCAGTGGCAACACCAGCTTGACCGCATGCGTGAGGACGGTAGCCTGGCGGCGATCATCCAGCGTTGGCTGCCGGGTGTTAGCCAACCTTGATTAGTGGAAACCCTTGCATGCCTTCATCTTCTCGCGGGCCATTGCCCCTGGCCGAGCGCGCGGCATTATTTAGTCAGTTGGCGGCGCTGGAACAGGCCGGGGTGCCGGTCGAGCGGGCCTTCGCCATGGTGCAGCTGCTGCCCGCCAGTCAACCGCGTATCGCAGCTGCCGGCCAGCAGATTGCCAAGGGCCGGGACCTGGCCAGTGCCGGGCAGCGCAGCGGTTTGTTTGGCGCGCTGGATGTCACCTTATTGCAGGCCGCACAAAGCGCCGGCAGTCCGGCGCGGGTCTATCAACGCCTGGCCAAACACTATGGGCAGCAAGCCCAGCAGGCCAAGAATCTGCGTTCGCGGCTGCTGTTGCCGGCCGCCATTTTGCTTCTGGCGTTGCTGGTGCAGCCCCTGCCCAGCCTGGTCAGCGGCCTGCTCAGCCCGGCGGGCTATGTGTGGGGCGTGCTACAGCCTTTGTTGCTGATCGCGCTGCTGTTTTATTCGGGCCGCCGTTATTGGCAGCGCTCCCAAACTCCGGCCGCGCTGGGCAGCGCCAGCTTGCTGGATGCCTGGCTGCTGCGCCTGCCGGTGCTGGGCGTGGCCCATGCGCGGGGCAATGTCCGCGATTATGTGGAAACCCTCGGTTTGCTCCTGGAGGCCGGCCTGCCGATGTTCAGCGCCTTGCCCAAAGCCTTGGCCACCTTGAGCAACAGTCAGTTACGCGAAGATTTTTTGGCCTTGCAGCTGCGGGTGCTGGGCGGCGAGTCCTTGGCGGTGGCGCTGCGACCGATGAGTTTTCCCGGCCAGCCACTGCTGCTCGGGTTGATTGTCAGTGGCGAGGCCAGCGGAACCTTGCCGGCCAGTTTGTTGAACTATGCCGAGCACGAGAGCCTGGCGTTGGCCAGCCTGCAAGAGCAGCTGGCCACTTGGCTGCCGCGCTTGGCCTATGTGCTGGTGGCGCTGTGGATGGCCTACGGGCTGCTGACCGGCGGCGGCATCATGCCGCAGGTCGTGTGAAAACTACTGCGCTCGGTTATGCGGCGTTAAAAACAGGCTCGGACTGCTCATTTACAACTCGTAAACTCCGCGTCCTCGCCTGTTNTTGCCTTGCC
>C687J26845_10001666_pt1 | contig 13444 bp, 9 predicted proteins | sample RifCSPlowO2_12_FD_26845 | JGI IMG/M metagenome (IMG submission 26845) | reverse complement strand
GGCTTGCCTGCGATAGCTATGCTGGATTCACCCTTGCTATCGCAGGCAAGCCAGCTCCCCCATTCGACCGCATTCAATGCTTGCAACAGCGGCGCCAGTAAGGGCGCCGCCAGCTCAACTATCAGCTATAGACCCGGCCAAGGAGCTGCCGATGGCTTTCAAACTGATCGAGCACATCCCGGGTGATCTGTTCCTGGGTGAAGCCCATCAGGTCATACTCCTGCGGCCCGTTGTGCAGGTACACCTCGGCACGGTAGTAACGGGTGCGCTCTTCTTCAGGCAGGTCAGCCGGCGCCGCCGAGTAGCCATCCAGGCTCACTTCGTAGACAAACGGGTTACCCTCGTCCATCTCGATCCGCACGCCGATGCAGCGTTTGGATTTGCCCAGCAGGGTCTGCACTTCCAGGCCCTGATCACGCAACGCACTCGCGGCCTCTTCCAACGCCGGCGTTACGTGCTTGTCCATAAAGCGCTGCACGGTGGCCTGGCTCGGTTGCAGGTCCAGGGCGCTCAAGCGCTCGCTGAAACCACGACGCCCGCGTTCAGCCAATTGCGCCTGCTCCTGTTCGATGGCCACGTCCTGGCGCATGGCCTTGTGCAAACCGAACATAAAGAACACCAGCACCACCGAGAACGGCAGCCCCGCCAGCACCACCATGGTTTGCATGGCTTCGAAGTTACCGGCAAACAGCAGACCGATGGTCACCAGGGTGATCACCGCCGACCAGAAGATACGCAACCAGTGCGGCGCATCTTCATCCACGTTGCCGCCCTTGCAGGACAGGTTGGCCATCATCACCGCGCCGGAATCCGCCGGGGTCAGGAACAGCACAAAGCCCACGAAGATCGACACGCCGATCACCACTTTCGACGCCGGGTAATGCTCAAGCAGTTGGTAGATGGCCATGGACGGTTGTTCCAGCGCCGTCTTGCCCAACTCCACCGCCCCATGGTTCAACACCAGGTCCAGGGCCGAGTTGCCGAAGATCGACAGCCACGCCAGGGTAAAGCCCAGCGGGATCAGCAATACGCCAGCCACCAGTTCGCGCACGGTACGACCACGGGAAATACGCGCGATGAACATGCCCACAAATGGCGCCCAGGAAATCCACCAGGCCCAGTAGAACAGAGTCCACAGACCCATCCAGCGTTCGGTCTTGGCACCGTCGCCTTCGTACACATACAGGTCGAAGGTTTTCAGCACGATACCGTTGAGGTAATCACCGGTGTTCTGCACCAGGCCATTGAGCAGGTGCAAGGTAGGGCCGAACAACAGCACGAAGATCAGCAAACCGCTGAACAGCACGATGTTGAGGTTGGACAGGCGGCGAATACCGTTTTCCACACCCGACACGGCGGCAATGGTCGCCACGGTGCTCATCACGATGATCACGATCAGCAGGTTGGTATTGCTGTGCTCCATGCCGAACAGGTTTTCCAGCCCCGACGACACCTGCATCGAGCCGATCCCCAGGTTGGTCACCAGGCCCAGCAGGGTCACGAACATGCCGAAACCGTCTACCGCGTGGCCGGCCGCGCCCTTCACCCAACGCTCGCCCACCAGCGGGTACAGCGCCGAACGCAGTGCCAGCGGTTGGTTGTGACGGTACGCAAAGTACGCCACGGCCAGGCCGACCAGCGCATAGATCGCCCAGCCGTGCAGGCCCCAGTGCAGGAAGGTCAGTTGCAGCGCCTGGCGTGCCGCGCCATTGCTGGCGGCAGCGCCTTCGGGCGGGTTGAAGTAGTGGTCCAACGGCTCGGACGCACCGAAATACAACAGCGAGATGCCGATACCGGACGAGAACAACATGCCGGCCCAGGCGCCATAGCTGAAGTCTGGGGTATCGTCCTTCGCACCCAGCTTAAGTTTCCCATAGGACGAAAACGCCAGGCCGACCACAAACACCAGGTAGGCGGCGATGACCACCATGTAGTACCAGCCAAAGCTTTTCGACAGCCAGGCCTGTGCGACACCGAGCAGGCGCCCGGCCTCCTGCGGGGCGACGATCAGAATGGCGGTCAACAACAAAATCAGCGCGGTGGAGGTGTAGAACACCCAACCGTTGACCCGGACCTTTTCCGGTGGGGTCTTTATAAGAGAGGCAGAACTCATGGCGCAGATGCTCCAGGCAGTGCGAGAGAGAAACACAAGGCAACGGTTATCCCGGGACATCGATTTTTCGGCAGTCGACGGACGGGTGTTATAAAGACACCCCAAAATTCTTGAGCCCGCCTAAGCGGTGATCAGGCTCTGAAGTGGCCTGTTTCAAGGGTTTTTGCAGGTGTCGAAGGTTGCAGCTCGCAGGTAGGAAACATCTGTAGGCAGCGACCATTTGTCGCAGATCTTATTCTTTGTTGATTGAACGTTCAATCAAAACAAAATAGACTGGCCCTCAAGCCGACGGACGTGGATCGCCCATCGGCAGGCCTAAGGAGAGGTGCTACATGCCCAAGGTCGGTATGCAACCCATACGCCGCCAGCAGTTGATCGAAGCCACGTTGACGGCCATCGATCGGGTCGGGATGGGAGATGCCAGCATTGCGCTGATCGCCCGTCTGGCCGGCGTCTCGAACGGCATCATCAGCCACTACTTTCAGGACAAGAACGGCCTGATCGCAGCGACGATGCGCTACCTGATGAATGCGCTGATCGAGAACGTGCAAGAACGCAGGCGTGCCTTGAAGGATGACAGCCCACGGGCGCACCTTCAGGTGATCATCGAAGGCAACTTCGACGCCAGCCAGGTCAATGGCCCGGCAATGAAAACCTGGCTGGCCTTCTGGGCCACCAGCATGCACCACCCGTCATTGCACAGGTTGCAGCGGATCAACGATCAACGTCTGTATTCCAACCTGTGCTGCCAGTTCCGCCGAGTGCTGCCGCTGCCGCACGCACGCAAAGCAGCCCGAGGCCTGGCGGCCCTGATCGACGGTTTGTGGTTGCGCGGCGCCCTGTCGGGAGACGCTTTCGACACGGAGCAGGCGCAACGGATCGCTTACGAATACATGGATTTCCAATTGGCCAAGCAGGTGAGTTAGAGCACACATAACCGCTCAACCCCTGAACGTCCGCCGCTCAGTGTTGCCACACCCCCATGGCCCACTGTTCGGCGGGTAACGCCAACCACTTATGCACTTGCGAGGACTTTATGGCCCGTTTCGACCTGCAAAAACTCTACATTGACGGCGGCTACAGCGACGCTGGCAGCGATGCCACCTTCGAAGCCATCAACCCGGCTAACGGTGAAGTTCTCGCCCAAGTGCAACGCGCCACCAAAGATGACGTTGAACGTGCCGTGGTCAGCGCTGAAAAAGGCCAGAAAATCTGGGCCGCCATGACCGCCATGGAGCGTTCGCGCATCCTGCGTCGTGCCGTGGACATCCTGCGCGAGCGCAACGATGAACTGGCTGCCCTGGAAACCCTGGACACCGGTAAAGCCTTCTCCGAAACCAAGTACGTCGACATCGTCACTGGCGCTGACGTGCTGGAATACTACGCCGGCCTGGTACCTGCCATCGAAGGTGAGCAGATCCCACTGCGCGATACCTCGTTTGTCTACACCCGCCGCGAGCCACTGGGCGTGGTTGCCGGTATTGGCGCGTGGAACTACCCGATCCAGATCGCCCTGTGGAAATCCGCACCGGCCCTGGCCGCCGGTAACGCGATGATCTTCAAGCCAAGCGAAGTCACCTCGCTGACCACTCTGAAACTGGCCGAGATCTACACCGAGGCTGGCGTTCCAGCGGGCGTGTTCAACGTACTGACCGGCAGCGGCCGTGAAGTCGGCACCTGGCTGACCGAGCACCCACGCATCGAAAAAGTCTCCTTCACCGGCGGCACCGACACCGGCAAGAAAGTCATGGCCAGCGCGTCGAGTTCCTCGCTCAAGGACGTGACCATGGAGCTGGGCGGCAAGTCCCCGCTGATCATTTTCGACGATGCCGACCTCGACCGCGCCGCCGACACCGCCATGATGGCCAACTTCTACAGCTCCGGTCAGGTCTGCACCAACGGCACCCGCGTGTTCGTGCCCAAGCACCTGCAAGCCGCGTTCGAAGCCAAGATCGTTGAGCGTGTGGCGCGTATTCGCATCGGCAACCCGGAAGACGAAAACACCAACTTCGGCCCGCTGGTCAGCTTCGCCCACATGGAAAGCGTGCTGGGCTACATCGCCAAAGGCAAAGAGCAAGGCGCCCGTCTGCTGTGCGGCGGCGACCGCCTGACCGAGGGTGACTTCGCCAAAGGCGCCTTCGTGGCTCCGACCGTGTTCACCGACTGCACCGATGACATGGTGATCGTGCGTGAAGAAATCTTCGGCCCGGTGATGAGCATCCTCACCTACGAAACCGAAGAAGAAGTGATCCGCCGCGCCAACGACACCGACTTCGGCCTGGCCGCTGGCCTGGTCACCAAGGACCTGAACCGCGCCCACCGCGTGATTCATCAACTGGAAGCCGGTATCTGCTGGATCAACGCCTGGGGCGAGTCCGACGCGAAGATGCCGGTTGGCGGCTACAAGCAGTCGGGCGTGGGCCGTGAGAACGGCATCAGCTCGCTGAACAACTTCACCCGCATCAAATCGGTACAGGTTGAATTGGGCGATTACGCCTCGGTGTTCTAACACCCGAGCCTTGTATTGCCCGTGAGGCCATCGCGGGCAAGCCCGGCTCCCACATTTGTTCTGTGTGAACCCGATCAAATGTGGGAGCTGGTTTGCCTGCGATCGAGTGCTAAGCACTCGCCAGACCTGACCACACTTCAAAGAGGGTACATTCATGTCCCAAGAATACGATTACATCATTGTGGGTGCCGGCTCTGCCGGTAACACCCTGGCGACCCGTCTGACCGAAGACGAAGGCGTCACCGTTTTGCTGCTGGAAGCCGGTGGCCCCGACTACCGCCTCGACTTCCGCACCCAGATGCCAGCCGCCCTGGCCTTCCCGCTGCAAGGCCGCCGCTACAACTGGGCCTACGAAACCGATCCAGAGCCACACATGGACGGCCGCCGGATGGAATGCGGGCGCGGCAAGGGCCTGGGTGGCTCTTCCCTGATCAACGGCATGTGCTACATCCGCGGCAACGCCATGGACTACGACAACTGGTCGAAGCTGCCGGGCCTGGAAGACTGGACCTACCTGGACTGCCTGCCGTATTTCCGCAAAGCCGAAACCCGCGACATCGGCCCCAACGATTGGCACGGTGGTGACGGCCCGGTCAGCGTGACCACGCCGAAAGCGGGCAACAACCCGCTGTTCCACGCCATGGTTGAAGCCGGCGTACAGGCCGGTTACCCACGTACCGAAGATTTGAACGGCTACCAGCAAGAAGGCTTCGGCCCGATGGACCGTACCGTTACGCCGAACGGCCGTCGCGCCAGCACCGCACGCGGTTACCTGGACACGGCTAAAAAGCGTTCGACCCTGACCATCGTCACCCATGCCCTCACCGACAAAGTGTTGTTCGAAGGCAAGCGTGCGGTCGGTGTGCGTTACCTGATCGGCGCCGCCGAAGAGCGTGTTGAAGCCCGTGCGCGCAAAGAAGTGCTGGTGTGCAGCGGCGCAATCGCTTCGCCGCAACTGCTGCAACGCTCCGGTGTCGGCCCGGCCAAACTGCTGGAAAGCCTCGATATCCCGGTGGTCCACGACCTGCCGGGCGTGGGTGAAAACCTGCAGGACCACCTTGAGCTGTACCTGCAATACGCGTGCACCCAGCCAGTGTCGCTGTACCCGTCGCTGCTCTGGTACAACCAGCCGGCAATTGGTGCCGAATGGCTGTTCAACGGCACCGGCATCGGCGCCAGCAACCAGTTCGAAGCGGGCGGTTTCATTCGTACCCGCGAAGAGTTCGAGTGGCCGAACATCCAGTACCACTTCCTGCCGGTGGCGATTAACTACAACGGCAGCAACGGTGTGAAAGAGCACGGTTTCCAGGCGCACATGGGCTCCATGCGTTCGCCAAGCCGTGGCCGTATCCAGCTGAAGTCGAAGAACCCACGGGACTACCCGAGCATCCTCTTCAACTACATGGCCACCGAGCAGGACTGGCAGGAGTTCCGCGACGGCATCCGCCTGACCCGTGAAATCATGCAGCAGCCGGCACTGGACCCGTACCGTGGCCGCGAAATCAGCCCGGGTATCGAAGTGCAAACCGATGAGCAGTTGGACAAGTTCATCCGCGAGCACGCCGAGACCGCGTTCCACCCGTCCTGCTCGTGCAAGATGGGCACCGACGAGATGGCCGTAGTCGATGGCGAAGGCCGCGTACATGGTATGCAGGGCTTGCGGGTGGTCGATGCCTCGATCATGCCGATCATCACCACCGGCAACCTGAACGCGCCGACGATCATGATCGCCGAGAAAATCGCCGACAAGATCCGTGGCCGCAAGCCGCTGCCGCGCAGCACTGCGGATTACTACGTGGCAGGCGATGCGCCGGTGCGTGGCAAGCCGTTGCGTGAAGTGGGGCCGTTGGCGCAGTAACTCCAGCACCGCGGCGCCTGCATCGCAGGCAAGCCAGCTCCCACAGTTGACCGAGTTCGCCTGAACAACTCGGTCAACTGTGGGAGCCGGGCTTGCCCGCGATGAGGCCCGACCAGACACCGCAAAATTACCCGCCGACACTTTCCTTGATCAGCTCCTCGCCCAGGCCTACTCTGTTCGCCTGCCCGCGCCGAGCCGCCCACAAGGAAGGCCCCATGTTCGAACACCACGCCACGCTCAAGAAACACTTCGGTGCCCTGCGCACCACCGCCGAATTTTTCTCCCTGCGCTACGTGCGCGAATCCGGCCAGTACCTGTCGGTACGCAAGAACGTCGCCGAGCCGCCTCACCTGGGCCATGATGAAGGCGCCATGCTCACCGTGCGTCTCAACGGCGTGGAAGCCTACGCCGCGACCAACGATATTTCCCTTGCCGGTCTGCAGGCCGCCCTTGAGCGCGCTGAACAACAAGCCAGGCTTATCAAGCCCCACGCCCTGCTCGACCTGCACCAGCAACCGGTGTCCAGCGACGTCGCCGACTACCTGTCGCCCGACCTCGACCAGCCCTTCCCGTCCCTGAGCGACTGCTACCAATTGCTCGGCGATGAGTCCGCCGCCGTGCCCAAGGATGAGCGCCTGGTGAGCTGGGAAGTCAGCCTGGGAACCACGCGGGTTGAACAGATCTATCTCAACAGCGCCGGCGCCCAATTGCGTCAGGCCCAGCGCTTTGTCTTTCCGGGCCTGAGTGTGACCGCCTTCGACGGCAACGACAGCCAGACCCGTACCCTAGGCGGTACCAACTTCGGCCAGCAAGGCAGTGCCGGGGTGATCCAGCGTTTTGGCCTGGTGGGCGCCGCCCGCAAGGTGGCCGACGAAGCCGTGCAATTGCTGCTCGCACCGAATACGCCCCACGGCCCGCGTGACCTGCTGCTGATGCCCGACCAGATGATCCTGCAGATCCACGAGTCCATCGGCCATCCGCTGGAGCTGGATCGCATCCTCGGTGACGAGCGCAATTACGCCGGCACCAGTTTTGTGAAAGCCAGCGATTTCGGCCACCTGCAATATGGCTCGCCGCTGCTCAACGTCACCTTCGACCCGGACATCCCCGAACAGCTTGCCAGCTACGCTCATGACGACGACGGCACGCCTGCCAGCAAGCAATTTCTGATTCGCGAAGGCCTGCTGCTCAAGCCCTTGGGCGGGGCCTTATCGCAATTTCGCGCCAACCTGCCAGGCGTCGCCAACAGCCGCGCTTGCGGCTGGAACCGTGCACCCATCGACCGCATGGCCAACCTGAATATCGAGCCTGGGGATAAAAGCCTCGCGCAATTGGTGGGCGGCATTGAGAGCGGCATCCTGATGTCGACCAACCGTTCGTGGTCCATCGACGATGCGCGCAACAAGTTCCAGTTCGGCTGCGAGTGGGGCCAGCTGATCGAAAACGGCGAGCTCAAGGGCGTGGTGAAGAACCCCAACTACCGGGCGATTTCTGCGCAGTTCTGGCGCAAGCTCAGCGCGGTGGGCGACGCCAGCACCTTCAAGGTCTTGGGCACGCCGAACTGCGGCAAGGGCGAACCCAACCAGGTGATCCGTGTCGGCCATGCGTCGCCGGCCTGTGTATTCAGCAATGTGGATGTATTTGGGGGGGATGCCTGATGAACCATTTCAAGGCACTGGTGGACTGGCTCAAGCAGGCGGTCACCGATCAAGAACACTTTCACCTCGGCTACGCGGATGAGGCGTCCGAGTTCGTGCGCTTCAACCACGCGCAGGTACGCCAGGCCGGCCAGGTACAGCAGGCCAGCCTGAACCTCAAGCTGATCAACGATGGGCGCCACGCCGACCTGGGTATCACCCTGTCCGGCGAGGCGCAGCTGGATCGCCAGCGCCTGGCCGACGGCCTGCAACAACTGCGCGAAACCTTGCCGCTGTTGCCGCCTGACCCGTACCTGCTGCTGAACCCCGACGCCTGGCACAACCATAACGAACAGCTGCGCCCGCTGCCGGAACTGGCACAAGTGCTGGACGATATCAGCCGGGCCGCCGATGGCGTGGACCTGGTTGGCTTCTACGCCGCCGGCCCGATCAGCCGCGGTTTCGCCAGCTCATCGGGGGCGTTCGGCTGGCACCGGGCTAACAGCTTCAATTTCGACTTCAGCCTGTTCCACGCCAATGGCGAAGCGGTAAAAGCCAGCTACGCCGGGCACACCTGGAACAGCGCCGAATTCGCCGCCCGTTTCCAACAGGCCCGTGAGCAACTGGCGTTTCTCGGTCGCCCGCTCCACACCCTGGCACCCGGCCAATACCGCGCCTACCTGGCGCCGGCAGCGCTGGAAGAAATCATCAGCATCATCACCTGGGGTGGTTTTTCGGCCCAGGCCATCGCGAGCAAAGGCAGTTCGTTGCAACGCCTGTACGCGGGTGATCAGTCACTGAGCCCGCTGGTGACGGTGGATGAGCAGATCAGCGGCTCCCTGAGCCAGGCGTTTTCCACTGAAGGCTACCCGCGCAAGGATGTCACCCTGATCAACGCAGGCAAGGCCGAGGGCCAGTTGATCAACTCTCGCAGCGCCGCCGAATACGGCTTGAGCACCAACGGCGCCAGCAGCGACGAGTCGCCCAGCGCCTTGCAAATGGCCGCAGGCAACCTGGCCCAGGCCGATATTCTCAAGCAGTTGGGCACAGGGCTGTATATCAGCAACCTCTGGTACCTGAACTACTCCGACCTGCCGGCAGCGCGCCTGACCGGCATGACGCGCTTTGCGACCTTCTGGGTGGAGAATGGCGAAATCAAGGCACCGGTCAGCACCATGCGCTTTGATGACAGTGTTTACAGCCTGCTTGGCTCACAGCTTGAAGCGTTGACCACTGATCGAGAACTGCTGCTGTCGCCCAGTACCTACAGCCAGCGTAATACTGCCTCCAATCTATTGCCGGGAGCCTTGATCAAGCGTTTGACCCTGACCTTATAAATCTTGCCACCCGCCCACGTGCCTGCACGTGATGCATGACCTTGCCTGGACTGGGCAAGCTGGAGTCTTGAGATGAACCATGGAAGTTTCGTCATAGAAAAACTGTTCAAGCAATACAACGTTCACGTGGAGCAACTGGGTAACGACCCGCATAGAAAAACCGTACTGATGGTCAATGGCGCGTTGTCCACCACACGCTCCTTTGCCCGCACCAGCAAATGCCTGGCCGAGCACTTCAATGTGCTGCTGTTCGACTTGCCCTTCTCTGGCTTGTCACGCGAGCACAACACCGAACTCGACCTGGTCACCAAGGACGACGAGGTGCAAATCCTGCGTGCCTTGGTGGATCGCTTTGAGGTCAACCATCTAGTCTCGGCCTCCTGGGGCGGCATCTCCACGCTGTTGACCCTGGCGCATAACCCGCCCTCCATCGAAAGCTCGGTGGTGATGGCCCTGGCGCCCAACCTCAACCAGGCGATGCTGGAGTATGTCGAGCGTGTGCGTGTGCTGATCGAGGCCGATGACAAGTCGGCGGTCGGCCATCTGCTCAACGAAACGGTGGGCAAATACCTGTCGCCGCGCCTCAAACGCAATAACCATCGGCACCTGTCGACCATGGCCACCACCGAGTACCGCCAGGCGCGCTTTCATATTCATCAGGTGCTGGGCTTGGGCGATGGCAACTACTTGCCGGCGCTCAAGCAGATTGAAACACCGGTGCACTTTCTCAACGGCGCGCTGGACGAATACACCCCGGCCGACGAGGCCCAGCTGTTCAAACACTATGTAGGCCGCAGCAGCTTTGCGGTGGCCGAACACACCGGCCATCTGCTGGACCTGGAGTCCCGCGAAGCCGCGCTGGCAGTGCATCGGGCCTTGCTGGACTTCCTGGTGGGCGAGCATGCGAGCTTGTCAGCTATAGACGAACCGCCAGTGGGAAAAGGGGCGACGGATGGCGCATAATCACCAACACATAGCCTGCTAATAAAAAGGGATCCCATGCCGAATCGTGCCCCTCTCGATGCCAAGACCGCCCGCTGGCTCCCCTGGGTGGTAGCGATTGCCTTCTTCATGCAGTCGCTGGACGGGACGATTCTCAACACCGCGCTGCCGGCGATGGCCCAGGACCTCGCGGAAAACCCGCTGCGCATGCAAGGGGTGGTGATCGCCTACATGCTCACCGTGGCCTTGCTGATTCCCGCCTCGGGCTGGATCGCCGACCGCTTTGGCACCAAGAAGATTTTCTTTGGCGCGATCATGCTGTTCAGCATCGGGTCGTTGCTGTGTGCGCTGTCCAGTAGCTTGAGCATGCTGGTGGGGGCACGGGTGGTCCAGGGCCTGGGCGGCGCGCTGATGCTGCCGGTCGGGCGGCTGGTGGTGCTGCGGGCTTATCCGCGCTCCGAGCTGGTGCGGATCATGGGCTTCATCACCATTCCCGGCCTGCTCGGCCCCTTGCTTGGCCCGACGATGGGCGGCTGGATGGTGCAATACCTGACCTGGCACTGGATCTTCCTGATCAACCTGCCGGTGGGCATGATCGGCTGCTATGCCGTGTGGAAATTCATCCCCGACCTGCGCGGCAGCGAGCGCACGCGCTTCGACGGCCTGGGCTTTCTGCTGTTCGGCGCGGCGATGGTACTGATCACCATCGCCATGGAGGGCCTGGGCGAACTGCACCTGCCGCACCTGCGGGTGATGTTGCTGTTGTTCGGCGGGCTTGCCTGCCTGGCGGCGTACTGGCTGCGCGCCGGGCACATCGACAACCCGCTGTTCTCGCCGGTGCTGTTCAAGACGCGCACCTTTGCCGTGGGGATCCTCGGCAACCTGTTTGCGCGCCTGGGCAGCGGCGCACTGCCGTTCCTGGTGCCGCTGCTGTTACAAGTGGCGCTGGGCTATTCGCCGTCAGAAGCCGGCATGAGCATGCTGCCGCTGGCGGCGGCGGCAATGTTCGCCAAATCCATCGCGCGCCCGCTTATCGAGCGCCTCGGCTACCGCATCGTCCTGACCGGCAACACCCTGGCCCTGGGCCTGATGCTGGCGAGCATGGGCCTGGTCAGCGAACAAACGCCCTACCCGCTGCTGTTGGCCATGCTGGCGGTACTGGGGGCCATCAACTCCCTGCAATTTACCGCGATGAACACCGTCACCCTGATCGACCTCGACGACGCCCAGGCCAGCAGCGGCAACAGCTTGCTGTCGGTGGTGGCGCAGCTGTCCCTCAGCCTCGGCGTGGCCTGTGCCGGCGCGTTGCTTGGCGGGTTTACTGCCGAGGCCGGCAATGACGGTGTGGAAAGTGTCCTCGGCGCGTTCCAGCTGACCTTCCTCACCGTGGGCATCATGGCGATGCTGGCGGCGGCGATCTTCCTGCAACTGTCGCCTAAAGACGGCAAACGGGTGGTCAGCCGCGAGCACGATATCGAGCACTAACGGGCGTCTCGTCGAGAACTTGCGAGGAAAATCCCACGAGACTGGTACACTGCGCGACATTTTGTTTTGCAGAGCCAGTCCCGTGACTACCATCGCCACCGCTTTTAATACTTTGCCCCTGTCCGCCGCCATGCTGGCTAACCTCGACTCGCTGGGTTACGTCGAGATGACGCAGATCCAGGCGCAAAGCTTGCCGGTGATCCTCAAAGGGCTGGACCTCATTGCCCAGGCCAAGACCGGCAGCGGCAAGACTGCCGCATTCGGCATCGGCCTGCTGAACCCGATCAACCCGCGCTACTTCGGTTGCCAGGCGCTGGTGATGTGCCCGACCCGTGAGCTGGCCGACCAGGTCGCCAAGGAAATCCGCCGCCTGGCCCGTGCCGAAGACAACATCAAGGTACTGACCCTGTGCGGCGGCGTGTCCCTCGGCCCGCAGATCGCCTCCCTGGAGCATGGCGCCCACGTTATCGTCGGCACCCCGGGACGCATCCAGCAGCACCTGCGTAAAGGTTCTCTGGTGCTGGACGGCTTGAACACCCTGATTCTCGACGAAGCCGACCGCATGCTCGACATGGGCTTCTACGACGCCATCGAAGACATCATCAGCAAGACCCCACCGCGCCGCCAGACCCTGCTGTTCTCGGCCACCTACCCGGTGAGCATCAAGCAACTGGCCTCCAAGTTCATGCGTGCGCCTCAGCAAGTGAAAGCCGAAGCGTTCCACTCCGACGACCAGATCGAACAACGCTTCTACGAGATCTCCCCGGAAGAGCGCATGGACGCCGTGACCAAGGTGCTGGCGCACTTCCGCCCGGCCTCCTGCGTGGCGTTCTGCTTTACCAAGCAGCAAGTGCAGGAAACCGTCGACCACCTGACGTCCAAGGGCATTTCTGCTGTTGGCCTGCATGGTGACCTGGAACAGCGCGACCGTGATCAGGTACTGGCGATGTTTGCCAACCGCAGCACCTCGGTGCTGGTGGCCACCGACGTCGCCGCTCGAGGCCTGGACATCGACGCCCTGGACATGGTGATCAACGTCGAACTGGCCCGCGACTCGGAAATTCACATCCACCGTGTAGGCCGTACCGGCCGTGCCGGTGAGACCGGCATCGCCATCAGCCTGGTGGCGCCGTCCGAAGCCCACCGCGCCCAGGCCATTGAGCAACTGCAGAAGTCGCCGCTGAACTGGGACCAACTGGACAACCTCAAGCCGCAAAGCGGTGGCCCGCTGTTGCCGCAGATGAGCACCCTGTGCATCGCTGCCGGGCGTAAGGACAAGGTTCGCCCAGGCGACATCCTCGGCGCATTGACCGGTGAAGCCGGCATTCCGGGTGCCCAGGTCGGCAAGATCGCTATCTTTGATTTCCAGGCCTTCGTGGCCGTGGAACGCGGCATCGCCAAGCAGGCGTTGCAGCGTTTGAATGACGGCAAGATCAAAGGCCGTTCGCTGCGCGTGCGCATTTTGTAATAACACCGAGTTCCCATTACAGGAACCGAATGAATGTGGGAGCTGGCTTGCCTGCGATAGCGACGGTGAATCCACTACCGCTATCGCAGGCAAGC
>C687J26845_10001664_pt1 | contig 13467 bp, 11 predicted proteins | sample RifCSPlowO2_12_FD_26845 | JGI IMG/M metagenome (IMG submission 26845) | reverse complement strand
GGTTAGGCAAGGCGCAACGCAGCGAAGCGGAGTAACAACCGAAGGTTGACCCGCAGGGCAAGCGAAGCGCAGTCAAAACAGGCGAGGACGCGGAGTTTACGGGTTGTAAATGAGCAGTCCGAGCCTGTTTTTAACGCGGCATAACCGAGCGCAGTAGCTTTCACACAGTCTGATTAAATCCTCTCACCGCCCATATGGAACAGCTCAAATGAAACGCGCCCTGTATCTGCTTGCACTGCCGCTGCTGCTAATGAGTTACGACGCCAACGCAACCTTTCGCTGTGGACAAAAACTGGTCAATGAGGGTGATCGCATCACCGAAGTGCTGCGCAAGTGCGGGCAACCCGTCAGCCGCGACCTGCTCGGCTACACCGAGACCCTCAATGGCAACCTCGGCCTGCAGGTCGAAGAATGGTCCTACGGCCCCAACAATGGCATGTATTACTACTTGTCCTTTGAAGGCGGGCGCCTGCGCACGATTGAAACAAAACGCGGCCAATAACCGCCGACACACCAACACGGACGTTCTAGATGATCATTTTGCCCGCCGAACACCCGCTGGATTTCAAGCGTCCACCCGTCATCACCCTGCTGCTGATTGTGCTCAACTGCCTGATCTACTTCGGCTATCAGGGCGGCGACAGCGCGCGCGAAGAGCGGGCGGTGAAAACCTACCTCAATGCCGGCCTGCTCAGCCGTGAGAAAGACCGTTTCATCGCCGCCTTCAGCGCCGAGCAGCAGCTCACTGGCGAGCAGCAAAAAAGCCTTGCCGAGTTGCGCAGCAAAGACCTGGCCGGCATGCTGCTCACCGACCTGGAATTCGAGCATCAGCTGCATCAGGACCCGGCCTATCTGGCCGATTCGCAGTGGCGAGCGGCCCGACAACCGGCCGAGGCGGCCCGCGACCAGCTCAGCCATTATCGCTTTGGCTTTGTCCCGGCTAAATTCACCGTCCAAGGTTTGTTTGGCGCGATGTTCCTGCATGGCAGCGTCGATCACCTGCTGGGCAATATGCTGTTTTTGTTTATCTTCGGCTTCGCCCTGGAAATCGCCCTGGGGCGCTGGATGTTTCTCGGCCTTTACCTCGTTAGCGGGCTGGCCTCCCATCTGTTCTGGTGGCTGTTCGAACCCTCCTGGCTAACCGGCATCGGTGCCTCCGGTGCGGTGTCCGGGCTGATGGGCATGTACCTGGGCGTATACGGGCTGCGCAAGATCAACTTCTTCTACTGGCTGGGGCCGCTGTTTGGTTACTTTCGGGCGCCGGCGCTGTGGATCTTGCCGCTGTGGATGGGCAAGGAATTGCTCGGCATGCTGGCCAACGATCACGTCAATCGCTACGCCCACCTGGGCGGCTTGGCCGCGGGCTTTTTGTTGGTATGGCTACCGAAACGATTTGGCCAGCTAAAAGTCGATGAGAGTTTTTTGCTCAAAGTCGACCCGGATGCCCAGTACAAACGTGAAGTGGCGGCGCTGGCCGAGCTGATCAGCCGCTTCGCCCTCGACCAGGCCGCCAGCCGGGGCCTCGACCTGCTCAACCGCTACCCCGGCCGTCTGGCCCTGCTGGAACAACTCTACCCGGTGGCCAAGAGTCGCCAGGACAAGGCCCTGCTCGGCGCGCTGCTCAAGCAAGTGTTTGCCCTGCCCGCCGCAAGCGGTCAGTTGGCGCTGCTACACAAGCTGGCCCTCGACATGGGCGACCCGCAGCAACGCCTGCTTGAGCACCCAGCCATCCAGCTGCACCTGCTGCAACAGCTGCTCAAGGCCGGCGACGAACGCCATGCCCTGTATCCCTGGCGCAAACTGGCCAGCCGGCCCCAAGCGCCAGCGGCCATGCTCGGCCTCAGCTTGCAACTAGGCAAACTGCTCGGCCAACGCCAAGACCGTCACAGCCTGACGGAGGTTTCGGCCTGGATGCGCCAGCACTTCCCGGATGCCGAGCAGACCCAGCTGCTGGGGATTTATCAACAGCAGCGGGTCTGCTCGTAGGGTGGACTCAGGAGCGCAGCGAACAGTCCGCCGTTTACGCAGCCGAGATGCCGTACTGCCTGCGGCGAGTACAGCCTACGCCACGTCCGATGCGCATTCAGCGCAGGCCCTCAATCGAGTTATTCACAACAGACCGAGCTGCAGCTGGGCCGCCTCGGACATACGGCTCTGGTCCCAGGGCGGTTCCCAGACCAGCTCGATCTCGACCTCGCTAACGCCGGCAAGCGCCTGCACCTTGGCCCGCGCCTCCTCCTTCAGCAGGTCGCCCATCCCGCAGCCGGGCGCGGTCATCGACATCTTGATCTCGATCCGCTGGCCGCCGTCCTCCAGCGGTTGCACCTGACACTGATAAATCAAGCCAAGATCGACCACATTGATCGGGATTTCCGGGTCATAGACGCTGCGTAATTGCTCGAATACCCGGCCGAGCAGCGCGGCCGCGTCGACCGCCGCCGGCTCGTCCGCCTGGGCCGGTTCCGGCTCAGCGTCCAGCCCCAGGGCATCGGCATCGCGACCGGCGATCCGCGCCAACTGGCCGTTGGCGGTCCTGACCGTGAAGCTGCCGCCCAGGGCCTGGGTCACCACCACCGGCTCACCCTGCGCCAACAGCAGCCGCTCGCCACGTGGAATCAGGCTGGCCGCACAGTCCCGGCGCAGCTTGATGCGCGGCGCGCGCCCGGGCTGGTTGGGGTTGTCGAAGCTGAAGCCGGCGCCGCGCAGCCCCTGCACGAAGTCGATGGCCAGGCCATCGGCGCGCCCGGCGCTGGCGGGGTCAAGCAACAGGCTGATGCCGGCCGTCTCGACGAGCAGATCGTCCTCGGCGCCGGGCTCAAACAGCAGCTCGTGGGCGAAATGCGCATCGATCTTGAGCCGCAGCCAACCGCCGCCGCCCTGGGCCAGGGCATCGCGCAGGGCGTGCTGCGCCGCGTCGCTGAGGTGAATACTGGGTAATGGGACAATGCCTTGATCACTGGCCATGGCTTTACTCCGTCGAGACCTGTGGCTCACCCGCGAGGGCGCTGCGCAAGGTGTGCCAGGCCAGGGTGGCGCACTTGACCCGCACCGGAAACTCCCACACCCCGGCGAGCACTGCCAGTTTGCCCAGCTCCGGCGGGGTCTGCTGCGCGTTCGGCCCCTCGGTCAGCAAGGCATGCACGCGGTCAAACAGCGCCAGCGCCTGCTCAGGTTTTTGCCCCTTGACGGCCTGGGTCAGCAAGGACGCCGAGGCCTGGGAAATGACGCAACCGCTGCCCTGGAAGGCGATGTCGGAGATCAGCCCATCGGTGAGTTTCAGATAAATCCGCAGCTGATCGCCGCACAGCGGATTGAAGCCCTCCGCCGTATGGGTCGCGCCCTTGAGCGCGCGGAAATTTCGCGGGTGCCTGCCGTGGTCGATGATCACTTCCTGGTAGAGGTCGCGCAGATCAACGTTCATCGAAACAGCTCCTGTACCTTGGCCAGCCCCGCCACCAGCGCATCAATGTCCTGCTCGCGGCTGTAGCAACCGAGCGAGGCACGGGCCGTGGCGGCCAGGCCGAAACGCTGCAGCAGCGGCTGGGCGCAGTGATGGCCGGTGCGGATGGCGATGCCCTCGCGGTCGAGGATGGTGCCAATATCGTGGGGGTGAATCCCGTCGAGGACGAACGCCAGCACACCGACCTTGTCCGCCGCGGTGCCGATCAGCCGCAGCCCGGGCACCGCCGCCAGCGCCCGCTGCCCGTAGGCCAGCACACCTTGCTCATGGGCGGCGATGGCCTTTGGTCCCAGCGCGGCGAGAAAATCGATGGCCGCGCCCAGGCCGATCGCCCCGACCATGTTCGGCGTACCCGCTTCGAACCTATACGGCGGTTTGTTGTAGAGGGTCTTCTCGAAACTGACCGAGAGGATCATGTCGCCGCCGCCCTGGTAGGGCGGCATCGCCTCGAGCAGTTCACGGCGGCCGTAGAGCACGCCGATGCCGGTGGGACCGTACATCTTGTGCCCCGACAGGGCATAGAAGTCGCAGTCCAGCGCCTGCACGTCAACTTGCAGGTGCGGCGCCGCCTGGGCGCCATCCACCAGCACCCGGGCGCCCCAGGCGTGGGCGAGCTGAACGATGCGCTGGATAGGATTGACCGTGCCGAGCACATTGGATACATGGGCGACGGCCACCAACTTGGTCCTGGGCCCGATCAGCCGCTCCAGCTCGGCCAGCTGGAGCTCGCCGGCGTCATTGATCGGGGCGACTCGCAGTCGGGCGCCGGTCTGCTCGCAGAGCATCTGCCAGGGCACAATGTTGGAATGGTGCTCCATGGCGCTGATCAACACCTCATCGCCGGCCTGGACATGCACCTTGCCGTAGGTTTGCGCCACCAGATTGACCGCTTCGGTGGTGCCGCGCACGAAGACGATGTCCTCGACATGCTCGGCATTCAGAAAGCCCTGCACCTTGGCCCGCGCCTGATCGTAGGCCTCAGTGGCGCGCACCGAGAGGTAGTGCACGCCACGGTGCACGTTGGCATTCTCCTTGAGGAAGAAGCGCGACATGGCGTCGATGACCACCTGCGGCTTCTGGCTGGTCGCGGCGCTGTCGAGGTAGATCAGCGGCTTGCCGTAGATGCTTTCCGCCAGGATCGGAAAGGCCTGGCGCACCCGCTCGACATCGTAGTCGGCCCGGGCTTCGAGCCGTTTCGGCAGTACCTGAAAGCTGCTTTCGAGCTTGCTCATGCCGCCTCCCCCCGCAATTGCGCGGCGACCAGTTGTTCAACCTGGGCCCGCAGCGGCGCCAGGGGAATCAGTTCGAGCATCTCGCTGACGAAGGCGTAAGTCAGCAGAGCCCGCGCCTCTGCCTGGGGAATCCCCCGCGAGCGCAGGTAGAAAACCGCCTGTTCATCCAACTGGCCGACGGCGGCGCCGTGGGCGCATTTGACATCATCGGCGAAGATCTCCAACCGTGGCTGAGTGTTGGCCTGGGCCGACTCCGACAACAACAGGGTCTTGATGGTCTGGCTGGCATCGGTCTTGATCGCGCCCGGGCGCACTATGATGCGGCCGTCGAAGACCCCGTGCCCGCTCCCGTCGATCACCCCCTTGTAACGTTCGCGGCTGGTGCAGCGCGGCGCCAGGTGCTCGATGCAGGTCTGGTTGTCCAGATGCTGCTCGCCCCGCGGCAGGTACAGGCCGTTCAGGTTAACTTGCGCGCCTGGGCCCGCGAGCAGCACCCGCACCTCCTGACGCGCCAACAAGCCACCAAGTGCCGAGCAGTGCGCGGCCAAGCGGCTGTCCTCGGCCTGCCGCACGCTGAGCAGCGCGACATGAAAGGCCGCGGTGCTCTGCTGTTGCAGCTGATAATGCTCAAGCTCGGCACCCGCCTCGAGCAGCACCTCGGTGACCGCATTGCTGAAATAACACTCGCCGGGATTGCCGACATGGCTTTCCACCAGAGTCGCGCGGCTGCCGGCCTCCATCAGCAGCAAGACGCGCGGCTGCACCAGCAAGGGAGTGGCCCCCGCCTCCGCGAGAAATACCAGATGGATAGGTGCTTCGACAGCTGTCTGGGCGGGAATCTGGATAAAGGCGCCGTCCTCGGCGAGGGCCGTGTTCAGCGCGCTGAAGGCCTGCGGCTGGGCGCGAAAACCGTGGGAGAACAGCGCCTCGAGCGCGCCACTGTCATCCTCGTCATCGACCCGCAGCAGCGCGGCCAGATTGCTCACCTGAATGCCGGGTGGTAAGCCGTCGAGCTTCGACAACTGGGCGGCGAAATAGCCATTAACGAAGACCAGCCGCGGGCCACCAAGGTCGCCGGCCAGCCGCTCAATGCCGGCCACCGACAGCCGGCTCATGCCCGGCTCGGCCGGCTGGAACGGGATCGCCAGGATCGGCGCCACGCGGGTGTACTTCCACGCCTCGTCCTTGACCATGGGGAAGCCCTGCTCACTCAGCCACTGCCAGGCGCCACGCCGCAACTCCTGCAACCAGGCGGGCTGGCTGGCCAGCTCCCGGGCGGCGGCCTTGGCCTCGAGGCGGGCGAGGAACGCACTGCTGGCTGCACTGTTCATGATCCGCCTCCGGCTGCTTGCGGCTCTTGCACGACGCCGGCATAGCCGTGCCGTTCGAGTTCAAGGGCCAGGCGCTTGTCGCCGGAGCGCACTATCCGGCCGTTGGCCATGACGTGCACCTGATCGGGGACCAGGTAGTCGAGCAGCCGCTGGTAGTGGGTGATGACCAGCAGCGCACTGTCCTCGCGGCGCAGCGCGTTGACGCCGGCGGCGACTGTGCGCAGCGCGTCGATGTCGAGGCCCGAGTCGGTCTCGTCCAGAATCGCCAGCTTGGGTTGCAGAATGGCCATCTGGAAGATCTCATTGCGCTTCTTCTCGCCGCCGGAGAAATCCACGTTGACCGAGCGATTCATGAAACTCTGGTCCATCTCCACCAGCGCCATGCGCTCCTTGGCCAGGGCGAGAAAATCCAGCGCGTCCAACTCTTCCAGCCCGCGCTGCTTGCGCACGGCATTGAGGGCCGTGCGCAAAAAGTACAGGTTACCGACGCCGGGAATTTCCACCGGGTACTGGAACGCCAGGAAGATGCCGGCGACCGCCCGCTCCTCCGCCGACATGGCCAGCAGGTCCTGGCCCTGATAGCGCACCTCGCCGCTGAGCTCATAGCCATCCATGCCCGCCAATACCTGGGCCAGGGTGCTCTTGCCCGAGCCGTTCGGGCCCATGATCGCGTGCACTTCACCGGCCTTTACCCGCAGCGTGATGCCCCGCAGGATTTCGCGGCCCTCGACGCTGGCGTGCAGATTGTTGATCTCGAGCATGCTTCACCTCAGGTTTCAGGCCTCAGCCCACGCAGCCCTCCAGGCTCACGCCCAGGAGTTTCTGGGCCTCCACCGCGAACTCCATCGGCAGCTCCTTGAGCACCTCACGGCAGAAGCCATTGACTATCATCGGCACCGCATCCTCCGCGCGGATGCCACGTTGGCGGCAGTAGAACAGCTGCTCTTCACTGATTTTCGCAGTGGACGCCTCGTGCTCGACCCGAGCGCTGGGGTTCTTCACCTCCACATAGGGAAAGGTGTGGGCGCCACACTGGCTGCCCAGCAGCAGGGAGTCGCACTGGCTATGGTTACGCGCGCCGGTCGCGCCTTTGAGGATCTTCACCAGACCGCGGTAGGTGTTCTGCCCATGGCCGGCGGAAATGCCCTTGGACAGAATGGTGCTGTGAGTGTGCTTGCCGATGTGGATCATCTTGGTGCCGGTGTCCGCCTGTTGGTAGTTGGCGGTCAGGGCCACTGAGTAGAACTCGCCGGTCGAGTAGTCACCCTGGAGAATCACCCCCGGGTACTTCCAGGTGATGGCCGAGCCGGTCTCGACCTGGGTCCAGGAAATCTTCGAATGATGGCCTGCGCACTTGCCGCGCTTGGTGACGAAGTTGAAGATGCCGCCGCGCCCCTCGGCGTCGCCCGGGTACCAGTTCTGCACTGTGGCGTACTTGATCTGGGCATTATCCAGCGCCACCAGTTCGACCACCGCCGCATGCAGCTGATGGTTGTCGCGCATCGGCGCGGTGCAGCCCTCCAGATAGCTGACGTAACTGCCCTCTTCGGCAACTATCAGGGTGCGCTCGAACTGGCCGGTATCGGCCGCGTTGATCCGAAAATAGGTCGACAGCTCCATGGGGCAGCGCACGCCCTTGGGCACATAGCAGAAGGAGCCGTCGGAAAACACCGCCGAGTTCAGGGTGGCGAAGAAGTTGTCGCTGTAAGGCACCACCGAACCCAGGTATTTGCGCACCAGTTCTGGATGGTTCTGCACCGCCTCGGAAAAGGAGCAGAAGATCACCCCGACTTCGGCCAGCTTGTGCTTGAAGGTGGTCGCCACCGACACCGAGTCGACCACCGCGTCCACCGCGACGCCAGTCAATCGCTCCTGCTCGGCCAGGGAGATGCCGAGCTTGGTGAACATCGCGCGGACCTCGGGGTCGACCTCATCGAGGCTGCCGGGCCCCGGAGCTTTCGGCTTGGGCGCCGAGTAATAGATGATGTCCTGGTAGTCGATGGGATCGTAGTGGACGTTTTGCCAGGTCGGCTCGCGCATCGTCAGCCAGTGACGGAAGGCCTTCAGGCGCCAGTCCAGCAGCCATTGCGGCTCGTTCTTCTTCGTCGAGATCAGGCGGATAAGGTCTTCGTTGAGCCCGCGCGGGGCGGCATCGCTGTCGATGTCGGAGACGAAACCGTACTTGTAGGCTCGGCTACTGAGTTCGCGGATCTTGGCATTGCTGGCGCTCATGGCCTCCTCCTAACGCGACCACCCTCTCGCGCGTGAAGCGCGAGCGGCTGGTTTCGGCGGGGGGCCACGACTGAGGCAGTTAGCCCCTCACGGCAGTCTTCGGCGGGCTACTCAAGATTTCTGCAGGCATTGGTCGGACTGCTAATACTTTTAACTATACCCACTAGAAAGATTTGGCAAGAGGTTTTTACCAAAGCTAAATAGCCTTTAGATTCAATAGGTTAGGCATACGACTCCGACACCCTGGGCGGGCTATTGGCCTAGGCCAGCATGAGTCGCCCTCCATAGCCAACAGCCCGGCAGCCAGCTGGCCGAGGCCGCGCAGTCAGGCCGGTTTGAGCTGCGCCAGCTTGGCGATGATGGCCTCCAGGTTGGCCACCTCAGCCAGCAAGGGTGAGGCCGGATAACGGGCGCGGATAAAGTCCAGCAGCTGTTGCGCCGGCTCCAACTGCCCCAAGCCTTCGGCAAAACCCCGCGCAGCTAGCAGATAGGCCCGCGGGATATGCGGGTAGTCTGGGAAGCGTCGATGCAGATTACGCAGCAGGCTCAAGCCCTCGCGGTGCTTGTGCCGGGTCAGCAAGGCGCCGGCCAGCTGCTCGCACAGCAGGGCATCGGCGGGCAGGAAATCCGCCTGCAGCTGCCGGGCATTCAGCAGCGCCGTGACCGCCAGCGCCGGATTGAGCCGAGCCACCAGCGGCAGGTAGTGGTCGAGATGGCGCAGGCAGCGCTCGCGATCATGCAAGCCGTAGAGCAGCTGATGAAAACGCTCATTGAGCTTGAGGTCGTCCGGGCTGCGTTCCAGGGCCTGGGTGAGAATTTCCAAGGCCTGAGCGCTCTGCCCCTCCTTAAGGCGAATCTCGGCCTCGGCCAGGGCTTTGCGCCGCTGGTACTCGGCCACCGGAAAGTGATTTTGCTGGGTTTCATCGGCAATCACGTAGCCCAGGGCGCCCTGATACTGGAACACCACGTAGCCCATCATGGCGCACATGACCACAGCAAAATAGGCGAACAACGCCGCCGCAATCGGCATCAGCACCACCCGCGGCAAACCGCTGGAGAGCATGTAAGTCACGTAGCTGGGCGATTGCCAGAGGATAAACAGAAAGGCCCAGAGGATCAGATAGCGCCAACCCATGGCCTTGATCACCTGACCGACCAGCTCCGGGCTGAGCGCCGCCGCCAGCTCTTTCTCCAGCGCCAGGCGAATGATGCTGGCCGGCAGCACCAGCATGATCAACAGGTTGACCGCCCAGTACAGCGCCTCGCTGTCAAAGTCGGCAGCCAACCACAGCACTGCGGCGGCGATGATAAATACCGCCAGCTGCCTGAAGAACAAGGCAAAACCCTCACCGACAAAGGCGCTCTGCAGACTCGGCGCCTCCTGCTGCGCCTGGCTGCTGGCTTCGATCACGCTGTGCAGGTACTTGGTGGCGACGCTGAGCAGTATCAGCCAGAGGATTTTCGAGCTGGGCATAAACAGACTGGCCAGCGCCAACAAGGCGGCGAACGCCAAAGGCCCAACCTGAAAGGCATACAGAAAGAATTTGGGAATCCGCAGCCAAAAAGGTTGCGCACTATTGGCCGCGCCGAGAAAGCTCAGCTTGCTGCGACATAAGGGGCAGACCGCGACTGCATCCTGGTCATCGGCATTCAGCGGCAGGCAACAGTCGCCATAATCGCGCGGGCAACTGGCGCAGTGCCAGGTCGCCGGCTGTGCGGGGTGGTAATGGCAGTGAGCCTTGTCCATCGTCTACTTCCTTGTTTACTGGGCAAATAGCGGCATTGTTCGGGCAAAAAAGGCCTCGCAAGGAACGGTGTCTCTTGTTGGTCCTTATCAGCTTTTTAGAGGTTACTGAATGCTTTGGATTTCTGCTTCGGTCAACCGACGATATTCACCCACCGCCAGTGAGTCATCCAAAACTATATCGCCGATGCGCTCGCGATGCAGTTCGACAACTCGATTGTCGAGTGCGGCAAACATTCTTTTTACTTGATGGTATTTGCCCTCACTAATCGTCAGCCGCACTTCGTTGCTGGATAGACGCTCCAGCGTGGCGGGTCTGGTCAGTTGTTTTTCACTGTTGAGCAATAGCCCTGCCAGTAACTTTTCTTCTGCATCGCTGATTAGAGCGTTGGCCAGGGTGGCGCGATAGGTTTTTTGACATTCATGGCGCGGCGAGGTTACGCGATGGTTCCACGGGCCATCATCGGTAATCAATACCAGTCCCGTAGTGTCGATATCGAGGCGCCCGGCAATGTGCAGTATTTTTTTGTTCGGCTCATCGAGTAGATCGAGCACCGTGGGGTGGTCGTTATCGATGGTAGCGCATATGTAGCCCAGGGGTTTGTGCAACATAAAATAGCGCGGGCCGACTGGGCTGAGTGCTTCACCGTCCAGCTGCACTGTGTCGGTCGGGCTTATATGTAGGCTGGCGTCTTTAATCTGTTCGCCATTGACCGTAACGCGCTTACTTCTTAGGGCTAGCTTCACCAAGGCGCGCGATAGGTCAGTCGTGTCGGCAATATATTTATCGAGGCGCATGGATTAACAATTCTCGGTTTTGTCTGGGTGCGCCAGGGCGTTAATCCAGCAGGGGTAAATAAGTGCTTGGGTAAGCGCTGCATGCAGCCATCTAGGGCCATTGCAGTTCGGTCGCATTGTACTAAATCGCAGATATGAAAAAGGGCCCCGCAGGGCCCTTTTTCAGTCGCTAGCGCTATTAGGCGCCGGCAGTTTCCGCCGCTTCTGCAGCAGCAACGTCTTTGATCGACAGCTTGATGCGGCCGCGGTTGTCGACGTCGAGTACCAGAACCTTAATTTCCTGGCCTTCTTTCAACACGTCGGTAACCTTCTCAATGCGCTGATCGCTGAGCATCGAGATGTGCACCAGGCCGTCTTTACCCGGCAGGATGTTGACGAAGGCGCCGAAGTCGACGATCCGCTCAACCTTACCGATGTAGATCTTGCCGATCTCGGCTTCCGCGGTGATGCCCAGTACGCGCTGACGCGCGGCCTCGGCAGCTTCCTTGGTTTCGCCGAAGATCTTGATGGTGCCGTCGTCTTCGATATCGATCGACGCTTTGGTCTCTTCACAAATGGCGCGAATGGTCGCACCGCCTTTACCGATCACATCGCGGATCTTGTCGGTGTCGATCTTCATCGCGATCATGGTTGGGGCGTTAGCCGACAACTCGGTGCGCGAAGTCGCCAGGATCTGGTTCATCTGACCGAGGATATTCAGGCGCGCTTCCAGGGCTTGGCCCAGAGCGATTTCCATGATTTCTTCGGTGATGCCGTTGATCTTGATGTCCATCTGCAGCGCGGTAACACCTTTGGCGGTACCGGCTACTTTGAAGTCCATGTCGCCGAGGTGATCTTCGTCGCCGAGGATGTCGGTGAGGATGGCGAACTTCTCGCCTTCTTTAACCAGACCCATGGCGATACCAGCCACCGGAGCCTTCAGCGGAACGCCAGCGTCCATCAGGGCCAGGGATGCACCGCACACCGAAGCCATGGAGCTGGAACCGTTGGATTCGGTAATTTCCGAGACCACGCGAATGGTATACGGGAACACGTCGGCAGCTGGCAGCATGGCCGCGATGCTACGACGAGCCAAGCGGCCGTGACCGATTTCGCGGCGACCAACACCACCCATACGGCCACACTCGCCTACCGAGTACGGCGGGAAGTTGTAGTGCAGCATGAACGGGTCTTTGCGCTCGCCTTCCAGGGTGTCGAGCAACTGTGCGTCACGGGCGGTACCCAGGGTAGCAACCACCAGCGCCTGAGTTTCGCCACGGGTGAACAGAGCCGAACCGTGGGTCTTGGCCAGAACGCCAACTTCGATGGCCAACGGACGTACGGTGCGGGTGTCGCGGCCGTCGATACGTGGCTTGCCGTTAACGATGTTCTCGCGCACGGTGCGGTATTCGATTTCGCCGAACACGTCTTTAACTTCGCCAGCCGAGGCTTGGCCTTCGGCACCGGAGAACTTGGCAACCACTTGGTTACGCAGCTCGCCCAGACGGGCATAACGCTCGTGCTTAACGATGATGGCGTAAGCCTGGGAGATCGCCTCGCCGAACTCGGCGCGGATCGCGTCGATCAGTACGTCGTTCTTGGCTGGAGCAGTCCAGTCCCAAGTCGGCTTGCCAGCTTCGGCAGCCAATTCGGTAACGGCCTTGATCACTACCTGGAATTCGTCGTGGGCGAACAATACGGCGCCCAACATCTGGTCTTCGGTCAGTTCTTTGGCTTCCGATTCAACCATCAACACGGCGTCTTTGGTGCCGGCTACGACCATGTCCAGGCTCGAAGCCTTGAGTTGCTCGTACGTTGGGTTAAGCAGGTAGCCGGTGCTTTCGTGGAAAGCCACGCGAGCGGCGCCGAACGGAGCCTCGAACGGGATACCGGAAATCGCCAGGGCAGCCGAGGTGCCGATCATGGCGGCTACGTCTGGATCGGTTTTCTTGCTGGTCGACATCACGGTGCAGATAACCTGCACTTCGTTCATGAAGCCTTCCGGGAACAGCGGACGGATCGGACGGTCGATCAGGCGCGAGGTCAGCGTCTCTTTCTCGGACGGACGGGCTTCACGCTTGAAAAAACCACCAGGGATCTTGCCGGCTGCGTAGGTTTTTTCTTGGTAGTGCACGGAGAGCGGGAAGAAGCCCTTGCTCGGATCGGCGTGCTTGGCGCCAACCACTGTTACCAATACGGCAACGTCGTCATCGACGGTGACCAGCACGGCGCCGGAGGCTTGACGGGCAACGCGGCCAGTCTCGAGGGTGATGGTCGATTGACCATATTGAAACTTCTTAATTACCGGGTTCACGGTGTGGTTACCTTCTCTTTTTTGCCTTGGGGAAATCGGTTTGCTGCACGCTAGCGGGTACACAACTAGCGGCGCAACGGGGTGTTGCAAAATTTGTGGGCAACTGCGGGAATCGGACCCGAGCGCTACCCAGATAAAACTTGAGGCTGGTGGCCTGCCGAAGATTGCCGGCTTGCCCCTAGGGACCTGCGCGACAAGCAGCGACACACCACCAACCTCAACAACGTCGTATTAGCGACGCAGACCCAAGCGAGCAATCAGGCTGGTGTAACGAGCAACGTCTTTGCCCTTCAGGTAATCCAGCAACTTACGACGCTGGTTAACCATACGGATCAGACCACGACGCGAGTGGTGATCTTTACCGTTGATTTTGAAGT
>C687J26845_10001659_pt1 | contig 13511 bp, 14 predicted proteins | sample RifCSPlowO2_12_FD_26845 | JGI IMG/M metagenome (IMG submission 26845) | reverse complement strand
AAAGCTTTTTTAAAGTTTAGTTGAATACGCCCGGCTTTAAAAGGCATTCCGTTATTATCATAAAAGACATAGGGGCTTTTAGAATCATTTTTCTTCATTGTCACTTCTAAAACATGGTAGGCATGACTAGCAATCGGAATTCTCAAATCTTCTTTATTCTTTGTTTCTTCACCGTTCAATAAAATTACCCTTGCCATTAAATCAACTTGATTCCACTTAAGATTTAAGATATTGCCCTTCCTTAGACCTGTCCAGGCTGCAATAACTACTATATCCCTAAGCCAGCTTTCACAACAGTTAAGAAGTTTATTGAACTCATCAAATGAGAGATGCCTTACCCTTTTGGTATCAGCGTTTTGCTCCATTTCTATTCTTGGTGTTTCTTTTATCCACTGCCAACGATTCCTGGCAAGATTAAGCATCCTTCGGAGTATTTTAAACTGCCGGTTAATGGTTGCTGGTTTTACCCCCTGTTTTTTTCTCATTTGTTTAAAGTCGTCTATCAATGCAGGGGTAATTTCGTTGAGCTTGTATTTACCAAAAAAGTCTTTCAGTTGGTTCAAATAACTTATCGAACAACGCCAGCTCTTGAGTTCCCTGAAAACCTGATATTCGTATTTTTCGGCTAGCTCAAGAAATGTCCGCTGGCTTCCCTCATCAGCTTCAAACCATTTTCCCTCAACGATGTCGTGTTTAACCTTGCAGTAGATTTTTTCTGCCAGCTTCTTATCCGTTGACTCTGTCGATTTTCTTACCTGTTGGCCCTTGTAAGTAAACCGCATCCACCAGACCAGACCTCTTTTATAAAGTCCCATGTTCTTCTTTCTCCTTTCCGAGACCTTGACATGGGCCTGGTTTCCCGTTGGGTGCATTATATACACCATCCTTAACGGTATCAACTCCCTTTTTTACGTTAAATAACTTTATGAATTTCATGTGTAAGTCTTGCCATTCTTTTACTGCTTCTTGAAAACCTGTTACGTCTTTTCCTTCGTCCCATAACGTGTTAATCTTATTTTCGATAGTAACGGCTTTTTCACACGTCATGGGAGATATTTTAACTGTGTAACCGGGGGTCGGAGATTGATAAACCCTAGATATCTCGTATGCCGCATCCATGAAAATAGTATACATCAGGGAAATATTTTTCAGATACTCTATGACCATAGCCTTATTCTCTTTTATCTGATTGATTATGGTTAAGGCTTCTTTTGGCGGATCGTCTTTATCTATAAACTTTAGGGTAATCTTGTCACCTTTAAGCGAGACCTTATATCCCATGTTTTGCACGGTATGGATAAGTTTAGGAATGTCTTTCAAATCTCAATTTCCCTCTCTGGAATACCGGTATCACCTGCCATTTCATCAATTTTAGTCTCCAGGTCTACCAATATAATATCTGACAAAGACTTATGACTTAACCCACAGGTCTCCCCATAGTCTCCCGATGTCGTATCGTTTTTATATCTCTGGTATACGTTTTCAATATGTTCGCAACTAAATTCGTATGCCTTTCTTCCGTCTTTTTTACCCGCATGTCTAGTATAAAGACTCAACTGATTTAACGTCCTGCCTATCCATGTTTGGATGCCTCTTTTTTCTTTATCATTCATAGCGGTATAATTTGATTTGAGTTTTTCCGCTATATCCGTGACGGTTAATATAGCCTTGTCTTTTCCCATGAGTAGTTGTTTTAACGTCTCAAAGAGTTTGATGTCATACTCAGACAGTTCATTTTGTGTTTCTTGCATACTTTCAAGGAAAAAGCCTTTAATATCGTTCATTTCTGCACCGGGAACATCCTCAAGCCTTAATATGGTCTCAATTGGTCTCCAAAGTTCTCTTGTCCTGTGAGACACGTCTTTTCCTGTGTCTTGATAGAGTTCTTTTACCTCTTGCCACCTTATCAAGAGGAGTTTGTACAACTTATCCCTTAAATCGCCCCATATTGCCAGGTATGCGTCAGGATAGGGATATTCCCTGATTGCCCTGAGCATAGTAATTTCAATACACCTATCCTTTAAATCGCTGTCTAGTTCTTTTATGCTTGCAAATGCCTTTGGCCCAAAGGTCTCAAATTCCATAATTCTACGACCCTTGTTTGAAGTGTTTACAATCCTTCTCTTACCGCCCCCGATTGTGTAACTGTCCGAGAGGATGCCTAATATTTCTGTATTCTTTTTGTTGCTGAGTTCTTCTGCCTGATCATTTAAAAACGTCCCGCGTACTCCATCAATGCTATCCGCAAGGGATGCAATCGACACACCTTTTACTTTCATTGCGTTAAACGATAATCGCTCAAGCAAGTCAAGTAATCTACTCTTACCGCTTTGTTTCTTCCCATAAATGAACAAGAAGGGGAAGGCATGGAAGCATCTATGAAAATAGGTTGCTATAATCCACGCCGTTATGATGCCGTAAATGGCCTCTCTTTGAAATTCGATATAGTTTTTCAGTGTTTGTTTTATTTCCTGATAGAGTTCTTTTGGTTGTTCTTTATTGGCAATAAAGTTTACTATCCTGTTTTTGTCCCATCGGTCATTCACCTTTAAGAGTATCCTATCTTGTTCATGTAATATGATTGTCTTGTCTTCATATTTGAAAACATTCTCTTTGTGTATTGCTATATCTTTTCCCGATAGAATATAAATATTCCTGTCTTCTGGTTGATTGTTTGAAATTACCGTTTCCCGGAAGCCTAATGACATGAATGTTTGGTTTACTTCATACGAAGGATGAGCAATGATACTATCGTGTTCATTATCTGTATTATTTAGGTTATTCGTTTCCATAAACTTCCCCGATTGCATGCTTAATGATCCTGTCTATATCCTGCTTTTTCGTTGTATTTTTTGTGATCCTTTGGGGTACGAATCTTACGCGATAAGATTCCTTTACCCATTCCTCTATCTTGTCCATATCAAAACGCCAGAGGCCGTTGAGCTTAAAAGACGGTATTCTCTTTTGATTTACCCATGAATAGAGGGTTGACTGCTTAACTTTAAGAAATTCTGAAACTTCTTTTATGGTTACTATCTTCATGTTGTCTTACCTTATGGCTTGTTATATTTCTTCTTTTTATTACCTATCTTTGTCTTTAAATAATCTTCACCCTTGCCGTTTGTTTGTTTACCGAGATAGTCTTTGGCTTTATCTAAATATTCATTGAGTGTTCCCTTATCAACGTTTTCAAACCCTTCACGGGCTGCAAAGGCCGTAATATATCCAATGCCATTTTGGAATAACGTCTTATCGCTGGGTATCCTTGATTTATTTACCTCTCTTAATATCCCGGTGAATTTGCCATCATTGAATCTTACATCCTGAATCTTTTCCCATAGGGGATCTGTCATCCATCGTGTCCTATTTATGGTATTGTCTTTTATTGCAAGCCTTAACCAATTCTGAGTACAATATCGCCAAGCATCGTTGGTTTTCTCTTTAAGGCTTAAAAATGTGTTTATTTTCATCTGTCCTAAAAGTTCCCTTCTTAATTGAAATTCAAGTCTCCATACCCTTTGGAATGTATCCCATCCTTGCTTTTCCCATATCTCCCTGAGATAATCCTTACGACTCTTTTCAATCTCAACGGTCTTATCATAGAGTCTTGCTAAAATATCTCCACCCTGGCCTATCGTCCACCCCGTGAATATATCGCCATTCCAATATTTATGGGTCTTTTGTGCCCGGGTAACCCAGGATACCTTTTCAATGGTTTCTAATTCTTTATCGGTAACGAAATCAGTAAAAACATCCATTCTGCTGATAGTTTCTTCTTCTATCTTTTCTAAAAGCATATCTACGATTTTTCTTAATTTATTAATAGAGTTATCAAGACCATGACAGGTAAGGAGTTCGCTTGATACCTGGACATATACCTGGGGGAGTTTTTGTCTTTTACTTCCCGATATTTGCAGGTGATACCAGTTATCAGCCAGAATAAACGAATACCACTTTGTGCCCCTGTCTGATACCTCAAAGCAGTGGTCATCAAGAATCATTCTTGCCGATGCTTGTTCCTTTTCGTCTTCCGACTGAGCCAGTTTCTTTTTTTCTTCCAGGCGTTCTTTTACCCCTTCTTTGAGCGTGCCCTTAAAAGACACATATAAACTATCAATTCCCTTTAATACTTCTTTAAACTCCATCTTTAAATCCTCCAAAAATAGTTCCCTGTAATTTGGGGGTGCTGTGTTACTAACCTTCGCACCCAACTCTGTGCTCAATTGTTTACCTTCGCTTTTGAAGTTATGAAAACATTCCGTCCACTTTAATCCACCATTCGGGTACGTGTTTGTGTGCTTCGTTGCGTTCCCGCTTACGCTCCACTTCACTTCGCACAAACGTACCCTGGTGGTTACCATAAATAATTCATTTGATTCCTTAATTACTCTTTAACCCTTTAAATCTCTTTTTGTTTTTACATTACCGATTTCGGACTTTTAATCTTTGATATCGTTTACTATCCATGTTCTCTAATCTGCACTAAGTTATATTTTCCCTATAATTTAACGTTCCTGGACCTTTCCACCACAAAGACGATCCCCTTATTCACCCTATACATGCCCTTCCCTCTTCGCTTCGTAAAGACACTACGCAAAGAGCGAAGGTTTAACACTAATTCCTTCGTGCAACCTTTTATTTCCTGCCAGGTCACAGCCTTCTTTAAATTTCTACAAAACAGAAAATAAAAGAAGGCTGTTTTATTAATTGGAAATGCAATAAAAAAAGCCGAGACTACGGTTGAGCGTATCAACCACAGCCTCGGCTTCTTTGTCTTCTAGAGACTTCTTTGCCGATTACAAAGATAATAAAATTTATTATCTTCTATCTACTATCAATCTTTTACATACAGGACACTTCGTTTCTACCTTTCTCTCTAATTTATATATATTTACAGGTTTTGATTTATAACCTATATATTCATCTGTTTCGACTTTTAGTTTTGTTTTGCATATTGGACAGTTACCGCTTTGAAGAAGATCGTATTTCATCTTGCTATGCTCCTGTTTTACTATTTTCTTTTAATTCCTTTATTAACTCATTACGTACCTTTTCAAGTTCTGTCTTTATTTTTATATAAGAATCTTTTGCAAAGGCCAAGGCCGTAAAATGATAACATGCCTTTTCGGCCATGTCTTTTTTCATGTCTATTATGTGACCCTGTGTTTCCTTGTCATTAGACTTTATATATGCAATTCCCTCTGTAAGAGCGTTACCTAATGATTCGATAAAGTCACTGGCTGCTGTCCTTTTGTACTCTTCAGGAATCGAATCAAAATGCTTAATCGTTGAACATAAAATACGACTAATCCATCCTAAAAGCATAACAGGTTGATTTTCTGCTTCACTCTTGCTTATTGGATTTAGAAATTCAGTGTAGATCGATGCAATATAATTCTCAAATTCCCTTATTATTGGTGATTTATCTAACTCTTTCCAGAAAACAGGCCTTTCTTGTTTTCTTTTGTTAATAGTGCTTAATATGAATTCTTTATCTTCTTTAAAGCTATCAATAAGTTGTTCGTCAATAAGTCTTGATAGAGAAATACCTTTATCCTTTGCCTTCTTTTCTAAGAAAGTTCTGAATTCTTTACTAATTCTTATTCCTACGAATTCTTCTTTTTTTGCCATATTTAATAGTGAATATTTGTTAAACAATGATAATCATTTATAAACTCAATGTAATGCAATATAAATAATTTGTCAAGCAAAAATATTAAATACTTGTATTTTTATATGAATTATCTTGCCGTGCTTCGTTGCGCTCACGATTCTCTCCCGCTCCACGAAGCACATGGTTGCTGATATAATAATATTGAAATTTCTTTTTAATAGCATATACTCATAGCTATCAAAAAAAGATAATCTGTAATTCATTCACCCTTGAAAAAAGTTGTAACAAGCAAAATTAATAATGAACGAAACTTAGCAAGCGTGTTGAAACAAGCTCTTAAAAATACTTCAATAAGAAAATCGGTAACTTTGCATTGGCTGCACCATAGCTATGCAACACATTTATTAGAAAGCGGTACATACCTTAGGTATATACAAGAGCTATTAGGACATACTAACAGTAAAACCACAGAGATATATACTCATGTAAGCACCCACTCAATACAACAAATTAAAAGCCCTTTTGATGACTTATAAAAAACTATACATTCTATACCGAAAACGAGTATTAGTAGCGGGTATCCCCCTAAGTAGGGATGATAAACGATAAAAATACTCGGTAATAAACAAGTTATGCGAAACTCTTTTGGCTACAGTACTAACTCAAACGACATGACAAATGAACCGACAGACAGCAGAGCAAATACGAAAGACAATGCAAGCTGTGAAAAGTTCAGGTTCGAAAATTGAAAAGCGCCTTGCGACAACACTTTGGATGCGCGGACACAGATACCGCAAAAACGACAAAACAGCTTTTGGGAAACCCGATTTGACTTTCAAGCGAATTAAAGTAGCTATTTTTGTTGACAGCGAATTTTGGCACGGAAAAAATTGGAAGGTTCACAAGCACGACCACAAATCCAACAAAAAATATTGGCACACAAAGATTGAGCGGAACATTAAAAGAGACAAGGAAGTAAATCGCAAATTATTAAAAGATGGTTGGAAAGTTTTACGATTTTGGGGACTTGACATTGAAAATAATTTAGAAACTTGCATTACTAAAATTGAAACGATATTAAATGAACGGAAAACCTTTTAAGACAATAGATCTCTTTGCAGGAATAGGCGGAATGCGACTTGCATTTGAAGCACACGGTTGTGTTAATGTGTTCACATCCGAATGGGACAAGGCAGCACAAACAATGTATGAAGCCAACTTCAAAGAAAAACCGCTAGGTGACATTAACGACATTGCGCCAGAATACATACCTGACCACGATATTTTATTAGCAGGTTTCCCTTGTCAACCTTTTAGCATTGCAGGAAAAGGTCTTGGCTTTACTGACACAAGAGGGACTTTATTCTTTAACATTGAAGCTATACTTAAAAAGAAAAAAACAAAAGCATTTCTTTTGGAGAATGTAAAACGATTAACAACACACGACAACGGTCAAACCTTCGCAGTAATTTTAGAAAAACTAAAACAGTTAGGTTATACAGTTTATCACAAAGTTTTCAATTCTCTTGACTTTGGAGTTCCACAAAAAAGAGAACGGATTTATATTGTTGGTTTTCTTGAACCAATTTATTTCAAGTTTCCAAAACCGCTTGGATATTACAAGCCGCTTTCAGAGTTCTTAGAAAATGACGATGATGTTCCAGCAAACTTTTTCGTTACAAAAAATATGAAAGAAAAAAGGTTTGCATCGGTAAAAGGGATTCCGCCTAATCCATCTGTTTGGCATGAAAACATTGGAGGAAATATTTCTGCCTTGCCTTATTCTTGCGCTTTGCGTGCAGGCGGAAGTTACAATTATTTATTAGTTAATGGAGTTCGCAGATTGACAGGAAAAGAAATGTTGAAACTTCAAGGATTTCCAAATGACTTTATAATTAATGTTCCTTATTCACAAGTTCGCAAACTTGCAGGCAATTCAGTTACTGTTCCAGTAATAAAAGTTATTGCAGGAGAAATGATGAGTGCCCTCAAAAATAAAAAGGAATACAAAGAAACTGTTCAGTTAACATTATTTGAACCCAAACATGAATATAAAAGAAGCAAAGCAAGCGTTAGATAAAGTAATTGATAAAGCAAGAGTTCACCTCTATAAGCCCATTCAAGTTGCTGAAATACTTTACAGAGATCGCACTGAAAAAGATATTAAGTTATCAGACCTTTCAACTTACAGAACCATTTCTAAGAAATGGAGAGATATTATTTGCATCAAATTTTTAGGAAGAACAAGCACATCATCAGCAAGATACCAAGATGATGTTTTCAATGATAATGCGATACCTCCTACGGCTTTAACAATACTCGGCAAAGAAAACAGAGAGAAGATAGGAATCGTTGAAGCATATATTTATCAAAAGTTTTTGAAACGATTCTCTCAAATGACAACAGGGTTAATTTATTGCACATCCCACGACAAGAGTAATTTCAAACTTGAAGAATTCCTTGCAATGTTTTGGGCCGAACCAGGACTTCGCAGAAGCATTGATAAAATTTATGAGGTAGTTGTTTATTCATTATTCACTACTTTAGTAGAAGCGCTTGAGGTTTCAATAGAGGTAAGTATAAATCCTTCAAAGTCAGAGATATTAAAAGAGTTTGAGGACTTTGCGAAAAGAATAATCCAGCTTACACCAACACAAACTAAAGTAAAACTTGCAGCGAAAATAAATCGTGTCGGAGTTACAAATGCAGCAGACAGAGGACTTGATATGTGGGCTAACTTTGGACTTGCAATTCAAATCAAACATTTATCACTTACAGAAGAACTTGCTGAGAGTATTGTTAGTTCAGTTACTGCCGACAGAATTGTTATTGTGTGCAAGGCAAGTGAAGAAAAAATAATTGTTTCACTTCTAAATCAAATGGGATGGAAATCAAGAATACAAAGCATAGTTACCGAAAACGACCTTTTGAGTTGGTATGAAAAAGCATTAAGAGGAAAATTTTCAAAAACCATTGGTGACAAAGTTTTATTCAATCTCACAGAAGAAATCAAAATAGAATTTCCTACAACTGACAAAGTAGAGTTTATGAAGTTCATTAAACAGCGTGGTTATGATAAACTAAGTGACAAAGTTTGGAGCTAACTTGAAACGATAATTCTTCGCAGTGGAGAGTAGAGTACGTGCTAGATGAGAATATCCCCGACAGTCAACGGCAACTCTTGAGAAGCTGGGGCATTCGTGTTCATCAAATTGGTAATGAAGTGAGAATAACGAACGCCCAACAGCGGGCTTAAAGAAATGGTGGGTGACGTGGTAACATCAAGTTGTGTGCTTCTATTAAACTTTAGTGGAAAGTTGACACTTAAGTCCCCTAAAGCTGCCACTTCTTATAGCCGCAAAACGTACCTGCAAGGCTATGACGACAGTGCAAACATAAACTAAAAGACAAAAAATTAACCGACAATGACTGTATGAAAGACTTGCTTGACAAAATATCATCTTACAACCTTTTTAACTATTTGTTGCCCGGGATACTCTTTGTTTGTATTTCCAAATACTTTACAGACTACAATTTCACTCAAGAGAACAATTTAATCGGTGCTTTCCTATACTATTTCATTGGAATGGTTGTTAGTAGGTTTGGTTCCTTATTCGTCGAGCCAATCTTAAAAAAGATTTCATTTCTCAAATTCTCTGACTATAAGAGTTTTGTTGCGGCATCAAAAAAAGATGATAAGATCGAATTGTTTTCTGAAATCAACAATACATATAGAACCATAACAGCAATGTTTATCCTGTTACTTCTTCTTAAATCCTATAATTATTTTGAAATTCTTTGGAGCATATCAGGAAAGGTTTCAACATTCATAGCTGTAATTTTAATTCTTGTGATGTTTCTCTTTTCTTATCGCAAGCAGACAAATTATATCAGAAAAAGAATTGACGCTAACAATAATCCTAATAACAAATAAATAAAAAACATGACTATTGTAAAATCGCTTTCGGTGGGTAACGGTGATATGTTTTATATTAAGCATAATTCACCAAACTTTTCAATTATTGATTGCTGTATGGATGATTCTAATAAAGTAAGAATAGTCAACGAGCTAAAACGAGAGAGCCAAAACGCAGAGATTATAAGATTTATTTCTACTCATCCAGATGACGATCATATTAAAGGACTGGACTATTTGGACAGTCAAATGAGTATTGTAAATTTTTATTGCGTAAAAAATGAGGCAACCAAAGAAGACGAAACTACTGATTTTGAAAAATACCGTGAGCTGAGAGATTCAGAAAAGAAATCATTTTACATTGAAAAAGGATGTTCAAGAAAATGGATGAACCTTGGCGATGAGGTGCGTAAACCATCAGGCATTAAAATTCTTTGGCCTATCCTGACGAATCAATTCTTTACGGAAGCTTTGAAAATTGCAAAGGACGGAGGAAGTCCTAATAATATTTCTCCTATAATAAAATATAGCCTTGAGAATGGAGCTACTATTCTTTGGATGGGAGATTTAGAAACAGAATTTATGGAAACCATTAAAGACGACTTAGACTTACCCAAAGTTGACATATTGTTTTCTCCACATCACGGGAGAGATAGTGGAAAAGTTCCAGAGTCATTGCTACAAGCTATAGAACCAGAAATTATCATTATCGGAGAAGCTCCATCTGAAAATATTAATTACTATGCTAATTACAACACAATTACTCAAAACTCTGCTGGTGACATAACCCTTGACTGTAATACAAAGAAAGTTCACATCTACGTTTCAGAAAAAAACTATTTGGTGGACTTTTTAGACGATGATAATATGAGTGAATTCAATTACTATATTGGGACACTGAACCTATGACAAAGAGAACAACATACCGCCAACATTTGCTTGGTTCAATGGTTGGTGATGAGGTAAATTCAGCTTTTGTAGATTTAATATACTTTAGTGCAGTGGGTCAGTTTTGTGCTTCTAAACCGCCACTGCACCAAGCCAAAAACCCTTACCTGTAATTTTATAAAGATTACAACACAATTTGAGTTAATTTCTAAATTATCTTATAACTGTTGCACGGTATTTGTGCTAATTTTGTGCTTAAATCAATCTAAAAAGGATATAATGAATTGAAATGAATAGAATTGATATAACGCCAACAATACCTTAATTTTCAACGTAAAACAGGAAACCAGCCCAATATCAAGGACTTAATAATTTTTAATATTTCGCCCTTTCAGGGCTAAAAATATTATTAAATCCTTAATTTAAAGAGAAAACCTCTCTCCCTTAATCCCCTCCTTGCGAAGGAGGGGAGAGGGGTGGTTATAAGTTCTTTTTAATTTTATTCGAAATCTTTGCAAGCAGGTCTTTAACCCCTTGGTCATCGGGATCTAGCGTAAGGGTTTGATTTAACGTCTCCTCTGCAAGCTCATATTGATTCGTATTATAATATGCTATACCAAGCATCTTGTATGCTGCGATGGATTTTTCATCTATTTTAATGGCCTGTTCACACTCGGAAACAACCTTTTCCCAATTGGNATTCTTTGAACATATATCAGCCAGAAGCAAATGAATATTTATATAATTGTGATTCGGATACGCCTCGTTAAATGTCTGGAGTATATTTCTTGCACTGGTGGAATCCTCCAAGTCGATATATGCACCGGCCAGATTATGAGTATAGATGGGATTATCGGGTTTTAAAGTTACAGCTTTGTGAAATGAGTTTACAGCTTCTTCTAATTGTTTTTTTCTTTTATAAACAGCGCCAAGATTATTGTGGTAATTCGCTACAGAAGGATTAAGTTCGACGGCTTTTCTTAAAAAATACAACGCCTTTTCTAAATCGCCTTTCTGAAAGCAGGCATTGGCTAAACGATCCACATGGTTTAATTCTTCAGGTCGAATTAGATATGCTTTATACAGTTCTTCAATCGCTGGATCCAAATTCCCCTTGTTAATATACAGAGAAGCGATATTACTGTGAAAAGGNGCCTGGAAAGGGTCTGCTTCAATAGCTTTTTTATAATAATTAATAGCGCTATCTGCCGTGTTTTGTTCAAAATGTTCTGCCAAAAATTGTTGAATCAAGCCCAGATGGAAAAAACCCATGTAGTGCTGTGGGATCAATTTTAAAGAATTATTGGCCTCAACGTATGCCTTTTGTAGCCATGCTTCATCTTTTGTCTTAAATGCCATTTGTATGTATGTTCTGCAAAGTTCATCGCGATAGAATGTTTCGTATGGATTAAGGCGTATAGCATGTTTCATAAAAAACAAACCCTTTTCTGTAATAGCAGGTAAATTTTCCTTTTCGTAATCTAAAATCCTTCTCCCATATTCAAAATAGGCATCTGCCCTGTAGAATCGAAGGACGAAAACAGTAGCAAAACCTAATGCCGTTACCGCAATCCCGCAACCTATCCATTTACAAAAGACAGAAATTTGGGAATGTGGGAAACTGGAAAGTTGAGCGGATCCCAACTTTACACCTTCCCAACCTCTCGACTTCCTATCCTCATAACATTCCTTGATCCTCGATTCTCTTCCCTCGGTACTTAACGATCTTTCTGCTTCATTTATTTTTACTATAGAGATACAAAGTCCCATCATTACCCAAAAAAGTGTAACAATGGGAGTATTTCCGAAGCTGAATTCATTCTGAGTAAGGTAACTTATTATTCCCGATAAAAGCCCTAATATGAGTATTTTATTTTGATTACTTAACCGTTTATAATTCTTACTAACAAACACACCAAAGGCTGTCAATAACAAGATATAGGTTCCTAAACCAAAGATACCTCGAGTGACGGCGGTATCGAGGATATCATTATGAATTCTATCCTGTCTGGGAAATTGAAACCCTTTATCACTTTCAATTGAAGAAAATACCTTTGCTAAATTTTTCTGATAAACAATACCTATTGTATCGGGACCGATACCAAGGGCTGGGTAGTCCTTTATAATTTCTATAGCTGCTAAATACTGAAAAATGCGGAAAAAAGAGGACTCTAAGACCGGTAACTTATTGGCAATCCATGGCCTTTGATGAAATTGTGTTTGTTCAGAAATCAATAATCCATCCAACCATCCTTTGTTAAGATTGGAAACAGAAGTTGTGTCGGACGTCTTTATATCATCTTCAAAATGCTCTGTAAAACGCTTAACAATAGAGTTTTCATGCTTTAAATTTAAAAAAATTCCAATTAAAGTAAACGAAACGGCTAATGCTATAAATTTATACCTCTCTACAGTTTGGTTTTTGAAAATTACGATAAGGAATGGAATCAATCCTCCAAGTAGTGCTACAAAACATGCACGGGTATTCGTAAGCCAAAAGGTAGTATAAATAATTGCCGATAATATAAAAAAGATCCACAAGATATAACGTTTCCCTATAAAAACCTCTTTTTGTCTGGATGAATTAATAAAAAATAGGACAACGGCCAATGGTAAGGTCATAACAAGATAGGCCGAAAAGAATACGGGATTTCCAAACGTGGAAAATACACGCCTGGCCTCAAAGCTACTCCACTTAAATATATCGAATCCAAGGTGCTGTGCAATCCCGTAAACTGAAGAAACAGTAGCGCCGGCTACGATTGCAATTACCAGTAAATAAAGTCTTTTTTTGGTAGTAACNAAATTGACCGTAGTATAAAAAAGAAGTATATAGCATAAAGTCGCAGTTAAGCCCTCAAATCGCTTATATGTGCCAAAAAGGCTCATAATGGGGTTTATTGAAATGATTGATGAAATGATGAAGATGAATATATAGGCAAGGATGGGGATATCTATTGCGGTATGAGAAAATTTAAAACCGTGTTTAAATACAAGTGCAATCGACCATACAACCAGGATGGCGATTGTTAACAGGTATAAGGCCATTACCTTGCTAAGGTCGAAAACACTATAAAGGCGTATATCAAAGAA
>C687J26845_10001655_pt1 | contig 13552 bp, 13 predicted proteins | sample RifCSPlowO2_12_FD_26845 | JGI IMG/M metagenome (IMG submission 26845) | reverse complement strand
GGCGCTGCTTTCATGAACGGACCGAACTCGGGGAAAGACGTGTTCATCCCGCTGGACTGCCTGATCGGCGGCCAGGACATGCTCGGCAAAGGCTGGATGATGCTGATGAACTGCCTCTCGGTCGGCCGCTCCATCTCCCTGCCGGCAGTAGGCACGGGCGCGGCCAAATTCACCAGCCTGGTCACTGGCCAGTACAGCCAGATACGCGAGCAATTCAATGTGCCGCTGGCGGCCTTCGAAGGTATCCAGGAGGCCCTCGCACGTATCGGCGGCAATGCCTGGCTGATGGACAGCGCACGCATCCTTACTGCCAACGCGGTAGATCTGGGCGAAAAACCCTCGGTGCTTTCGGCGATTCTCAAATACCACCTGACCGAGCGTGGCCGCGAGTGCATCAGCCACGCCATGGATGTGCATGGCGGCAAGGGCATCATCATGGGCCCGAACAACTACCTNGCGCGCTCCTGGCAAGGCGCACCGATCTTCATCACCGTGGAAGGCGCCAACATCCTCTCGCGCAACCTGATGATCTTTGGCCAGGGCGCGATCCGCTGCCACCCCTACGTACTCAAGGAAATGGCCCTGGCCGGTCGCGAAGACAAGGAGCAAGCGCTGCTGGAATTCGATCAACTGCTGCTGCAGCACATCGGCTTTGCCGTGAGCAACGCGGCCAGCAGCCTGATCCTCAGCCTCGGTCTGGGCGGATTCAGCGAGGTACCGGGCGACAACCTCAGCCGCCCCTACTTCCGCGCCCTCAATCGCCTGGCTGCAGCCTTCGCCCTGCTTGCCGACCTGAGCATGATGCTGCTGGGCGGCGAACTGAAACGCCGCGAGCGGCTGTCCGCCCGCCTGGGCGATGTGCTCAGCCACCTNTATCTGGCCTCGGCGGCGCTCAAGCGCTACCACGANCTGGATTACCCGGCGCATTCGCGCCCGCTGCTGTGCTGGGCCATGGAAGAAAGCCTGGGCCACGCCGAACAGGCACTCGATGAACTGCTCAGCAACTTCCCGAGCAAACTGCTCGGTTATGCCCTGCGCGTACTGGTTTTCCCCTTCGGCCGCCGGCACAAAGGCCCAAGCGATGCACAGGATGCCCAGGTCGCCGAGATCATCGGACGCAACAGCGGCGATCCGGCCCTGGAAGAGTTGCTCGCCGGTTGCTACCGACCACAGGCGAAAAACGACCCGGTGGCCGCCCTGCAGCAGGCGATGGATCTGCTGCAAAGCGCGCAACCCCTGCAGAAGAAACTGGACAAGGCCCTCAAGCAAGGTCTGGTGCAGGAAGCACCGGGCCAGAGCCTGATCGACCTCGCAGTCGGTGCCGGCATCCTCACTGCAGAAGAAGCACAGAGCCTGCAACAGGCCGAAACAGCGCGGCGCGTGGTGATCGACGTCGACGACTTCGCCAAGGAAGAACTGAAACTCGGCCGCGGCAAGGTGCGCTAGCGCAGTTGTTGTACACGGCCAGGGACAGTGAGCACGCAGAGCCTTATACTTGCGCGCCCGTTTTACCTACAGGATTTCTCTCATGGCCAACGCCCACCTCGATCATCACCTCGCCCTGCTCGCCCATCTGCGCACCATTCTGGTTGCCTTGGGCGAAGCCGAGCAGATTCTCGATGACAGCCACGCCATGTACCTGGAGCGCTATGACGAACTGCTGGCCGATCTGCCAAACGATCCGGAAGCCAGCCTCTACCTCGGCCAGGATCTGATCAGCCAGATCTTCCAGCGCTACCCGCAGATCGCTCATCTGGTCCCGCGCGACCTGTTGTGGTTCTTCGGTGGCGACTGCCTGCACTTCATGCCCGACGAAGAAATCGAGATGTACCAGACCCTGGAAGAACGTCGCTTCGAGGCCCTGGAAAACGACGATCCATTCGACTGGAATCAGGAAAAGCAGTTGCTGGCCATGCCCACCCAAGGCAGCAGGCACTAATAGCTCAGCAGTTAAACGAAAAAGCCCGCACGGCATCACCGGCGGGCTTTTTCTTGAGCGGTAAAATCATGCAGCTACAAAAACGCCGCTCAGTGAGCGGCGTTTTTGTTTATTTGGAGCGGGAAACGAGACTCGAACTCGCGACCCCGACCTTGGCAAGGTCGTGCTCTACCAACTGAGCTATTCCCGCAGTGTATCTACAACAAAAATGGCGTCCCCTAGGGGACTCGAACCCCTGTTACCGCCGTGAAAGGGCGGTGTCCTAGGCCACTAGACGAAGGGGACCTTGAACTTATTGCTTCAACCGACTGTTTATCGNCTGACCCAGACAGCGCTCTGGACGCACGACTGGAAAATCTGGAGCGGGAAACGAGACTCGAACTCGCGACCCCGACCTTGGCAAGGTCGTGCTCTACCAACTGAGCTATTCCCGCATATACAACAGACATCTACAACGATAATGGCGTCCCCTAGGGGACTCGAACCCCTGTTACCGCCGTGAAAGGGCGGTGTCCTAGGCCACTAGACGAAGGGGACGCAACCCGGAACCTNAAATATACTTTCCGGCTCCCCGCTCACTGCAANAANGCATTGCGCTGGAAGTGGCGCGCATTCTATGGATCCTGCGCAGAGTCGTCAACCTCTCTATAAATTTTTTTTAAAATCAACGACTTCAAGCCAGATTACAAAGCTGCTCTATCAGCCCTGCGGCTAAGGCACTACACTCCGACGAAAACCAGCATTCGCGAGGCGGTACCGATGTCCCCACTGGTAATTACCCTGCTGATTGTCGGCGGCATAGCCCTATTGATCGCCATTGCCTACGTCAATCACATGGTCGAGAACAACAAGCTGGAAAAGGCCCGCCTCAGGACCGAGCTCAATGACCGTATCCGCCGTTGCGCCACTGTATCCGAGTCCTTGCCCGGACAGCTGATGACACCCCAGCTGAAACTCATGCTCAGCCGCCTGCAGATGCACTTTACCCAGCGCCTGGTGCAATTGCAGCCAGGCAATGCCGACAGCAAAGCGCAACTGGAAGCGCTGCGCCAGTTGATTGCCCAAGGCGACGCGATACCCGTACAGAATCCATTGCAGCAGATCACCAGCGAAGTCAAAGCCAAGGAAGTCCGCTTTCAACTGGAAAACCTGCACGGGCAAATCACCCGCTGCACCCAGGATGGCATCCTGCCTGCCAATGAAGCCAAGCACTGGGTCAATGAAATTCGCCACATGCTGGTGCAACTGCATATCGAGCTGTTCGGCAACCTCGGCCACCAGGCCCTGCAACAGAACCAGCCCGGCCAGGCGCGCCTGGCGTTCGAGCGCGGCGTGCAGTTCCTGCGCAAGCAAGCCGACGGCGCGCGTTACCAGGCGCCGCTGCAAAAATTCGAAANCCAACTGGCCCGCGCCAATGCCATGGTGGTGGACATGGGCAAGCCTGCAGCCGACGACACCAGCGAGCTGACCGAGGGCCTGAAAAGCCTGGAAGGCGATGAAGACTGGAAGAAGAAGAATATTTACGACTGAGAGGTTGTGAAAAAACGCTCGCCTAGCGAGGCCACCTCCAGACNCCCTACGCTCCGACCAATCACCTCGAGCAAACCTTGACCCGTAGGGTGACACTCGCCGCAGGCTGTGCACCATGGTTGATCGGTGCGGTACTCATCCGGCGGCCCCCAGCGGGGTCAACAATCACTAAGCTGCAAGAAAATCTCGACCAGCCGTTCGATCCCGACCTGATCCGCGNCAGTAAAGCGAGCCAACTGCGGACTATCCAGATCCAGCACGCCAATCAGCCGCCCGGCCTTCAGCAGCGGCACCACCAGCTCGCTGCGCGAGGCACTGTCGCAGGCGATATGCCCGGCAAAGCTGTGCACATCCTCCACCCGCTGCGCTTGCCGGGTCGCCGCCGCCACCCCGCACACACCACGCCCCATGGGTATTCGCACGCACGCCACCCGCCCCTGGAATGGCCCCAGCACCAGCTCATCGCTTCGTACCAGGTAGAANCCAGCCCAATTGAGCTCGTTCAGCTCCTGGAACAACAAGGCGCAGAACTGCGCGGCGTTNGCAATGAAATCCCGCTCATCGNCCAACAGCGCCTGCAGTTGCGCGGCCAGCAATGAATAGTCATCGGACCCGTAATCAGCTTGCGCAAGGTCNATCATGATTGNCTTTCCAGGAGTTGCAGCCCGACCCAGTGCCGGGCGAATTGATAGGCACAGCGACCATTGCGATTACCGCGCCCCAGGGCCCAGCGAATCGCCGCTTTTTCCAGCACCTCGCTCCACTGCCAGTTCAAGCCGGCCTGCGCCGCCTGTACCTCGATCCAATGCCGCACCACATCGAGGAAGTGATCCTGGGTGAATGGGTAGAAAGACAACCACAGGCCGAAACGATCAGACAGCGCGATTTTGTCCTCCACCGCCTCGCTGGGGTGCAGTTCGCCATCGACCATCTGTGAGGTCTCGTTGTCGCTGTGCTTCTCCGGCAACAAATGGCGGCGATTGGAGGTGGCATAGAGCAGCACATTGTCTGGCGAGCGCTCCAGCGAGCCATCCAGCACGCTTTTCAGCACCCGGTAATCACCCTCACCGGCCTCGAAGGACAGATCGTCGCAAAACAGCACAAAGCGCTGTGACAAGCGACTCAGTTGCTCGACCACTCGCGGCAGATCCGCCAGATGATCGCGCTCGATCTCGATCAGGCGCAGCCCTGCCGCAGCATGCTCGGCCAACAATGCGCGCACCAGCGATGACTTTCCCGTCCCACGCGCGCCCCAGAGCAAAGCGTGGTTGGCCGGCAGGCCCTGAATGAATTGCCGGGTGTTGCGCGCCAGTTGCTCACGCTGAGCGTCCACACCGATCAGGTCACTCAGATTCAGGTCGAGGTCGATGCTCAACGGCTGCAAATAACCGCTACGCCCCTCACGGTGCCAGCGCGCGGCCAGGCTGTGCTGCCAGTCGATGTCGCCACGCTGGGCCGGCAACAGTGGTTCGAGTCGCGCAAGCACGCTCTCGGCGCGCTGTAAAAAAGCATTTAAACGGGAATCCACGACTTGCTCCTTGGTGTACGCCGTGATGTTACAGCCTGCCAACTGCTCCTGCCGAAAGGAGGAACGGATGGGCTATGCTTGGCAAGCGCACGGACCCGAGACTATTGCCACCCATGGATATATCGCTCACCCAACGCCTGTCGTTCAAACAGGCCAGTTTGACCGTACTGGTAGCGTTTATCCTCGGCACTGTGCTCAGTCTGATTCAAGTGGGCATCGATTATGCCAGCGAGGATGCCTCCATCAACCGCGAGATTAGCGCACTGATGGAGATCAGCCACAATCCTGCCGCGCGCATCGCCTACAACATCGACGCCGAGCTGGCCCAGGAACTGGTACTGGGCCTGCTGCGCTCACCGGCGGTGATTCGTGCAGAGATCATAGACAACAGCAACATGACCCTGGCCAGGGTCAGCCGCCCGCCCAGCACAAATCGCTACCGGCTGTTCAGCGATTTCCTCTTCGGCGAACGGCGTCAGTTCGAAACACAGCTGTTCGTCAGTCACGCGCCCGATGAAGCCCTCGGCCTGCTGCGCCTGGAAGTCGACACCTATGCGTTCGGCAGTCACTTCCTGCGGCGCGCCATGCTCACCTTGCTGACCGGCTTCGCCCGCAGCCTGCTGCTCTCGTTGATCCTGCTGGTGCTGTTCTATTTCATGCTGACCAAGCCGCTGATCGAGGTTATTCGTGCGCTCAGCGGGCGCGACCTGCACGCCCCGAACCGCAACCGACTGCCCTGCCCGCGCGGTCATGAGCGCGACGAAATCGGCATCCTGGTCGACGTCACCAACCAACAACTGTCCAGCATAGCCATGGAGATCGAGCAACGTCGCGAAGCGGAGGACCGCCTCACCCAGTACCTGGGCGAACTGGAGAACATCGTCTCTGCCCGCACCACCGAATTGAAGGCCACCAACGCGCGCCTGCTCGAATCCAATCAGGAGCTGGAACAGGCAAGGCGCACCGCGCTGGACATGGCCCAGGCCCGGTCGGCGTTTCTCGCCAGCATGAGTCACGAGATCCGTACCCCGCTCAACGGCCTGCTCGGCATGCTCGCACTATCCCTCGACGGCCCGCTGAGCAACGAACAACGCCAACAGCTGTCGATTGCCCACGACTCCGGCAAGGTACTGGTCGAACTGCTCAATGACATCCTCGACCTGTCGAAATTCGAAGCCGGTCAGCTCGAACTGGAAAGCATGCCCTTCGACCTCGGCACCATGGTCGAGGACACCGCCAGCCTGCTGTCGCAAAACGCCTTGCCGAGTGTCGAATTGACCTGCCTGATCGACCCCCAACTACCTGCGCAAGTGCTCGGCGACCCGACACGGGTGCGCCAGATCATCAGCAACCTGCTATCCAATGCCCTGAAATTCACCCGCTCCGGCCGCGTCGACATCCACGTCGACAGCAGCCCAACAGGCATACGGATCCTGGTGCGAGACACCGGCATCGGCATTGCCGAAGAGGCACGCGCGCGCATCTATCAACCCTTTGCCCAGGCAGGAGTCGGCATTACCCGTCAGTTCGGCGGCACCGGCCTGGGCCTGGCGCTCACCCGCCGCCTGTGCGAAGCCATGCAGGGGCGGCTCGAGCTGGAGTCCGAAGAGGGCTTCGGCAGCCAGTTCCGCGCGGAGCTGCCACTGCCCAGCCACACTCCTGCGCCCGCCTTGCCTGCACTGACTGGGCGGGTCGTGGCCCTCAGCTCGGCCACTTCGGGCCTCAGCGAACTGCTTGGCAAGCTGCTGCCGGCATGGGGATTGGAGTATCAACGCCTGGACCCCGACACCAACCCGCACGGTGTCGTAGCCGACCTGTTGATCAGCGATCGCCCCGAATGCCTGCCGGGCATGCGCCCGACGTGCCAGATACCGATTCTGCTGGTCACCGCCTACGGCAGCTTCCTGCCCAGCGAACAGGTGCAAACCCTGGCGCCGTTCGAGCAGATAGCCCGGCCGCTGTCGCGGCAAACCCTGCTCCAGGCATTGCGCCGCAGCCTCGGCCAGCAGATGGACAGGGCGCCTGCGCCAAGCCCCATCGAGCAACAGAGCGGACGCCGGGCACGGGTGTTGCTGGTGGAGGACAATCCGGTCAACCAGCTGGTGGCAAAGGGCATGCTGGGTAAACTCGGCTGCGAAGTCGTGCTGGCCAACCATGGTGCCGAAGCCCTGAGCCAGTTGGCTCGGCACGACATCGACTTGATACTGATGGACTGCAACATGCCGATCATGGATGGCTATGAGGCCAGCCGCAGAATTCGCCAGGGCGGGCACCACCCCGAGTTGCCGATCATCGCCCTGACCGCCAACGCCCTGCCCGACGAACGCGAGCGTTGTCGCGCCGCCGGCATGAGCGATTACCTGGCCAAACCCTTCCGCCGCGAAGAGCTGGATGCCCTGCTCGAACGCTGGTTGCCGGCGTCAGCAAACCCTAGCGCAACGCCATGAAGCGATCGAGCAACTGACCAACGCGGCCACGCAACTCGGCCAGCTCATCCACCTCGACACCCCGCTCGCACAGCAGCTGCTGACGCAACGGCAGCACCCGTTCACGCAAGGCGCGGCCCGCCTCTGTCAATGCCAGGTGCACCTCGCGCTCGTCCACCGCCGAGCGCTGGCGCAATAGCAGGCCAAGCTGCTGCAACCGCTTGAGCAGCGGGGTCAGGGTGCCCGAATCGAGCAGCAAGCGCTCGCCCAGGGCCTTGACCGTTGGCTGTGCCGGCGGGACAAGCTGCCACTCCCAGAGCACCAGCATCGCCAGGTACTGCGGGTAGGTCAGGTTCAATTGATCGAGCATCGGCTTGTAGGCACGAATCACCGCGCGCGAAGCCGCGTACAGCTTGAAGCACAGCTGGTTGTCCAGCTGCAGGGCGTCTTCCCGCTCGAATGACCCTGGCTTCATTTGAGCAGGGCTTCGATCTCGGCAGTCAGATCTTCCGGCTTGGTGGTCGGCGCGAAACGCTTGATCTGCTTACCGTCGGCACTGATCAGGAACTTGGTGAAGTTCCACTTCACACCCTGGCTGCCGAGCAGGCCCGGGGCCTTCTTCTTCAGCTTGACGAACAACGGATGGGCATCGCTGCCGTTGACATCGACCTTCTTGAACAAGGGAAAGCTGACACCGAAGTTCAGTTCGCAGAACTCGGAAATTGCCCCCTCATTGCCCGGCTCCTGCTTGCCNAACTGGTTGCAGGGAAAGCCCAGCACCACCAGCCCCTTGTCCTTGTACTGCTGCCAGAGATTTTCCAGGCCCTTGTACTGCGGGGTGAAACCGCACTTGCTGGCGGTATTGACCACCAGCACGGCCTTGCCGCCGAAGTCGGCCAGGGTTTTCTGCTCGCCCTTGATGGTGGTGACGGGGATATCGAACAGTTCGTTGCTCATGGTGCTGGCTCTCGCTTGACGGGGGAATGAGCGACAAGATAGCGAGCAATTGAATTGCACACAATCTATCTTCCCCACTATAAGCCGCGTTGATATACGACCGAGGGGTGGGCCGGGCGGCGCTCCGTTCCAGCCCCCATTACCCGACTCGCTCTACAGCGGTCGAGGCACCAGCTTCAGCGATGCCGAATTGATGCAGTAACGCAAGCCGGTCGGCGCTGGCCCATCGGGAAAGACGTGGCCCAGGTGGGCATCGCACTTGCCGCACTTCACCTCGATGCGGTGCATGCCGTGGCTGAAATCATCCAGGCTGGTAATCGCATCCTTGCTGAGCGGCTGAAAGTAGCTGGGCCAGCCACTCCCGGAGTCGAACTTGGCGTCCGAATCGAACAATGCCGTGCCGCAGCAGGCGCAGTGATAGATGCCAGGCGTCTTGCTGTCATGGTATTCACCGGAAAAGGCTCGCTCCGTGCCACCCAGGCGGCAGACATGGAACTGCGTCTCCGACAGTTCTTCGCGCCAGGCTTCCAGGGGTTTTTCTAGCTTGTCCATGGGCAAAATCCTCAATAGAAAAAATCGCCGGGAGCGATTTTTAACGTCGCGCAGCGACGGCCCGCAGGGTAGCGGCCATGGATGGCACGCCATAAAAAAGCCCAACCAGTACCTTTGCCAAGGTCAGGCTGCAACGTATCATTCGACCCCAGTCTGTCACCCGCGTTACAACCTGCCAAGGCTCGCCTGATCGAGTCTTTTACACGGTAATTCAACGGCGTTTCACCACTCGGGATCACTTACATGCAGTTCAGCAAATCGAACAAGCTCGCCAATGTCTGCTACGACATTCGCGGCCCCGTGCTCAAGCACGCCAAGCGCCTGGAAGAGGAAGGTCATCGCATCCTCAAGCTGAACATCGGCAACCCGGCGTCGTTCGGTTTCGAAGCCCCGGAAGAAATCCTCCAGGACGTGATCCGCAACCTGCCGACCGCCCAGGGCTACAGCGACTCCAAGGGCCTGTTCAGTGCACGCAAGGCCGTCATGCAGTACTACCAGCAGAAGCAGGTGGAAGGCGTCGGCATCGAGGACATCTACCTGGGCAACGGCGTCTCCGAGCTGATCGTCATGGCCATGCAGGCGCTGCTCAACAACGGCGACGAGGTGCTGATCCCGGCCCCCGATTACCCGCTGTGGACCGCCGCCGTGGCCCTGTCCGGCGGCAAACCGGTGCATTACCTGTGCGACGAACAGGCCGGCTGGTTCCCCGACATCGCCGANATGCGCGCCAAGATCACCCCGAATACCAAGGCGCTGGTGCTGATCAACCCGAACAACCCGACCGGCGCGGTCTACTCCAAGGAAGTACTGGAAGACATCGTCGAGCTGGCGCGCCAGCACAACCTGGTGCTGTTCTCCGACGAGATCTACGACAAGATCCTCTACGACGAAGCCCAGCACATCTGCACCGCGTCCCTGGCGCCGGACGTGCTCTGCCTGACCTTCAACGGCCTGTCGAAGTCCTACCGGGTGGCCGGCTTCCGCTCCGGCTGGGTGGCCATCTCCGGGCCGAAACACCGCGCGCAGAGCTATATCGAAGGCATCGACATCCTCGCCAACATGCGCCTGTGCGCCAACGTACCGAGCCAGCATGCGATCCAGACGGCACTGGGCGGCTACCAGAGCATCAACGATCTGGTATTGCCGCAAGGCCGCCTGCTGGAGCAGCGCAACCGCACCTGGGAGCTGCTCAACGACATTCCCGGGGTCAGCTGTGTCAAGCCCATGGGCGCGCTCTATGCCTTCCCGAAAATCGACCCCAAGGTCTGCCCGATCCACAACGACGAGAAATTCGTCCTCGATCTGCTGCTCTCCGAGAAGCTGTTGATCGTCCAGGGCACGGCCTTCAACTGGCCTTGGCCGGATCACTTCCGCGTGGTCACCCTGCCGCGGGTCGATGACCTGGAACAGGCCATCGGCCGCATCGGCAGCTTCCTCAAGGGCTACCGCCAGTAACCGGAGATCGCCATGACCCAGGGCAAACGCTATCTGCTGACCGGCGCCAGTTCCGGCATCGGCGCCGCACTCGCCCGTGAGCTGGCGAGCAAAGGCTATGACCTGGCCCTGGCGGCGCGCCGCGAAGACAGCCTGCACCTGCTGGCGGCCGAACTGCAGGCGCGCTTCGGGCGCAAGGCAGTAGTCCTGCCGCTGGACGTTACCGACTACGCGGCCTGCCAGGATGCCGTGGGCCTGGCGGCAAACGCCCTGGGCGGNCTGGACGGGATCATCGCCAACGCTGGCATCGCCCTGCACAGCAAAGTCGGTGGCGGCCACTTCCAGCGCGCCAGGCTGACCCTGGAAACCAACCTGATCGGCGCCATCGCCTGCCTGGATGCCGCGGCCGCGCTGTTTCGCCAGCAAGGTCAGGGTCATCTGGTCGCCGTCGCCTCGGTCACCGGCAAGCGCGGCCTGCCCTATGCCGCGGCCTATTCGGCGAGCAAGGCCGGCCTGATCAGCTATATGCAGGCCACCCGCGCCGAACTGCAGGGCAAGGGCATAGACACCACCCTGCTGCTGCCCGGCTTTATCGATACCCCCCTCAACAGCGACCTGCTCAAGCGGCCCTTTCTCATCGATGTGGAACGCGGCGCCACGCTGATCGCCCGGCACATCGACAAACGCCACAGTTGCGCCTATGTACCGGGCTGGCCCTGGGCGATTATCGGTCGCCTGTTGCCACTATTACCCACCTCGATGATTGCCAAATTCTGATGGACCTACAAATCGACGATTTCTACAAGGATGCGGCAGCCGGCCTGCTGCACCTCTATCAGGTCTTCCCGCGCAAAATGGCGCTCTACGTCGAAGACCTGATCGGCCGCGAGGAACCGGATGAATTCGGCCTGCCGAGCAAGCGTCATGAGAGCTGCCTGGGCGCGCTGCTGTGGCTGGCCGAGGAAGGCTACCTGCGCTTCGAGTCGACCATCGCCTACGACGCCCTCGATCAGGCGGTACTCAGCGAAAAAGGCTTTCTGCGCCTGAGTCGCAGCGTGCCCCATGCCCTGCGTGAAGGCGAAGCGCTGCCCCCCAGCGTGCGCCGGGTGCATGCCACCCTGGCCTTTCAACTGCGCGATGCGCTGAGCCAACAGCATGGTGAACGCCTCGCCCGCCTCACCCGTTTGCTCTTCGAGAGCGCCCTGGCCGGGACCAGCGACACAGTTTGAAATAGTCCCCCGGTTGAAGAGCCGGGGGGCGCGCCCTTATATAGCCAGCATTACGAGCCTGTCCCTTTCCGTGAGGAGTAGTTTCACACCATGATGCGCATTTTGCTGTTTCTGGCTACCAACTTGGCGGTGTTGATCATCGCCAGTATCACTCTCAAGCTACTGGGGGTAGACCGCTATACCGGCCAAAACTACAGCAGCCTGCTGATCTTCTGCGCGGTATTCGGTTTTGCCGGCTCGCTTATTTCGCTGCTCATCTCCAAGTGGATGGCGAAGATGAGCACCGGCACCGAGATCATCACCCAGCCACGTACCCGTCACGAACAGTGGCTGCTGCAGACCGTCGAAGAACTGTCCCGCGAGGCGGGGATCAAGATGCCGGAAGTGGGGATCTTTCCCGCCTACGAATCCAACGCCTTCGCCACCGGCTGGAACAAAAACGATGCCTTGGTGGCCGTCAGCCAGGGCTTGCTGGAACGCTTCTCGCCGGATGAGGTGAAAGCCGTGCTGGCCCACGAAATCGGCCACGTGGCCAACGGCGACATGGTCACCCTGGCGCTGATCCAGGGCGTGGTGAACACCTTCGTGATGTTCTTTGCGCGGATATTCGGCAACTTCGTCGACAAGGCCATTCTGAAAAACGAAGGCAGCCACGGCATCGGCTACTTCGTCGCGACCATCTTCGCCGAGCTGGTACTGGGCATCCTGGCCAGCATCATCGTCATGTGGTTCTCGCGCAAACGCGAGTTCAAGGCCGACGCAGCCGGCGCGCGCCTGGCTGGCACCGGCGCCATGATCGCCGCCCTGCAGCGCCTGCGCGCAGAACAGGGCGTGCCGGTGAACATGCCCGACAGCCTCACCGCTTTCGGCATCAACGGCGGCCTGAAGCACGGCCTGGCCGGCCTGCTGATGACCCACCCGCCGCTGGAAGACCGTATCGAAGCGCTGCGCCAGTTGCGCTAACCCCCATGAAAAAGGCGACCCTTGGGTCGCCTTTTTTTGCTGCGCCGCACCCACCAACGCAGGCCGTCCCGGGCGACGATCCGTTCGGAGCGCAGCGACAGCCCGCCTGGCATGTGCGCGGCATTACCCGCGCTTGACCAACCGGTATACCACCTCATCCAGCGCCTGCAGGTTGTGCTTGATGAACTTCCAGTTGCCCTGCAGCACATCCAGCCGCTCCAGCGTCTCGACCTGCCAGCCCGCATCGAACAACTCATGCACTTCGGCATCCGTCACCGCGAAGGGCGGGCCGTCCATCTGGCTCTGCTGGTAATCCAGGGTAATCAGCAGGCCCCGGCATCCCGCCGGCAAAATGGCCTGCAGATGGGCCACGTAGCGAACGCGCAGATCCGCCGGCAAGGCGATCAATGCCGCCCGATCGTAGACCCCCTGGCAATCGCCGAGCTGTTCCGCCGTCAGGGCGAAGAAATCGCCGCACCAGAGTTCCACCGCCCCGGCGCGATAGACCTTGAACGCCCCCTCCTGGCTGATCTCGGCGTTCAAGCCATGTTCGGCGAAGAAATCCTCGACCGCCTTCTGCGCCAGCTCGACGCCCACTACCCGAAAGCCCTGCCCCGCCAGCCAGGCCAGATCCAGACTCTTGCCGCACAGCGGCACCAGCACCCGCGCGCCCGGCTGCAACGCGAGCNCCGAGCAGTGGCGCTGCAGATAGGGGTTGACCTGATCCAGATGAAAACCGATCTGATCGCGCGCCCAGCGCGCCTGCCAGAATGCCTCGTCCACTCTTACCCCCAAGAAATTCGATCAAATAGCTCAAGAATTTATACTGGAATTCGATAATACCAGCCGCGAAGATAGCCACATCCTACTTCAGGAACCTAGCCCATGCTGCCTTCACTCTTTATCTCCCACGGCTCGCCCATGCTCGCCCTGGAGCCCGGCGCCAGCGGTCCGGCCTTGGCCCGCCTGGCGGCGGCACTGCCCAGGCCACGGG
>C687J26845_10001652_pt1 | contig 13564 bp, 16 predicted proteins | sample RifCSPlowO2_12_FD_26845 | JGI IMG/M metagenome (IMG submission 26845) | reverse complement strand
ACTGTTGTAAATAGGGTAAAGATATTAAAAGAACCTACCGTGATGTGCGCAGGGGTCGGGACTAACCTGACAGGCTTCCACTTCGATTATATGAAATTGGATGACCTGGTAACCCGCCTTTCGGTTACCAATGAAGAACAGATTAAACTCACCAAAGACTACTACGCCTCCCTTAGACAGTTATTTGATAACCCCTTATACCCCAAAGAGGATGTCGTAGGGACTACTTATCATTACGCCGACCTCTATTCGGAATTGAAAGAGAATAACGAGTTCAAGAAATCTATCGTTCCGATAAAGAATGATGCGGGAGAGATTCTCTTTAAGGAACGCTTCACGGAGGAAGGCATACAAAAACTGATGGACGACCCCTCGATGTCGAGTTATGAGTTCTCAGCGCAGTATTATTTAAATCCCGTTAACCCTAAAGACCGTAAATTCAGGGATGAATGGATAAATTATTACGACACATTGCCCGAAGGGTTGAGCGAATATATCTGCGTAGACCCTGCCTCCACGCAGAACAAGAAAAGCGACTATACGGTCATCGAACATTGGGGGTTTGATTCAGAAGGGAAGTGTTATCTCTTAAATGGGGTAAGGGATAAATTAACATCATTCCAACGCATAGATATATTATTTAATTTTGTAAAAAACTCTAAGAACCTCAAAATGGTGAAGTATGAGGTATTAGGCGGCAGGCACGGGGATTTGGAAGTCATAAAAGAGAGGCAAATTAGGGATAAGGTTTTCTTTCTTATTCAAGAGACCAAATCTTCCCACGCCTCTAAGCAAGACAGGATTGAGCAAAGGCTGTCCGGACGCTATCAGGCAGGGTCAATCTTATGGCCCAAAAGGTTGTATTTCACGTCTATCTACGATGGAAAAGTCCATGACTTTATACAGGATTTCAGGTTGGAATTTTTACAATTTCCGCATACTTCACACGATGATATTTTAGACGCTCAATCTCAATTGTTTGAGGAAGAATTTATATTAGGACAAAGAATAAAAACTCTTGACAAAAAGACTGGGATGACGGCGGATGACTGGGATAATTTTTATAACTCGATGGATAGGATGAAGATGAGAAATCCTTTTCTCACCCTCGGCATGATTCATAAGACAATGGCTGTTACGAGAGTGAAAAGAATATTATCAAAGGCGAGGTAAGATGAGCGAACACAATATTTGGATAGGAAGAAAAGAAAAGGCTTTAGGAGTCCAGTCGCAACAGAAAAATATCTGGAAAAATTCCATAGACCTTTATAACTGCAAGTTCTTTGAGAAACTTTATGGAGGAGTAGACCCAGAGAGAGTAGATGTCCATTTTGCTAACTGGTATGTCTCGAATTTAGTCCCTCTTGTGTATTTTAGAGACCCCTATATGTTTATCAAGGCAAGAGACATTGACGGGTCTTCCCAGGGTTTTGCCGAGACTATGGAAGAAGTAGTCAATTACGAATGGAGAGAGCTTGGCCTTAAACAACAATTTAAAAAAGCGATTCTATCGGCCTTCCTGACTCCGCCGGGGTGGTTAAAATTAGGCTATACCGCCAAGATAGAAGAAGATGTCTCAAAGTTAGATGAAATAAATCAAAAGAGTTTGATTAAAGATATTAAGAACGCCCTACTCGGTAGACTTAAAGAAGAAAAGAATCTTCTTCCTGAGGAAAAGGGCATACTCGATTTGAACATTAAAGAATACTCTCTCTTTGTTTCCTGGCTTCCTTCCCACGCCATGCTTATGCCTCCGGGGTATCATGAAATAGGTAAAATGCCTTGGTTGATAGAAATAGAAGATGTGTCTATGGTGGATTTTAAATCAAATCCCCTTTATAAAAATAAGGATAAGGCTAAAGGAACTAAAGAGATTTCAGAAAAAGACGGCTCAAGCCAAATTAAAAAACCATCTTACTCCAATGACAGAGGAAATTATGAGGATGATGAGAATAGGATTTTAAGGCTTTACCACGCCTGGGATAGAAGAGAACAAAAGAGACTTACCTTTTCCGATAACGATATTCATTTTGAGGGAGATTGGCCCTACGATATGGATGGTTTCCCGTATAAACCTCTAATCTTCGAGGAAACCTTGCCGCAGGAAGATGAGTCCAACCCGTATCCTGTAAACGCTATCACGCCAATCTTCCCTCTTATTTTAGAACAAGCCAGTTCAAGGACTATGATGGTTAAACACCGTAAAAGAGCCAACGCTATCATCTTAGTCCAAAACGGGCTATATACGGAAGAACAGATAAATCAACTCGAAGAAAATGAAAGTGTTCAGATAATCGTAGTCCCTTCATTACAGGGCGTTCAGAGCATGACTATTCCCTCACTTCCGCCTGATGTCTATAATGTGGACGCTTTGATTAAACAAGACTTGCAAATGGGGACAAATATGGGCCAACTCATGTTCCAGGCCCAACCGGGCCAGAGGACGGCGGCTCAAGCCACGATCGCCCAATCTGGACTCCAATTAAAGGCTTCCGCAAGGGTTGATGTGGTCGAGGATTTTACCGTAGGCGTGGCGAGAGCTTTGGCTCAACTTGCTTGGCAATTCTATCCGAAAGAGAAAGTTCAAGAGATAATAGGAAAACCCGTTACGGAGAATATGTGGCCGTCGCTTCCAGATAATCCTAATGATAGGCGTAGAATAATCAAGGCAGAACTCCAATTCAGGATTGACGCTGGTTCTACTGCCCCGCCTAAAGACGAAACTGTTGATAGAAAGCAGTGGCTTGATGCCATTTCTATCGCTGGGTCAATAGCCCCTGAAAGGCTTAAAAAGGATGAGGCGTTAAGATTAACATTTAAAACATTCAAATATGTAAAAGATGTGGATAAGATTATCTTATCTAATGATGATGAGGAAATAAGAGTGGCTATGGAAGAAAATAAACTCCTTATTTCCGGCGTGCCACAGCTTGTTTCTCCAAATGAAAATCATACGGTTCATATCCAGGCTCATCAGGAAGCGGCAGGAAAAGAAATGGTGGATTTGCACATACTTGAACATGGTAAATATATGGGTATGGGAATTAAACCGCAGGCAGGCGATAGGAGGCCTCCGACTCAATCCACTAATCCCGAAATAACAAGACAGGGCATTACTGATGAAGGGGATATTCTTCAATCCATCGCCAATATGGGAGTGTCCTCAAAGGGTAGAGAAATCGGAGGGGAAGGGACTTGAGAGAGTGCAGTAAATGTGGCGGTGAAGTAATCACTATCAGAAGATATAACAGGGAAATCTTGTGCGGGAAATGTTTTGAGGAAATCCCTCCCATAAACTCCTTCGGAGGTAATTTTTACACTTCTAAAGACAAATTATGGGAGTTCACATCAATTCATGTAACTGGGCAACCAGTTGAGATACGGGGAAAGAGCCAATGGAGGAGATTTCTTAAAGAGCATAATAAACATGATGATACTTCTAAGAAAGATATGGAAGTAGTCCAGAGAAATCACGAAAGAAATTTAAGAGAAACCTCAAAGAGGAACATTCACGAAGCCGTGGAGGATGCGTATAGATGGGCGAAGAACAGGTAAAAATAGAAACGCAGGAACAGCAGGAAGTCAGTTTAGTTATTACCCTTAAACCAAATGGAGGAATTACCATAACCGGCCCGATACAAAATAAGATTTTAGCTTTTGGAATGTTAAAAATCGCCGAAGGATTGGTAAATGATTTTAAGGGAAATGTTGTTCAACCGGCAAAAGGCGGGATATTAAATTTCGCAAGACAACGATTTTAAGGAGGTGATTTATGGATATAACGATGAAAGCTATGGAGATGACAAAACATAGTCCAAGCATGATGAATAAGGATATGACGCACAAAGACATGATGCATAGAGTCCTATCCGGACAGGGAGAGAGCCGCGGGATGATGTCTCCAAGTCATTTTCCTCCTAACAATCCTATGACGGCAAAGGGTGAGAAAATAATAGCTTCAATGCGAAAACAGTATGGAGGTAAAAAAGGTAAGCAAGTATTTTATGCAAGCGCAAATGCGAAAAAAATAACTGGTGTGCATAAATAAGAGGAGGTGAGGATTACGATGCCAGTAATTATAAATTTGTGGAACGGGTTATTAAATACATTGGCGGGGGCCGGTGTCTATGTAGGGAATATATTTAACGCAATAGCCGGAAAATAACTTTTAACAAAGAAAAGGAGGGAGAACTCATGAGTAGTGAAAAAATTTCCCCTCCGACCAAGCCCATCGGAAAGACGGGTGGAATAAAGCAAGGCGGTAATTCTACGATTACATCGCCTATGTTTGATTCCAAGAATGGGAATAAGCAATGGTCGGGCGGCTCTGAGTCGGGCAACATACTTGGTAGGAAATAGGACATAAGTCCTATTATGGGCTTATGAATGAAAGGAGAAATGACCAATGGCGGGTAATGATACAAGTGTAAGGGATACTCTCAAATCAGCTTTGAATGACACGAAGGTGGCGGATACCTCAAAGACTGATGCGACCGATACCACGCACACATCAGGAAGCCAAGCAGTTGACACAAAGTCTGGTGAAACAACTGTCGAAATATCGGGAATCAAGGTTGATTTATCCGATGTGCCAGAGCAGGATAGACCTCGAATTAAGAAACTTGCGGAAGAAAAGTTATCGCTTGGGGATAAAGGCATAAGGCAGAAATTGACCGAACTTAATGAATCTAAAAAGAAGGTGGAGACACTTGAAAGGGCTATGGAGGAATTAGTCAATCTTGGCTTTACTCCAGAAACCGCTTTAGATGCGTTGAAGAAGTCAAAAACTGTCGTTTCTGACAATAACAAAACCGTGCGTGGTTTCGATAAGAAGATAAAGGAAATCGAGGCTATGTCAGGTATTGCGTTGGAAGAACGCCAACAAGCGATAAAAAACCTTCAGGAAGCAAGGGAACTTTTGAAAGAAGAAACTGGGTTAGATGACTTGACCAGGAAAATAGACTCTATTGAGAAAAGTTTAGGGTTGCTTCTTGGAAGCCATACTGAAACCAAAAAAAGTCAAATCGAAACCCAGATAAATGAACTTTCAAAAGAATACGGCAAAGACCTTATTGAAAAGTATCGTGATGTAATTATGGATGAGGCTGTAAAGTTCAATGTCTCACCGCAGAAGGTGCTTTTCTTCAGGGCTGAACCGAAAGAAATCGAGCAATCTCTTCTCGCAAAAACAAAGAAACCTAATAGTAATGTAAACGCTATAAGTTCTTCAGGAAGCGGGATTACAAGTGCTTCTGAAAAGTTGGATGTAAAGAAGCCGTGGAAGGGTTTTCTGAAAGACCTTATAGATACAAGTAAAAAATAAAGGAGAGAAAAGAGTAATTTATGGCGAATCCTAATTCGATTTCGTCGTTATCACTGACGACCATAAATACCCTGACCAATCCTAAAGTCGCACAGAAGATTGCGGACAATATTACTGCCCGTATTCCACTGCTTCATTTCTTAAACAAGATGGGGCATAAGGAATATGAATCCGGCGGCAGACAATATTGGCTTCCGGTATTTAAGGAGCTACAGACTGGAACTGCTTATACTGGCGCAACGGTATTTGGTGATACCGTTGAGGCCGACCCGGTAACGACTGCTATCTATGAAAGAAAGCATCTTACTTGGGCTATAACGGTTTCCGGAACTAACCTTCTTAAAAACTCCGGTAGCGATGATACCGCCATAGTCAACTATCTTGAAACTCTTATTGAGACGGCTCAAGAGAGTGCAAAGAATGACATGGCAGGAACATCTATCGGTATTATGTCCGATGAGGCTGACAGCGACTTAGGGATAACGGGGTTACAAACCTATCTGACCACATCTGCGACAACGGGAACGGTAGGAACACTGTCGAGGGCAACTTACAGCTTCTGGAGGCATCAGTTGGGGACTACCATAACGGCGTTTGCTACCAATGGTTTGACCTCGATGAGAAGCCTATTTGTCCTTTTGACAAGAGGAGATGAAATACCTACGGTAGTTACGATGACTGCTTCTGGTTTCGCCAATCTTCTGACGGCGTTGACAGGGACAATCAATTATGATTACAGGGGAAAAGAACCTACAGTGGGAGATGTTGACTTCCCGACTATCAATTTCCACGGGGCGACAGTATTGGCGGACGGTTTTCAGCCTGCGAATACTCTTTACATGTTAAACCTCAAGTATTTTAAACTACTTGTTCACGCCGATAGGGATATGACAATCAGGGATTTCATAGCTCCAACCAATCAGGATATTCTGGTTGGTAGATTGTATTGGGCAGGTAACTTGGTTTGCAATAACCTCAATCGCCAGGGCAGGACTTCTGGCGGAGACTCATAGGAGATAGAATGAAAAAACTATTTGTTTTTCTTTTCATTTCTACGCTTCTATTGGTTTCCTCCGCTTATGCGGAGATAGGGGCGAACGCTTATTCAAGCGATATTCAGATAGGGGAACTCGATGTATATATCTATGCCTATAATAACAGTGGGTCGGATATAACTTCAAATGCGGTGGTTATCCTTGATACTACGGCGGCAAATGTAGCCAGTGGAACTACGCTCGGTGCGTATATAACTGGGACTACAACCGAAGGTAGTTCGTTAGCGTTAGGTATAACTGATGAAGTTATTGAAGATAACTCAATAGGTAAGATATGTGTCCGAGGGCCTCACAAAGTATGGTTTACTACCACGCAGGGTCTTGCGGCAGCAGGTAATACGGTCGCTACATCTACTACATCTGGTAGAGTGGCGAATACACCCGCTAACGCAACCTCATCTATTATCGGTGTTCTGCTTTCTGGAACGCAGACGCAAGATAATAGTATTAGCGGTAGGACAGCCGCTGGCGGTGAACCAGCGAGTCTTTACTGGGCTTGGATAGGAGAGAGATAATTAAATAGGTTTTCGAGGGCTTTCCTTAGAAAAAAGCCCTCACCATTTAATTATGACTACTTTCTTTGTTTTATGTCTTTTAATTCAGCCGTGGATTTTTAATCCTGCACCGGGAGTTCAAAATCAGTTTAGAATACCACAAGGCATGTTTCTTATATTTATCTTTATGGGTATGATTATTTTGGCTCTACGAAAAGGGTTGACTAATACTTATCACAATAAGTATCTGTCTAATTTTATATGTTATCTATTTTTAAGCTGTTTCTTTTACATTTTCTTTAATATAGCGAGGGTTCAGCCTGCGCCTCTTTATATGTTAGTGCCTTTTATTTATATATCATTAGGTATTATGACTATATTGAGTATTTTATCTATATTTGAAAAAGATGATTATATAAGAATAGCTAAAGCTCTGTGTATCTCAAGTGTCTTAATCTCTGTTTTTTCTCTCTTACAATACTTTGGTTTTGACCCACTCAAGGCTACTTTTCCTGGTTTATGGGAACAACATGTTCAATATAGGTGTGATAACCGCATGTCAGCCTGTCTTGATAATCCTAATTTGATAGGGATGTATTTAGGATTGACTATTCCAATGTTTCTATATTTTAAGAGACCTTTGTATTGGGCAGGTCTTGCCATATCTTTATTTACCATATATTTATCTAAGTCTCATTTCGCTTGGTTTTGTTCTATATTCTCTTTACTTGTATGGGCTTTCCTTAAATTTAGAGAATACAAATGGGTCAGATTGGGATTGTTGGTTTCATCTTTTGCTACAATCCTTATTCTTATATACACGGGTTTATTGCACAACTTGATGAAATTATCTACCCTTATGAGTGGTAGAGCTGATTTATGGCTGAAAACAGTTGAACTATTTAAAAATAATCCTTTATTTGGTTTAGGGATAGGATTTTTCTCCACTCTCCATATTGTTACCCAAAATGAAGTTGGAAGGTCTATATGGTATGAAGTTCATAATGACTGGCTTCAATATTTAGTGGAAATAGGGATTTTAGGGGTGTTTTTATTTGTTTTACTTATTATAAATTCTATTCGTAATTATTCATATAAAGAAGAAATTGGGAATTGTTTTTTTACAATGTTTTTAACATTTCTTTTGTTTATGTTAGGTTCGTTTCCAATGGAAGTTCCCACAATAGCCCTTCTTGGTTTGACAGGTTGGTGCGCTATTGAAAAGCTCTAAGAGGAGGTAATATGGCAAGACCACAGGGTAGCGTGAATAAAGTAAAAACTTTATCTGATGACCCGAAGCTATTTGGCGACTGGTTGGAAAGTGCAAAATATATTTTAGAGGAAAAAAAGAAAGAATTGGATTTTATCCAACATAATATTACACTCGCTACAATCGAATTAAGAAATGTAAACGAAGCCGCAATAAATCAAAAAGCCGAGTGGGAAAGAGAAAAAAGGAAACTGAAGCAGGATTTTGACAATGACCTGAATTTAAAAAGAAGAAAACTGGATGAAGATGTTCATAGGATAGAGTTCGGGACTATGGAACACGAAAAAAGAATGGAAGAATTACAGGCAAGGGAAGCAAAAGTTTTAAGTCTTGAAGATGAAAAAAAGAAATTAAGTAAAGAAAGAATTGAAGTTGAAAAACTAAATATTAACCTTAAAGACCTTCAAGTAAAAACAAAAGAAAAGTTTGAAAACGCAGATGATAAACTTCATAAAGTGAGTTTAATAAAAGAGACAAATGATAAAAAAGAAGCTGAATTGAAACTAAAGGAGAGTTCTCTCATAGCTTTAGATGATGCTTTAAAGACTGAAAAACAGGTTTTAGAAAAAGAAAAATCGAATATAGAAAAAGTAAGAAATGAGATAATCCCATTAGTAGAAACATACAAAAAACAGGAAAATTCATTGCGTCTTGAGAGAGAAAAGCTTGAACAAGAACGTCTTTTTTTACAAGATAAGATAGCGGAAGAAAGAAATATGTTGTCAATTCTTGATGAAGAAAAGCATAAATTAGATACAAAGAAAAGAGATTTAGCTCAAAAAGAAGAAGAATTGAAACGGTTTGCCTTATTGAATAAAAAGGAATAACCTATGAAAGATATTTTCACTCCAAACGAAGGTTACTTTGACGGTTCATCAGGAAAGCGTTTTCATGTAATTTTATTACGAAATGCCCTGCTCCCACAAGCCGTAACCGTAGGCGTAGCGGCTACAAAAATACCCACTATTCCTCTTGATAAAAGACGAAGCATCTTAATCTTAAATAATTCAAGCAATGTAATCTATATAGGTCATTCGGGGGTAACAACAGATAACGGTTATCCTATGAACCCGCAAGATACGATTAAAATAGATATATCTGACGAAGTAGATGTTTATGGGATTTCAACTGTCGCAAGCAGTGTCCGAATATTGGAAGGGAGCTAAAAATGTTGCGTCGTGTGGATGTGGCGACTCATGTAGAAAACATTTCCAATGTCAAAGACCAAAGGACATTGGTAAATGCTATGATACAGGTGGCACTAAATAGAGTATATCAGTTCCACGACTGGCCATTTTATCTTGATTTTAGAAATGGTATTCTGACGACTACTGACGATTACTCTACGGGAACAGCCGATGTTACTAATGGTTCAACCACCATATCCGGGACAACTACCGTATGGACTGCCGCTATGGTTGGCAGGAAAATAAGAATAGCGAATGAAAAACCTTATTACAGGATTACTGCCAGAAGTGGAGATACAAGTATTACTATTGATAAAGCATATCAAGGTAGCACCGCTACCGAACAAACCTATTCCATATTTCAAGATGAATACCGTCTTAATGCTGATGTAGATAAATACAAATCATTTAGGCAAATTCAGAATGGCTTACTTACAATAGACTTACTTCCTAAAAACTTCGATGAGTTATTTCCTACCCCGCAGGCCCTCTCTGACCCATATTATTCGATTTATGTAGGTAATGACACCCAAACCTATACAACAGGAACGCTCGGTATAGCGACATCTACGGTAACAGGTTCTGGGACAGCTTGGTCAAGCATAATAGGCATTACGAAGCGTTCACGCATACGAGTTGGGTCTAATTGGTATACAGTTAATACGGTAGACTCTGATACCCAAATCACCATATATGAAACTGTTACAGTAACCGCAGGGGCAAGCTATGTCATTCCTCTTGATAATATTGTAGTTCAACTTTACAACATTCCTAATGCCGCAAGACATCTTTATTATAGGTATTTCAGGCTTCCCATTCCATTAGTGAATGATTATGACTCACCCGATATGCCACCTGACTATCATCATCTTTTAATATGGGGTGCGTTAAGCGAAATTTTAAGTCAGAAGGGCGACATAAATAAGGCTGAAAATGTATATGAGTCAAGATTTTTGAATGGCTTACAACAGATGAAATTAAAGATAGGCAGTTTTGCCCCCGATAGAAAGTATGGAAGAAAATCAGCGGATAGGATAAAACGAGGAGCGACCATTGGGTTGGAAGCGTCTACTTTTAGTCGTTGGTTTAGTAGCTAACTTATTATTTTGCCAAAATTCTGAAGCTGGTGTAACTTGGCGTAAATATAGCTATTTTTTAAATCAAGGCGGAATAAATGAGCAACTCTCTACCACCGAGATAGCTGACAATGAAGCTACTGATATACAGAATTTTATCTTTGATACTGGCGGCGCATTAAGGAAAAGAACTGGATTTAGGACTCTTAATATAGGATTTAGCCCAGTCCAAGTATCAACAGGAACAATCATTGAGGTTACTGGGTTATCCTTTTATGAACTAAATAATGGAGATAGATTTCTTGTAGCTTTAGCCAATAGAGATGGTGTTCCTACTATAAAACGAAAGGCTTATACCTCTACCGGTGGCCCTGAAAATGCTCACTGGGTAACGATAGATGGGGCTGTTCCTTCCAACGCTGGGTCTTGGGTTACGGCTTATGATGGCATAAATAGAGCTGATTTTGCGATAGCCGAAGATAAATGCGTATTTACGATAGGGGTTAATACTTATAAACCCTATTATTTTGACGGGACTAATCACGTACGACAATTAACTTCTGATACAGATTGTCCCAATGCGACATTAGTTGAATATCATAAAAATCACCTATTTCTTTCAGGTAATAATACAAGCCCTTCAAGGGTGTGGTTTAGTGCCTTAGATGATATTACAGGCTATACAGCGACAGATTTCTTTGATGTTCAGAGTGCTGATGGAACAAAGGTTAGAGCTTTAGTCAGCGCATATGACGCTCTTTATATATTCAAGGATACTACTATCTGGCGACTTTCTGGATGGGAAAGGGATACCTTTAGACTTGAAAAGATGATTGATAGCGTTGGAACGCTATCATTTGAGTCGGTAAAAGCCACTGACAATGGGATATTCTTCGCTACCGAACAAGGTGATTTTTGTCTATATGATGGCGGGTATAAAGTCCAGTTTATATCAAGAAAAATAATAAATACCACTAAAAATATAAATAAAGCACAAGCCCCTTATATACTTGGTCTTGATTATTCTTCATATAGGTTCGCTGATGATGATTACTATACAGCGATAGCAATAGATGCAAGTCAGTCAAACAATAGGGTAATGCTCTTTGATACAAGTTTTCAGGCATGGACTAAATTCAGGGGTATAAACCCAATAGCTTGGTGTGTAGGAGATGGGGACTCAAGCGATAAAGCCATATATTTCGCAGATTATTCTGGATATGTCCATAGATACCCCTCAACGACTTATTATGATGGAAATGTAGCCTCAAGTGCCATATTGTCATTTTACCAGACTAAATGGTATAGATACCCAGAAGTGGGATTAGGTGATAAATATTGGAGATTATTAAAGACTTACGCTTTATCGAATAGTGGAGAGTATGTCCATGCTGAATGTAAATCAGATTATGAGGCAAGCGGTAAGGTAGTTGACATCTCATTAAGTAGTTCGCAGTCTTTATGGGATGTAGCAGAGTGGGATGTGGATTTATGGGGAGGCGATACGGTAATAGTAGGGCGTGATGAGATTGAAAAAGGTAAGAATATGTTTCAGATAAATTTCTATAATAATGATGTAGTAACTAATGCGGTGGTAATACTTGGGTGGGAGATGTATATCGAGGAAAGCCAGAGGATTTAGGAATATATGAAAATTACCATCCAAACCATATTATTGTTAGCTTTGTTGGTCAACAACTGTTGGGCAGGTTTAATCCCAGAGCCTCCGCCAATTAAAGATTTTGAAACAAGGACTTATTTGAAAACCCTATATAATCACCACAACAATATGGAGATAGTAACATCTAACCCCAATGGTTCAAGAAACGGTAAAAGGGGAGATGTATTGTTATATGTAGGCGCTACTCAATCAGTTTTAACGGTATGTGTGTCAAGCCCAGATGGGACACAATGGCTTGCCTCACCCTTAACGGTTGTGCCTTAAAAGGAGATATATGAGAAAAATTTTATTAGTAATGGGATTTTTACTGATAGCGAATATCAGTTATAGTACGCCATCAACGACCATTTCTACTCCGAATAGTTTTTCCTCTAATACCGTAATCCAATCATCAGATATGAACTCTAACTTTTCTGAACACCAATCAAAATATAATACTCACTCCCACGTTGATATAACACAGGTTGGAACTATAACCTCTGGGACTTGGAACGGAACTATTGTAACAACTCAATATGGCGGGACAAGCAGTGATTTTAGCGGAGTAGCGAGTGGAGCAATTATATATTTTGATGGAACGGGAACAACTACTACTCTCGCCCGACCTACCGGCACGGCTTCAGGGGCGGTTATCTATTTTGATTTTGCCACATTAACTCCTAAATGGTTAAGCCCTGGAACAAACGGACAGTTTCTAAAGACCAATGGTAACGGAGCAAATCCCTCGTGGGCGGCAGGAGGAGGTAAGGTAAAGCAAGTAGTAAATACTCAAACAGGAGCTGTTGCTACGGGAACAACTGTAATACCTAATGATAATACAATTCCTCAAAACACCGAGGGCGATGAATATATGACTCTCGCCATCACTCCGACCTCCGCCACTAATAGATTAAAAATAGAAGTGGTATGGAATGGAGCGACTAGTAACGCCAGCGCTTCAGTTATGGCTGCGGCATTATTTCAAGATTCAACCGCTGGCGCGCTCGCGGCAGCTCCTCAATCTAGCACGACGGCTGGAGAGACTCGAAGTATAACGTTCATACATTATATGACAGCGGGGACTACATCCGCGACCACGTTTAAGGTTAGGGCTGGAATTGAAAATGCGGGCACAACAACGTTTAACGGCGCAGCGGGCACTCAAATGTATGGTGGGGTAATGGCCTCGAGCATAACTATCAGTGAGATAGAACCTGATTAGGAGGATATGTGAGAAAAATAATTATTTTGGTTTTAATCGTTGGGTTTTTAGTAACATCTTTTTGCGAAGCTTCTACGAAAAGACCATCTGCTCTTGCAATAGAATGGTGGCTTCGAGGACAGGATAAATTCGAGGGAGCAAAGATAAACACTCAAGAACTCCCAAACGGTAAATATGAAATTACTAATTGGGAAACAAATGGAGTTAGTCAACCGACTGACGCAGAACTTGAAGTAATAATCAATAACTACGAACAATATCTAAAAGATAAAGATAA
>C687J26845_10001649_pt1 | contig 13579 bp, 11 predicted proteins | sample RifCSPlowO2_12_FD_26845 | JGI IMG/M metagenome (IMG submission 26845) | reverse complement strand
ATCCGCTATCTTTTCAAACGCGCCTTTTGATAAGTCTACAATCCTGCCTTTCTTCCAAAGTTTCTTATTCGGGCCGAAATCATTATGCCGGACGATTACCGATTTGCCGTTATCCAGATTCGTCACTTTGTAGAACTTGCCAAAATCCCTTGATCTCATAGCGCAGGTTAAGGCATTCTCATCAAAGCGTTCACCGCTTGCCGTCCATACGCCGGAAGTTCCTTCGCGGACACAGGATTTATAGGTATAGTAAGAAGCGGTTTCGGCCCATACAGGAGAAAAGAAGCCCCCTATAAGAACAATCGCCAAGAGTAGGGGAGAGTATAGGCGAAACGGGGGCTTGATTTTGTCGCTGGGAGGGGTCGTGCGTGATGTTTTAGGGTTTAAGGGTATCCAGACCTTGCCGGAATGGAGTTTTTCGCTGGGATACCCTGTTTTAAGAGCTACTACGGGGGAAAAAGGCATATTATTCATTGGTCGGGTAACCTTTTTTAGCCCTATAAGGGCTAAAAGGGTAAAGAGAACAAGTTTCAATATCGCATTTATTACTCTCACCCATCCCGTTACAGTCAAAACATTTCGCTTTTATAGCCTGTCTTTGGGTAAGTCTTTTTCCAGATAGATGTTTTAAGAGATCGGATTTTCCAGCTCTTGACTTTCCGCTTTTAGCGCTTTCCAAAATGCTCATTTATTGCTCTCTCCTATAAAAAAGTAACGTTCCAATATCCTGCGAATGGTTCTACTGATGTTCCCTTCCCTACCTTCTTTCCTACTCGCCTCTTTAAGCATTTTTATCATTTTCTCGTCGAGGCGAAAGGCTATGATTTTGTTTGCCATTTGATTTCTCCTATTGTTGGACAAAGTATAACACCCAAAACCAAGTTTGTCAAGTATTATTTTTTATTTGAGGGTTGTCAATTATTTTTTAGGCGGACTGAATAAAAAATGTCAATAGTTACTTTATATGTTTTTTGGAATATGGAGAAGCGCGATTACAGAAACAACCTCTCATAACTATGCGACCTTTATACGGGATAGGATAAATTTTAGATTGACAGACACCACAGATCCGCGGAGTTGGGTTTTCAACGGCGCCCCTTATCCGGATGGTTGGTATTCCTGATCATCTTCAGGAGTGTCTCGCGATTGTTTACGATTATCTGCCCCAACTTCCACCATCAGCCATTATGTTATCTTCGAGATATGTTTCAATATAGTTATTAACCGGCCCTTTCATCGCCCCATAAGCCAAGAAAATCCATAATAAAAAAGCGATTGAATACCAGAAATTGTCATATCTTTTCTTCATTTTTTCCTTAAGAATAGATTCTTTAATTGCTGATAAACTCTATCTGTCAGGATTTTTTTATCGTATAAACTTTTAAGGTAAATGTTTTTATCATTGTCGGTTTTTAATTTCTTAACATTTTCCCATATATGCTTTGCTCGTTCACCGTTTTCTACTCCAAGTTTACCAATAAGCCGTTCGGTATAGGTAAGTTTCAGGACTTCATCTTTATTTACATCTCGTATCTTTTCATAGAGTGAACGATTGGTCTGGTATATCTCGTAAAGATTCTCATTGGCTCGTTCCGGTGGCAAATCCTTCAGTCCAGCATATACAACTTCCGCTGCCTGGTCAAGATAAAATCTTGTCTTATCTTGATCCCTTAACTTCTTTCGTAAGTCCTTAAAGTCCTCTCCATATTCACGGATTTCTTCTTCGGGTATATCCCGATAGAACCTACTGGCAAAAGGGATTTCTTTTATCGGTCGCTTACCTTCTGGCGTTCCTATAACGGTATTAAATACTTTATTTACAAACCTGCCCGCGCCGCCAATATATGATTCATAGGCATAATTCATATCAGCAGGAGATATCTCAATCCCCTTATCTCCCATATCTCTTGTGGCATTTATAAATATTTGCCCCGAAAGTTTCTTTTTTAAGTTATCGAAATATTTTATTGATTCGGCATCGGAGTTATTCCAATCAGGTTTTATCCTTCCTCCTGTCCAAGACCTGTTCCGGGCTACATCAACAGGCACATCGAGAATAGAGGGAGTTATAGCGGATACCACATCCGTCCCGCCTGCGGGGTTGTATCCTTCCATTAAGGCCGTCATTACTCCGCCAACCGCGTCGGAAACGCTTTTATTGTACCCACCGGCCAGATCAAAAACTTCCTCAAACATTACCTTAATAGGTTTTAATCCCCATGCAATAGGAATAGTTACATATTTTATTCCTTTATCGGTAGGTATGACTATATTAAGACCATTTAGTTTATCCCACTTACTTACCTTTTCGCGCCAGTTCTTATCCTGTTCATCGTTCCATTCGGCGATTAGAGCTACCGCACCTCCCATTAAAGTTAAGACGACTCCTAATACTTTTGGATTTCTCAAAGCCCGGAGCAATTTAACCGAACCCTGGACTGAAGCGTTTGAAAACATATAAAGAGCATTTATTACAGGACTGCCGGTTCCCAGTTTATTAAAGTTTATAGTCGATTCTTTCGCAAGAACAGCAGCCTTATTACGGCTTATACCTTGTTTTAACACTTGTTTATATACCGATAATCTTGTCGAGTCCTCAAAGATAGTATTCCACTTGTCTACCGATTTAATTATTATTTGAGCGACTTTTCGCGGGTTACTTCTATTTATTCTTTTTATGTTTTCAAAATCGAGTTCGACCTGTTCTTTTGTGGATAAAGCCAAGCCACCGGTCGTACCTCCATCCATCTTCATTTGTTTATAGAGCCTCGCACCTTCGGTATCCTTGCCTCGCATATAATCGATTATGTCTTTAATGCTCTGCGGGTCCTTACTGACGGCTCGGGTAGTTCCCTTAAACCCGATTTCGTTTTTAGAGGCGAGATATACTGCCATTTCCTGTATATCCCTGATCTTATTCGAGGCGACAAATTCTGGATTGAATCGTGTCATTAACCCCGAGTAAAATCTTGTAAAGACTTTGACCGCCCTGATAAGTCCTTCGACCTTGTGCCTATTTACTCCGCGCAGGGCCATAGCGAGTTGAGGATCGTTGATTTTAAGATAGACTTGATTACCTTTTTCGCGCAAAGGCAGGATATGAGGATCGGTAGCATATTTCTGCCTTGCGAATACCATCTGCTCTAATTTCTCAATACTAAATCCAGCCGTAGGTTCAATTTTTAAGATTGGTTTTAAGCCCGGGATCTCATTGATAATATTTTTCATCTCTTGAGAAAACAAGGGTAAATCTCGTTTTGCGAGGTCTCTATGAGTAAGCCACCATTCGAAAGCGTCGGCAAATCTTTCGCCTGTTTGCTTCATCCGATTGGCGTTTTCTCCACGAGTTTCCATGTGCTTTAACATTTCTTCCGCCATTGCCTTACTTTCACCGCGTTTATAAAATCTTTGTCTTAATCCGTATTTATGGTCGAAGAAATGTGCCGTTTCGTGTGATTGTACTTCTCGTGGAGTTGCAAATTTTCTTGTTATTAACTTTCCTGATGGTGAATAAGTACCCAAAGTCCTTCCCGGCATGCCCTTCGTTTGGAAGGTTGCTCCTAACGATTCGGCGAATTTAGCCAGATCATTCATAAATACCGCATCAACAGCTTCTCTGTGTTCGACTGTTCCAACCGGCATCATCGGTAATTCCACTTCTTCAAATAACCCATCAAAATAATTATTCTCTCTGGCGAATCTTAATGTAAAGTTATCGAGAATATTCTTTTCACTTCTGACCAGTACCGATTTGTAGTTAGCGATTACATTGGTGAGAATATCGGATACTTCGAGTTCACTTCCCTTTGCCCGCTTGAGCCCCGCACCCTGAACCGCGAAACCTCGGCGCGTCAAGACCTCTACAATATCATCGTTCTCGCTCATTACCCTGTTAAGAGGAACATGATTTTTATACATTGTCCGTAATTTATCGTATAATTCTTTGGATACGACTTCACTTTCAAATAAGATATCAAGCGTCTTATTGCTTAATTCCTGTATTTTATTAGCAAGGCGTTCTACTTCGGCGGCGTAGGGTTTTCCTGCTATATCGGCCCTTCTTTGATATGCCTCTTGATCAGTAATACCGGCGGCATTTTCTCCGTGAACGGCGTTTCTTTCTGGTGCATGACGGGCAATAAGGAAGTCGTTAATTTCTTTTGTTAATACTTTATCGGATATGTATATTTTTTTAGACGTAGTTAAAATATCCTTATCTATCTCGGTAATTATTTTGTCGGCTTCTTCCATCCTCGTTCCGACACGCCCCCAGTATCTTATCTCGGCTTCATAGGGGTTATTGGTCTCGGTTACGTTCGCGCCTTTTTCCTGAATAAGTCGCTTTACCCGTAGCCAGTCATCTTCAATAAACTCCCTTATTTCATCCCAATTTGTGGGGTTAAACGCCGCTATGTTAATGAAACCTTTTCTACCGGATAAGAGGTCTTTCGGAGGTTCAAATAATTCTCCTGCTTGCTGGAATAAATCCTTTTGAGGCGGGGCCTTAAGTGCGGTTTCGGGCATGGCCGGTTCAGTTCCGTGGATCTGGACTTGAACTTCCCAGCCCTGTTCTTCAAAATAACTTCCTATTTCGTCAAGAGCTTTTTGACTTTCTGTATCATCAACTTCTTTTTTACTATCTTCTTCAATTGCTCTTTGCTCTCTTTTGACATCTTCATCTGATACCCCCTCGGCTTTCTGTTTTTCTAACCACTTATTATACTCTTTGCCCAGGTCATTTTCAAGGGTCAGCAAACCTTCTACTGCTTTGCGGGCATTTTCCTTAAAGTATGTTAAGAAATACTCTCCCGGGCCCGAGCCACCTAACTTAGCCCCTTCCCATTCATTGGGAGTAAAAATACCTTCTTGCGTAAATTCCTCATACCATTCTGTCGGGTCTCTCCCTTCCTTCCGAACAACTCCGGGAGTACGCAATATACTGAATTGCCGGTATTCTTTACCAAACTTTTCCATGACGGCTTTTTTGTTTATCCCGACTTTCATAACACGGCCAAGCAAAGTAAGTCTTTTTGCGTTATCTTTTACAATCGTCGGCTTAACAGGTGGTATCCCCTCACCTGTGGGTATCTTTGCTCCTTCTGGGGTGGACTTGGTGGCTTGGGTTGAAACATACTTATTTATAGCGGACATAACCTTTTCTCTCGCCATGTCCATATCTCCACGTTTACCGAGTTTCTTATCGAGTTCCTGTTCTCTGCGAAATTTGTCTATTGCCTTTATAATTTTATCTTCGGCTTTGCCACTCTCGCCGTTCTGAGTTAATTCAGATAAAATATCTTCTGTGCCATCTACGATATCTTCAATAGTCGATACTTTAGTATCTCCATTATCATATTTAGTAATAAGGTCTTTTACTTGAGTTACATGGAGTTGTTCTGCTTGCGTTGTTTTACCTTCCGTCAACCAGTCAAGATATTTTTTAGCTGTTTGTATATTATTTGCCTCTGGAACTATCTTATGGTGTAATGTGCTATCGTCAAGAGAAACTCTAAAAAGTTTCTTGGTATTTGGTTCATAGGTTGCAATTTCACCGTTTTGTAATCTTAAAATTTGTTGCCCCTTATAAGTTTCCAGTAATTCACCATAACCCTTTTTACCTAATAATTCAAATGAGACAACAACTTGTCCACTTAATGCTTCCCCCTCAGGCGTTATCGTGCCGGAAACAGGCGTTTCTGCCCCTTCTGGGGCTATGACTATTTTAGGCGTAATTGGGGCTAAAGGCGTTATCTGCGGGACAATGGTTGCTTTAGGGGCGATCGCCTCGCCTGGTTGAGGCTGGATAGGTAAAACAGATGGTTTTGGAGCAGTTGCCGCACCTGTTGTTTCAATTACTTCACCTGAAACTGGGCTGACAGGTTTTATCTTCCCGGCGGCAAGATTATTTATCGCACCTTTGAGAGTAGGACTTCTTTCGGCTTGAGATAATACGACTCTCACTCTGTCCTCTGTTGACATATTCTCAGGTAATGTTATTCCCTGCTTAGATAATATTTTATTGAAGGCCCCGATATTCTCTTTTACTGCACTCTTTACATTAGCCGATTGAAACTCCTTTGCGAGATATTTATTATATTCATTAACCGATTGTCCATACTTAAAACCCTGCACGCCTTGACCTACTAAGAGCGCTCCAATAGCAAGATCGAACGGTCTAATGGTATATTCTTTGCTCGTAGGTATAAATCCCTTAGAGCCGAGAGTAAACTCTGGGAGATGAAACGTAATACTGGGGTCTTCGGTAACTAACTTAGATTGCCACGGTAGATGTGGAAGTCCTGCCACAGCTGCCGGAACCTTCATTAAATCTGATAATTGGGCAACGGCTTCTTTCCCTACGTCTATGGCAAATTTTCCTGTAGCCTTGATTCCTTCACCTAATAAATTCCTCTCCTTCGGCTCACTTGATAGTAAGTCTCGTGGAGGAGATTTTAATAAATCCTGCGGAGGAAATTTTGGATTGGCTAATAAATCAACGGGCATTATTGACTACCTAATTTTTCAAGTAAAGTTTCTCTTGTTTCATCAGGATGTAATTCCAAAGTATGCTGTATATCTTCTTCAGTAATTCCTTCTGGTAAAGTTGGAGTTATCTTTTTACCAAAATTCATAGGTTGAAATCCACCACCTGCTTGTGGTTGAAATACTGCACCCTTCGGCCTGTATCCTATAACTTTACCTGTCGCATCAGTAATCGGTTGTTGTTGTTTTTCCGGATTACCCATTACATTGGCGTAAACATTCCGCATATTCTCCAAATTCTTTTCAGGAGATAACTGCGGGTCTGTGCGTATCTCATAGCCTAATTTCGCGAGTTCTTTCTGATAACCCTGAAATTCATCCACGATGGGTTTTTTGAATTCCTGCTCCTTCGCCAGTTCATTCTTTGACAGGCGCAGCCCCCTTGTCCTTTTTTCGTTGATTTTCCCCAAGACAAAATCTTTCAGTTCATCACCGGTTCTGTAATGGGGAGCAAGGCCTTGGGCGCCAAGTCTTATTGTCGGTTGGCTTGCCTGTCCCATAATATCGGTTTGTGCATCTACGTCCTGTCCGCCAACTTCCTGTTGGCCATATTTTTCTTTGAGCATTTTCAGATTATCGAGTTTTTGTTGTTCTACCGGATCAAGCGTTTGTTTCTCCAGAGCGCGGTACATCCAATTCTGCTTGGCCTTGATCTGGTTAACTATGAGCGAACCCATAATCTTTTGCCGCTCGGCCATAGTATCAGAATATCCCTTAATGCCGCTTACAAGGCCTTCCATTATTTGCTGGTTCCTATTTTTTGGCATATTTATCTCCTTTTACCATTATCCTAATATCGAAGAGGGTAAATTAAATTCACCAAACCCACCCTCGCCATAGCCAATGCCACTATTTCCTTCTCCACCGCCGAACAGATTCATACCTTTCAACAATGTACTTAACCAGTCCTGGTTCATATTTTGGCCTATCAGAGAACCCGCCATACCCATCAATGGGGCGAATATTCCCTGCGATGGCTGAGTTGTGGTCGTCATTCCTGTCGTAGTTGCGCTTGGTGTATATGAAGCGACCTGCGGCTTCATGCCGGACAAAGCCAAGATCGTATTAAGCCAGTTTGTTCTGCCTTGCTCCCCAAAAGCAGCCTCTGTCTTGGCCTGTTCGGTCGCCATTTCGCCTAACTGAAGACCTTGGCCCATACCCATCTGCTTTATCTGTTCTTCAAGAGCAGGACTCTGGGATACGTTCCTTCTCGCGGCTGAAGCACGAACTTTACCTACAAGACCACCGCCTTCCGCCGGGCCGCCCCAGTAAAAACGATTTATCCTTGCCTGTGCCTTGTTCCAGATATCTCCCCAATCAGGCGCTATAGCCCCATACCCGGGCATATTTCCCCATTCCTGGGCTTTCTTCCATAACATAGATCGCGCGCCTGTCGCTTCGGGGTATTCCGGCGCCTGCGAGAATTGAGGTGGCGCTTGGGTTGTAGTCTGCGTAGATTCCTGCTTTGTCTCCTCATCGTCTCCGCCGAAGAGAAAGTCGCCACCGTATACATTTCCGTTCAAATCCGCTCGAAGATTAGGACGACCTTCAGGATAAAGATATTTCTCGTCTTTACTTAGCAGCCATTTCCATTTCATATTTTTCTCCTTTGTATATTGATAGCCGTTTGTTGTATTTTTTTCTTGTCCACCAAAGAATCGCCCCTGGATATTTATTCCTTAAAAACGTCCTTATAGGTAATAAGCTTATTTTCTTCCTGTAAGCAGGATCTATGAACATCGACCCGACCTTTATATGCAAAATTCCGTCCTTCACTTTTTCCCGCCATATCAAAAATCCCGCTTTTATGTTGCTGTATTCAATAAACTTAAAGCGCCCTTCTGTCCGAGCCTTATAAATCTCATCCGCTATCTTCGACGATGAGAGGATCTCGCTTAAAGTATCCACTACTTTATGAGTTCTTTCAATTTTTTAATCTCTACCTGCGACAAGATTTCTTCTTTGGGTTGGGAAGATTCCACTTCCGCTATTTCTTCTTTCGTTGCTTTACGTAGTTTTCCCTTTTCAAATTTTACCTCATAACCTTTTAATCCGCGATAACTCTCATCCGCCTTTTTCATCGTATAAATTTTAGCCCAGTCTCCGATGGAGTCAGGTTGGACGTCGACAGTCCCTTGACAAATACCCGTTTCTTTGCCGATAGCGACGTAAATATCCGAATAGCAAAACCCCGGTACTAGTATCATTACTGCTAATATTAAATAGCGCATATTTTCTCCTTATCTGTTTATATAGAATCCTTGAACTGCGATACCCGTTTGAGAGTCTCCTGCGTCGCCATAATACTGTATCTGCTGAGAAGAATCTGTCATACACCTATATTGTCCATAAAAATATCCATAGTTATAAATACCTGTACCTGCATAGCTAACTCCGGGATTTGCCGTTGCTCCCGTAGAGCCGTTCGGCCTTATCCACAAAGCTGTAACGCCACCCGCTTCCTGCGCCGATAGCCCGAATACTGCCAATGTTGAAGTCGAGGGCATCGCCGCCGAACAGGAAGTCGCCGCAGACCACACTCCGGCGGATGCGGTCGTTGTTATGAGTATAGGCACATCCCACATTATTAAAGGGGTATGCCCTGACCCAAACCAGTAAAAATTCTTCAAGTCGCTTCCGGAGTCGTTATAGACCGAGCCGATATAGCGATAATAAGTGACATCCGAGAGTGCCGTACCCTGTGAAGCGGCTATAACCGTAAAAGTTGTCGCATCGGCATCTGCGACGGCATAGAGACTATACCAGGTGCTTGCTCCTTCGGCTGAGCCGGAATCTATCCCACCCACTCCTACAACGGTCATATCCATAGTGGTCGTTGCCGTATTCTGCCTGAATCTTTTTATTGTCCCAGCTCCATTTGAACAACTAACCGATCCGATAGATGCAGTAATCACGGTAGCGGATGTCCTTGTCAAGGTGCAACCCTCTATCTCCTTAAAAAGCAATCGATCAAGCGGGTCCTGGAGATAATTGGTAACGTCATAATCAGTATCCGAAGCATTGTCAGTTCCCTTTACGGCATCTTCTCCTAAACCTCTCTGCCAATCAACTATAGCAAAAGAATTATTGACAAACAGGAGCATAAACACTATACTTACTATTGCTAAAGAGAATGCGGGTTTTTTATGTCTAAAATTGGCGGCGAGTAAGTCTTGAGAAAATAACCGTTTTCTCTTTAGCAGGCTGAAAACCGCCTTAATTTTTTGGAGAATATTATGGGAAAAAAGGGAATCAAGGGAATTTGTGATAATACTGGAAGAACACATTTTAAGAAAGGTTTTATTCCTTGGAATAAAGGATTGACTAAAGAAACAGATAAAAGAATTAACTATAAAAGACCTACCAAATTTAGGAAGGGACATATATCTTGGCTTAAAAATACTAAAGGAATCGTAAAACCGAATTCTGGATGTTTTAAAAAAGGACAAAATGCGGGAATAAATAGTCCTTTTTGGAAAGGAGGCAAATATAAACATTCTGAAGGTTATATTTATATTTATAAACCAGAGCATCCATTTGCGAATAAGAAGGGTAAAGTTTTTGAACATCGCCTCATTGTGGAGAAGAAACTTGGACGATATCTTAAATCCGAAGAAATCGTGCACCATATAAACAGAGTTAGAAATGATAACCGCCCTAAAAACCTTCAACTTTTTCCCAATAAGCGTTCTCATGTTATTTTTCATCATAGCAAATAGTTTTTTCATTTCAGCCACCCCTTTACGGTTATCGTTATAGCGGTGAATGCAAGATTGCTCCCTCGGTATTCCACTTTCCCATCAGTATCAAGGAATACCATCAAGTCGGCATAGACCGAAACATTTACCACCTGCGTTGCTATTGTGCTTATATTGATCGCCGCAAAATTGCCGTTCTTCCTGAACGATAATTCGCTTCCCGCGGCATCATCGGTTAATTTGACATAGAGCAATACCGCCTTAGCACCCTTAGGGACTGTCCCGCTTAAATCAAGGTCTCGCCAGGTATTATCCGTTGTCAAATTCGCTTGCGTAAAATCGGCAGCTGTCGGATCGCCTCTATTTTCTAAATGCTTCAGGTCGTTATCGTTTAACTTATTAAAATTCTCGTTAAGCAAGGGTAATGTCTGCTCAGCATATTCGTTAATGATATCCACCGAAGCGAGGGCAAAATTCGCCGACAGTAAAAATATTATTGAAAATTTAAAAATAGGGTTCCACATCATAGACTATCCTTATCTTCTTTATCGTAAGCGCATTTGTGTCACTGTTGGTTATATCGACATTGAATCTCTTTCCCCGTTTTGACTCGAAATCTTCCTCGTATTTATTCGGATATGTACTTAAGTCTATGGTAAATGTATCGCTTTCATTATATTCGTTTATTATTATAACTGTAATTGTGCCACTTGTTCCTTCGTATGTCATGGATAATCTACGCAGGATTTTGTCATTAAGAGGCCGGTTCATATCAGAATACCCGCTTTTCCAGCGCAACGGTATTGAAGTATCATAAGATGAACCTAATGTATTATAGGTGAGTTTAACGACATATCCACCAGATTTAGTAACATTGGGCGTAAGGTCAATATCGCCGGTCGACATAGTAACTCTGTATTGGGTAAAAGCATTAGCGGTCACACCCGATATATCTGAACCAGCTGGATTTGTAAACTCCGCCGACCAACCTGCGGCTTGACAGGCAGCCGACGTCGCGCCGCTTCTTATAGCGAAAGTAACATCGCAGCCGGAGGGCAAAGTCTCATTCCAATATATCTTGTCGTAAGATGTGGCGTTTGTAGTAGTCAAGACTTGCGATATATAAGTGCCGCCTGTATCCGGCCTATCTACATCTCCAGACTGCGCATTTATTGTTCCTGCCATACTATCGATAGCTAAATCCCACGATAATTCCAAGACGGGGCTTACCGGATCTCCGCCAACATCGGCAGGGATATATCTCATATCGTCAAATGTACCTAAGAAATCAATATCTATCGAATGGGTGATTGTCTGTGAAGTAAGAGCAAAACTTAACACTTTACCGGTGCTTGAGGCGCCCGCGTACAGCAACCCGCCGTCACTTCCGCTTGAAAATGTGGTAAAGCAATTTATTCCTGTTGTATCTATCTCAAAAGCTTCGGATAGGATATCGTAGACTAGAACTCTGTTATTGGTTGCCCCACCTACCGCTACTGAAGCGTATGAAAGATAATATTTATTATCGTTAAATTCGCCCCATACCGACGAAAAATTGGACGGAGAAATATCGTTTATTACGGAAGTAACGGCATAAGAGACAAGCTTTGAATAAGAACCATTGAAATTATACAGGCCGTTCTTCCCTAGATAGATTATGCCAAGCGGAGTGTTTGCTGAAGAATATATCCCGTAGCAACCAATGAAAGTATAGGGATCTGAATATCCCCAGTCAGCCGAAGGGCTATCACCATCGGAATTGAAATACTGCACGGTATTGGTTTTGCCTATAACGAGTTTCCCAAAAAGTTGCCTTAAGAGTGTGATTTCATCGCCGTCATCTGGGCGTATGTCGAAATAATTCCCGGTCACGAACACGTCAGGGAGCCCATCTTCGGAATAATAAAGGCGAGATGGGTAATTCGGGTCGTTCGCTATGAAAAACCTGTTCCTGTGGACGATACAAAGCCTGCCCTTCGGCGGAGTATATGTGGCCGCGCCTGCTGGATAAGCTGCGTTTGCATCACATTGAGCATCGGAGTCGGAATCGGTCAAAGTCGTGGCGGTATTATTTGCTATTGTGCCATTAGTTAACAGGTTAAATGTCCCAGCACCGCCAGTGTCGCTTCTATAAACCTTACGGCCTGTTACGTTTTCTCCGCCGTAAGTGTCAGGAGCTATCGGTATCATCGTAAGGTCTATGTCATTATCGGTTACAGTTACCGACGATGAAGAGACATTAAATAAGACTTCATAAGAGGAGGTATAATAAGATATCTTGTATTTATAAGTACCGTTCGGACCTGCTCCTGCTCCGTTATCCGCGGCCGCGCAAGTGCCTAAGTAAGTAGCGGTAGTGCCGTTATATTTTACCGGTTGGTTATAGCCGTCTGTCCCTATCGCTATATCGTTCCAAGTAAGCCATTGCCAGCGATAGTCTCCGGTAGTCAGGTCAAGTATCTTGGTAAATGCGCCGGTTGAATCGTTTCCTACATCTATTTCATCGCCGAAGTTTACTATGAGCTTCTTGGTCCCGCTCTTTAGATATAGGCGATGCATGCCAAGGATGGCCTCTGTCGCAGAAGCCGTGCCGTAAAGGTAGGTTAACGGCCGCTTGACGAGAGCCTTTAGGCTTGAGTTGAGCCGGACATTCTCAGCTATGGTAGCGTATTTTGATGGGAGAGATTGATCCGATAGCTGAGTATTAAGACCCCCTGAGAAATCCGAGATCTCAAATATCTGATTTTTTTCGCCTTCTTCTGAAAACGCCAAAAAAGGCGTAATAAGTAAAAGCAGGGATAATATCAGTATTTTAATCTTCATCAATTCTCCGGTTGGTATTGCCCTGGTTTCGGTGCAAACCTTATAGCCCCGTATTTGTTCCCGCCAAGTTGTTTTTTCACCCATGCCGCATAATCCAAGAATTCCTTGCGTGCTTTGGCGGCTTCTTCCTCTTTATTTATGTGTGCCTTCGCCTTCCATTCGATATATTTGACCATAGCGTCGTGATATGGCTCCATAAAAGTTAACTCGTTATAAGGCGCCACGTCGGAATCCCAATCATCTGAAACAAGTACCGTATATACCCTTATCTCTTTGACCTCTGATACGGGCCTGTCGAAATATAGGTATTTGCCTCTGCGATACCATTTCTTGGGTGTTCCCGCGGATCTCGTACGCCATGTAGAATTTTCAGCGTCAAGTTCAGAAATTGAAGTCTTTGTAAGCGGATCGTCGTCATAAGAGACTCCGCCGCCCGGGAATTCATCGATGTCATAGAAATCCGTTATCTGGGATGTAAGGTCATAGCGGGTAAGATAGACAGATGTAGAGACGGC
>C687J26845_10001641_pt1 | contig 13594 bp, 10 predicted proteins | sample RifCSPlowO2_12_FD_26845 | JGI IMG/M metagenome (IMG submission 26845) | reverse complement strand
AACTTCATGGTTTTTATCGGGAATCGCCCGAGCTCATCGATCTCATGACACTCTATATCCAAATCGGACAATGGCTTGGCACAGCAGAACAGCGCCTTGCCCTCCGCTTTCTCCGCATCGGTGAGCACGCCTTCNTGGTAAGTNCCGTAATCGACCGTGCCCCTGAGTATCTTGCCNTTGCAGGCACCGCAGGCACCGTCNCGGCAAACATAGGGCAGGTTCAACCCCTGGCGNAGCGCAGCCTCAAGTACGGTCTCGCCTGGCTTGGCAATCACCGCATGCCCGCAGGGAACCGTGGTGATCTCGTATTCGCCCTTGCCGCGTCTCTTTCCTCCCAAGAACGGCAGCAATAAAAAGAGGGCAGAAACGCCGCCTACCAATATCCAAACCTTGCTAGGCCCCCAGGAATACAGCAATGGATAGCTCCAGAAATAGAACCAATCCAGGTTCAGAACTGATGGCGCAGAGTCCAGATCCGCTGGCCCGTGGCTTAATGCCGGCTTGATCAGCGCAAGCACGACCATGGACAAGATCAATCCAATCGTAAGCGCTCTTGGTGGAGATGTTTTGGCCTGCGGCACGCGTTGAGTGTGAACCCAGATAATGGTAAAGGCACCCAGCGGAACACCTATATGAATAAGCGAAAGCAGTGAGAAGAAACGATCGTTTACNCTGCCCTCCTCCAGGAAATTGCGTACCAGGGGAGCACTGAAAATCGGCAGCGCATCCAGCCATTCCGCNGTCGCCACGGCAGCAAACTGTGCCAGATGATCCCAAGGCAGCCAATAGCCGTTTATACCGGCTATATAAATCAGCCACAGCACCAGGATGCCCGTGTACCATGAAAACCAGCGGAAGCCGCGGTACCGGTCAAAGGCAAAGTTGCGCAGCATGTGCAAAATGCCGAACAATAACATCCCGTCGGAAGCGTAACGATGCAGGCTGCGCATTATGCCGCCGAAATACCATTGCTCGTGGGTTAAGTATTCCACCGAACTGAAAGCATCTTTTACGCCGGTATCGTAAAAAGCGTAGATGTAAAAACCGCTGACGACGATGATCCAGAACATCAAGTAAGTGATCGCGCCCAGATAATAGAATGGGTTCAATGTTGGCCCAAAAACGTAATTGAGCCCACTCTCCAAGCGCAAAAAAACACCTTGGCCGATGCGATGTAAAAATTTAATCACCGATATCTCCCGAGAAAATATTTCTAAACAAAGATAAACAATACACCTGGTTAAAAAAGGCGTTTTCTTGATATGGATCAATCATGCTCCGGGTGGCTCCGCTTCGGGCTGCGGCGATATTCGAACACGATCCACCCTATAACAAGCAGTGAAACAAGAACACCCAAACCCACCCCATAAAAATAGTTGTAACTCACCTTGTATGTTCCAGCCTGCTCGTCATAAATCGTGCAGAAAAGCTTTATCTTGCTCGATAAGCCGGCAAGGCCCGGCTCTGCTGTCTTGATGTTGTAAATCATATCCTTCAGCGGATCGAGCAGCGTCTTGTTCTCGAATTCATCTCCATAAACCTGGCGATATACCTTACCCTGTCCATCAACAAATGTTGTCTGGGTTATGTGGTTGAATCCGCCCTCGTCGGTAGGAAAGAAGACGAACCCCAAGTCCTTGCTGAGTTTTTCAATCGTCGCCTGGTCAGCGCTGACAAATTCCCATTTAGGCAGGTTCACTCCCATCCGCTTGGCAAAATCATCCATCGCTTCGGGTGTGTCGTTTTCTGTATCAAAACCAATCGTCAACACGCCGAAGCTATCCTCTCCCAGCGCTTCCTGAGACAACTTGAGCGCGCTCAGGCTGCGCGTAGTAGTCGCGCAGATAATCGGGCAATGGGTATAGATCATGCTGATAACCAGGGGCTTGCCACGGTAATCCGCCAAGCGCACGTTGCGTCCGCTACGATCGAGAAAAGTATAATTACCGAGTTGGTTACCTATCGCAGCCTGGCTTATTCGCAAAGCTTCTCTTTCATCAAAAGCTTGGGGAACAGTTACAGCTGCCTGAGTCTGCAACTTCACTGCGGAGGCAACTGGTTTGACCACAATCACATGATCGTCCCTGCGCCAATCCTTGGATAAATAAAAAAGCATTCCGGGTAACAACACCCCGAAACTAAAGACTGCCAAGCTTATCGGTAACAAATAGCGACGCATAATCACGCTTTCTTGGATTTTTGATTCATCGAAATGAGGTAACTTCAACGAAACCAGAGGTAATTAAAAATACCTGACTATTTTAATACGATATATCGAAAACGCAAGCTAAATTATGGTTGGCTAATATACTTTTTAGGGAGTGCCCAAATAAAAAACCCGCCTGAAGTTACACAGACGGGTTTTATTCAGACAATGAAAAATCAGGCGCCGAAATTCACTTCAAGCAACAGCGCTATCATCAGTACGCTGAACTGCACCAGCGACGCAACGAAATTGGCCATAGCCGTTTCCTTCGTCGGATTGCGCACCAGTTTCACACTTTTGATAATGAAATATATGCCTCCTGCCAAGGCGCCGGCCAGATAGATTCCACCCAAACCGTAAAACACCGGCAAAATGGAAACAGCCACCAGAAGGATGGTATGCCCCAGAATAATGCGCGCCGCTTTCTTGTCGCCCTTTACCACCGGCAGCATTGGAACGCCCGCTGCGGCATATTGATCGCGAATTACAATCGCCAAACTCCAGAAATGAGGAGGTGTCCACAGAAACAGCACCAATGCCAGCAAACCGGGAAGAGGTCCGAATGAAGGGTCGACTGCCGCCGCACCGGCTAACACCGCGAAGCTCCCGGCCAATCCGCCAAACACGATATTCAACCAGGTACGCCGTTTCAGCCAGGCCGTATAAACGATAGCGTAGGTAAACGCGCCGAGGAAAATGTTCAGCGCTGTCATCGCATTAAATGCGATGGCGGCGGATGTTACTGCAACCGCAAGCATCAACCCGATAATCACCAACCATTTGCGGCTATGCTGAAAATAGCCATTTAAGAATGGACGATTTTTGGTGCGTGTCATTTTTGCATCAATATCGCGCTCGAAGTACTGGTTGAATGCTCCCGCAGCAGCAGAGGCCATCATGACCGTCAGCGACAAAAGCAGAACTTGCCAACTCGTCAGCGATTGTCCCGGGGTAATTGCCATGCCGCCCAAAGCCGCCAGGGTAATCACCACACCTATGCGCAATTTGAAGAGATTGATATATTGTCTAATCGCTATCATCTTTTATGTCCGTTCCTACCTATCTCTTCTATCTGGAGATAGGCATAAGTTGATTTCCAGGCTTCTGCTGCTGAACACTTCTAACCTAAACCATGTCAGCCTGCGCTATAGGCTTGATACAGTCGCTTGCTTTGTGCATGTTCAAATTGCACTACCAGGCTTAGGTTAGAGGTCTCCCTCTAACTAAAATCTATATTTACTGCATGAATCCGGAAGGGCACCGTACGGTGCCCTTCCATCATCTTACTTTTTTAAGACAAACCCCAAATAGTAGACAAGTACTTGAAGTTAATGAAGTAGTACAGCACGATAGTCGCGAACAGGATCATCGCAAGAATGAAGGTTCCCGGAGCTTCCATGCCCCACATACCCACGTGGTGTTTTCCGGTCCTTTCGGCCACAACGTCGGCATCTTCCACTTTCGGCCATGGTGCAGAACCTTCAGGAATCTTCTCGCCTGCAAAGATGGAGGCCAGCACAACCAGAATGTACATAATCGCGCCAACAGCCATGATGATACCGAAGATCTCACCCAGGTCCATCAGACCCTTGGCGATTTCTGGATATTCATAAGCCAACGGTTGACCAGCAAAGGTGATATCCGCGTGGCGGCGTTGTACACCCAAGGTACCGGCACCCATCAGAGCGATAGAGAATACCCAAGCGCCGAGACTGAAGACATACGGCTGCCATTTTGCCATTCCAGCAAGAGCGATCTTGCGCTGGAACACCACTGGAATCAGCCAATAAGTAACCGCCATGAACGCCATGGTTGTACCAACTACCAGCGTGCCATGGAAATGGCCCGGCAAGTACATGGTGTTGTGGATAACCATGTTGATCTGTTCCACGCTCATCACCACGCCAGTAACGCCGCCGATGAAGCCGAAACCAACCAGCGACAAGAACATGCCGGAGAAAATCGGGTTGCCCCAAGGCGCCTTGCGAAGCCAGGTAAACAAACCGGTATCAAGACCCTTCCTACGCTGTGCAACTTCAATGGCGCCAGGAACAGTCAAACCGTGGATCATACTGGCCAATACTGCCAGATAGAGCATGTAGCTGGTATTGAATATCTTCCAAGTAGATGAAAGCCCCGGATCGGACAGCAGGTGATGCACAGAACCGAGCTGCAGGAACAGGATATACAGCAGGAACGCGCCACGGCTAACCTTCTCGGACATCGGCTTGGCGCCGAATACCAAAGATGCAATGAGGTACCAGATGGAGATATGGGTAACCACGTTGATTTGCTGCGACGAGTGACCGAAACCCCACCAGACAACCCGATACATCATCGGATCAATGTGGGCGATCAACCCTACCGACCAGAGGAAAGTAGGGATCAGGATCAACGCGCCGGAAACGATGGTGTAAACAGCGATCACGGTAGCTGTCACGCCGCCGAACACTACCAGCGGAAGCGACCCGTTATAGGTTTTTTCCCTCTTGGCAACCACCAGCGTACCGAGAAACACGAAACAGCCAATCAGTGCGCCCACGGCAAACAGAATCAACCCCAAGTAGAAATGCGGTTGAGCCTGAAGCGGCGGATACGAGGTCATCATCACGCTTGATGGTGCCCCGCCCCACACTGGCGCCAACACCGCAACGGCAACCAGAGCAGCGCCAACGAGCATCAGCCAGAACTGCGCCCATGCCCATTTCGGCCCAGCAATCCGGTTACCCAGCACATGCGCGCCAAGGAAATACAGCACGGCCATTTCAAAGAAAATAATCCACACCGCCAGATTAACCAGACCGTGCGCCGTAAGTGCCATGTAAAACAATTCAGGACTGAGCAGTTGGACGCTCGGCATACGGGTAAGCGCTACCCCGACACCAAACAGACCGCCGACCAGCAAGAACACTACTGCCGCAAAAGCATTCCACTTGACGAGTGTATTGGCCGTTTTATGAATCTTGAGACCGGACACCGGATCAATGCGGAAATCAGACATTGTTGTCGTCGCCATTATTTTCTACTCCTTTACGTAAATTCTGCCCAGCATCGTGTGATGCCCCATGGCGTCAACACCACCGCAGTATTCACCGCATGCTATGGCAAAAACGCCAGTTTTATTGGGTGTTATGCTAGTAACTTGCTCGTAGCCTGGATAAACCTGAAAGTTGATATTTTCAGGCTGCAACGAAAATCCATGACCCACATCAAGAGAAGACATATGCAGACGGTATTTTTGCCCTTTTTGCAACTCAAGAATAGGGCGATATTGCCACTGCATGGCGGCCAGATAGACGTCGCTGCCAGGTGGCGGTGCCACTACATCTTCACCGGTAGCCTCATCCTTGCGGACCGTGTACTTCGCCTGCATGTCGGCAACTTTCTTGGAAAACGCCTCGGGGGTCGTTTTATAAGCTTCATTGCTCATATTTTGCGGCCCGACAAAGTGCCAGCCGACCATCCAGCCGAACATAAACAGACACCATGCAAATGCAAGCACAATCCACCATATCTCGGTGCGTTCGATTGGTTCACGCCACCAATCGGGGTTTGTTGGGGGGGTATAAGACGTTCCCATAGCTGTATTTCTCCTCTAATTTAATTAAACAGGCGCGGCGTTATTACGGAGCTACCGGTATGTTCATCACGTCCCATAGACCCCACAGCGTATAAAGCACCATAGGTGTTAACACACCCAGTGCCAGCATAAGCCACTGGTTATCAAGCATTGTCTGCATGAAATGGGGGCTTGCACCACTTGAAGTTGGTTCTGACATAGCTTACTCCTCCCTTTGAAATTGATGGCTGACGCCATTGATAGTTGATACAAAACAACCCGAAAAAAACCGATTTCCTCTTGCTTACCCATGCTGCTATTCCAGCTGCCGTTTTATGACAACCTGGAAAAATTCAAATCTAAAGTGATTGCTTAATGTCTGAGCAACATGAAAAGACCGATGCCGAAGTAAGCCACAGCACTTACAGCCAGCAGTACGGTCAAGATCAACATATTGTTATGCAGCATCTGCTGCATGAAGGAAGCTGGCGCGCTCCCAATCTTGGATGATTCCATTGGACAACCTCCCGTTTACATTGTATTTGAGACGTGCTTAACGCGATTGCTCTGCGACAATTTGACGCGCTTTTGAATTTTGTCCCAATGGGCAGGATGTGTCAAGCATAAATAACGAGTGTTTTTATCAAGTATTTTTTGCAGTATTATTTTTAAAATAGTTTCCATTATCGCTGCGCATACCTACTTGGTTAAAAATCAAACAAATCCAATTGGTTGCCTATTTTTCGCAAGAGTGTTTCAACACGGTGCTCCGCCAGAGCGCATGAAATACCCATTTCTCGATTGGCATTTTCTCATACCTTCCATAGTGCCAAAATGCCGAAGAAGTATGGAAAAGTTAGCCTATTTCAACCCCAACACATCCTGCATGTCGTAAAGACCCGCAGGATTGGCTTTCAAATACCTTGCGGCACGTAGCGCGCCTAACGCGAAGGTAGCGCGGCTACTGGCCTTGTGGGTGATTTCGATGCGTTCGCCGATACCGGCGTAAAGCACGGTATGGTCGCCGACGATGTCGCCGCCGCGCACCGTGGCAAAGCCAATGGTGGAAGGGTCGCGTTCGCCGGTCACGCCTTCGCGTCCGTACACGGCGCATTGCGCCAAATCGCGCCCCAAGGTGCGTGCAACGACCTCGCCCATACCCAGCGCGGTGCCGGATGGCGCGTCCACCTTGTGGCGGTGGTGCGCCTCGATGATCTCGATGTCGTAGCCGTGCGCCAGCACGCGCGAAGCGGTTTCCAGCAGCTTGAACACCAGATTCACGCCGACGCTCATGTTGGGTGCAAACACGATACCGACGTGCTGCGCAGCCGCACCAAGTTGCGCCTTCTGCTGCGCGTTAAAACCGGTCGTGCCGATCACCATGTTTACGCCCAGCCTGCGGCAGATATCGAGGTGATGCAGCGTGCCTTCGGGGCGGGTGAAATCGATCAGCACATCCGCGCCTTGCAACGCAGCTTCCACATCAGCACTGATCTTTACGCCACATGCCGCGCCGGAAAACTCCCCGGCATCTTTGCCGAGCAGCGCGTTGCCGCTATGCTCCAGCGCGGCGTGCAACACCAGGTCATCGGCTTGCGCCACACCTTCCAGCAAGGCACGCCCCATGCGTCCACCGCTGCCGGCGATAGCAATCTTGATTTTGCCCATGTTCTATCCTTTACTTGGCTGCCTGTTCGGAAACGATCAACCAGGCATCGCCAACCTTTTTCAATTGCAACGTTTTGCGTGTGTTGTCCTGATGAGTATCGGAGCGATAAGCCTGCTTGAAGGTCGCGCTGGCATGACTGTCATCGCGTAACTTGATGCTCAGATCGCTGACTTCCACCGCGATGCTGTGCGCCTTGCTGATGCGTTCCCTGCGCTGTTTTTCCCACGCCACTTTGCTCATGCCGCTCGGTTTGAATCCATCGGCATAGCTGGCAAGATATTTATCCGCATCGCGCGCCGACCAGGCACCCGCCCAAAGTTCGACCGCAGCCTGCACGGCAGATTCGCTGCCGCTGGCTGGCTGCGCAATTTTCGCGGCCACAACCTCCAGCTTCACCTTGCCCACCTGCTCTTCGGCGATCAACCACTTGTCTTCCAGCTTGACCATGCGCAAGGTCTTCTCCACCTCATCGTGGTGACTGTCGGAACGATAGCGCTGCATGAACGTGACCGTCGCATGGCTGTCGTCCTGTATGCTGGCGCTGACTTCACTCAGCCCGACTTCGATCACCTTGGGTTTACTGATGCGCTCCAAGCGCTGTTTTTCCCACTCCTTGCGGCTCATGCCCTGCGGCTTATAGTCCGGCATGTACGCGACCAGATAGCCGCTTACATTCTTGGCCGACCAAGCCGCCGACCAGGCCTGTACGCTTTTCAGCACATCCGCAGAGGAGTCGGGCTTGGCAACGGGTTGCGGCGGTGCTGTGACAACGACCGGAGCCATAACCGGTTGCTGCGCGACCGCCGGTGCAGCTTGCACGGGCTGGCTGCCATCATCCATGCGCACCAGATTATCGCCTTCAAAATAAAGTGTCAGCCGTTGCTTTTCGACCAATTCGCCGCGCTGTTCCAAGCGATATATATAGTCCCAGCGGTTGCCGTGAAAGGCATCGCTGACCATCGGCGTGCCCATCACATAACGCACCTGCTGTTTCGACATGCCGAGCTTGAGTTTCTCGCGCATTTCCGCCGTAATATAATTCCCTTGGCGGATGTCCATCTTGTACGGCGACAATACCGGCGAGGAAATGTAGCTGCACGAAGCCAGCAGTGTGGAAAGCAAAACCAGTTTGATACGCATAGTAGTCTCAGTTAATTCCAAAATCTTAGCCGCCACATCCCGCGACACGTTACAGGCGCAGCCTGCCGATTGCAGGAGCGGGTGCGAGGCGGCTTATCCCGCACCAAATGCTCCGCAACACCGTGTCAAAGCCGGCGCATGATACCTCAAGCGGCCACGCCCAACATCTCCGCCGCATGCTTGCGCGTCGTGTCGGTGATCTTCACGCCGCCCAGCATGCGCGCGATCTCCTCGACGCGCTGTTCGCCGTCCAGCACGGCGATATGGCTCAATGTGACGCCGTTTTCCGCCGCCTTGCTCACTTGCCACTGCTGGTCGGCGGCGGCGGCGACCTGCGGCAAATGCGTCACGCACAGCACCTGATAATCCTTGCCCAGTTTCTTGAGCAAATGCCCGACGATTTCCGCGACGCGTCCGCCGATGCCGCTGTCCACTTCGTCGAAGATCAGCGTCGGCACACTGGCGACTTGACTCGCGGCAACCTGGATCGCCAGGCTGATGCGCGACAACTCGCCGCCCGAGGCGACCTTCGCCAGACTGCGCACCGGCACACCGGGATTGGCGGCGACCTGGAACTCTATCGCTTCCAGACCATAGGCATTCCCTTCAGCCAGCGGCAGCAGCGCCACGGCGAAACTGCCGCCCTGCATCGCCAGCGTCTGCATCGCCTCGGTGATCTCGCGCGCCAGCTTGTCGGCGGCTTTCTTGCGCGCCGTTGTCAATTTCTGCGCCGCCGCCAGATAGTTTTGCTGCGTGGATTTTTCCTGTTGTTCCAGCGCGGCCAGATCGGCATTCCCGCCCAGTTCCGCGAGGCGCGCCACGATGCGCTGCAAGGCTTCATCCAGCTGTTCCGGCGCGACGCGGTGTTTGCGCGCGGCATCCATCACGCCCTGGATGCGCTGCTCCTGTTCATGCAGGCGTTGCGGGTCGGTATCGAGGTGTTGCTGGTAATGGCGCAACGCATACACCGCCTCCTGCAACTCGGCCTGCGCGCTTTCCAGCATGCGCAGCGTTTCGCCCAGGCCGGCATCGTGCGCCATGCCGTCGCGCAGGCGCACCGCCAGCGCGTTGAGCTGCGCAAGGCAGGCATTGTCCGCCTCGCTCAGGGTTTCGATGCCGAATGCGGCGGTCTCCAGCAGGCTCGCAGCATGGGCGAGGCGCGCGTAGTCGGCTTGCAGTTCCTGCCATTCCGCCGCGTTGAAACCCAACCCTTCCAGTTCGTCGCATTGAAAGCGCAGCAACTCGCGTTCGGCAGCCACTGCCTCGGCATTCTCGCTGAGGCTGATACGGCGGCGGCGCAGGGCTTGCCAATCGCGGTACAGGGCTGCGACTTTCTCCGCATCGGCGGCCACACCCGCATAACCGTCCAGCAACATACGCTGCGCGTCGGGCCGAACCAATGATTGATGCGCATGCTGGCCGTGGATATCCAGCAACTGCTCGCCCGCGTCGCGCATCTGCTGCAAGGTAGCGCTGCACCCGTTGATGAAGCCGCGCGAACGCCCGTTGGCATCCAGCACGCGGCGCAACAGGCATACGCGCTCATCGCCCGCCAGTTCCTGCTCGGCCAGCCATGCCTGCAAATGCGGCAACGCGGCAATATCGAACTCGGCGGCAATCTCGGCGCGCTCGCAACCGTTGCGCACCATGGCCGCGTCGCCGCGTTCGCCGAGCGCCAGCGACAACGCGTCGATCAGGATGGACTTGCCCGCGCCGGTCTCGCCGGTCAGCGCGGTGAAACCGGAAGAAAAATCCAGCTCAAGCGAGGAGACGATGACGAAATCGCGGATAGCCAAAAACTTCAGCATTTACCTGGGAACTTCAGCATTTACAGGGTCTGGTTCCAGAGCAGCTTCTCGCGCAGCGTGTGGTAGTAGCTATGTCCCACCGGATGCAGCAGGCAGGCAGGCTCGGGATGGCGCGTGACGATGATCTTGTCGTGCAGTTGCAAATCGTAGTTGGTGTGGCTGTCGAAACGCACGCGGATATCGCCGGTGCGGTGCATCAGAATTTCCAGCACCGATGAGCCTTTCACCACGATGGGGCGGTTGCTCAGCGTATGCGGGCATACCGGCACCAGTTCCAGCGCATCCAGGCTGGGATGCAATATCGGGCCGCCCGCGGACATCGCATAGGCGGTCGAACCGGTGGGCGTCGAGACGATCAGCCCGTCGGCGCGCTGGTTGTAAAGGTATTCGCCGTCGATGCGCACCTCGAACTCGACCATGCTGCTGATATGGTTGCGGTGCACCGCCACTTCGTTGAAGGCCAGCCCGCTGAATACTTCAACATCGCCGCGCAGCACGCGCGCCGACAGCAGCAGGCGCTGTTCGGTAACGAACTTGCCGTCCAGCATCGCCGCCATGGTGTCCTGCATGTTCTCCAGCGTGAGGTCGGTGAGAAAGCCCAGCCTGCCCTGATTCACCCCGACCAGCGGCACCTGGTACGGCGACAGAGTGCGCGCGATGTTCAGCATGGTGCCATCGCCGCCGATCACGACGGCCAGGTCCACCGCATGCGCCATCTCGTTCAGATTCATCGCCGGGTAAGGGCTGGATTCGATCTGTTCGGCAGTCAGGCTATCCACCACCACGTTCAGCCCCCGGGACGACAAAAACGCGGCCAAGCGCAACAACGGCTCGGCGATTTCCGGGGCCTTGTGTTTGCCGATCAGCGCGACGTTCTGGAAGGGGAATTTCATGGGCGCGATTAAACCACATCACCCCATGAATGACAAAGCTGCTCCAGCTTACCCGGCTGGATTTTCCCGTACCCTGAACCACGCCGCATACAGCGCGGGCAGGAACAAACAGGTGAGCAGCGTGGCGACGACCAGCCCGCCCATGATGGACACGGCCATCGGCCCCCAGAATACCTGGCGGGTCAGCGGGATCATCGCCAGGATCGCCGCAGCAGCGGTCAGTGAAATCGGGCGGAAGCGGCGTACGGTGGAGCCGATGATCGCCTCCCACTGCGTCTTTCCGTCTTCCTCGTCCTGGCGGATCTGGTCCACCAGGATCACCGAGTTGCGCATGATCATCCCGGCCAGCGCGATGAAGCCGAGGTTGGCGACGAAGCCGAACGGCACCTGGAACACCAGCAATGCCAACGTCACGCCGATCAGGCCGAGCGGCGCGGTGAGCAGCACGATGACGGTGCGGCTGATGCTTTGCAACTGGATCATCAGCAGGGTGATCACACCGACCAGCATCAGCGGCACCACCGCCTTGATCGCGGTCTCGCCCTTCGCGGATTCCTCGACGCTGCCGCCCATTTCGATACGGTAGCCGATCGGCAGCGTGGCGCGCAGCGCGTCAAGCTGCGCGTTCAGTTCCGCCGACACGGTGGCGGGCTGCGTCTTGTCGGCCATGTCGCCGAGTACGGTCATGGTCGGCAGGCGGTTGCGCCGCCAGACCAGACCCTCTTCCAGCACCGGCACCAGCTTCGCGACCTGCGCCAGCGGCACATGCCGGCCATTCGGCAGCGGGATATCGAGATCGGACAGCCTGTCCAGCGAGCGGGTTTCCAGATCGCCAGTGCCGCGCCACACCACGTCGATCAACTGGTCGCCTTCGCGGTACTGCGCCAACGCCACGCCGTTCAGCCAGCCTTGCAGGGCCTGCGAAATCTCGCGGCTGGAAGTGCCAAGCTGGCGCGCCCGATCCTGATCCACCTCGACGCGCAGCGCCTTGATTTTTTCGTCCCAGTCGAAACTGACATCCTGCAGATGCGTGTTGGCGCGCATCAGGCCGGCCACCTTGCCGGCAATTGCGCGCACCTGCTCGACATCCTCCCCCATCACGCGGAACTGCACCGGATAGCCGATCGGCGGGCCGTTCTCCAAGCGCGACACACGCGCATGGATATGCGAGAAGCCGCCTTCCGCCGAGGTGAACAGGTTCGTCAGCCTGCGCTTGAGTTCTTCGCGCTCTTGCAGGCCCTTGGTGACGATCACGACTTGCGCATAGTTGTCGCTGAACAGGCGCACGTCGAGCGACAGGATGAAGCGCGGTGCGCCGTTGCCGATATAGGAAGAATAGAAAGCCGCCGCCGGATCGCCGGATAGAATTTTCTCGATACGTTTGGTCTCGGCCTCGGTCGCCTTGAGCGATGCGCCCTGCGGCAGCCAGACGTCGACGATCAATTCGAGACGATTGGCGGCCGGGAAAAACTGTTTCTGCACCCCGATGTTGAACGCGACGATAGATAACACGAAGAGCCCCACCGTGGTGCCGATCACCTTCCAGCGGTTGCGCAAACACCAGGTCACCAGCGCGCGGAAGCGGCGGTAGAACGGCGTGTCGTAAACATCCGCGCCGTGCTTCTGCGCCTTTTCCACCAGCTTCTTCGGATCGAGCAACCGGTAGCCGAGATAAGGCGTGAACACCACCGCAACGATCCACGACACCAGCAGCGCGATCGTCACGACCTGGAAGATCGAAATGGTGTATTCGCTGGCCGCCGATTTGGAAAAGCCCACCGGCGTGAACGCGGCGGCGGTAATCAACGTGCCGGTCAGCATCGGGAAAGCGGTCGAGGTGTAGGCAAAGGTCGCGGCCTTGAAGCGGTCCCAGCCCTGCTCCATTTTCACCACCATCATCTCCACCGCGATGATCGCATCGTCCACCAGCAGGCCGAGTGCGATCACCAGCGCGCCGAGCGAGATGCGCTGCAGGCCGATGCCGAATACCTTCATCATGAAGAAGGTGATCGCCAGCACCAGCGGGATGGACAGCGCCACCACCGTGCCGGTGCGCCACCCCAGACTCAGGAACGACACCGCCAGCACGATCAGGATCGCCTCGGCCAGCGAGTTTTCGAACAGGCGGATCGAGCCCTTCACCACTTCCGGCTGGTTCGCAACCACATGCATGTCCACGCCCGCCGGCAGGTCCGCCGTGATTTTTTTCATCGCCAGCTGCAGGTTCTCGCCGAGGCGGATCACGTTGCCGCCCTTGTCCATCACGACGCCGATGCCGATGGCGGGCTGCCCGCCGACGCGCATCTGCGGATTGGGCGG